>VFQT010001933.1_pt1 | contig 22820 bp, 24 predicted proteins | sample 3512381 | NCBI WGS metagenome assembly VFQT01 (sample SAMN10412376, study PRJNA504923) | tailings metagenome | isolation source: Relicate 2 Philex TSF3 active mining site | place: Philippines: Tuba, Benguet | collected 2017-08-29
CGTGTGAATTACCGATTTGTTCTGGGGATCAGCCTGTGGACATCCTGGGTACTAGCTGCGGACAACCTCGACCCGAACGGGGATCCCATTCAGGACGGCGTTCCCAGAGAGCGGATCCATCTGGTCATGGTCCGTGAGCACATTGGAGTTCACACCCGCATAGCGCCGGGCGACGTCGAGCTTGACGCCGTCGAGATCGTGCCCCCAGCCATGCGGCAGGCTGACGACGTTCGGTCGAATGTCTCTCGTGACATCGACCGTGGCGACCACACTCCCGACGCGCGACGTGATGCGCGCGAGCTCGCCCGTCGCAACACCCACACGTTCGGCATCGCTCGGATGCATCTGCAGGGTGCAGCGCGGCTTGCCCTTCACGAGTACCTCGATGTTGTGCATCCAGGAGTTGTTCGAGCGCACGTGACGACGACCCACGAGCATCATCTCCTCACTCGGTTCGACGCTCATGAACGCTTCAAGCCGCGAGAGATCTGCCAACAGTGGCTCGGGTGCAAGTTCGACCTTGCCACTTTGCGTGCGCAACACCTCGGGGATGCGCGGCTCGAGCGGACCGAAGTCGATGCCGTGTGGGTGATCACGCAACGTCGCAAGCGAGATGCCCTTCGGATTCGCACCGAAACCATCGCCGTACGGACCGGTGCGCAACATCAGGTCCAACATGCGCTCCGGTCCACGTGGTGCGGATGCGATCACCATGCGCGCGATCTCGTCGCGATCACGACCATGAATCGGTGACGAGGAATCCTTCAACAAACTGTCGAGCAACGCACCGAAGGTGAAGTCGTCCACGACCTGCGGATCGACATCCGCGCCGAGACCTTGGGCGATGCCTGCCAACTTCGCCAGGATCTCCCACTCATCGGGCTGACCATCGGAAAGCGGAAACACCGCTTCGGAATAGTTCGCCACGTTGCGGATCGAAAACGCGGTGAACACGAGATCGAAGTGACTGCGCTCGAGGTGTGACGGCGGGGGCAGGATCACGTCCGCGTGACGCGTCGTTTCATTCAGATAGATGTCGACGGCGACCATGAACTCGAGGCTCTCGAAGGCCTCGTCAAGCTGCTCGCTGTTGGGCGTGGAAAGCACCGGATTGCCCGCCACCGTGACCATCGCCCGGATCTGCCCCTCACCCGGCGTGAGAATCTCCTCGGCCATCACCGCAACCGGATACTCCCCGATCGCCTCAGGGAACTTGCGCACGCGCGAGTGTCCGCGGCCGATGCGGAAGCCCTTGCCGCGACCCTTTTCGCCACGCGTCGTCGGGTTGCCCGCCGCCGGAAGCGGGAACATCACGCCGCCCGGAGAATCGAGATTGCCCGTCAGTGCGTTCACGACGTCCACGAGCCACGACGCCGTCGTACCGAAGCTCACCGTGCAGGTGCCGATGCGGCCGTAGACACACGATGACTCAGCGTCCAACAATTCCGTCGCGATCCTGCGAATCACGGATGCCTCAATGCCAGTTGCCTTCTCGACCGCTTCGGGCGTAAACGGCGCGAGCGCGTGCGACACCTCATCGATGCCATCAATATGTCCGCGCAACCGATCGCCGACGTTGGCGCGACCGGTGGCAATGATCGCGTTGGCGAGTGCAGCGAGGAAGAGCGCATCACCATTCGGGCGAATCGCGATCCACTCGTCGGCGTGCTCTGCGGTCTTGGACTTGCGCGGGTCGACGACAACAACCTTGCCGCCGCGCTCGCGTAGCGCCTCGAGGCGACCAGGGAAATCTGGCGCAGTGCACAAGCTGCCGTTCGACTCGTACGGGTTCGCACCGAGGAGGACGATGTAGTGCGTCCGATCGATGTCGGGCACCGCCACGCTCGCAGGAGTGCCGAACATGTAGGCAGAGGAGATCTGCTTGGGCAACTGGTCGACCGACGAAGCTGAGAATCGCTGCTTGGACCCGAGCGCCTGCAACCACACGCGGTTGTAGATGAGTGGCGACAAGTTGTGTGCGTTCGGATTGCCGACATACGCACCGATCGACCCACGGCCGTGCTTGGTGATCACACCATTCAGCCCCTCATCGACGGCCCTCCACGCCTCATCCCAGGAGACCGGGACGAACTCGCCGTTGCGCTTCACGAGCGGCGTGCGAATGCGATTCGGATCCTCGTGCAGTTGCTTGAGCGTGCTCCCCTTCGGACAGATGAAGCCCTTCGAGAACACGTCGTTGCGATCACCGCGAATGCGTGTGACGGTGTCTCCGACGACCGTGATCTCCAACCCGCACGTCGCCTCGCAGAGTGGACACGTACGAAACACGGTGCGTTCGGTGGATGTCATGTCCCCATCGTGCCATAGGCTCACACACCGTGCGCCATGAGCATCCGCCACCACAGCGCGAGGTGACACCCGTCGAGGTCGCAGCCATGACGCGCACGCGAATCACCACCGAACACGGGTCTCGACCACATGTGGGGCTGTGCATGGTGATGAGTGTGGACGGCCGCACGGTCGTGGACTCCCATTCCCGCCATCTCTCTGGGCCGGCAGATCTCGCCATGCTGGTCGCGCTCAGGAGAATCGCCGACGTGGTCATTGTTGGTGCGTCGACTGCGATCATCGACACCTACGACCAGACGGTGCGTCAAGACCTCCCGATCGGCGTGGTCACGCGGACCTCGCGACTGGATCCAACCTCCCCACTGTTTGCCTCAGGTCCAGGCTTTCTCATCTCCCCCGAAGACACCGCGGTTCCAGATGGGTTCAAGGTCGTGCGCGCAGGAATCGGCACGGTCGATCTCCCCCGCGCGCTCGAACAGATCGAGGGCAACTTCGCCCAACTCGAAGGTGGACCGAGCCTCAATGCCGCGATGTTCGCAGCAGACCTGGTGGATGAGATCAACGTGACGGTGAGCGCAAGCCTCGTCGGCGGCAAGGGACCGGCGCTCGCTACGTCAGCCATCCCACTCATGCATCGTTACGAGTTGGCACACGTCGTCACCGACGACGGATTTGCGTTCTTGCGATACCTGCGCGCGCGTTAGGCGCGAGTCGAACGCTTCTGCAACAACGCGAGCTCCCGACGGAAGTCGGCTGCGTCGTCGAAGTTCTTGTACACGCTTGCGAAACGCATGTAGGCAACCTCGTCCGCTGCGCGCAGTTCATCGAGCACGCTGTGGCCGACGTCGGACGTCGTGACGTCCCCACCGACGAGGCGCAGTTTGTCCTCGATCCGCTCGACCATCGACATGATGTCGATGTCCTCGACCGGGCGCCCCTTGACGGCGGCCTGGATGCCGGAAGCGACCTTGGCGCGATCGAAGGGCTGGCGCGACCCGTCGCGCTTGATCACGAAGAGTGGCTGGTTCTCGAGGCGCTCATAGGTGGTGAAGCGGAACCCGCAGTCGGTGCAGCTGCGCCGACGACGAATGGCGGCGCCTTCCTCCGACTCTCGCGAGTCGATGACCTTGGTGTCAACACACGAACACGATGGGCAATGCACTGCACTCAACAGTAACCCCGTGAGATATATCAGGTGTGCGATGCTCGGCGAAGAACGACTGTCGAGTTATGGAATGCGCACTTGCTGACCGGCTGCAATCGCATCACCGTTCAGACGCACGAGCTCATCGACGAGCTCCGCGGTGTTCGCTTGCGGTGCAATCCGCTGGGCGATCGCCCACAGGGTGTCACCCGGCTGAGCGATCACGTACTGCGGCTCCATCGGCACTCCTGCGACTGCCGGATCTGCGTCCGCACGCGAACCGGTGGCGCCGACGACCGTGGTGACGGCGAGTGCGAGGATCGCCACGAGCAGACCGAACGCAGCCAGACGGCGACGGGCGTAGACCGCACTCGAGACCGGGCGCGGGCGCATCGTCGGGTGGTTGGCCGACCGAACGCGGCGGACCGGGCTTGCCGAGCCCCCCTCGATCACGTGCAGGCGCGGGGCGCGGCGGATTGGGCCGGTGGTGTCAATCGTGCGGTAGTCGAGTGCAATGGCCATGGTGTGGTCCTTTCGGGTGGGTTTTTGGGGGAGGATCTGGTCTAGTCGGGGGGTTGTGCGGGGTTTCTGGCTGGTGGGTACTGGACTTCCTGGCACCATCCACCCTAGCGAACAGGTGTTCGCAGTTTGCGGATTTTGCGAACATTTGTTCTCCGAACAGGTGTTTGACCTGGGGGGCGAACACCCGTACGATGGAACCCATGACCAGCCGCCAGCCAGCCCAGACCTCTGCCCTCACGGACCGCCAGCGCGGCATCCTCGATTTCATCGAAAAGAACATGCGGGAGCGGGGCTATCCCCCTTCGGTCCGCGAGATCGGCGAGGCCGTCGGCCTCAGCTCCTCGGCCACCGTGCACAACCACCTGGCCGCCCTCCAAAAGATGGGCTACCTCCACCGCGACCCCACCAAGCCCCGCGCCATCGAAGTTCGCTACGAGGCCTCGAGCGGTGTGGCCATGGAGCGCAGGCCAACCAAGCACGTCCCGCTCGTGGGTGACGTGGCCGCAGGTGTCAACGTGCTCGCCCAGGAAAATGTCGAAGAGCTCGTTCCCCTGCCGATGGACTTCACCGGCGACGGCGAATTGTTCATGCTGCGCGTACGCGGCGAGTCGATGATCGACGCCGGAATCTTGGATGGCGACTACGTCGTGTGCCGCCAGCAGACCACCGCCAACAACGGCGACATCGTCGTGGCGGGCATCCCCGGCGACGAGGCCACGATCAAGACGTTTACCAAGAGCGGCAACAAGGTGACCCTCACCCCGTCAAACGCGACGATGAATCCGATGGTGTTCGACTCAGGTGAAGTGAACGTCTACGGCAAGCTCGTGACGGTCTTGCGCCGACTCAGCTGACGCCGAGTCGCTTCGCGACGAGTTCGATCTTCTCGTCAGGCTGCACGACGGCCACGCGAACGTTGTTCGCACCACCCGCGCCATAGAAGTCACCGGGGCTGACGAGCGCGCCGCCTTCGCGTGCAAGTCGCTCGGCGAATGCCCAGCCATCCGTGGCGTCGAACCACAGATAAAAGCCTCCGTCGGGAAACGTCACGTCGATCCCCGACCACTTCGACAACACGTATGCCGTTCGCTCGAGCCTTCGGCGATACGTCTCACGCTGGACCGCAACACTCTCGTCATCGTTGAGTGCAACGACTGCGGCACGCTGTGCCGGACCCGGCACCATCATTCCAGCGTGCTTGCGCACTTCTTTGAGATAGTGCACGAGATCGGCATCGCCCGCGTAGAAGCCGACGCGCAGACCCGCGAGGTTCGATCGCTTGGACAGCGAGTGCAACACGACCACGCCATCCAGTCCGTGCTGCAGTGCACTGCGCGGCGTCGTGCTCCAAGTGAACTCGGCGTAGCACTCATCGGAAAAAACGGGAACGTCGTGACGACGCCCCCACTCGACCACCGCGCCGAGATCATCGAGTGCTCCGGTCGGATTCGAGGGCGAGTTCGACCAGATCATCACCGCGCGTTTGGCGTCGTCATGACTGATCGCGGACAGATCGAGCGAACCGTCTCCCCGCATCGGCACGGCAACGGGTCGACAGTTGGCAAAGATCGCGCCCATCTCATAGGTCGGATAGGCAACAGCGGGATAGAGCACTGTGTCGCGGGACGGGTCGCGCAGGCGCAACCAGTGTGCGGTCGTGGCGACGAACTCCTTGCTGCCGACGCAGGCTGCGACTTGCGCGAGCGGCACGTCGACCCCGAAGCGACGGTTCATCCAGTCGCGTGCAGCCGCGCGCAAAGGCTCGATGCCGATGCTTGGTGGGTAGCCACGCTCGGCATTCGACGTGGACAGCGCTGCCACGACGGCAGGCGCGGGTGGATCACACGGATCGCCGATGGACAGATCGACGATTCCGCCCTCGTGTTGTGCGCACAACTTCTTGAACGCATCCAGGCGGTCGTAGGGATACGGCGGCGGAACGAAACCCGTCACGACGCCCCCTCGACGACGAAGGCCGACAGGCGACCGACGGACGCTCCCGCGAGACGCGCGCGAATCCGCATGCCGGTCTCTTCGTTCGCTGTCGACACCACTTCTCCCTCTCGATGGATGGCGGCCACGATGTCCCCGCGGTCGTAGGGAACGAGGAGTTCCACCACCGCGGTGATCGCCCGCATGCGATCCCCGATCGTACGCAACAGCAGATCGATTCCCTCGCCCGTGCGCGCAGCGATCGCCACCGAACCGGGATGCTCGCGCTGGAGTCGCGAAGCTTCCTCCGGCGCGGCATCGGCCTTGTTGAACACGAGCAACTCGGGAACGTGCCCCGCACCGATCTCGTCCAACACCTCGTGCACCGCATTGATCTGGCCGAGTGGATCGACCGACGTCGAGTCCACGACGTGCACAAGCAGGTCGCTCGTCGTGGCAACTTCGAGGGTGCTCTTGAAGGATTCGACGAGACCGTGTGGGAGTCGTCGCACGAACCCGACGGTGTCCGACAACAGCACCGGTTCGCCACCTGGTAGCGACAGTCGACGAGTCGTCGGATCGAGCGTTGCAAACAGCCGGTTCTCCGCGAGCACACCCGCATCGGTCAGGGTGTTCAGGAGCGTGGACTTCCCTGCGTTCGTGTAGCCGACGATGGTGACACTGCCGAGACCCGAGCGATTGCGGCCCTTCGACTGCTCACGTCGCGTGCTCGCCAGATGTGCGAGATCTCTCGTCAGCTTGGCGATCTTGTCCTGGATGCGACGGCGATCGACTTCGAGCTTGGTTTCACCGGGACCCCTCGTGCCGATGCCACCGCCCTGCTGGGACATCGCACCCGCGACACCGCGACGAAGTCTCGGCAATCGATATTTGAGTAGCGCGAGTTCGACCTGCGCCTTGCCCTCTTGAGTGTGGGCGTTCTGCGCGAAGATGTCGAGGATGACCGCGGTGCGGTCGATCGCGGTGCGCCCGAGCAACTTCTCCAAGTTGAACTGCTGTGCCGGTGACAACTCGTTGTCGAACACGACGGTGTCGGAGTCGACCTGCAGGCACAACTCGCGCAGCTCCTCGGCCTTGCCCTTGCCGATGTAGTACGTGTGATCGGGTGCGTCCCTGCGCTGGGTGATGCGCGCCACTTCGTCCGCGCCTGCCGTGTTGATGAGGAGCGCAAGCTCATCGAGAGACTCCTGCGTCTCGCGATCGTCGTGACCATCCAAGGTGACCCCCACGAGCACGATGCGCTCGCGGAAGCTGCGTTCGATCAGCGTGCGCCCGAGCGCCTCCTGGTACGGATTGCTCACGCGTGCAACACCACAGTCGTCGTGAGCAGGTGTTCCGACGGTCCGATCAGCGTCACGCGACCCGGAGCCGGATCGTTCACCTTCACGCGCACGTCACCGCCGTCCATGTGCACCACCACGTCATTCGCCTTTGCGCTCACGAGCCCCCACTGCACCGCGGCCCACGCACTCGCGCATGCTCCGGTGCCGCACGCCATCGTGATCCCCGCACCACGCTCGTGCACGCGCATCGTGATCGCATTCGACTCCGGACCTGGCTCGATGATCTCCAGGTTCACCATCGGCACGCGCTCGCCGAGTTCCTTGAGCGGCACGACCGCGACGTCCTCGACCCCGACGACGGCATGCGGATTGCCGACGGACAGATGCATGACTGGTCGGTTGGGATCCGCTCCAAGCGACGACCATGCGCTCGGAGCCTCAATGGAAGAAATCTCCCCCATGTCCACCGACGCATCGACGATCGCCCCACTGCGCGGCGTGACCTCGACGCGTCGCATCCCCGCATCGGTGGAAATCTGATACACGACGCTCGACGTCCGTCCCGACGAGCGATGTGCAGCCTGGGCCAGGCAACGGATCCCGTTCCCACTCATCTCGGCAACGGAGCCATCGGAGTTGTACAGCTTCATCGTCAACGACTCACCACCAGAGTTCCCGAGCAGGAGCAACCCATCAGCGCCGATCCCGGTCGTTCGATCGCACAACCGACGTGCAGTCGCGGGCCAGTCCGTCACCTCGGTCGGTGGGTTTTCGATCACGAGGAAGTCGTTGCCGAGACCCGACAGTTTCTCGACCGTGACCGGAAAGTCCATGCCCATTGTCTAGTGGAGAATCTCGGCAAGCACGGGTGCGATTTCAGCGACGGGATCTTCATTCACCGTGATCCACCGGATGCGGGGATCGCGACGGAACCACCGCTCCTGGCGCACCGCGAACTGGCGCGTGTGCACGACGATGTCGGCAACGGCCTCATCCAGGGAACACTCCCCGTGGAGATGGTCGATCAACTCGGCGTACCCGAGGGCTTGTCGCGCGGTGTGCGAGAGCGCTCGGGACTCTACGAGTGCCTTCACTTCGGCAAGGAATCCCTGCTCCATCATCCGGTGCACGCGTGCCTCGACACGAGCTGCCAACACCTCTCGTGGCCACAGGATGCCGACCTGGGTGACCCCATTGTCGGGATACGCACCGGTGCCAGGACCGAATGAGCTGAAGGGCTTCCCACTCCCAATCGTCACCTCGAGCGCGCGCTCGATGCGTCGACGATTCGTCGGTTCGATGCGCGACGCAGCCAGTGGATCGAGTTCCTCCAGTCGTCGATACAGCGCCTCGATTCGACGTTCACCCTCGAGCTCGCGCCGCACCTCGGGATACTCCCCAGGGAATTCGAGCTCGTCGATGAGCGCGGTGAGATACAAACCCGTGCCCGCGACCACGAGCGCGTTCGCGCCACGAGACGTGATGTCTGCGACCGCCGCACGTGCGGCGAGTTGATAGTCACTGACCGTGAAACGCGCCGTTGCTTCAACCAGGTCGAGGCAGTGGTGCGGGACGTCGCTGCGATCCTGCACCGTCGGCTTTGCCGTACCGATGTCCATTCCGCGATACACCTGCATCGCATCACATACCACGATCTCGGTGTTCGTCGTGCGCGCAACGGCCATCGCGGTGTCGCTCTTGCCGCTCGCCGTCGGGCCGAGAATGACGACGGGCTTCTTTGTGGTCACGAGACGGTCTGCACGGCGAGGCGCACCTTGTGCGTCGGCTCGCCCGTCACTTCGACCAGATGGCCCGAGAGGTGGAACCGCGCGGCATCGGTGATCTCAACCGTCGCATACGTGCCGACGCGCAACAGCTCGGGTGCGGAAAAGTGCACGAGTTTGTTCTGGCGGGTGCGGCCCGTCAGCATGCGATCGTCACGCTTGTTCACGCCCTCGACGATGACCTCTTCGATGCGACCGATGCGCTCGCGATGCTTCATCACCGCCGTGCGATCGAGCACCACCTTCATTCGGTCGAAGCGATCACCCGCGACGGCGGGATCGACGAAGTGCTCGACCATGTCTGCGGCCGCGGTCCCCTCACGCGGAGAGAAGATGAAGAGATACGCCGAGTCGAATTGTGCCTCGGCGGCAACTTCGAGGGACTCCCGGAAATCGGCCTCGGTCTCGCCAGGGAACGCAACGATGAGATCGGTCGTGACCGCGAGATCGGGAATCGTGGCCCGTGCCTCGCGCAGACGCTCGAGATACTTCGCCGCGGTGTAACCGCGATGCATGAGCGACAGCACGCGATCGGATCCAGACTGCAACGGATAGTGCAGGTGCTCGCACACCGAGGCCGTCTCTGCCATCGCCACCAGACAATCCGTCGTCATGTCCTTGGGATGCGGACTCGTGAACCGCACGCGTCGAATGCCTTCGACCGCGCCGACCGCGCGCAGCAACTCTGCAAATTGCGGTCTCACGCGCACGTCGACGTCTCCGCCACGGCGGCGCTGGAGGGCGATGTCGCGGCCGTAACTGTTCACGTTTTGGCCCAAGAGCGAGATCTCCGTGACTCCTTGGCTCGCGAGTTCCCGCACCTCGTCGACGATCTCGTCGAAGGGCCGCGAGATCTCCTCACCGCGCACACTCGGCACGATGCAGTAGGTACAGGTGTTGTCGCAGCCGATCTGGATCGTCACCCAGGCGTTGTAGGACTTCTCGCGTCGCACTGGCAGCGCGCTCGGGAACAATGCATGATCATCGATGACGGCCTCGTCCATGATCTCGGTGATCGCGCCATGGGTTCGGGCATGGTCGAGGAGGTCGACGGCGCGATGCACGTTGTGGGTGCCCATGACGACGTCCACGTATGGCGCGCGCTCGCGCACCCGATCCTTGTCCTTCTGGGCGAGACAGCCCGCCACGACGATCTGGCGGTCCCGACCGAGGGCCTTACCCTCGTCCTTCCAGGGCTTCAGCCAGCCGAGCGTTCCATACAGCTTGTCGTCGGCATTCTCGCGAATGCAGCAGGTGTTGAGGACCACGACGTCGGCGTCGGCCTCGTCTTCAGCGCGCTCGAGACCGTCCGTTTCGAGGAGACCGGCGATGCGCTCGGAGTCGTGTGCGTTCATTTGACACCCGAACGTGCGCACGACGTATTTGCGAGTCACAGTGCAACAAGTTTACCGCCGTGAATGAACGGCGATCAGGAGATGGCAGCCCCGTCGGCGAGTGGTAGGGACACTCGCCGACGGGAAACTGGTCGAACCCTTAGTCGAGATCGATGGGTTCGTCGTCCTCTTCGCTGAAGCCTTCGACGGCATCAGCATCGAGCACACCGGCCTGCTGACGCACGCGCTCGGCGATCTGCACCATGATCTCGGGGTTCTCGATCAAGAAGGTCTTGGCGTTCTCGCGACCCTGACCGAGCTGCTCACCCTCGTAGGTGAACCATGCACCCGACTTCTTGGCGATGTTCATCTCGACGGCCATGTCGAGCACGGCGCCTTCGCGGCTGATGCCCTTGCCGTACATGATGTCGAACTCGGCCTGGCGGAACGGTGGAGCAACCTTGTTCTTCACGACCTTCACGCGGGTGCGGGAACCGACGACCTCTGCTCCATCCTTGATCGACTCGATGCGTCGGATGTCGATGCGCACCGAGGAGTAGAACTTGAGCGCACGACCACCGGTCGTGGTCTCCGGGGTTCCGAACATCACGCCGATCTTCTCGCGCAGCTGGTTGATGAAGATGAGGATGGTGTTCGACTTGTTCAGGTTCGCCGTCAGCTTGCGCAGCGCCTGGCTCATCAGTCGGGCCTGCAGACCCATGTGGCTGTCGCCCATCTCGCCTTCGATTTCGGCGCGTGGCGTGAGCGCGGCCACCGAGTCGATGACGATGACGTCGAGCGAACCCGAGCGCACCAACATGTCGGTGATCTCGAGTGCCTGTTCACCGGTGTCTGGCTGGGAGATGAGCAGGTTGTCGGTGTCGACACCGATGGCCTTGGCATAGACGGGATCGAGCGCGTGCTCGGCGTCCACGTAGGCGCAGATGCCGCCGTTGCGTTGGGCTTCGGCCACAACGTGCATGGCAAGGGTCGACTTACCCGATGACTCGGGACCGAAGATCTCGACCACGCGGCCGCGGGGCAGACCGCCGACGCCGAGGGCGATGTCGAGCGGGAGCGCGCCGGTGGGGATGGCGGCGACCTTCATGGAGTCCTTCTCGCCCATGCGCATGATCGAGCCCTTGCCGAACTGCTTGTCGATCTGGCCAAGCGCGGCATCGAGGGCCTTCATACGCTCGCTCATGGATTCACCTGCGGCGGCCTTGCCCTCGGTCTTGTTGCTGTCCTTGCTTGCCATGGTTGGCTCCTGTCTGTCGGGTTCTGAGTGGATTGCGCACCCTAAATGCGGGGTGTGTGGTGGTTCACTCAGATGTGTACGTGGGTTGGGTGGATCGGACCCCAGTGACCCTAACCCCGAACACCTGTTCGGTCAAGCATTGCCAAACCCTTAGTGGGCTTGGGTTTTGGCGTTCGCGTGGGCGGCGGCGTCCGCCAGCTCTTCGGGCTCAAGGGGGTGCATGCGCACGTCCACGGCCAGCCACACGGTGTAACTCATCGGGAAGCCCCCGATGCCGACGAGGAGTGCCACCGATCCGACGATGGCAATCAACGGCCACGTCGGCACCTCGGGATACGTGAGGATGACGCCGAGACCCATCGAAAACAACACCGCACCGCCGGTCATGATGATGTTCATCGCGGCCGCACCGAGTTGGAAACCGACGAGATCGCGCTGCCACTTGAAGCCACAGGTCTTGCAACGATCCGCACGCGCGAACCATCCGGTGAAGAATGCTCCACGACCACCGCAGTGTGCGCAACGACGAAACAGCCCGCGCAGGAGCATCGTCGGCAAACCCTTTTGCGTGCGCTCGCTCATGCCGTGAGATCCTCGACGAACGAGGCGAACACTTCTGCGTAACGCATCGCGTCGCGCTCTTCGTGCATCACCGAGATCAGCCACTGCTCATCGAGACCTGGCGGCAACAAGATGCCGCGGTTGATGCCGTGGATCCACTGGGCAAAGGCGAGGTCGAAGTCCGTCGCCTTGTAGTCGCGATAGTTGCGAATCGGCTCCTCGGCCCACGTGACGCATCCCTTGGCACCGAACTGCACGGTGTGTGCGGGCAGACCGGCGTCGTCGATGATCGAATTCAACTCACCGATCAACGCGCCGTTGCGTTCGATCGTCGCCTGGGTCTCGGCAGGTGTGCAGATGGTGCCGAGGACTGCTTTGGCCGCTGCCATGCACAACGGGTTGCCGTTGTAGGTGCCGAGGTGCACGACGCGACCCTCGGTGATTTCGTCCATGTACTGCTGCTTGCCGCCGAAGGCTCCAAGTGGCAGACCGCCGCCGATCGACTTGGCGAGCGCGACGAGGTCGGGCTGTACGCCGACGAATCCACTCGCACCACCCCAGCCTGCGGTGATGCCGGTCTTCACTTCGTCAAACACGAGCAGCGTGCCGTACTTCGTCGTCAACTCACGCACCTTCTGCAAATATCCCGGCTGTGGCAGACAGATGCCGATGTTTTCCATCGCGGGTTCGACGATGAACGCGGCGATCTCGCCGGTGGCAAGCACTCGCTCGAGCGCAACGACGTCGTTGTATGGCACGATCACGGTGTCGGCAACGACTCCGGGAGTGATGCCCGCAGAGGCCGGCACCGAGTTCGGTGCATCGGCAGGGCCAGCGACATTGAGCGCCGGCTTCATGCTGATCATGACTTCGTCGTGGTGACCGTGATAGCCACCTTCGACCTTGCAGATCTTGTGGCGACCGGTGGCGGCACGAGCGACGCGCAGGGCGTCCATCGTGGCCTCGGTGCCCGAGTTGGTGAAGCGCCACATCGGCAGGTTGTACCGCGCGGCCAGCATCTCGGCGACCTCGGCGTTGGACTCACACGGATTGACGAAGAGTGTCCCCTCGCCGATCTGGGTCTCGAGTGCACGCAACACCGCCGGGTGACGGTGCCCGACGAACAGGGCTCCGAAGCCCATGTCGTAGTCGGTGTAGGTGTTCCCATCGACATCGACCATGTTCGGGCCGTCGGCAGAGGCGATCACGATCGGGTACGGGTCGTAGGCCTGGAAGCTGGACGGCACCCCGAGGGGCAGCACCTTGCGAGCACGAGCGTTGGCCCGTTGAGAGCCAGAAGTCCGCGCCGAGTAGGTCGCCAACTCTCTCTTTGTGATGTCTTTGGCCCGGTCAGCCAAAGTTGAACGCAGCGTGGAATCCATCGCTGACATGGTTATCAACTCCAATAATTACGTCCCTTTCAGCCTACACTGAGGCCCACGTGGTGGGCGTAGCTCAGTTGGCTAGAGCGCCAGGTTGTGGTCCTGGAGGTCGGGGGTTCGAGACCCCTCGTCCACCCCATATCGAACATGGGGGGAACGCACGTTCCCCCCATTTTTTCTGTGCTCGGTGAATCTCCTAAGATTTCCCGCGTCAGTACGGCGCCCCTCTAGCTCAGCTGGTTAGAGCAACGGACTCTTAATCCGCAGGTCCTCGGTTCGAATCCGAGGGGGGGCACCAGTTTTCAGCTAGCCGCCAAGGGAGCCGAGCTCGTCGTCGTCGGACGACGTGGGCATGGTGGTTTCCTCGGACTCCTCCTCGGTTCGGTTGCCACGCAGGTGGTGAACCACCCACCGTGTCCGGTCGTGGTTGTCGGGTCGAGTTAGTTCGACACGCGCGACAGCGCGGTGACCACCTCGACGTGCGGGGTGTGCGGGAACAAATCCAGCACCGTCACCGACTCACACGAATAGCCCGCATCCATCAACAACCGAATGTCGCGCGCACCAGCGACCGCATCGCAACTCACGAGCACGATGCGCGGGGCCTCGGTGGCCACGATCGTCTCGACCCCGACGCGACCGAGTCCGTTGCGTGCAGGATCGGCGATCACGAGACCGGCCTCGATCGGCTGCCACTGCTCGACGGCGATCTGCTCGATGCGCACCTGATGATCCGCCAGGTTCACGTGCGCGTCGTTGCAGGCGGCCTTGTTCGACTCCACGAGCACGATGTCGACGTCGGTGTCGACGAGCGTCGCGCTGAACAGCCCACCGCCGCCGTAGGCGTCCACGATGGGGCCGAAGTCCCCCGATAGCGCGGCATCGCCTGCCGCAGTGTTGACCGCATTCACCAACAGCTCGGCGGCGATCGCAGAGGTTTGGAAGAACGCCGGCATCGAGACCTGCAGGTTCACCCCGTGCACGGTTTCGTGCACGACTTCGCGCCGACCGATCTTCACGTCGCGTGGCAACCCGGTGATCGTCGCACCCTTGGCATCTCGGCCCTTGTCGTCGTGCAACCACACGCCACGCTCGCCGCTCGCGACTCCGCAGCGCATCGTGACCTCGCTCGCACCCTCGACGCGCGCATCGGCGAGGAGCTCGACGAGCATCTCGTGGGCGACGAGACACTCCTCCACACCAACCACGTCATGTGAGTGCGACTTGCGGAATCCGAGACGGCCATTCGCATCCACTGCCATGCGCAGCGTCGTGCGCGACGCCCGGGGCGGGAGTGATCCCCCGAAGCGCACGGGTACGTCCTCGAGGTGTGCGGTGCGGCGCAGGGCCTCGGTGACGAGTTCCATCTTCGTCTCGCCATGGACTGCGTGGTCCAGATGTTGCCAGGAGCATCCCCCACACCCGCGCGCCACGTTCGGGCACGGCGGCGTGATGCGATGCGCAGAGGGCGTCACGATCGAACCCACCGTGGCGCGGGCGAAGTCCTTCTTCGACTGGACGATCTCGACGTCGACGACCTCGCCGGGGAGCGCCCCCTCGACGAACACGACGCGACCATCCTCGAGATGTGCGAGTGCGTCTCCGCCGGCGACCAGGCGCTCGATAGTCACTTGTTGTGCGGTCACGACGGATCCACCGTAGGCGAAAGCCAGCCGAGTGCTCGGGCATCGACAACTAGGCTTGGCGCGTGGCTCGACCGATCCAGATCGCACCGTCGGTGCTGCCTGCGGATTTCTCCAAGCTCGGCGAGGCGATCGTCGCACTCGATTCTGCCGGCGTCGATCTCATCCAATGGGACGTGATGGACGGCCAGTTCGTGCCGAACCTCACCTTCGGCCCCGACATCATCGCCTCCACTCGACACCTCACCAAGGTTCCCTTCGAGGCACACCTGATGGTGCTCACCCCGGACGTGATGGCGCGTAACTACGTGGAAGCCGGCTGCCAGCGATTGATCGTGCACGTAGAGGCCTGCACGCACCTGCACCGCACGCTCGGCAACATTCGCGATCTCGGCGCAACCGCAGCAGTTGCGCTCAACCCCTCCACCCATCCGTCGGCGATCGAAAACGTGCTCGACCTCGTGGACCTCGTGCTCGTAATGACCGTGAACCCGGGCTTCGGGGGCCAGAGCTACATCGCCTCGATGGAGCCCAAGATCGCGGCCGTGCGCAAGATGATCAACGACAAGGGACTCGAGGATTCAGTCGACCTGGAAGTCGACGGCGGCATCTCGGCCAAGACCGTCGGTGGCGCGGCAGGCGCCGGAGCCAACGTGTTGATCGCGGGCAGTGCGATGTTCAAGCACCCGGGCGGACTCGGTGCGGCAGTCAGCGAACTGCGCGAGCTCGCCACCGCGGCCCGCAAGTAACTATTTGCGGCGAAGCGCCTTGCGCGCACCGGCGAGCGATCGTCGCCAGACGACGAGCCCAACCAAGGACACGATTGCGCCGAGCACGCTCATCACGATGACGAGCACATAACGCCACAGGTTCTCGGTGACGCCGACGAGCACACCCGCGGGAATCTCGGAGCCGTCCGTATTCAATGTGCGGATCGGATCTTCGAAGGTTGGACAACTCGCCGCCGAGTCGTTCTCTCCGAGCACCGCATCACCACCGAAGAGCAGTCGCTCCTCGCGCACCTTGGACACGAGCACGCCAGTCTGGGCGTCACTCGCCGCACCGACCAAGTACGTCGATCCAGTCGAGAGGAACTGTGCGTCCTCGCCGTATTCGACGCCGAGTTCACCGCCGAGATCGGCGCCCGCGCGCACTTGTTCGACGCGATAGACGACGATCGATCCGCTCACGCGCAACACTTCGCCAACGAAGACGATCTGCGGCTCGATGGCGGGAGCACAACCCTCGGGCAGCGTGGTCACGGCGCTCGGCACGGTGATCGGCGACGGCGCGATCACCGAGGGTTCCTCGCTCTGTTCGAGGGGCACGGAGTCCACTGGCGCCGGTGGCGGCACGGTGGCGTGCGCAGGTCGCGCCAAGAACATCGCCACAGCGACGACGATCAGTGTTCGCACGCGCACGAGACAACGCTACTTGCGCGCCAGCCTCACGGCGTGGCGTCAGCGACCGATGAACTTGGGGTCGCGCTTCTCGGCGAAGGCCGTCATCGCCTCGATCGTGTCCTTCGTCGAAAAGTTCACGCTCTGTGCCGCTCCCTCGTCGTCGAGGGCTTCTTCTAACGTCACGTTCATCGCGTTGTTCAACATGCGCTTGGTTTGCGCGAGTGCGATCGGTGGTCCGGCTGCGAGCTTCTTCGCCCAGTCATCGACGAAGGCGTCGAGTTCGGCATCCGTGAGCACGCGATTGACGAGACCGATGCGCTCTGCTTCGTCTGCACCGATGATCTCACCGAAGAAGGCGAGTTCCTTGGCGCGGTGCAGACCGATGCGTCGGGGCAACACCCACGAGCCACCGAAGTCGAGCGACAATCCACGACGCGCAAAGATCTCGGAGAAGCGCGCGTTCTCGGACGCCACGACGAGGTCACACACGAGCGCCATGTTGCAGCCGGCACCAACCGCCACTCCCCGTACCTTGGCGATCGTCGGCTGGGGCATGCGCTGGAGCGTGAGACAGATCTCGCTGATCGTGCGCATCGAGGCGAGCGCGTGCTTGCCCGCCGAGCGCGCTCCGCCGTCGGTCAGGTCGGCCCCACTGCAGAACTCCCCGCCAGCACCCGTGAGCACCATCACGCGGTCCTCGGTCGAATCCGCCACCTCGCGGAACGTGGCGAGGAGCTCCTGCCACATGGTGCCGTTGGCGGCGTTCTTGCGGTGTGGGCGGTTCATCGTCACGGTGACGATGCCTGACGAACGGGTGACCTCGAGGGTTTCCATTTCTCCGACGATACTGAGGGGATGGGATTCAACCCGCATCGCAAGCGCGTGAAGCGACCAACGGACGTCCTCATCGTGGCGAGCGCCATGGTCGCCATCGCCGGTCTCCTCGTGTGGGCCTTCCTCGGATGACGGGCATCTGGGACGGTCTGTACGGCCCGGTCGAGGTGCGCCGCGTGCAGCCGTATGAAGCGATCAAGCAGTACGTGTGCCCTGGGTGCGGCCGCGACATCCCAGCTGGGATGGGTCACTACGTGTGCGTGCCGAGTGAAGCGACGGATTTACGACGCCACTGGCACTACGGGTGCTGGGATCGTCGGGTGCCGAACGCCTCGGCCTAACTAGATGTCGAGACCAGGGAGTTCCTCGACGTTGACGTCCTTGAAGCTGAGCACACGAACCTTGGGAACGAAGCGACTCTTGCGGTACATGTCCCACACCCACGCATCAGTGAGCGTGACCTCGACGATCGGTCGTGGTCCCTCGGACAGCACTTTCACGTCGACGTTGTTGGCGAGATAGAAACGGCGATCGGTCTCGACGGCGTAGCGAAACATCGAGACGACGTCTTGATACTCCTGGGCGAGCTGCAGCTCGCGTTCTGCTTCGAAGTTGTCGAGGTCGTCGGTGTTCAAGAGACGCCGGCGCGGCTTACTGGTCTTCGCGCTTTTCGCGCACCTTGGCCGACTTACCCTTGCGGTCGCGCAGGTAGTTCAGCTTGGCGCGGCGGACGTCACCGCGCTTGACCATCTCGAGCTTGGCGACCGAGGGGCTGTGGAACGGGAAGGTGCGCTCGACACCCACGCCGTAGGACAGCTTGCGCACGGTGTAGGACTCAGAGATGCCCGAGCCGCTGATGGCCACGACGTTGCCCTGGAAGATCTGGACGCGCTCCTTGCCACCTTCGACGACGCGCACGTGCACCTTGACCTCGTCTCCTGGACGGATGTCGGGCAGGTCGGTGCGCTTGTTCTGGTTGTCGACGATGTCGGTGGTCTTCATCTGAGCGGTCCTTCGTGGCGGGTTCGACGAGGCAAAACCCGTTAAATGGTGAAGGTAGAAGGATACGGGAGGGGTGGGAACTCTTCCAACAGGGCCTTGTCCTCCTTGGAGAGCCCTCCACGAGCCTCGATCAGGTCGGGCCGACGGGCAATGGTTCGGTGCAGGGCCTGGGCGAGGCGGAATCGCTCGATGCGGGCATGGTCCCCCGAGCGCAGCACCTCGGGCACCTCCCAGCCACGGAACTCGGCCGGTCGGGTGAACTGAGGCTCTTCGAGCAGACCGGAGGCACCGAAGCTCTCCGTCACCGGCGAGACCGCATTGCCCATCACGCCGGGGATCAAGCGCGTGACGGCCTCGATGACGAGACACGCCGCCACCTCCCCGCCCGCGAGCACGACGTCGCCGACGGAGATCTCCTCGTCCACGAGGTGTTCGCGGATGCGATGATCGACGCCCTCGTAGCGACCACACAACAAGCTGAAGCCATCCAACTCGCTCAACCTGTTGGCGAATGCCTGATCGAAGCGCTTGCCTCCGGGCGACAACAAGAACAACGGCCGCGGCGCACCCGAACGCTCGAAGGAATCGAAGATCGGTTGCGGGCTCATCACCATGCCTGCCCCACCGCCGAAGGGTGCGTCGTCGACCGAGTGGTGCACGTCGGTCGTGTGCTCGCGCAGGTCGTGACAGGTGATGGTCACCTTGCCCTCCTTGCGCGCACGACCGAGCAGGCTCTCTTGGCAGAAGCCATCCACGAGGGACGGAAAGATCGAAAACACGTCGATGCGCATCAGTCGTTCTCCAAGTCGAACAGTCCCTCGGGCGGATCGATCGTCACGACACCGGCATCGCGCGAGGTGATGAACGGTGTCGGCACGAGCGCACCAGAATCGAGTTCCATGATCGGATGCGCGGGGTTGTCGATCACCGCAACACACGTGCCGCGCTCGTGACCGGAAACATCCACCACGTGCGCACCGATCAACTCATGCACCCACACGACAGAGGAATCTGCGATCGGCTCGCCAAAGATGTCGGCATTCGTCAGTTGCTCGACCACGTTGCGGTCGTCGATGCCCGCGAGCGTCACGAGGTGTCGATCAGTGGACGGCTTGCACGAAGCGATCTCGTGCCAGGCTCCGCGAATCCACAGTCGCGCACCGACGGCGACGCGCTGCGGATGCGGGGTGAAGAAGTCGACGTACATTTCGCCACGCACGCCGTGGGGTCGACCGATGCGGCCGACGTGGAGACAACCCTTGGGTGGGGTCGGGTCAGTCGTCGACGAAGTCGACATCAACGTCCACTCCGTCGCGTTCTGCTGCGGCGCGCACCACGGTGCGGATGCTCATCGCCGTTCGTCCGCGACGACCAATGACGCGGCCGAGGTCGCCTTCGCCAACTCGTACTTCCAACACGATCTTGTCGTCGTCTGCGAACCCCTCGACCTTCACGGCTTCCGGGTCGTCCACGATCGAGCGCACCACGTGCGTGAGCACGGCGGTGGCGACGGGGGCAGGAACGACGTTTGCGGTCTCAGACACGATGGTCGACTGACGCGCGTTACTTCGAGGACTTCGAAGACTTGGTGGCCATAAACTCAGACCATGCGCCGGAGATCTCGAGCAACTTCTTCACGCGCTCGGACGGCAGTGCGCCCTGCTTCAGCCACTTGATGGCCTTTTCGTTGTCCACGGTGAGAGCCGAGGGCTCCGACTGCGGGTGGTAGTTGCCGACGATCTCGAGGAAACGGCCGTCACGGGCATTGCGGGTATCGGCCGCGACGATGCGATAGTGCGGCTGCTTGGTTTTGCCCACTCGGGTGAGGCGAAGCTTTACGGACATGGCCCTGAGGCTATCGGGGGCCGAGGTGGGAGCCCAACGCCGCGGCCAAATCCATCCCCTTGCCGCCTTTCTTGCCGCCCATGCCCCCCATGCGCTTCATCATCTTTTGCATCTCCATGAACTGCTTCACCAGCCGGTTGACGTCCGCGATCTGGGTTCCCGAGCCCTTGGCGATGCGCGCGCGTCGCGAGCCGTTGATGACCTCGGGCTTGGCTCGCTCCTCGGGGGTCATCGAGCGGATGATCGCCTCGGTGACCTTCACGAGATCATCGGAGATCTGGGCGTCCTTCACTTCCTTGGGCATGCCCGGAATCATCCCCATGATTCCCGAGAGTGGCCCCATCTTCTTCACCTGCTGGAGCTGTTCGAGGAAGTCATCCAACGTGAACTGACCCTCGAGCATCTTGGAGGCAGCGGCCTCGGCCTGCTCCTTTTCAAACACCTTCTCGGCCTGCTCGATAAGCGTGAGCACGTCCCCCATGCCGAGGATGCGGCTCGCCATGCGATCGGGATGGAACTGCTCGAAGGCATCGAGTTTCTCACCCGTGGCGGCGAACGCGATCGGCTTGCCGATCACCTGCTTCACCGACAGCGCGGCACCACCTCGCGCATCGCCATCCAACTTGGACAGAATCACACCAGTGATCGCAAGCGTCTCGTCGAAGGCCTTGGCCACGGTGACCGCGTCCTGACCCGTCATCGCATCGACGACGAGGAACGTGTAGTGCGGCGAGACCGCACCGGAGATCTCCGCCACTTGGCGCATCATCTCGGCATCGATCGCGAGTCGACCAGCGGTGTCGACGATCAACACGTCGCGACCCTTGTCGCGCGCCTCGGCGAGACCCGCGCGAGCGCACTCGACCGGATCACCTGATTGCGAGAACACGGGCACGTTCAGTTGCTGGCCGAGCACGCGCAACTGCTCGACTGCTGCCGGTCGCTGCAAGTCCGCTCCGACGAGCAGTGGATTGCGACCCTGGCTGCGGAACCACGACGCCAACTTGGCCGCGCTCGTCGTCTTACCCGAACCCTGCAGACCCGCCATCAACACCACCGTCGGCGGCTGCGAGGCATACGAGATCTTGAGCGTCTCGCCACCGAGCATCGCCACCAACTCGGCGTTGACGATCTTGACGATCTGCTGACCCGGATCGAGCGCTGCCGACACCTGCGAACCGACGGCCTGCTCGCGGATGCGGGCCACGACGTCGCGCACGACGCCAACGTTCACGTCGGCCTCGAGGAGTGCCGTGCGAATCTCGCTCATCACCTCGTCGACTTCGGCCTCGGTCAGGCGACCCTTGCCGCGCAGGCGCTTGAAGACCCCGCCGAGGCGGTCGCTCAGTGACTCGAACATGATGCGCGCAAGGCTATCGGTGAGACTCTGCTGGGCTCAGTCGAACAGGGCGTCGACGAATTCCTCGGGGTCGAAGGCGACGAGGTCGCCGATCGTCTCACCCAAACCGACCAACTTGACCGGAATCGACAACTCCGTCTCGATCGCGAACACGATGCCACCCTTGGCCGAGCCGTCCAGCTTGGTGAGCACCACCCCAGTCACCTGCGTGGCTTCTGCGAACTGGCGAGCCTGCACGAGACCGTTCTGGCCGGTCGTCGCGTCGATCACGAGCAGCACCTCGGTCACACGACCCGTGCCCTTTTCCGCCACGCGACGAACCTTGCGCAACTCTTCCATCAAATTCGTATTGCTCTGCAAGCGACCGGCCGTGTCGGCGAGCACGAGATCTGCTCCACGAGCACCCGCGCTCTGCACCGCATCGAAGATCACCGAAGACGGATCGCCGCCCTCTGCCCCGCGCACGATCTCCGCACCCGACCGCTCCGCCCACGTCGCAAGTTGCTCGCCTGCAGCCGCGCGAAACGTGTCACCAGCCGCCATCACCACGCGACGACCAGCGGCCACTTGTTGCGCTGCGATCTTGCCGAGGCTGGTGGTCTTTCCCGCACCATTCACCCCGACCATCAACCAGATGTTCGGACCCTCGAGCGACGAATCGAAGGTCAACTCGCGCGATGCACCTGCAAGTCGAGACTTCATCGTTGAACGCAGCGCACCAATCACCTCGTGCGGCGTCGTCAATTCTTTTGCCTTCACACGACCGCGCAACTCATCGAGCAGCGCAGTCGAGACCTTCACGCCGACGTCTGCACGCAACAGCGCCTCTTCGAGGTCGTCCCAGGTGGACTGATCCACCCCACTGCGACCGAGCACCGACCCGACGGCGCCCGAGAGCGCACCTCGAGCCTTCGACAACCGCTCGCGCACCGAGCGCGTGACGGGCTCCTCGACGACGCGTTCTGCAACGACTGCTTCGACGACGACGGGTTCTTCGACGACTGGTGCAGCAACGACGGGCTCGGTGACGGTTGGAGTTTCAACCGGCTTGTCGATGACGGGTGTCGAGGCACGAGTTTCGGCAATCGTCGTGCGCGGTGCCGGGGTGGGCTTGGTGCGACGACCGATGAAGATGACGCCGATTCCAAAGACGAGACCCGCGACGGCGAGGACGAGCAGGATGATCTGCGACTGGCTCATGG
>VFQT010001934.1_pt1 | contig 22819 bp, 20 predicted proteins | sample 3512381 | NCBI WGS metagenome assembly VFQT01 (sample SAMN10412376, study PRJNA504923) | tailings metagenome | isolation source: Relicate 2 Philex TSF3 active mining site | place: Philippines: Tuba, Benguet | collected 2017-08-29
GACAATGGGCACACCGATTTTGTTGCCGTAATCCTGCACACCGGCGACAACACCCGTGGCCACTTGTTGGGGTGGGAGCACGGTGCCGTGATAGGCACTGACATCGGCGTCTGCTGGCCCAAAACAAAAGACATCGGTGGCGGCAATGGGCTTGGCTGATACGCCGAGCACATCACGCAGCACGCCACCCATGCCGGTGTTGGCGCCACCGAATGGTTCGAGTGCGGATGGGTGATTGTGCGTCTCAACTTTGAACGATAGTTCATAGTCGTCGTCGAAGGCTACAATGCCGGCGTTGTCGACAAATGCGGAAATCAACGGGAGTTTGCTGAGGCGTGGGGCTGTGGCGTTGGTGGACTGCATCAAAAACGTACGGATGAGGCTATCGATGGTGGCGTGCGTACCAAGTTGAGTGAGTGCGGGGTGCAACTGTTGTTGAGCAGGTGTCAGCGGGGTTGCATCGCCTTGGTACTGCACATTGCCTTTGAAGGTCTTGTGTGAGCAGTGTTCGCTCCAGGTTTGGGCGATGGTTTCGAGCTCGCCGTCGCTGGGGTCGCGGTCCAGAGTGCGGAAGTAGGCCTGGATGGTGCGCATTTCGTCGAGGTCGAGGGCCAGCAGACCGTCGCGACTGAGTTGCTGCAGGGCTGCATCGTCGAGGTCACGTAGTGGCACTGTGGCAATGTGGCTCGAGCGCGGGCTGGGTGCAGCGAGAAGCTGCAGATACCAATTTTGGCGCTGGGCATCCATCTGAGGCTGATATTCATGGTGGATTTGGATGAGATCGTTGAAGCGCCCACTGATGTCAACATCGGCAGTGGCTTGCCAGCGGCGCAGGGTGCGTACTTGATCGATGCCGGTGATGCCGAGATGGTGGGCGCCGGTGATGATGCTTTCGGCTTCGTTGTCGGTGACACCAGGTCGAAATGCGACTTCGTGATACGTGTTGGCCATGGTGTCGACATGCTGATTGAGGTCATACCACTGGGCATGTTGGGTTACAGGGTCACACAGGAGTTGCGTTGTGAGCCGCGCGACATCGGCAACGGTCATGTCGCCCGAGATGAGGTAGAGTGCAATTTCTGTTGGAGAATCATGCGTTGCAACGCAAATCAAAAACGCCGCCATGGTGCCCCTGTCTATTTGGTGTTGAAATATCCGTGGTCGCTGGTTGTAGCATGCTGACAACAGTGTGCCACAAGCATGTAACAGTTTGCTATTCGTTAGTATAGCCGTTGCAGTATGTGATGGTCAAGATTGTATTCGGGTATGGTATGATGAATATATGAATACAAAACCAAGCACCGAACGCATTCAGATGCCTCAAATCTATGATTGTGCCCCCCTCGATCGCTCTGCACAACAAATCACGCAGGGGGTTGTTTTTGTGGGGGGAGTGTTGACATTGCCGGGATTGTTTTTGGGATTGAGTGGGTTGTTGAATGCCGGGTATGGCATGTGGGGAGTATTGGTGAGTGCTGCTGTAGCTGCCACATTGTTAATGTTTGTGTGGCTGTCATGGGCTGGTATGCCGACACGCCTTGAAATCCATGCCGATGCGCTCCACATTCGCCGGCGCTGGTGGCGGCGTATCCGTATCCCGATGCGCGATATCGAAACGGTGATGCGCCCGGTGAGCTTGGATGTACGCCGTGAGCGATGGGGTTTCAATGTCGGAGTGTTTGGCTATCAAGGCCCGTTTTTGTCGGAGCGATACGGAGCGTTGTTTTGTATGGTGACCGATCGTGAACGTACAGTAGCGATTGCACGTACGCGGCAGCGGCTATTGGTAGTGAGCCCTCTGCAACCGGCAGGCTTTGTGTATGCACTCCAGGACGTTCGTCAGCAATATGCTGAAGGCACAGGATCAGAAGGGAATGCCAAGTAATGCGTTTTGCAGCTGATTGGGCGTTGGATTTGCCCTGCCAACTTGCCGAAGTGCATCCTGGTCAATTACATCAGGATGGTCGGCGTTACTTGCCGACATTGGTACTACAAATGGACGAAAGCCGTGTGCCGACGGCGCCGTTGTTGCGAGCTGATGTGCGTCAGGTGCCTGTCGTCGATCGCCATCATCGGGTAGACCTACAGCAGGCTGGGCAATTTGGTTCGGCGGCGTTGGTGTGCCTACTGTGTCAGTTCCGACTACAAGATGCACCCTATCAAATGGGGTTTGTGCCACAAGAACGTGGCATTGCGGGTGCGCCACAGGTGTTTGGGCAGGTGACGCATGTCGCAGTGTGGGAACAGCCACAGACCCCGTTGCCGTACCAGTCTCTGTATTGTGAGTATGTGATGAATGTTGGTTGGGGGCATATCGGGGTGCGTACCCATGCGACCGCTCCTGACTTGGCCGCTCAGATTGGCTGTACACAGTTGCAAGTTGGTGATTGGGTACAGGTATGGCGTCCACGCATTGATATTTTGCGGTTTGTGGCGACTGCATCGTAGGATTGTGAAATTGATAGTTGTTGGGTGGTAGAAATCTTTGTGAATTTGTTGACAAGCATATGGATTGTGATAATATACACGTACTGTGCAGTGTGTTACGCACTACACAAACCTTACACGTATCGTAACAAGGAGTTAGTTCGACATGAAGATCTCAGTTCGCAAGATCGCCATGGGCGCCCTGTTGGTTGGCGCATTCGTACTGGCCGCTTGTGGTGGTTCGAGCGAGGGTTCGACCGGTGGCGCCACTGAAATTGGCACCGACGGTGAGAATCTTGCTTACTCCACGACAAGCATTTCAGCTGCTGCTGGTTCAACAGTGACCTTGACCTTCAAGAACGGTTCAAGCGCTCAGAGCCACAACCTCGTGTTGGTCAACGGCGGTGCTGACGTAGCTGCTGCTGTAGACGAAGCTGCCCTCGAGGCCGGTGATGCCGCTGGTTATGTGCCAGAGAGCGCCGATGTGCTTGCTCACACCGGTTTGTTGGCACCTGGCGCCAGCGAGACCTTGACCTTCACCGCTCCTGCAGCTGGTACCTACACCTTCATCTGCACCTACCCCGGTCACTACGCCGGTGGTATGCAGGGCGTGTTGACGGTGAACTAATCCCCAGTGTGGTAAACACACCTCCCCGTGGTCGTCACGACGACCACGGGGGTTTTTTTGTGTAGATTAGCGAGTTTCGGTGATTTTGTTGAGACCAAGCGGGGCATCGGGGTTGCGACCTCGAGCCCAGGCTGTGGCATAGGCCAGGCGTTGCCAGGCCACGATGGTCACCAGTGGGGTGAGTCGTTCGTCGCCGGCAGGTGTCGTCAAGGCCACATGGGCGTAGCCTAGGTGATCGGGGTGGTTGCTGGCGACGATGAGGGTGGCACCTTGGGAATGGAGGCGCTGGAGGAGTTGCGTGATATCGGTGGCTGTAGCGCCAGTGTCGCCACTCACCAGCACGGGGAAGCCGTTTTCGACAATAGTGACCGGGCCATGGAGCACATCGGCCACCGAGTAGGGTTCAACGGGTAGTCCACTGAGCTCTTTGATTTTGAGCGAGGCCTCAAAGGCTGTGGCGTATTGATAGCCGCGCCCCACACTGAGCGCTGCCGGGGCAGATGCCAGCAGTGTGGCAGCCTGCGACATGGTTGTGTCGGCGATGTCTAGGACCTGTTGCATGGCCGATGGCACGGTGTGTAGGGCGGCAAGCAATGTGTCATCATTGGAGAGTGCGGCGCTGAGCAGGGCAATGATGGCGAGCTGGTTGGTATAGCTTTTGGTGGCTGCCACACTCAACTCGGGGCCTGCCATGATGTCGATATGATGGGCTGCGGCAGTTGCAAGGGGCGACGTGGCCTGATTAGTGATTGCCAGTGTCAGCGCGCCTTGGTCGTGTGCCCGTTGGACGACGTCGCAGATGTCTGGTGAGCGACCAGACTGCGAGATGCCAATGACGAGCGCTTGTGAAAGATTGATGTTGGCGTTGTAGAGTGTGCCGACTGCTGGTGTCGCAAGTGCCACCGGCCACCCGAGCATGGTGCCAAAAAGATACTGGGCATAGCGGGCCGCATTGTCAGACGTGCCACGAGCCGCAATCAACACAAAACGCGGTTGATAGGATTGAATCTGATGGGCGATTGCGGTGATGTGTGCATATTGGGTCAACGCATGGGCGATGGCCTGGGGTTGGGCATTGATTTCGGTTAGTAGTTGACTGTGCATAAACTCCCTCCTGTGACACCATCATACCCGAAAAAATTCCTGATGAGAGAGAAAGACAAATGTTCATCTGTGTTTAGACCGTTGATAACAATCATCCGTCATGATGATGCAGAGCAGTATGATGCAGGCAAAGGAACGCAGTGATGACAGAGCGCGGATGGAGCAAAGCCGATTTGCACATGCATACCGATTACAGCGATGGTCATTGTACGCCCGCTGAGTTGGTGGAATACGTACTCGCACACACTGATTTGGCGGTTATTGCCGTGACCGATCACGATGAAATCGATGGGGCATATGCGGCCCAACGCCATGCGCAGGGGACGGCATTGCAGGTGATTATTGGCGAAGAAATCTCGACGCGTGAAGGGCACGTGCTGGCATACTTTATCCATGAACGTATCCCCCCGCGGATGTCGGCTCGTGATACTATTGCCGCCATCCATGCTCAAGGTGGTTTGGCAGTGGCAGCGCATCCATATGACTGGATGGTACGTTCGCTTGGGCGATATGGGCTGGCACGGCGGGCTGCTGGGGCAGAGCGTGAATGGAAATTTGATGGCATTGAGACCATGAATGCGAGTCTGCGCCCACGCCGTGCCAACTACCAGGCAGCACTGGTGGCCCAGCAGCTGGGCATACCGGCTGTCGGAGGCAGTGATGCCCATGTCGTGGGAACGATCGGGTACGGATATACAGAATTTGCTGGGCAGAAATGTGACGATGTACGGCAAGCCATCATCCAGGGGACGACGCGGGTGGGTGGTACGCATTGGAGCATGGCAGACATGGCGTATGCTGGGCGCAAACTCGTACAACGCATGGTGTGGCGCGGTATCGCTCCGTTACAACAATTAGGACAACGCTAGCAGGTGTATTCCACAAGTAGCGAAATCATGGCACAATGGAGGGGTAGATCCTCTGTTGTGCCGTGTTGTCGTGCACAACGTACGTCAAAGGTGAATCATAATGAGCAATGCAGCCCATGAGTTTTTGATGCGCATGCTTCAGACCAGTAGTCCATCGGGCGACGAAATTGCCGCTGCCCGGGTCTGGCGGCAAGAAGCCGAGCATTTCGCTGACCAGGTGTACGGTGATGTGCTGGGAAGTTCGTATGCCGTGCTCAACGGCGGTAATCCGCGCGTGTTGTTGGCTGGCCACATTGACGAAATCGGTTTGATGATTTCGCATATTGACGACAAGGGATTCTGCTACTTCCAACCCATTGGTGGCTGGGACAGCCAGGTTTTGGTGGGGCAGCGTATCCGTATTATGGGGCGCAACGGAGTGGTGCGTGGTGTCATTGGCAAAAAGCCCATCCACCTGATGAGCCCAGATGATCGCACCAAGGTGTCACGCATCGATGATTTGTGGATCGACATCGGAGCGCGTTCACGTGATGAGGCCAATGCTCTGATTCGGGTGGGGGCTTCGGCGGTGATTGATGCCGACCCACTGGTGGTGGCCAATGGACGCATTGTGGGGCGTGGTGTCGACAATCGCATCGGGGCATTTGTGGTGCTCGAGGCGATTCGGTTGCTGGCAGCTGAGCGCCCGCATGCAACTGTGGCTGCGGTGGCTACTGCCCAAGAAGAAATTACCTTTGCTGGCGCCCGGACATCGGCGTTCAGCTTCGAACCACAGGTTGCGATTGCCGTGGACGTGACGTTTGCCACCGATCACCCCCGTGCCACCGTAAATTCGCAGGGCGATATTAGTCTGGGTGGTGGCCCTGTGCTGACGCGTGGATCTGCCAATGCGCCCATGGTCGTCGAAATGCTCATTGACACGGCTGAACAGGCGGGGATCCCCTATCGCATGCAGGCCAATCCGTCGCGCACAGCGACCGACGCCGATGCCATCCATACGGCACGGGGCGGCGTGGCTACAGCGGTGATTTCGATCCCTAATCGCTATATGCACTCGCCCAACGAAATGATTGACATCGAGGATGCCTTGAATGCGGCACGCCTGATTGCGGCTTTCGTGCGGCGTTTGCAAGATGACACGTCGTTTGTGCCACGTTAGGTGCTGCCGCTCGTGTGGAAATCCTGTGGATAACTCGTGGAAATCTGGTGTATACACGGCGGATTTGCGGTGGAAAAGTCTACTATTGGTGATTGATACGCGGTATTGCTGATTGTGGATAACTCGTGGATATGCCGTGGATAGCCGGTGTAGGTCTGGTGGATAACAATCCCCTCATGATGTGTGGACGCACATCATGAGGGGATTGATGTCAGCGTAAATGATTTTAGGCGCTGAGCATGGCCCATTCTTCGTAGAGTTGTTGGAGTTGTTGGTCGAGCACACTGTACTGTGTGGCCAGGCTGGCGATGCGCTGGGGATCGGTTTCACGGCCAGACAAGGCATCAGATACTTGTTGGCGTTCGGACTCGAGTTCAGCGATTTGTTGCTCGAGTTGTTCACTCCGGCGTTGGCGTTTGCGGGCTTCACGTTCGGCTTCTTTGGAGTTGCCTGCTGTGGTTGCGGGTTTGGATTTGGCAGTAGGATTGGCCTGTACAACCGCAGTGGGTACTGTAGGAGTATTGAGCGTGGTTGCTTGTTTGTTGAGTTGTTCACGGGATTCGCGGTATTCGCTGTAGTTCCCATCAAAGACCGTAATCCCGCCGTCTTCGACAATCCACAGGGTATCGGCCACGGCATCGATGAAGTAGCGGTCGTGTGATACAAACAGCAGGGTACCGTCGTATTCGTTGAGCACATCTTCGAGGGCTTCACGGGCGCCGATATCGAGGTGATTGGTGGGTTCGTCGAGGATGAGTAAGTTGCCCCCGATGAGGGTGAGTTGGGCGAGGGCTACACGGCCGCGTTCGCCACCAGATAAGTCACCGACTCGTTTGAAGACGTCATCACCACTGAACAAAAAGCGTCCGAGGAAGGTGCGGGCTTCGGTTTCTTTGATGGTGGGCTGTACACGACGCATCTCGTCGAAGAGGGTGTTGTGCATGAGCAGCCCCTCGTGGGACTGGGCGTAGTAGTTGATGTTGACGTTGCTCCCGAGGCGGGCATGACCGCGCAGGGGGGGCATTTCGCCGACCAGTGTGCGCAACAGAGAAGTTTTGCCGGTGCCATTGGGCCCCATCAGGGCTACGCGTTGTTGGCGGCGCAGCTCGAGTTCGGGGATGGTGACGAGTGTGATGTGGTGCTGGGGCGAAAGTACATAGCCGACCTCGAGGCGTTGCATGGCAAAGACCACATCGCCACCGCGTTGATTGGCTTGGAGGGCTAGAGACAGTTTGCGTTGGTGTTCGGGGCGATTGATGAGTGTTTCGGTTTTGCCGCTCCCACCGGTCCACCCTGACTTGAGGCGTTCGAGACGACGTTCACGGCCGCGAGCCTGAGTGCTGAGGGTGCTGTTTTTGTAGCGGCGGATGAACGACTCCATGCGCGCGATTTCTTCTTGTTGGGCCTGGTACTGCTTCCACTGGAGCTCGAGTTTTTCGGCTTTGAGCTGCTGATACTTCATGTAGCCACCCGGATAATCGCCGTCGAGCCGCCCAAAGGCGACTTCGAGCGTGCGATTGGTGACACGATCGAGGAAGTAGCGGTCGTGCGACACGACCACCAGGGTGCCGTCCCACTGTTTGATGAAACGCTCGAGCCATTCGAGAGCAGCCAAATCGAGGTGATTGGTGGGCTCGTCGAGGAGCAAAATATCGGGGCTTGACAGCAAAATGGCAGCCAGCGCAGCGCGCGTTTTCATACCACCCGAGAATTGTGCCAGCATTTGCGGGCCGTGGTAGTCGGGGTCGAAGCCGAGACCCTCGAGGACACGGGCAATGGTACGGTCGATGTCGTAGCCACCGGCGTGTTCGTAGCGCGACAGGAGCTCGCCGTAGCGTTCCATGCGGTCGCCCCATTCAGGGTGGTCGGTATCGGCGATGGCCACCTCGAGGTGCTGGATTTCGGTGTGCATGGCGTGTAGGTGCTCGAGGGCTTCGTCGAGCAGACCACGCAGAGTCTGTTGATCGTCGAAGCGCGCCTCTTGGGCGAGGTACGCCAAGCGAATGCCACGTGCCGGCACGACATTGCCTGTGGTGGCAGATTCTTGCTCTGCAATGATGCGCAGCATGGTGCTTTTGCCGGCGCCATTGATGCCGACAATGGCGACGCGCTCACCTCGCGAGATGTTGAAACTAATCCCCGAAAAGATCTGGTCGGCACCATAATATTTGCCAAGGTTGTGTACCTGTAAGATGGTCATGAGTCAAGTCCTTCGTGCAGCATAAAAAATCAGCGTGACGTGTGAATGATGGTGGTCTTCCGTATCAATGTGGTGGTTTGGCGAGATGTGCCCCAATCAGACCACCCAGCATTGCGGCGCTCAGCGACATGAGCCCACTGACGACACCGACGCCAGCCATAAACAACACGACGAGGCTCAATGCTGCCCGAATTGCGGCAATATCGTCACTGCCCGTGAGTGTGAGGTCGGGGATGCGTGCGATGCCGGCTGCAAGTGTGGCATCATCGATGACATAGGCCACGAGTAGCCCCGTGATGAGCCAAAACACAATGGCACCGAGGAGTGCCCCCAGCCCCGAAACCAGACCGGCCATGATGCCCGTGTGGGTGACGGCGTGCTGAGGATCCCACTGATAGGCCAGGTACCCAGCAACAGCGGCCAAGATACCGCTAGCAGCTGGTGCCATGCAACACGCAATAAGGGTGTTGGTGGAGTTGCTGTTCACGAAAAAAGGAATGAAGCCGATGACGGTGGCAACCATCATCACGATGAATTGGGGCAATAGAAAGATGAGTCCAGCTTTGTTGCCTGCCTGCATGCACCATGACTCCTGCAATGGGCGATTGACACGTGTCCAAGCAGTATTATACCCGTACTCGTAGGTGCTTGTCAGTGGGGCATTGCGCAAACTATGGCATAATCATGCTATTACGCTCAGACCAAAGTGCATATAAAAGGAGGAATGCGATGCCGGGAATGTTATCGGTCCATGATTTGTATGAAGCAGTTCATCGTGGGGATATCGACACGGTGTTGGTAGTATTCCCCGATTGGTATGGACGGTTGATGGGCAAACGGGTACAGGCCCAGTTTTTTGTGGATAGTGTGCTCGAAGGTGGCATGCATGCCTGTGATTACCTGATGACATGCGACATGGAAATGGACGTGGTGACTGGGTATCAATTTGCGACGTGGGAACGCGGTTATGGCGATATGCACGCTGTCCCCGATTTGAGCACGTTACGTTGGGCGACATGGCTCCCGCGCACGGCCATGGTGTTGTGCGATTTGGCACGTGATGATCATGCGCCAGTACGTGTGTCACCCCGTCAGTTGTTGCGTGATCAGATGACTCAAGCTGCTGATTTGGGCTTTGTGGCCTATGGTGGGAGCGAAATCGAGCTGTACCTGTTCGATGATTCATATGCTCAAGCACATGCCAAGCACTACCACGATTTGCGCCCAGCTGGCCGTTACAACGAAGACTATCATATCTTGCAGGGCACCCGCGAAGAGCCCGTGATTGGGGCAATTCGGCGCCACCTCGAAGCCAGTGGTGTGCCAGTGGAGGCCAGCAAGGGCGAAGCGGGTATTGGTCAACAAGAAATCAACTTGCGCTTTGGCCCGGTGTTGACGCAGTGCGATGCCAATGTACTCTACAAGCACGCAGCCAAAGAAATCGCTGATGGAATGGGCAAAAGTGTCACGTTTATGGCCAAATGGCACGAACAACACACCGGTTCATCGGCACACATTCATTTGAGTCTGCGTCATCAGGATGGCAGTGGTGTGTTTGCAGGCGCCACGCCCTTGGGGCCGGTGTTGACATCTGATACGTTTCGGTGGTTTTTGGGTGGCTGGATGCGCTATGCAGCAGATTTTGCGATTTGCTATGCGCCGTATCCTACCTCGTACAAACGCTATCAATCACGGTCGTGGGCTCCGACCACATTAGCATGGAGCTACGACAATCGTACAGCAGGGTTCCGCGTGGTAGGGCATGGGTCGTCGTTGCGCATTGAATGCCGCGTGCCTGGCGCCGATGCCAATCCCTATGTTGCATATGCTGCTAGCTTGGCGGCAGGGCTGGCAGGGATTCGCGAACGTATCGAGCCACCACCACCGTTTACTGGTGATATCTATGCTGCTCGTGAGTTGCCGCAGATCCCACGGACACTCAATGAAGCCATTACGCGCTTCCAAGCGAGTTCTGTGGCACGGGAGGCCTTTGGTGAGGATGTACACGCACATCTGCTCCGATTTGCACAGTACGAACAAGAGGCATTTGATCAGGTAGTGACTAGTTGGGAACGTGCACGGTACTTTGAACGTGCCTAGGCATAGAGTGGAATTGTTGATTCATGGAAAGGATGTTTGCTATGCGACTTGCAGGCAAAGTGGCGGTGATTACGGGGGCAGGACAGGGGATTGGACGCGAGACGGCGCTATTGTTTGCCCGAGAAGGGGCTAGCGTGGTCATTGCCGATATCAACATGGCGGCTGCCGAGCAGGTTGTCAATGAAATAGGAGCCGATCAGGCGTTGGCGGTGCAGGTCGATGTGTCGAAAGCGGCTCAGGTTGAGGCAATGATTGCTGGGGCCGAGGCACGATTTGGGGCGGTACATGTGTTGTTCAACAACGCCGGCATCATGCATAGCCAAGATGATAGTGCTTTGACCACCGAAGAAGATATTTGGGACTTGACCATGAACATCAACCTCAAGGGCGTGTTCTGGGGATGTAAATACGGGATTCCTGCCTTGCAACGAGCTGGTGGGGGATCGATTATCAATACGGCATCATTTGTGGCATTGTTGGGGGCAGCCACCCCGCAAATTGCCTATACAGCCTCGAAGGGTGGGGTGTTGGCGATGTCGCGTGAACTAGCCGTGTGTCATGCGCGTGAGAATATCCGGGTGAATGCCATTTGCCCGGGGCCATTGCGCACCGAACTGCTGATGAAGTTCCTTGACACGGATGCCAAAAAACAGCGTCGGTTGGTGCATATTCCCATGGGGCGATTCGGCGAAGCTCATGAAATCGCCAATGCGGCCTTGTTTTTGGCGTCGGATGAATCATCGTTTGTGACCGGAGCAACGTTCACAGTTGACGGTGGGATTACGGCGGCGTATGTGACCCCCGAATAGGGTTGTTACGGCGTATATGCTTGACATGTGCGGTAAAGACTCGTGTGATGTAATAGTCGCACGAGTCTTCGTAGTGCATGTGATGTGTGAGGTATACAAACCATGATGGTGTGGGGTGTGATTGTGTCTGTAAGCGATAATGCATTGTGTTACATTGTTCGAGCAGTTCGGTTTATGGCAGTGGTAGTTCGTCACTAGGACATCGTGCGAGTATCGGGTGGTGTGTGCACAGAGACACGAATATGTGCGTGAGGATGTTTGTTGATACAAAAGAAAAATAACTGGTCCGGAGATATTAACGTGACACCCCCATGAACATCTGTTCATGGGGGTGTTGCAGGCAGACGACTTAGTCGTCATCCTCGTCGTCGCTCCCACCACCACCGCTGCCACCGTCAATGACGGTAAAGGTGACCGTGGTCGAATCGTAGCTCTGACCTAGGCGATCGGTGATTCTCACCCAGTAAGAATAGCTACCAGTGGTGTTTTGGGTGATCTTGATTTCGTCGTTACTACTAACCAATGTGGACGTATCACCAGTCGTACCGCTGTACCAGGCATAGGTGTAGCTGGGTGATCCACCACGAGCTTCGGCTTCGAGTTCAATTTTGGCGGTACCGTTCTTGAGTGGTATGGTGCGGCCACGACTCATCTTCTTGATGGTCAACGCACTCGGGGTGAATGAGGTGCTGATGGCATCGGATTTGACGGTGTTACTGAGGCGGTCAGTGACTTTGACCCAGTAGGTGCTGTTGCCTGCATCGGCAGGTATTTTGATTTCGTCGTAATTGTTGCCGACGGGAGTGCTTTCGTCATCGACGGCACCCTGGAACCAAGCGTAGGTGTAGGGCTTGGCACCACCGGTGGCATCGACTTCGAGTTCGAGTCGGCCATCGCGATCAACTTTGGCCTTGGTCTTGGTGATAGTCAATGCATCGGGTGTATATGCAGTGCTGATGGCGTCTGATTTGACGATGGTACCAACACGGTCCGTGATTTTGACCCAATAACTCGATATGCTGGGATCGGCATCGACCATCAAGAAGGGCGCATCACTGCCGACGGGAGTGCTTTCGTCATCGACGGCACCAGCAAACCAGGCATAGGTGTAGGGCGAAACGCCGCCATCGACGCTGACGTAGGCCACGAATTGCCCGCTACTGTTGAGTTCGGATTCGAGATCGCGGATGACCAAGACTCCTGGAGTATAGGAATCCGACAGCACATCTGATTTGACAATATCGCCAGCAGCATCGGTAACTTTGACCCAGTAGGTGACGACGCCTGGAATGACGGGGATTTCGATTTTGCGATTGTCGTCACCGACGGGAGTGCTTTCGTCATCGACAGCGCCAGCAAACCAGGCATAGGTGTAGGGGTAGGTGCCACCCTTGACCTCGACTTTGAGTGCGACGATGCCGTCACGCTTGACCTCGATTTCGCTTTCGTCGATGACCAGTGCTTGTGGCGTATAGGTCAATGTCAGTGTGCTGGAATCAACGGTCGCACCGGTACGATCGCTGATGCGTACCCAGTAGTTGAGGGTGCCAGCATCGGCTTGGAAGCGCACTTCATCGGCATCAGTGCCTACAGTGGTAGAGGTATCACCACTCGCGCCGGAGTACCACGCGTATGTGTATGGTTCTGCACCACCGCGTACCGATGCCTCGAGTTCGACGAAGCCACGATCATCGACTTTGCCTTTGATTTGCCGAATGGTGAGGGCAGTGGGCGTGAAATTGCTGGTAAAGGCGTCTGATTTGACCACGGTGCTGGCACTATCGGTGACCTGTACCCAGTAGGTGGTATTGCCTGACGGCGCGGCAATGGTGACTTCATCATTGTCGCTCCCTACGGGAATGCTGGTGTCGTCGAGTGCACCTTGGTACCAGGCGTAGCTGTAAGGGGCAATACCACCCTTGACGTCGACTTCGAGTTCGAGCTCGCCACTGCGTTTGTTGAGCTTGGCTTTGCTTTTGCTAATGACTAAGGACGCTACGGTATAACTATAGGTGATGTCGCTCGAATCAATGGTTGTACTCGCGCTATCGGTGATGCGTACCCAGTAGGAAGTATTACCGGCAGTGGGTGAAATCGAGACGCTGTTGGTGACGGTGCTGGTGATGGGTGAAGACGTGTCGCCGATAGTACCGACATACCAATCGTAGGTGAATGGGGCGATACCGCCAGTTACTGCTACAGTTAGCTGCAAGAGTCCGCTAGTGCGGTCAATCTTGGCACGGGGCTGGCTTGCCACGCGCAGATTCTGGGCAACATAGGTGATACCAACGGCCTCTGAGTTGATGGTGGTGCTGGTGTTGTCGGTAATTCGTACCCAGTAGAGGGTATAGCCGTCTGTAGGAGAAATGCTAATGGAATCATCGTCTGCACCGACTGGGGTGCTGGTGTCGCCTACTGCTCCCTGATACCACGCATAACTGTAGGGGGCGATACCGCCTTTGGTGGAAACAGATAATTGCAATAAGCCACTGCGGCGGTCGACGCGGCCTTGGGGCTGCTTGGTCACGATGAGGGCTGTTGGCGTGTAGTTGACACGGGTTTCGGCTGAATCAACGACGTTTTGGGCGGGGTCGGTGATGCGCACCCAGTAGTAGGTTTCGCCAGCTTGAGGGGGCACCTCGATGCTTTTGGCGTTGGTGCCAATGGCGGTACTGGTGGTACCCAACGTGCGTTGGAACCACTCAAACGTATAGTCGGCGCTATTGCCACGCACGGCAATGGACAGATCGAGCATGCCATCACGCTTGTCGATTTTGGCGCGTGGTGTGAGCGAACGGGCAGCCGCAGAGGCGGTGGGCGTCCATATGGCGGTAGGAATGGCGATTAGTGCGATGAGGAGGAATAATAGTATTCGACGCATAACAGACTCCTGACGTTGGGACATACCGATAACTGTAGGTATGACGTAGGAAAAACATAAATGTTCCATGGTGTGTTTGACGAAAAACCCCACATGAAAGGAGTCCGTCTTGTTGTGACAGACCCCTTTCATGTGGGGGGTGATTGTGCAAAAGTCATTGCTTGAGTATTATAACAAATATTTTGTCAGGTGTGAATCACCGTTGCATTGCACACAAATTACAACTTTGGTTGAATTGTTAAGGAAATCTGTGCAGAAACCCCCAAATATGCCTGTGGTGTGAGTGCGAGCAGCTCTTGTTTGAGTGTATCGGCGATTGGTAAGCCGCGCACAAACTCGTGCATGTCTGCCAGTGTGACGGTACTTTTGCCGCGGGTGAAGTTTTTGAGGAGCTCGTAGGGTTCAGCCACCCCAGCCCGGCGGAGGATGGTCTGGTAGGCCTCGGCGAGGACCTCGGGGTGGGCTACTACGTGATTATACATGAGTTCGCGGTTGGGGCTGATTTTGCCGAGGCCTTTGGCAGTGCGCCGACATGCCAGTAGCATATGCCCAAATGCCACCCCCAAATTGCGCAGTACGGTGCTACCAGTGAGATCACGTTGGAGGCGGGAAATGGGCAGTTTGCGGCTGAAAAATTCGAGCAAAGCGATGGCAATGCCGAAATTGCCCTCGGCGTTTTCGAAGTCGATGGGGTTGACCTTGTGCGGCATGGTCGAAGAACCAACTTCGCCGGCCTTGGGGCGTTGTACGAGGAAGCCGTCTGACACATAGCGCCACAGATCCTGATCGAGGTCGATCAAGATGGTGCAGATGCGTTTGAGGGCATCGCAGACCTCGGCAATGGTGTCTTGAGGCTCGATTTGAGTGGTGAGTATGACGGGCTCGAGGTCGAGGGTACGCACAAAGGCCCGTGAAAAGGTCTGCCAATCGACATCGGGCATGGCCACCACGTGGGCCGCCAGTGTGCCGGTGGCACCGGTCAGTTTGCCCGTAAGGGGAATACGGTTGAGTTGGTCGCGGGTGCGCTGTAGGCGCGCCAAAAAGACGGCCATTTCTTTGCCGAAGGTAGTAGGCGTTGCAATTTGACCGTGGGTGCGAGCCGGCATAGGGGTATGTGCTTCGGCGATGGCCATTTGATGCAAGTAATTCATGACTTCACCGATGGCCGGGCTCATGACCAAGTCACGTGCTTCACGTACCATGAGTGAATAGGCCAGGTTGTTGACGTCTTCGCTGGTGAGTCCGAAGTGGACCATTTCTTTGAGCTGACCCAGACCAATATTGTCGAGTTGGTCACGGATCCAGTATTCAACGGCTTTGACATCGTGATTGACTTTGGCATCATACGCGGCGATGGCGGCGGCGGATGCTTCGGAGAAGTTGCGATACAGGTTGCGCAGTTGCCCGACCTGGGTGGCATCGAGTTTGACGATGGTGGCCACATCGCGTGCCTTGCTGAGCATGATGAGGTATTCGATTTCGACACGCACACGGTAGCGCATCAGCGCACTTTCGGAAAAGTAGGCTTCGAGCTCAGCGACATCACGTTGATAGCGACCGTCGAGTGGCGACAAACAGGTCAATGCAGTGGTCATGGTTCCTCACAACGCAGAAAAATCCTCTGTACAAAATTGTAACAGAAGATGTTTGCTGGGGCAGATGCGTATGCTGACCCAGGGATGTACGTCTGTGCATCCCTGGGTGCGTGTGAGTGTGTTAGTGGGCTAGGTGCTGTTTGAGCGCACGTCGTTTGCGCTGGCGATATTGACTGATTTTGATGACAATGGTGGCTACCACACTGACCTGGATGAGCGTGCCGAGCATTCGGATGGCGGCGAGAGGTCCGGTGGGCTCGACATGATCCGCAACGGGGGGGATGGCCGAAACTCCGGTGACTGGCGTGCCGAGCAGATTCATGGTCACGGCGGCAATACTGACGACGACGACGGCCGCGGTGATAATGATCAGGGTTTGATAGAACGTATGACGCATTAATGAGCCTCGCTGGTGGTAGATGTGGTAGGGCGCTGGCGTTTGTGAAACAAGCCGGTAATCCAATTCCAATGGAGTGCCACATGGGCAGACATGGTGATGACGGTCAGTGTCGAAAACAGATTGTGCAGACGGAGCCAATTTTGGTTGGCGAGCCATTCGATGCCGAGCCACGGCATGATGCTTTCGGAAATGGCAATACCACTGTAGACCAGCAAGGCGAAAAGTACGAATAGGACGATGTTGAGCACAATACTGGTCTTGTTGTGCACCGTGGTGCCTGGTTGGACGAGTTTGGTGGTAGTGGCCACGAGCCAGGTCCAATTGCGTACCAAGTGCACGATGGTCACACCAGCGAGGACGATGCTCAGCCATTCGTGGATGCCGATGCCGGTGAATTGTGGGGCTGTCGTAACGATGAACATGCCGAACATGACGGTGTCTATGAGGGCACTCGTGATGTTGCGTTTGTGAGAATTGCTCATAGCGATCTGGCCTTTCGAGATGCCTTGGACAACTGTAACTATGATAGTCGGGCCAGATTGAGGAGGGATATGGAATATCTCAAGAAGTGCTGTAGGCATATTCAAGAATGTGTCAAGACAACACCACCCTGCGGATACATCCGCAGGGTGGTGTGTACGTGGGCAAGTCGATGGAGAGGGTGGATTTAGCCTTCGACAGCCTTGAGGGCTGCGACGGTGGGGGCACCGGTCTCTTCGAGGATCAACTTGACGTCAGCCCAGACGGTGGCGATGTCTTCGCCGGCAATCATGATGCGCTCGAGACCCTTGCCGATGATCTGGTCACCACCGGGGATGAAGACACGAGCAGAATCCTGAGGCTGCGTGAGTGCCAACTGGTCGACGGCGGTCTTGAAGTTGGGCTTTTCGGCGAAGAAGGTCTGCATGGCTTCTGAAGCAATGGCCGACTTGCGTACGGGCATGTAGCCAGTGCTCTGTGACCAGGTGGTGGTGACTTCGGTGCTGGTGGCGTAGGCCACAAACTTCATGGCAGCCTGCTGCTTGTCAGCGGGCAAGCCGGCCAAGATTCCCAAGCCAGCGCCACCGGTGCAGCAGCCGAACTGGTCGACCTTGGGCAAGAAGGCGGTGCCGACTTTGAAGGTGGCGTTTGTTTCGAAGCCGGCCAAACCACCGGTGCTGGCCATGATGGCGGCGGTCAGACCATTGGTGAAGTCAGCGCCGATGTCTTGGGCGTTGGTGGCCCACTTTTGGGTGAGCACGGTATCTTGGAAGAACTTGCCGGCGCGCACGCCGTTGTCTTCTTGGATGCGGATGGTGAAGTCAGGATCGCTGTACTTGCCACTGTGCTGCCAAATGACGCCCTGGAACAACCAGGCGATGTAGCTGGCACCGTTGGGGTGAGCGAAGGCGGAACGGGTCATGGTGTCGCCGTCCATCTTGACCAACTTGGGGGCCCACTCGGCGAACTCGGCCCAGGTCTCGGGACCACGATCGGGCAAGCCGGCTTCAGCCCATACGTCCTTGTTGTAATAAAAGAGAGGGGTGCTGCGAGCAAATGGTACCCACCAGATGTCACCCTTGCGGGTGCCTTCATTGATGAGCGAGTCAACGTAGTCGCTGGTGTCGATGTTTTGGCTGGCCATCAGGTCCTTGAGGGGCTGCAACGCACCGGCCAAGTAAAACTTGAACCACCATACGTCGGACATGAGGGCGACATCGGGGGTCTGCTTGGCCTGAATGGCGGCAGTCAACTTCTGGGCGGTTTCTTCGTAGTTGCCCTGGAACTCGTAGTTGACCTTGACTTCTGACTGGGAAGCGTTGAAGCCATCGACCATGGCCTTTTCGGCTTCACCCAATCCGCCACTGAATGAACCCCAGTAGCTGATTTCGATGGTCGAGGTGGCAGCTGATTCCATGACTGCAGGTGCGGTCGTGGGTTCAGCGGCAGGGGCATCGCTGGTGGCCGGCGCATCTGCGGCAGGGGCCTCTGGGGTAGTTGTGGCACCACATGCGGCGATGAGGGCACCACTACCTACGACCGCCATTGCTCGTAGGAACTGACGTCGGTTCAACTTTGCGTCCATTGTGTTGTTTCTCCTTGGTTGTATCAACCAGTAAGATGAAATATGTGTACGACCAGACGTGGTCGGCTACACCATGTGCACTCATCGCCTACCCGCGCACGGCGCCGGCAGCGATGCCATCAACAATCCACTTTTGGGTGCGGATAAACAGGGCAATGACCGGTGCTACGACGAATACTGTGCCGGCCATGATGACCCCCCAATTTTGCAGACCTTCGGTCTGGAAGAGGCGGAATACGCCAATCGGCAAGGTGCGCATGTCGTTGGTGTTGGTAATGATGAGCGGCCACAAGAAGTCGTTCCACTCTGACACGACCGCAAACAGACCCACAGTCACCAAGGCGGGTTGAGCCATCGGCAAGACGACCAGCCACATGCGTTGGAAGTGGTTGGCACCATCCATTTCGGCGGCTTCGACGACCTCGATCGGCAACGCCAGGCAGTACTGCCTGAGCAAAAATGTGCCAAAGGCCGTGGCTGCATTGGGGAGCACGATGCCCTGATAGGTGTTGACCCAATCCAACTGTGCCATGGTGATGTAGTTGGGCACGATGGTAACTTGGGCTGGCACCATGAGGGCCGCCAAGATGAGCAGGAAAGCACCGTCTTTGAGGCGTTGTGGTGCCTTGGTAAAAACCAGTGCATAGGCGCACATCATGGCCAAGATGACCTTGGATGTGGTCGCTGCCACCGTGGTAATGGTGCTATTGATGAAGTAGCGATCAAAGGGCACTGCGTGCCACGCCGTTGGATAATTCTCGAGCGTGGGCCGGTTGGGGAGCCACGTGGGCGGCATCTGATAGATTTCACTGGTCTGCTTGAACGAAGCCAAGAGCATCCACAACAACGGCAATCCGATGGTGATGATGGCAAGCGCCATGGCAGCATAGGCGAGGATACTCCACGGACGTGTGGTAAGTGATTTAGACAGCATTGGCACGTTTCCCCACAGCAAGTTGGATGAGCGTCAAGACGAACATGATGCTAAAAATAATCACGGTGAGCACTCCAGCCGGACCGGCTTCAAAGTTGACAAAGCCACGTTGATAGAGCTCGTAGACCAGCACATTGGTGGCGTTGACTGGGCCACCACTGGTCATGACGCGGATGATGTCGAATGACTGGAACGCTCCCAGCACGCCAGTCACACCCACAAACAGAATCATGGGGGCCAGCCCAGGCAGCGTGATATACCACAAGCGGGCGCGCCGATTGGCACCATCAATGGCGGCTGCTTCGTAGAGGGTGTGATCAATGCTCTGCAGACCAGCGATGAGGATGACGGCCGCATAGCCGACCTGCTTCCACACCACAGTCACGATTATGACTACCATGGCCCAAGTGGGGCTGGTGTACCAATTCGGCATCTGCTGCCCGATGAGGCTCAGGAGCTGTTGTACGAGTCCGTAGCGGTAATCGAGTAGGTAATTGAACACCAGCGCGATGGCTGCCCCAGACAAGAGTGTGGGCAAGAAGATGATGCCACGGGCCCATTCACGGCCGCGCAAGGGTAGTGTGAGCAGTAACGCGAGTGCGAGTGCAAGAATGACAGTGATGGAGACGGTGGCAATCGTGAATACAAAGGTATTGTTGAGCACGGTCCACAATGTGGTGTCGCCCCATAGGCGGGTGTAATTGCGCAGACCAACAAAAATACGCGCTGGGCTTATAAAGTCCCATTGGTATAAACTTAGCTCGATTCCCTTGAAGAGGGGATAGAACGTAAATGCGATTAAAAGCGCGATATTGAGCACTACAAAGCCAAACAACGTGAGTGATTCGCGAATGAGTACAGATCTGCGACGTGACATGTGACCTCCCATGTAAACACCTCTTGTAGTGTCGGTGATGGGTGTTAAGTGGAAGTCAAGTGCGATGATTGACTGTGTTAATGGTGTGGTAAGAAGTCCTTGTGCCAGTCTGTTTGGTGAAAAATTACGTAATCAGATAAAGTGTGATATACTGCTGGACACATTTTGTCGGGTCTGTGCAAACCAACGGCATAGATCACCTATTTAGAACAATCGTATGTCGAAATCACCATATACGTTCAGCGGACACCAAACATTTGTGTTGCGCGCCAATTGGCTGAAACGCCTCTACGACGTGCTACTCCACGACCCACATATATTCACGAGTGATGATGCAGTGGTGCAGCTTGGGGTAGGCAAAAACATGGTCGAGGCCATGCGCTATTGGGCGGTCATGACAAACATGATTACGCAATCAGATGACAAGGGATGGCAGCCTACGGCGTTTGCACAGCACATCCTTGCCGATGATGGCATTGACCCATTTATTGTGCTGCCGGGCACGCGATGGTGGTTGCATTGGCAGCTTGTGCGTTCACCCGCATTTACGTGGCGCTACATATTCATGCATATGAATGGGAATACCGTAGATGTTGAGTCTATTGCGCACGACATTGCGACGTGGGTATTGCGCATGGACTACAAGCCACCCGCACCGGCCGTGCTCCAGCGCGATATTCACTGTGTGATGCGCTGTTATACGCCGAACGAGCGGAATGATGTGGCGAATGAAGAACTTTTTCTCTGCCCACTGAATTCATTACAGGTAATGCAATCGTTTGATCAGCAGACACGACTCACGAGTGGGGCACGCGACGATATTCCTGATGAATTAATTGTGGCGGCGATTGCTGATGCGATGCAACACGCGAAAGTTCAGAGTATTCCTTTTGCTGATTTGATGTGGGGGCCACATGGCCCGGGACGGCTGTTTCGTTTGCACGAGGACGCCTTACTTGATCGGGTATCACAGCTCGAGTATTTGACCCAAGGAGCGGCGGTCTACAGCGATCATGCCGGTGTGCGGGCGGTGCAGTGGGCAAATGTGGATCAGGTGTCGGTTGATGCACTCGCATTACAGGGGTTGCAGGGGTACACAGTACGATGAGTCAACGATATCTGCGATCAGTCAATATTGCCCATGACTATTCACAGTACGGTCATGAGCTCGAGGGATACATGGCCACGCCACTCGTGTGGCAGACGTTGCAGCGGATTGTGCAGGGATTGCAGGATGCGCGTCAGGGGCGGGCGTTTTCGATTATCGGGCCGTATGGCACCGGCAAATCGGCGTTTGGAGTGTTCTTGGCGCATTGGATGGCCGCTGATGTTCCGCGCCGAGAAGGATTGCGTCAACGGCATACGACGACTATGGCGACATGTGATAGCCAGCACGTGCGCATGCTACCGATTGCGGTGCAGGTGAAATCGGGTTCGTTGCGTTCGGCAGTGGTCGCGTTGCTTTATCAGCAACTTGATCTGTATGGTATAGATGCACATATTCCACTGATGCAGGAGCTCGCACAACAGCGTCAAAACGTTGATGTTTCGGCCGAGCAGGTGGCTGACTATGTGATACGGGTCAGCCGTATCGTGCATGAACATGGTGAATTTGCTGGCATTGTGTTGATGATTGACGAGCTCGGGCAGCATCTGGCCCACATTCATCGTACGGGCGATGTGCGCGATTTGTTTGTGTTGCAGACGATTGCTGAAGCGGCGGCGCGCAGTGCTGAGGCACCGGTGCTCGTCGTGACCATTTTGCATCAGACATTTGAGCAGTACAACACGACTGCCAGCGTGACACAGCAGGCTGAATGGGCCAAGGTACAAGGCCGATTCGTGGATTTGGTGTTCCAAGAGCCACAAAGTCAGATGATCCGATTTGTGGCCCAAGTGCTCAAGGCGATGCCCCATCCCAAAGCATCGCCCAAGGTGACTCAGCAGTTGGCACAGATTGCCGATGAACGGGGTGTGCGGCCTGCAGATATTGCGCTGAATGAATGGCGGCAACTCGTGGCTGATAGTTATCCGCTCCATCCGGTGGTGTTGGTAGCATTGCCGTTGTTGTTTCGCCAATTGGCGCAAAATGAGCGTTCGCTGTTTGCTTTTTTGACCGCTCAAGAACGCGGCGGTTTCCTTGAAGTGATGGCACAGGCGCAACCACACCACCTCTATCGGGTGCATGATTTGTTTGCCTATGTCGAACATACGCTTGGGCCGAGTCTATATGGCCGCGCTCGTGGCCGCGTATGGCTCGAAGTCAGCGAAGCCGCCATGCGCCATCAGCACGCAGAAGTGTTGCAACAGCACGTAGTTCTTACCGTCGGAGTGCTTGCTGCGCTCGGCGACGACCGCTTGCTTCGCCCATCGACCGAACTGGTGGCATGGGCGATTGGTGATACTGAGGCCGATACGCTTGCCATGCTCAGGCAGCTACAGCAAGCACAAGTGCTGATTTTTAGCCAATATCGCCAGCGCTGGCGTCTCGCTGAAGCGAGTGATATCAATCTCGATGAAAAATATGCCCTGCTGCGCAACGAAATCGCTGCGCAACGTGATATTGTGCCATTGCTCAAGCAGTACGTGCAGCTTGATCCAGTTATTGCTTACCAACATGCCTATTACAGTGGTACGTTACGATTGTTTGATGTGCAGTTTGTAGCTGGTACGCAGCTAATCACACAACACAACACAACACAACACAACACAACAAAACACAACACAACACAACACAACACAACACAACACAACACAACACAACACAACAC
>VFQT010001935.1_pt1 | contig 22815 bp, 22 predicted proteins | sample 3512381 | NCBI WGS metagenome assembly VFQT01 (sample SAMN10412376, study PRJNA504923) | tailings metagenome | isolation source: Relicate 2 Philex TSF3 active mining site | place: Philippines: Tuba, Benguet | collected 2017-08-29
GCCAAACAACAGGGCGTTGAGCAGTTCGTGTTGTTGTCAGCCATCTGTGTCCAGAAGCCCCGCCTGCCGTTTCAGAAGGCCAAGCTGGCCTTTGAAGCGGAACTGCAGGCCAGCGGCCTGCGCTACTCCATCGTCAGGCCCACGGCCTTTTTTAAGTCCCTTGCTGGCCAGCTCAAACGAGTGCTAGCAGGCAAGCCATTCCTGGTCTTTGGAGATGGTCAGTTAACCAGATGCAAGCCCATCTCAGATGAGGACCTGGCCGATTACCTGATCGATTGCCTGAACAACCCCGATCGCACCAATCAAATCCTGCCCATTGGCGGACCGGGGCCCGCCTTGTCACCCATGGATCAGGTGCAGCTCTTAGAGGGCCTGCTTGGCCGTAAGGTCAGCGTGCGATCCGTTCCCGTTGGGCTGCTGCGATCCATTGCCGGATTGCTCTCTGTGGCAGGCTGGTTCAGTCAAGCGGCTCGCGACAAGGCCGAGCTGGCCCGAATCGGCCTCTACTACGCGACGGAATCCATGCTGGTCTGGGATGAGAGAACTGGGGCCTACAGCGAGGCCCTCACGCCTGAGACCGGTCAGCAGCGGCTGGCGGATTTCTATGCCTCGGTGATTCGAGGCGAGACCCGCGTGGACTTGGGCGCCCACGCGGTCTTCAAAGACTAGCGAACGCCGAGCAGTTCGACGTCAAACATCAGCGTGGCATTGGGGGGAATGACGCCGCCCGCACCACGTGATCCGTAGCCCATGTCACTGGGGATGACCAGGGTGCGTTTGCCACCCACCTTCATGCCCGCCACACCCTTGTCCCAGCCGGCGATCACTCGGCCAGCACCCAAGGGGAAACCGAAAGGCTGACCACGGTCCACCGAGCTGTCGAACTTCTTTCCCTTGCCGTCAGCCTTGCTGGGGTCATAGAGCCAACCGGTGTAATGCACCGAGACCTGTTGGCCAGACTTGGCCTCATCACCCTGGCCCACTGAACGGTCAATGGTCACCAGCTGGGTGACCGGGCCCTTGGGCAGCCCAGAGCCAGCGGCCTCGGCCTGATCGCTCATGGCCAGGCTGACCACCGACCCCATGGCCAGCACCGATAGAAAACGACTCCAATTGCGCATGACACCTCTCCTATAAAAACCAGTACCAGAAACACTACTTGTCCTCTTTTTCCTTCACATCCACATCGATCACATTGGGGTCGTTGGGACGCTCCCGGTGGGACGGGCCACCCCCAGGCCCACCGCGACCGCCACCTCTCATCATCCTCATCTGGAAACGATTCTGGCCGGTCGCTACATTGATCAGAAAAGTGGTGAAGCTCACCGCTAGTGCAGCCAGCACGCCCATCCAAAATCCAGAGATCTGAAAGCCGGGAACCAGCTCCGCCACCAAGACCAGAATGAACCCATTGATGACCGGCAGCATAAGCCCCATGGTCATGACCGTAATCGGTAGGGTCACCAAGACCAGCAGGGGCTTTAGGAATAAGTTGGCCAGGGTCAGCACCAAGGCGGCCATCGCAAGCGCCTGCAGGCTATCGAACTGCAGGCTCTCAAACAGGGCATCCACAATCCAAAGGGCGAGCATGCTCACCAGCCAGATCATGCCAAAGCGCTTGAGCAAGAGACTGTTCATGCGGATGGTGCAAACCAATCGGGCTGCCAGACCCCAGCACGCCACTGAGACAGCCAGAAGGCGGCTGTCATGGTCTTGGCGTCGGTGACCTGACCCAGGTGAACCGCCTTGAAGAATTCATCCTGAGGAAGACGCACGACATCCAGACACTCACCAGCCTCCAATGCAGCAGAGCCCATGGTGAGCCCCTTGGCAAAAAACAGATGAATCACCTCGGTGGAATACGAGATGACCGGGTGCATCTGTCCCGCCCTGGCCCAATGACTGGCCGAATAGCCGGTCTCCTCACGCAGTTCTCGAATGGCACTGACCAAAGGGTCTTCACCCACATCCAGCTTGCCGGCTGGGAACTCCAGAAAGCTGCGGTTCAAGGGGTAGCGCCACTGACGCTCGAGCAGCAGGTCACCATTGTCGAAGACCGGAATAATGGCCGAGGCGCCGGGATGCAGGGTGTACTCGCGAACACACTCGGTGCCATCGGCGGCTCGGGCGGTGTCGCGCTGAATCTTGAGCAAGACGCCCTCGAAGACTGGGTTGCCACTGAGGCGACGCTCGGCCAGATGAGGGGCTGGCTCCGCTAGTCCCTGGACAGGACGAGGGTCCGGATAGACGCGTCCTGGAGACTCACTCACGAGACGCGACGTCTCAGGTAACGCCAGACATAACCTGGGTAGGCCATGACCAGAAACAGCAAGGCAGCAATGGCGTAGAAGTTCCAAGTCTGGGACTGCACGGCACCCATGTTGGCCTCAAGCCCAAAGCCAACCAGCAAGACCAGGCCATAGCCCACCAGCAATTCCAGCAAGCGGAAGGCAAACGACTTCTGACCCGTTGGCGGTTGACGAACCAGGAACTGACGCTCAGTAAAAAAAGGCCAGTTGGCCAGAACAAAACCCATGACCAGCCAGACGATGGCAGAGCCCCAGACGCTCATCGATCAGGCCCCCAAGGAGGAGCGAACCGCCAGCACACACCAGGCCATCAGCGGGCCTGGCACAATGCCCAGCGCGATGACAGCCAGGCCATTGGCCGAGAGAATCGAATTCTGAATGGGGCACTGCATCTGCTCAGGCACCCTGACCACTGGGTCATCAAAGAACATGACCTTGACGATGCGCAGGTAGTAAAAGGCACCGATCAACGAAGCGATCACAGCGAAGACCGCCAGTCCCACATAGCCCGCGGCCACTGCAGACTCCAGCACGGCCAGCTTGGCATAGAAGCCCACCGTGGGCGGAATACCGGCCAGAGAGAACACCAAGGCCAGCATGATCCAGGCCAGCATGGGCTTGGTCTTGGCCAAGCCTTTGAAGTCATCCAGGGTGTCAAACTCATAGCCGCGGCTCGACGCCAGCAGAATCACACCAAAGGATCCAAGGGTGGTCAGCACATAGGTCAGCACGTAGAACATGCTGGCGGCATAAGCATTGACCGCGCCATCGGTCTTCTCACCCAACACACCAGAGGCAATGGCCAGCAGCATGAAGCCCATGTGGGCAATCGTCGAGTAGGCCAGGATGCGTTTGAGGTTGGTCTGCATGATGGCGACAAGGTTGCCCACCAGCAGCGACAGCACACACAGCACCAGCAGCATCTGCTGCCAGTCAGCTGCCACCCCAAACAATCCACTGACCAGCAGGCGAATGACGATGGCATAGGCGGCCAGTTTGGGAGCAGCACCGATTAGCAAGGCGGTCGCCGTGGGCGCACCCTGGTAGACGTCAGGCACCCACATGTGGAAAGGCACCACGCCAAGCTTAAAGGCCAGACCAGCCACTAGAAAGACCGTGCCAAAAACCATCACCAGACGGTCGGCATTGCCTGCAGCCAGCTTGTCCTGAATGGCAGTGATCTCCAGGGCACCGGTCGCACCATAGATCATGCTCATGCCATAGAGCAGGAAGCCAGAGGCCAGGGCCCCGAGTACAAAGTACTTCATAGCGGCCTCGGTCGAGACCGCACTCTCCCGACGCAGGGCCACTGCGGCATACAAGGCGAGCGAGAGCAGCTCAACGCCCAGGTAGACCGTCAGCAGGTGGTTGGCCGAGATCATGACAAAGCCGCCAAGCAGCGAGAACAGAGCAAACAGGTGGTAGGCCCCAAAGGCCATGCTCTGATCGGCCAGGGTTCGCCGGGCGTAAACCAGGGTGACCGCCGTGGCAAATGAGGCCCCGCTCTTGAGCAGGGCTGCCATGGGATCCACCACCACCAGGCCGTTCATGCCAATCGCGGGGCTGATGGTGAGGGCCTCAAACATCTGCCACAGGCCAATGAAGACCAGACCGGCCAGACTGCCCATGTGGACCAGTACTTCGGAACGTTTTTTGAGAAACGCATCAGCCAGCATCACAGCAGAGAGCAGCACAAAGAGTGCGATCTCTGGGGCGATGGTGAAGAGTTTGAGTTGTTCGAGGGTCATGGTCGTGTTCACGAGGGATCGCGTTACTTGGGCAGTTTGGAGACCGACAGGTGCTGCAAGAGCCCATCGACCGAGGTGGTCATGTAATCGGTAAAGGCAGCCGGATGCAGGCCCATGTAGAGCACCCAGAAGGCCAGGGCCAGTAGCATGAGGAACTCGCGCTGGCTGACGTCTTTTAAGGCTGCCACGTGGTCGTTGGCCACTTCACCAAAGATCACCCGCTTGACCATCCACAGGGTATAGGCCGCACCAAAGATCAGGGTCGTCGCTGCCAGCAGTCCAATCCAGAAATTGAACTTCACCGCTGCCAGGATGACCATAAACTCACCCACAAAGCCACTGGTTGCAGGCAGGCCGGCATTGGCCATGGCGAAGAAGACAAACAGCGCGGCAAACTTGGGCATGCGGTTGACCACCCCACCGTAGTCTGCAATCTGCCGACTGTGCATGCGGTCATAGAGCACCCCAATGCACAGGAACATGGCACCCGAGACAAACCCGTGGGAGACCATCTGCACAATACCGCCCTGCACGCCTAGGCTGGAGAACATAAAAAAGCCCAGTGTGACAAAGCCCATGTGGGCAATCGACGAGTAGGCCACGAGCTTTTTCATGTCCTGCTGGACCAGTGCCACCAGCCCGATGTAGACCACCGCCACCAGCGACAGGGTGATCATCAGACCAGACAACTCCGAGCTGGCATCTGGGGCGATGGGCAGCGAGAAGCGCAAGAACCCGTAGGCACCCAGCTTGAGCATGATGGCTGCTAGCACCACCGAGCCGCCGGTGGGCGCTTCTACGTGGGCATCCGGCAGCCAGGTGTGGACCGGCCACATGGGCACCTTGACCGCAAAGGCCATGAGGAAGGCCAGAAAGATCAGGATCTGGGGCTCCAGGGCCAGGGGCAGCTTGTGCCAGGCCAGGATGTCAAAGCTGCCACTCTGTGAGTACAGGTAGATGATGGCGACCAGAGTGAGCAAGGAACCCAACAAGGTATAGAGGAAGAACTTAAAGGCCGCATAGACACGGCGCGGCCCACCCCAGATGCCGATCACGATGTACATGGGGATGAGGGTGGCCTCGAAAAAGACGTAGAACAGCAGGCCGTCCAGGGCGCAGAAGACGCCAATCATGAGCCCGGAGAGAATCAAGAAGGATCCCATGTAGACCGCGGGCCTATCCTCGATGACCTCCCAGCCCGCGACCACTACAAAAATGGTGATCAAGGCCGTCAGAGGAACAAACCAGACCGATATGCCATCGACACCCAGGAAGTAGTTCACCGAGAAGCGCTCGATCCAGCTGAATTTCTCGACAAACTGAAAGCCCACATGGGCCGCATTGAAGTCTGTGATCAGGGCGATGGTGGGCAGCAGGGAGAGCACAGACGCGCCCAAGGCCAGCTGACGAGCCAGGCTGGCTGAGCCCGCCTGAAGTGGTCGGGCCAATCCAATCAGAGCCAGTCCCAGCAGGATCGGGGTCCAGATGGACAACGACAGCCAGGGAATCGAGGACGTGAGCATGCTAGTCATGTCAAACCTATTTGGTCAGCGGCGAGGTGGCGTGCATCAGTGGGGCGAACCACCAGAGCAAAAGGGCTACGCCCAGGATCATGGCAATGGCGTAGTGGTATAGGTATCCGGTCTGACCGAGCCGCAGCACGGCCGCCACGGCAGCGACCACCCGGGCAGATCCATTGACCAGCAGACCATCGATCAGGCCCTGGTCGGCCTTCTGCCACAGGCCACTGCCCAGCTGGCGGGCCCCACCGGCAAAGAACACCTCGTTAAAGCGGTCCAGGTAATACTTCTGATCCAGGAGGCGATGCAGCCAGGCAAAGGACATGCTGATCTTGGCCGGAATACCAGGCGACAGAATGTAAAACCAGAAGGCGGTTGCAACCCCGGCAGCAGCCAGCCAGAAGGCCGGCGTCACCAGGGCATGCAGGCCCAGGGCCAAGGCCCCGTGGAAGTGCTCGGCCATTTTTGCCATGGCGGGATGGTTGGCGGCATCCACAAAGATCACACCCTTGAAAAAGTCACCAAAGAGAGCCGGCTGAATCATGACGGCACCCAAGAACACCGACGGGATGGCCAGCAGAATCAGCGGTACCGTGACCACGGCGGGCGACTCATGGGGCTCATGGTGGTGGTCAGCATGATGGCCATGATCGTCGTGGGCTTGATGGTCGGCATGGTCGGCATGATCGTCATGGGCCGCGTGCTCGCCCCAGCGGGGCTGACCATGGAAGACCATGAAGAAAAGCCTAAAGCTGTAGAAGGCGGTCACGAAGACGCCCAAGAGCAGCATGTAGTAGACCAGCTGAGCGGCGGACTGGTTGGAGAAATGCACCGCCTCAATGATCATGTCCTTGGAGTAAAAGCCTGAGAAGAACGGGGCACCGATGAGCGCCAACGACCCCAGCAGGCTGACCACATAGGTGATGGGCATCTTCTTGTAGAGCCCACCCATGCGACGCATGTCCTGCTCGTGGTGCATGCCGATGATGACCGAGCCAGCCGCCAAGAACAGCAGGGCCTTGAAGAAGGCATGGGTCACCAGGTGGAAGACGGCCACACTGTAGGCTGAGGCCCCCAGGGCCACCGTCATGTAGCCCAGCTGCGACAGGGTGGAATAGGCCACGACCCGCTTGATGTCGTTCTGGACAATGCCCAGAAAGCCCATGAAGAGTGCCGTGATGCTGCCAATCACCATGACAAACGACAGCGCAATGTCAGACAACTCAAAGAGCGGCGACATGCGAGCCACCATAAAGATGCCGGCCGTCACCATGGTGGCCGCGTGGATCAGGGCCGAGATGGGAGTTGGACCTTCCATGGAGTCTGGCAGCCAGACATGCAGGGGGAACTGAGCCGATTTGCCCATGGCGCCGATGAACAGACAGATGCAGGCCACAGCCAACAAAGGCACAGGCATGCCAGGGATCAACTCAATGGTCTGGCTGGCCAGACTGCCCGACTGGGCAAAGACATCGCTGTAGCCAAGGCTACCGGTATAGGCCAGCAGCAGACCAATGCCCAGAATGAAGCCAAAGTCGCCCACGCGGTTGACCAAGAAGGCTTTGAGGTTGGCATAGATGGCGGTTGGCTTTTTAAACCAGAAGCCAATGAGCAGGTAGGAGACCAGGCCCACCGCCTCCCAGCCAAAGAAGAGCTGCAGAAAGTTGTTGCTCATGACCAGCATGAGCATGCTGAAGGTAAAGAGCGAGATGTAAGAGAAGAACCGGGCGTAGCCTGGGTCTTCTTCCATGTAGCCAATGGTGTAGATGTGGACCATCAGCGAGACAAAGGTCACCACCACCATCATGGTGGCCGTCAGGCTGTCGATCAGAAAGCCGACTTCCATGCGGATGCCGCCGATCGTGGCCCAGGTGTAGACCGTGCCATTAAAGACATTGCCGCCCAGCACATCTATCAAGACATAGACCGAGGCGATCAGCGAGACCGCCACCCCTGCAATGGTCACCCGGTGACTGTTGGCCCGACCAATAGACTGCCCAAAGAACCCCGCCAGAATCGCGCCGGCCAAGGGGGCCAATGCGGCCAGAAGATAGACAGACTGCATGCCCTAGCCTTTCAGCTCGTCAAGGCGCTCGACCTCGACGGTTTTGAGATTTCTAAACAAGATGACCAGGATGGCCAGACCGATCGCTGACTCGGCCGCCGCCACCGTCAGAATGAAAAAGACAAAGACCTGGCCATCGAGATTGCCCAGGTAATGGGAGAAGGCGACAAAGTTCAGGTTGACGGCCAGCAGCATGAGCTCAATGGCCATGAGCAGCACGATCAGGTTGCGCCGGTTCATGAAGATGCCAACGATGCTAATGGCAAACAGAATGGCGCCGAGTACCAAGTAATGCGACAGGGTCATCATGCGCCCTCTCCTTTCGAGCTGGCGGTCTCTGCTGAGCCAGTCGACTGGTCTGCCTTGGGAAACTGAACCATCTTCAGGCGATCTTTGGCCTGAACCCGCACCTGCTGACCAGGGTCCTGGTGTTTGGCGTCCTTGCGATGGCGCAGGGTGAGCGCGATGGCCGCCACCATGGCCAGCAGCAGGATGACCGCAGCGATTTGAAAGGCAAAGAAGTAGTCGGTGTAGAGCACCTGCCCCAGCGCCTTGGTGTTGCTGATGGGCTTGGCCAGCGGCACGGCCGACTCCGGTACCTGGAAGCTGCGCAGCAAGATGGCCCCCATCTCAAAAACGATCAGCAGTCCTACGGGCAGGGCGACCTTGGCGTTCTGCCAGAAGCCCTGGCGGAGCTTGTCTAGATCCAGGTCCACCATCATGACCACAAACAAGAACAGCACCATGACCGCACCCACATAGACCAGTACCAGGGTAATGGCCAGGAACTCAGCCTTGAGCAAAAGCCAGAGGGCTGCAGCCGTGAAGAAACTCAGCACCAGGTAGAGCGCAGCGTGGACCGGATGGCGAGTGGTGATGACCCGCAAGGCCGCGAAGACCAGAATGGCCGCAAAGATGTAGAAAAGCGTCAGGGTATCGGTCATGGCTTATCGGTACTTGGCGTCGGATTCGCGTGCACGGGCAATGTCCTGCTCATACCGATCGCCAACGGCCAGGAGCATCTCTTTGGTGAAATACAGGTCACCACGCTTCTCGCCGTGGTACTCGTGGATGTTGGTCTCAACGATGGAATCCACCGGGCAGCTCTCTTCGCAAAAACCACAGAAGATGCACTTGGTGAGATCAATGTCATAGCGGGTGGTGCGACGGCTGCCGTCCTCGCGAACAGCCGACTCAATGGTGATGGCCTTGGCTGGGCAGACGGCCTCGCAGAGTTTGCAGGCGATGCAGCGCTCTTCGCCGTTGGGATAGCGACGCAGTGCATGCAGACCACGAAAGCGCGGAGAGGCGGGTGTCTTCTCTTCGGGGTACTGGATGGTGATCTTGCGGGCAAAGAGATTGCGTAGGGTCACGCCCATGCCCTGGAGCATCTCCAGCAGCAGGAATGACTTGAAAAACTGAACGATGGATGACATGGGTTGGTCGCCTTAGGTCCGAGCTTAGTGCCAGATGTTCCAGGGGGTCTGCATCCAGATGCCGATCACCACCAGCCAGACCAGGGTCACGGGAATGAAGATCTTCCAGCCCAGGCGCATGATCTGGTCATATCGGTAGCGCGGAAACGAGGCCCGCATCCAGATAAAGGTGCTCACCACCAGGAAGGTCTTGAGGCCCAGCCAAATCCAGCCGGGGATGAAATCGAGAGCAGCGACTGGAGCGCTCCAGCCACCGAGGAACATGATCGAGGCCAGGGCCGACAGCAGAATCATGTTGGCGTACTCGGCCAGGAAGAAGATGGCAAAGGACATGCCCGAGTACTCCACCATGTGGCCCGCCACAATCTCGCTCTCCCCCTCGACCACGTCAAAGGGATGGCGGTTGGTCTCGGCCACACTGGAGATGAAATAGACCACGAACACGGGCAGCAAGGGCAGCCAGTTCCAAGACAGGAAGTTAAGCCCGAGTTCTGCGAATTGGCCTTTCTCCTGGGCCTGAACAATGTCGATCAGGTTGAGGCTGCCGCTGACCATGAGCACCACCACCAGGGCAAAGCCAATGGCGAGTTCATAGGACACCATCTGGGCGGAGGCGCGCATGGCCGCCAGGAAGGCGTACTTGGAGTTGGAGGCCCAGCCGGCCAGGATCACGCCGTAGACCTCTAACGAGGTGATGGCCAGTAGAAAGAGCAGGCCTGCGTTGATGTTGGCCAAGACCGCCTCGGGTCCAAAGGGCATGACCGCCCAGGCGGCCAGGGCTGGCATGATGGTCATGACTGGCGCCAGCAGGTAGAGGCCCTTGTTGGCGGCGCTGGGCAGAATGATCTCTTTGGTGAGCAGCTTGAGCGCATCGGCGATGGGCTGCAGCAGACCAAGAGGACCCACTCGGTTGGGCCCGAGACGAACGTGCATCCAGCCAATGAGCTTGCGCTCCCAAAGGGTGAGGTAGGCCACGGCTCCCAGCAAGGGCAAGACCACCGCCATGATCTTGATCAGGGTCCACGCCACCGGCCAGGCTCCACCCAGCAGGTCGCTACCAAAGGCTTGAAACTGAGTGAGCAGATCGTTCATGGGTCCTGTGCCTGTTCGCTGTCTTTAAGCCGCAGCCTGTTGGGTGACCACTGCGACTTGAGCCTGACCCCATCGCTGATTCAGAGCGGCGGCTTGAGCATGACCGGTCAGAATGCTGACCACACCATTGGCCTGACGGGCATCGGCAGCGGCCTCGAGCAAGAGCTCCTGGCGACCCTGTCGAATTCGAACCATCATGCCGGGTGCCCCACCAATGGTGGCCAGATCCTCTGTAGAGAAGACGGCCTTTGGCGTGGCGGACTGGCGAGTCTGTTGAAGCGAGGCCGCCCTGCGGACAATGGTGTCTGTGAGGTAGAGGCCCGTGGCGCCCATTCGCTCAAAGAGACCGGCTGCGGCGCTGGCCGAAGCTGCCTGCGCTGACGATTCGCTGGCAGCCTGCCCAGCCGAGGCGCCCATGCTAAAGCGCACCGAGAGTCCTGGTAGACGCTCACCAGCCATAGCACCGGGCAGCAGACTGTCGCGGACCTCTTCGCTGGACTCGTACTCGAAGTCAGGCAGGTTGAGCAGGTTACCCAGCACGCGCAGCACCTTCCAGCCAGGACGCGCCTGACCACGGGGCGAGACCGCCGCCTGGAAGGACTGAAGACGTCCACCCAGGTTCACGAAACTGCCCGATGTCTCGGTGTAGGGGGTGATGGGCAGCATGACATTGGCCACATCGGAGACAGCAGACTTGTAAGCAGTGAGCGCCACAACGCCCATGCCCTTCTGGGCCCCTTTGAGGGCCGAGACGGCGCGGGGGCCGTCGGCGCAGTCCAGAGCTGGCTCCAGATGAATCAGCAGGAAGGCGGCTGAGGGGTCGTCAAACATCTCGTGGGCATTGGCACCACCTGACTTGGGATGGGCCTGGGCCAGGTAAGCTCCCACCGCATTGCCGCCGGCCGGCATGACGCCGAAGCGCACGCCCAGTAGATCGGCCAGCGCCTGAGCGCGGGCTGCAAGTTCAGAGGCCAGGGGATGGGCCAGCAGGTCGGCGCCAATCAGAATGGCCGCCTTGAGAGGACCCGTTGGCGCAGACCGCAGTGAAGCCACCACCGAGACGGTCTGTGCATCCTTGGCATCGGCAGTCGGCTGGGCCACAAAGCCAGCCGGCAAGGCACCGGCCCCGGCTGCGGCAGCCGCCAGCAGCAGACTGTCGAGTGCAGCCAGCCACTGACCTGGTGCCCTGACCAGGCTGGTGTGCACGGGCATGAGCAGGTCTTGGGCCGTTGCATGGAGTTGGTGAACCTGGGCACCCTTCTTGGTGGCTTGGCGCAGACGCTGAGCAATGAGGGGCTGCTCGGACCGCAGGCTGCTGCCCACGACCAGCACACGCTCCAGGCTGTTGATCTCTTCTACCGGCATGCCCAGGCTGGGCACGCCCGTGAGGTGGCTGTCGAAGGCTGGCTCTGAGAGCGAGGGACGAGCATCGATGGCATCACTGGACAGCCCACGGGTGATGCGAGCCGCCAAGCCCAGTTCTTCTAGGGTGGCCATGGGCGCCGCCAGGGTTCGAACCTTGTTGGCACCGCGGCCAGCAGCCAGGCGAAGCAAGTCGGCCGCCTTGGCCAAGGCACTCTGCCAGCTGACTTCCACCCACTGCCCCTGGTCGTTGCGAATCATGGGCACCGTGAGACGGTCGTCGCTGTTAAGTCCCTCGTAGGCAAAGCGGTCGCGATCCGAAATCCAGCACTCGTTCACCTGGTCGTTCTCGAAGGGCACGATGCGCTTGACCACGCCGGACTTGGACTGAACCACCAGGTTGGCACCCAGGCTGTCGTGCGGGCTAACCGAATGACGACGCGAGAGCTCCCAGGTGCGGGCGCTGTATCGGAAGGGCTTGCTGGTGAGCGCACCGACCGGGCAGATGTCAATCATGTTGCCGGAGAGTTCGCTCTCAATGGCATTGCCCACAAAGGACATGATCTCGGAATGTTCGCCTCGGCCATGCATGCCGAGTTCCATGACGCCAGCGATCTCCTGACCGAATCGAACACATCGGGTGCAGTGAATACACCGGGACATCTCTTCGGCCGAGATGAGCGGCCCCATAGACTTGTGAAAGACCACCCGCTTTTCTTCGACGTAACGGGAGGCCGATGGGCCATAGCCAACAGCGAGGTCTTGGAGTTGACACTCACCGCCCTGATCGCAGATGGGGCAATCCAAGGGGTGGTTGATCAGCAGAAACTCCATGACACTTTTTTGGGCCTGCCTGGCCTTGTCTGTCTGCGTGTAGACCTTCATGCCCGCGGATACCGGGGTCGCACAGGCCGGCAGGGGCTTGGGTGCCTTTTCGACTTCAACCAGGCACATGCGGCAGTTGGCCGCGATCGAAAGCTTCTTGTGATAGCAGAAGTGCGGCACGTAAATGCCCAACTGGTTGGCCGCATCCATGACCATGCTGCCAGCCGGCACCTCTACCTTTTGACCATCGATCTCAAGTTCAATCATGTTCGCGTCGCTGCCTAGATGTAATCGGGCACCGCACAGGTCTTGTGGGTGACGTGGTGTTCGAATTCGTGACGGTAGTGCTTGAGAAAGGCCCGAACCGGCATGGCGGCCGCGTCGCCAAGGGCGCAAATGGTGCGACCCTGGATGTTGTCGGCCACCCGGTTGAGCTGGTCGAGGTCGGCCATGGTGCCCTGCCCCTCTTCGATGCGCTTGACCAGGCGCCAGAGCCAGCCGGTTCCCTCACGGCAGGGCGTGCACTGGCCGCATGACTCTTCGTAATAGAAATAGGACAGGCGCAACAGGCTGCGAACCATGCAGCGGCTGTCATCCATGACGATCACCGCGCCAGAGCCGAGCATGGAGCCGGCCTTGCTGATGCTGTCGTAGTCCATGTCACAGGCCATCATGATGTCGGCGGGCAGCACTGGCATGGAGGAGCCACCGGGAATCACGGCCTTGAGCTTGCGGCCATTGCGCACACCGCCGGCGAGTTCCAATAGCTTGGCAAAAGGCGTGCCCAAGGGGATCTCGTAGTTGCCAGGCAGGTTGACATCGCCCGAGACCGAAAAGATCTTGGTGCCGCCATTGTTGGGCTTGCCAACGGCGAGATAGGCCTCACCACCGTTGCGAATAATCCAGGGCACCGCCGCAAAGGTCTCGGTGTTGTTAATGGTGGTGGGCTTGCCATACAGGCCATAGCTGGCTGGGAAAGGTGGCTTGAAGCGTGGCTGGCCCTTCTTGCCCTCGATGGACTCGAGCAGGGCCGTCTCTTCGCCACAGATGTAGGCGCCATAGCCGTGGTGGGCATGGAGTTGAAACTTGAAGCCCTTGCCCATGATGTTGTCGCCTAGGTAGCCAGCCGCCCTGGCTTCTTCCAGGGCCTGCTCGAACCGCTCATAGGTGGAGAAGATCTCGCCATGGATGTAGTTGTAGCCGACGGTGATGCCCATGGCATAGGCAGCAATGGCCATGCCCTCGATGACGATGTGTGGGTTGTAGCGAAGAATGTCCCGGTCTTTAAAAGTGCCTGGCTCGCCCTCATCGGAGTTACAGATCAGGTACTTTTGGATGGGCAGCTTGGCGGGCATGAAGCTCCACTTGAGACCTGTCGGAAAGCCGGCCCCGCCACGACCACGCAGCACACCAGCCTTGACCTGGGCAATCACCTCTTCTGGGGTCATGCCAGGGCCACCGTCGACACCGAGAATCTTCTTGAGGGCCTGATAGCCACCCCGGGCCTCGTAGTCTTTTAGATGCCAGGCATCTGGCGCCAGGTCAGCCAGGATCTGAGGCGATAGGTGACGACCATGGAAACAGGTGTCGATCACAGAGATGTCAGCAGCACCCATTAGGCGGCTCCTTTCTGACTGGCCTGCGCGCGCAGCTCGTTGAGCAGCGCATCGATCTTGTCGTTGGACATCCAGCTGCACATGCGGTGGTTGTTGACCAGCATCACCGGCGAATCGCCGCAGGCCCCCATGCACTCGCCCTCTTTGAGCGTGAACAGGCCATCGGCGGTGGTCTGACCAAATCCGATGCCCAGCTGGGCCTTGATGTACTCGGCCGCCTGGTTGCCGTTGCGCAGGGCGCAAGGCAGATTGGTACAGACCGTGATCTTAAAGCGACCATGCGGGCCGTTGTTGTACATGGTGTAGAAACTGGCGACCTCATGGACGGCGATGGGTGGCATGCCCAGATAATGGGCAATGTCGGCCTCGATCTCTGGGGTGATAAAGCCACGCTCGGTCTGGGCGATTCGCAGGGCACTCATGACGGCGGACTGTTTCTGGTCTGCTGGGTATTTGGCCAACTCACGATCGATCAGCGCATAGGCATTGTCAGACAACTGACGCACAGGCTGCTCACTGAGGGCCATCTGAGTGGGCTTGACGGTGCTCATCGGTCAATCTCTCCAAAGACGATGTCCTGGGTGCCAATGATGGTGACCACGTCGGCCAGCATGTGGCCGCGGGACATTTCATCGAGGGCCTGCAGGTGGGCAAAGCCCGGGGCCCGAATCTTGACGCGGTATGGCATGTTGGCGCCATCGCTGATCAGGTAGATGCCGAACTCACCCTTGGGGTGCTCGACCGCGGCATAGCACTCGCCCTCGGGCACATGAAAGCCCTCGGTAAAGAGTTTGAAGTGGTGGATGAGCTCTTCCATGTTGGACTTCATCTCGACCCGGGCCGGTGGCGAGACCTTGTGGTTATCGGTCATCACTGGTCCGGGGTTCTCGCGCAGCCACTTCACGCACTGGGCGATGATGCGATTGCTTTCGCGCATTTCGGCCATGCGAACCAGGTAGCGGTCGTAGCTGTCACCCTCGGTGCCCACCGGAATATCAAAGTCGAGCTGGTCGTAGACCTCGTAGGGCTGGTGCTTTCGCAGGTCAAAGGCAATACCAGAGCCACGCAGCATGGGCCCGGTAAATCCCAAGGCCTGAGCTCGCTCGGGACTGACCACCCCAATGCCAACCAGACGCTGCTTCCAGATGCGGTTGTCGGTGAGCAGAGTCTCGTATTCGTCGACACACTTGGGGAAGCGCCGCGTGAAGTCTTCGATGAAGTCAAGCAGCGAGCCCGTGCGGTTTTCATTGAGCTTGCTCACCGCACGCTTGCTGCGCAGGCGATTGGGCGTGTACTGCGGCATAGAATCGGGCAGGTCACGATAGACCCCACCTGGCCGGTAGTATGCGGCGTGCATGCGTGCACCCGAGACCGCCTCGTAGCAGTCCATCAGGTCCTCGCGCTCGCGGAAGGCATAGAGAAAGACCGCCATGGCCCCAACGTCCAGGCCATGGGCGCCGATCCAGAGCAGGTGATTGAGGATGCGGGTGATCTCATCGAACATGACCCGGATGTACTGGGCCCGAACCGGCACGTCGACCCCCAAGAGTTTCTCGATGGCCATGACATAGCCGTGCTCGTTGCACATCATCGAGACGTAGTCCAGACGATCCATGTAGGGCACCGACTGCAAGAAGGTCTTGGACTCGGCCAGCTTCTCCGTGCCGCGATGAAGCAATCCGATGTGCGGGTCAGCTCGCTGGACAACCTCGCCATCGAGCTCGAGCACCAGACGCAAAACCCCGTGGGCTGCCGGGTGCTGCGGCCCAAAGTTCAGGGTGTAGTTCTTAATGTCGGCCATAACTCTCTTCTCGAATCACGCGCGGGGTGATGTCTCTTGGCTCAATGGTGACTGGCTGGTAGACCACACGCTTTTGCTCGGGGTCGTAACGCATCTCAACATAGCCAGAGAGCGGGAAATCCTTGCGGAATGGGTGGCCAATAAAGCCGTAGTCGGTCAGGAGACGACGCAGGTCTGGATGTCCCTGAAAGGCAATGCCAAAGAGGTCAAAGGCTTCGCGCTCGTACCAGTTGGCGGCGGGCCAGACCTCGGTGAGCGAGTCCACCATCGGCATGTGGTCATCGGGGGCAAAGACGCGTAGGCGAATCCGACGGTTGTGCTCAACGGACAACAAATGGGTGACCACGGCGAAACGAGGACCCTGGTACTGGCCATCTTTGTAGCCCTGGTAATCAACACCACAGAGGTCAATCAGGGTCTCAAACCGCAAGTCAGGCTGGTCTCGCAACAACAGAGCAAGCGCCTGATAGCTGGCCGCTGGCACGGTGACGGTGACCTCGCCGTAACTCTCGGTTACCGCAAGATTGGGCGCCAGGCCATGGACCCGGCTGACCAGTGGATTGCCCGCAGCCTGGTTGTCTGGCGTCTGATCGGCGGCAAGGGTTTGGTTGGCGTCCATGAGGCAGTCTGGTTCCTGAACTAGTCGCGCGCGATGGTGTTGGTGCGCTTGATTTTTTGTTGGAGCTGGATGATGCCGTAGAGCAGCGCCTCTGCGGTTGGCGGGCAGCCAGGCACGTAGATGTCAACCGGCACGATTCGGTCGCAGCCACGGACCACCGAGTAGGAGTAGTGGTAATAGCCGCCACCATTGGCGCAGGACCCCATGCTGATCACCCACCGGGGCTCGGGCATTTGGTCGTAGACCTTGCGCAGCGCTGGCGCCATCTTGTTGCACAGGGTGCCGGCCACGATCATGACGTCGGACTGGCGAGGACTGGGGCGAAAGACCACGCCAAAGCGATCGAGGTCGTAGCGCGAGGCGCCAGCATGCATCATCTCGACCGCGCAGCAGGCCAGACCAAAGGTCATGGGCCAGAGCGAGCCCGTGCGCGTCCAGTTGATGACCTGATCAGCCGTGGTGGTGATGAAGCCTTGTTTGAGAATGCCGTCGATCGCCATGTTGTCTCGCTGTCTGCCTTTGCGTTATTCCCAGTCCAGGGCGCCCTTCATCCACTCGTAGATGAAGCCCAGCACCAGGATGGCCAGAAAAATCATCATGGCCATGAATCCGAAGAAACCGATTTCTTTTAGGCTGACCGCCCAAGGAAAGAGGAAGGCGATCTCGAGGTCAAACAGAATGAAGAGAATGGCAACGAGGTAATAGCGCACGTCGAACTGCATGCGGGCGTCTTCAAAAGCCTCAAACCCACACTCGTATGGCGAGAGCTTTTGCGCATCGGGCCGGTGCGGGCCGATGAGGGCACCTAGCAACATGGGACCTACGCCGACGGCGATGCCCACGAGAATGAACAACAGAACCGGCAAATACGGCTCTAAGCTCATAAGTCTCCTTTCAAGACTCCCCGGTACAGACTGCAAGCCGACGGCTCGCAGCTGCTGCCTATTTGATCGTTTGGTGCCGACGGCGAGACTCGAACTCGCACAGCTTACGCCACTACCCCCTCAAGATAGCGTGTCTACCAATTCCACCACGTCGGCACGACGTTTTGATTACAGCTTGTGGTCCCCTTGCAGTCGGCGGGGCGGATCTGCCCAGCCCACTCAAAACTTTGTTCTTATTTTTTGGGGATCTGATCGGCCGCCGTGGCAGGCTGGGCAGGCTTGCTAGCGGCAGCCCCCTGATCCTGTCCTGCGGGAACCGAAGTCGATCCCGGAATAGACTCCATGATACCTGTTCCGCCAGCGGGTCTGCGGATGTCCCTGGCGCCAAACTGGGCCAAGGCCAGTGTGCTGGCGAAGAAGACCACGGCCATGATGGCAGTGGATCGAGACAGGAAATTGGACGAGCCGCTGGAACCAAATACCGAACCCGCGGAGCCCGATCCAAAGGCCGCTCCCATGTCGGCTCCCTTGCCCTGTTGCAGCAAGACCAGGACGATGATGGCCAAAGCCGCCACCACTTGAACCACCATCAGAAAACTGACCACCCAGCTCATCTTTAGCTTCCTTGTTCTATGAATTCTGTTGAACCAGCCCCAGGCTGGCTGCTCGGGCGTGAGCCGCTTGCAGGATGCCGGTCATGTCCTTGGCATCCAACGAGGCCCCACCTACCAGCCCACCGTCCACATCGGGCTGGGCAAACAACTCTGCACTGTTGGCCGCCTTGACGCTGCCGCCATACAGGATTCGCATCTGGCCAGCCGCTTTGGCATCGAGTTGGCTCAGAGCCTGACGAATGGCTGCATGCATGGCCTGCGCATCGGCTGCACTGGCCGTCTTGCCAGTGCCAATGGCCCAAATTGGTTCGTACGCCACCGCCACCCGAATCAGATCCTCGGCTTTGAGCCCATTTAAGGCTGCCAGTACTTGTGCACAGACCACTTGGCTGGCCTGACCCGACTCGCGCTGGGCGAGCGACTCCCCCACGCAGAGCACGGGCATGATATTTACGGACAACAAGGCCCGAAGCTTGGCGCCAATCTGTTGATCGGTCTCGTGATGTCTGGCGCGACGCTCCGAATGGCCTACCAGGCAGAAGCCCGCCTCAAAGTCTTGGAGCATGGCCGTGCTGATCTCACCGGTATAGGCCCCACTGGCCTGGTCTGAGCAGTCTTGGGCGCCCCAGAGAAAGCCGGTCCCCTTGAGCCTGACGGCGGCCTGAAACAAATAAGGCGCCGGTACAGCAAAACCCGCCTGAATCGCACCACCAGTCATGAGCAGGGCCGATGACTCGAGCAGCCCACTCATGAGCTGCTCGTTGGCGACCATGTCGCCATTCATCTTCCAGTTGCCCAGGGCCAGGGGTCGGCGTGCCGTCATCACTTGCTCTTCAACAGACTACTGTGCTGCGCCCTCGCCGGCTGCGGGCTGACCGTCTTGGCTCTGCTCCAGCAGGGCCTTCATGGACAGACGCAGGCGACCCTTGTCATCGGCCTCGATGACCTTGACGCGAACGACCTGGCCTTCTTTGACGTAGTCGGAGACCTGGTTGACGCGCTCGTTGGCAATCTGGGAGATGTGCAGCAGACCGTCCTTGCCGGGCAGGATCTGGACAATCGCACCGAACTCCAGCAGACGCAGAACCGTACCCTCGTAGGTCTTGCCCACTTCGACTTCGGCCGTGAGCTCTTCGATCTTGGCCATGGCGGCACGAGCGGCATCGCCAGAGGTGGCGGCAATGGTGATGGAGCCATCTTCTTGAATGTCGATGGTGGTGCCGGTCTCTTCGGTGATGGACCGGATGGTGGCACCGCCCTTGCCGATCACGTCACGGATGCGCTCGGGGTTGATCTTCATCTGATACAGACGGGGCGCGAACTCGGAGAGCTCGGAACGGGCTGAGCCCATGGCCCCCTTCATCTTGCCGAGGATGTGGAGACGGGCCTCTTGGGCCTGCGCCAGCGCGACCTGCATGATCTCTTTGGTAATGCCCTGAATCTTGATGTCCATCTGCAGCGCCGTGACACCGATCTCGGAGCCGGCCACCTTGAAGTCCATGTCACCCAGGTGATCTTCGTCACCCAGGATGTCGGTCAGCACGGCAAACCGGCCACCTTCTTTGATCAGACCCATGGCGATACCGGCCACGTGGGCCTTCATGGGAACGCCGGCGTCCATCAGGGCCAGACAGCCACCGCAGACCGAGGCCATGGAGGACGAGCCGTTGGACTCGGTGATCTCAGATACCACGCGCATGGCGTAGGCAAAGTCCTCTGGGTTGGGCAGCACAGCGGCCAGCGCACGCTTGGCCAGACGACCGTGGCCGATCTCGCGACGCTTGGGCGTGCCCACGCGGCCGCACTCACCGGTGGCGTACGGGGGCATGTTGTAGTGGAGCATGAAGCGATCACGGTACTCGCCGGACAACGCATCGATGATCTGCTCGTCGCGATTGGTGCCCAGGGTGGCGACCACCAGGGCCTGCGTCTCACCGCGGGTAAAGAGTGCCGAGCCGTGGGTACGGGGCAGCACGCCGGTGCGGATCTCGATGGGACGAACGGTGCGGGTGTCGCGGCCGTCGATGCGGGGCTCACCATTGAGGATCTGCCCACGGACCACCGCAGACTCTAGACCAAACAGGGTGTCAGCAATCAGGTTGCCATCGAGCGACTTGCCAGCGGCAGTGGCCTCGGCGGTAACGGTCTCTTCGACCTTGGCGTAGATCTCTTTGATGCGCTGGGAGCGCTCTTGCTTGTTGCGCAGGCCATAGGCCGCCTTGAGGTCTGCTTCGGCCAGGGCCTTGATGCGTGAGACAGCCTCTTCGTCTTTTGCGGCAGGCTGCCAGTCCCACTCGGGCTTGCCAGCCTTTTCAACCAGGCGGTTGATGGCATCGATGGCAGCACGCATCTGCTCGTGACCATAGACCACGGCACCCAGCATGACGTCCTCGGGCAGTTGGTCGGCCTCGGACTCCACCATGAGGACGGCCGACTCGGTGCCAGCCACCACCAGGTCCATCCGGGAGTCTTTGAGCTGGCTGAGGGTTGGGTTCAGCACGTACTGGTTGTTGATGTAACCCACACGGGCCGCACCGATGGGGCCATTGAAGGGCACACCCGAGATGGCCAGAGCAGCGGAGGCACCGATCATGGCGGCGATGTCGGGGTCCACCTCGGGGTTGAGGGACATGACCGTGGCCACCACCTGGACCTCGTTGTAGAAGCCCTCGGGGAACAGGGGACGAATGGGGCGGTCGATCAGGCGGCTGGTCAACGTTTCTTTTTCGCTGGGGCGGCCTTCACGCTTGAAAAAACCACCGGGGATCTTGCCCGCCGCGTAGGTCTTTTCCATGTAGTCAACGGTCAGGGGGAAGAAGTCTTGACCTGGCTTGGCGGACTTGGCCGCCACCACGGTGGCCAGCACCACGGTGTCATCGATGTTAACGACCACGGCACCGCCGGCCTGGCGAGCAATCTCGCCGGTTTCTAGCGTGACCGTGTGTTGACCGTACTGGAAGGATTCTTTTGCAATGTTGAACACGTTTGTTCCTTTATCAATAGATTGCAAGCCACTCATCCACCTGCAGCCCCTGCGGGCCGGCTTCCTGGCCTGGGCCAGGGAGACAGCAACAAAAAAGCCAGCTCAGCTTGGTGCTCTGAACTGGCTTGTCTGCCATTACTTACGCAGGCCCAGACGCTCAATCAGAGAGCGGTAGGTTGGCAGGTTGGTGCGCTTGATGTAGTCCAGCAGCTTGCGACGGCGGCTGACCATTTTGAGCAGGCCGCGACGCGAATGATGGTCTTTGGCATGCGCTTTGAAATGCTCGGTGAGTTCGTTGATTCGGTTGGTGAGCAAGGCAACCTGGACTTCCGGGGATCCGGTGTCGCCCTGAGCACGGGCGAAAGAAGTGACGATCTCGGCTTTTTTAGCCGTTTTTTGAGGCGTAACGACAGACATGTGGCATTCCTTTTTGAAGGGTGGACTTGCGGTGCACCTGCCAGGGCACACCGTGCTTTTTCAACAACTTAAGAGCGCAGAGTATAGGGGAATTCCCGTGGCAGCGCAACAGGCCGGCCCAACCACAGACCGTCTCGTCCCCCCCACCACTGCCAAACAGCCGGGCCCGCCATCGCTGGCAGGCCCTGGCCTGGACTCAGGGCTGCTGAGGATTGGCCTTGGGGGCCGTGGCCAGGCGGTTCAAGGCGTTGAGATAGGCCCGAGCGGATGCCACCACAATGTCTGGGTCAGCCCCCATGCCATTGACGATCCGGCCGTCCTTGGAGAGTCGCATGGTGACTTCGCCCTGGGATTCGGTGCCCGTGGTGATGGCGTTCACCGAGAAGAGCAGCAACTCTGCCCCGCTCTTGACCTGGTGCTCAATGGCGCGAACCGTGGCATCGACCGGCCCATTGCCCTGGGACTCGGAGGCGACCTCCTTGCCGTCGATGGAGAAGACCACCTTGCTCACAGGCTTCTCACCCATCTCAGAGTGCTGCGCCAGCGAGACCAGCTTGAACTTGTCGTCCTTTTCCTCGACCTCCCCCATGACCAGGGCCTGGAGGTCCTCATCGAAGATCTCGGACTTGCGATCGGCGAGTTCTTTGAAGCGGGCGAAGGCCTCGTTCAAGGCCTGCTCGCTCTCAAGCTCAATGCCAATGGCCTGCAGACGCTGGCGGAAGGCATTTCGGCCAGAGAGCTTGCCCAAGACAATGCGGTTGGCCGTCCAGCCCACGTCTTCGGCCCGCATGATCTCGTAGGTCTCGCGATGCTTGAGCACGCCATCTTGGTGAATGCCGGACTCGTGGGCAAAGGCGTTGGCCCCGACAATGGCCTTGTTGGGCTGAACCGGGTAGCCGGTGATCTGAGAGACCAGACGTGAGGCCGGGACGATCTGCGAGGTGTCGATGTTGCTGTCGCAGCCAAAGACGTCCTTGCGGGTCTTCACGGCCATGACGATTTCCTCGAGGCTGGCGTTGCCAGCCCGCTCGCCCAGGCCGTTGATGGTGCACTCCACCTGACGGGCGCCAGCCAAGACCGCCTGCAAGGAATTGGCCACGGCCATGCCCAGGTCGTTGTGGCAATGGGTAGACCAGACCACGTTCTTAGCGCCAGGTGTCTTGGCAATGAGCTGGGCCATGCGATCGCCCCACTGCCCCGGCACGCTGTAGCCCACCGTGTCGGGCACGTTGATGGTGCGGGCACCCGCCTTGATGACCTCGCCAAAGACCCTGATCAGGAAGTCAATGTCAGAGCGGACAGCATCCTCGGCCGAGAACTCGACGTCATCGGTGAACTGTCCTGCGAACTTCACCGCTGCCACGGCGGCCTCAACGACCTGGTCGGGGCTCATGCGCAGCTTTTTTTCCATGTGAATGGGGCTGGTCGCAATAAAGGTGTGAATCCGCTTTTTGGCGGCGGGGGCTACCGCCTCACCGGCCGTCCGAATGTCTTTCTCGGTGGCCCGAGCCAGCGAGCAGACCG
>VFQT010001937.1_pt1 | contig 22790 bp, 19 predicted proteins | sample 3512381 | NCBI WGS metagenome assembly VFQT01 (sample SAMN10412376, study PRJNA504923) | tailings metagenome | isolation source: Relicate 2 Philex TSF3 active mining site | place: Philippines: Tuba, Benguet | collected 2017-08-29
CTTGTAGCGGGCCTTGGCGGCCGCGATCTCCTGTTCGGCGGCCTCGCGACCCTCCCAGCCCCGCACCGTGGTGTCCTTGTTGGGCTCGAGCAACTTGTAGGTCTCGAAGAAGTTTCCGACCTCGTCCAGCATGTGTTCGGGAAGATCGGCGATGTCGGCGTAGGTGGTGAAACGCGGGTCGTGCGACGGCACGCACAGCACTTTGGCGTCGCCGCCGGCTTCGTCCTCCATCCAGAACACCGCCACCGGACGCACCCACACGTGACAACCGGGGAACGTGGGCTGGCTCAACCACACGAGCGCGTCGAGCGGATCACCATCCTCGCCGAGGGTGTTCGGGAAGAAGCCGTAGTCCAACGGGTATTGCGTGGCGGTGAACAACGTGCGGTCCAACCAGATGGCCCCGGTGTCGTGATCCATCTCGTACTTGTTGCGTGACCCCTGCGGGATCTCGACGATCATCTCAACTTCCATGAACCGCTCCGGCCAGTGCTTCCAGGGTTCGTTCCATGTTGGCGCGATTGTGGGCGGCCCGATCGGTCACGCCGCTCACCTTTCCGCCCAACCAGTTGGCGAACTTGCTGCGTCGATCGATCCACGAATGGGTCACCAGTGATCCGTTGGTCGACGGTGCGACCTCCCACACCCAGTCGCACCACGCCGAGCGACCGACCATCAACGCGAACGAGATGCGTCGGGGTGGCTCGTACTCGTTCACCTTGACCGTGGTGCTCCAACTCTTCTTGCCGTTGGAGTTGCGGCCCTTGAAGACGGCCCCCACGGCGGGGCCCGTGGAGCCCTTCACCCACTCGCCACCCTTGTTCTCGGGCGACCATTCGCCCATGCGGGTGAGATCACTCACCATCGACCACACCACCTCGGGCGAGGCGGCGATCTCCTTGCTCACGACGACGGTCATGATCAGGCCGGTCCCGAGAACATGCCCATGCGCTCGCGCGCCTGACGGGTGGTGTCGTTGTCCTCGCCCTCGTAACGCGAGATCTCGTTGCGTCCCACCACGTGCCAATGCACCTCGTCGGGACCGTCGGCCAGACGCAACGTGCGCTGGCTGGCGTACAAGCGCGCCAACGGCGTCCACTGCGACACGCCGGTGGCGCCGTGGAACTGGATCGCCTCGTCGATGATGGCGCACACGCGGATGGGCACCATCGCCTTCACGGCACTCACCCACACGCGGGCCTCGGCGTTGCCCATGGTGTCCATGGCCTTGGCGGCCCGCAACACCATCAGGCGACACGCCTCCAGTTCGATGCGGGCCTTGGCGATCACCTCGGGGTTCTTGCCCAACCGCGCGATGGGCTTGCCGAACGCCTCGCGACTGAGTCCGCGCCGGATCATCAGCTCGAGAGCCCGCTCACCCGCACCGATCGAGCGCATGCAGTGGTGGATTCGACCGGGTCCGAGACGCACCTGCGAGATCTCGAAACCCCGACCCTCGCCCAACAACATGTTCGACGCCGGCACGCGCACATCGGTGAAGCGCAGGTGCATGTGTCCGTGGGGCGCGTCGTCCTCACCGAAGACCTCCATGCCACCGAGAATCTCCACGCCGGGCGTGTCCATGGGGACGAGGATCTGAGAGTGACGTCGGTGGGGCGGCGCGTCCGGGCTCGTCATGAGCATGCAGATCATGATCTTGCAGCGCGGGTCACCGGCGCCGGAGATGTAGTACTTCTCGCCGTTGATGACCCACTCGTCGCCGTCCAGCACCGCGCGACATTCCAGGTTCTTCGCGTCCGACGACGCCACGTCGGGTTCGGTCATGGCGTACGCCGAACGGATCTCGCCGGCCAGCAGCGGCTCCAGCCACTTCTTCTTCTGCTCGGGGGTGCCCACCCGCTCGAGTACTTCCATATTGCCGGTGTCGGGGGCACTGCAGTTCATGGTCTCCGACGCGATGGGGTTCTTGCCCAACTCCACCGCGATGTAGGCGTAATCGAGGTTGCTCAGGCCCTCGCCGGTCTCGGCGTTGGGGAGGAAGAAGTTCCAGAGACCGGCCTTCTTGGCCTTGGCCTTCAGGGAGTCCAGCAGCTCCAACTGGCCGGGACCGTACCCCCAATGGTCGGCGCGCCCCTCGCCCAATCGGTAGAACTCGGCGGTGACCGGCTCGACCTCCTCGTTGATGAACTTCACGACGGCCTCGTACAGCGGCACCACCTTGGCCGACATGGCCAGGTTCATGGCGTCGTCGGTGGCGATTCCTGAGTGCATTCCGGGTTTGGGCATATCCGGATCGTAGTTCTTCGTCCCTTTGCCCCTATTGTCCGGAGGCGTCGCGGGACTTCCAGCCAGGCGGATGGGTCCGACGACGGAGACATCGAGACTTCAGGGGGCTGAGTTGAAGTACGACCTCATCATTCGTGGCGGAACCGTGGTGGATGGCAGCGGCGCGCCGGCGTTCGTCGCCGACGTGGCGGTCACCGCTGACCGCATCGCCGCCATCGGCCGATTGACCGATGCCGTCGCCGAACGCGAGATCGACGCCACCGGGATGGTGGTCTCGCCCGGCTTCGTCGACCTGCACACGCACCTCGACGCCCAGGTGGGCTGGGACCCGTACATGACGTCCAGTTCGTGGCACGGGGTCACCACGGTCCTCATGGGCAACTGTGGTGTCACCTTCGCACCGGTCGTCGAACAGGACCGCGCCTTCCTCGCCGAGATGATGGAGAGCGTCGAGGACATCCCGCGTCAGGCGATCCTCGATGGATTGCCGTGGGACTGGGAGACCTACCCCGAATACCTCGACTCCGTGCAACGACTGCGACCCGCGTTGAACGTCGTCGGCCTCGTCGGTCACTGCGCGATCCGCACGCAGGTGATGGGTGAACGATCGCTCGGCGACGAGGACCCCACTCCCGCGGAACTGGCCCGCATGGCCGAGATCGCCGAGGAGTCGGTGGCCGGTGGCGCCGTGGGCTTCTCCACGTCGCGCATCCTGTTGCACTTCGTCCCCGACGGGCGTTACGTGCCGGGAACCCTGGCCAAGATCAAGGAGTACGAAGCCATCGCCGATGGTATGAACCGCGCCGGTGGCGGACTGTTCCAAGCGGTGAACGACTTCGGCACCAAGTTCGAGCACGAGATCGAGTTGTTGCGCACCATGGCCGGTCGCGCCGGTGACGTGTTGTTCTCCGGCGGTGCCGGAGACGGCGACATGCGTTTCGTCGAGTACTGGGACAACTTCCTCAACGAGACCGCGTCCACCGTCGGCCGCATTTCGAGTGCCACACAAACACGACCCGGCGGAACACTGATGGGTCTGAAGCAGACCCCGCCCGTGAAGGGAAAGGCCTGGGCCGCCATGATGGCCCTTCCCACCATCGAGGAACGACTCGCGGTGTTGCGCGATCCGGTGCGTCGCGCCGAATTGATCGACGAGGGCAACCGCAAGGGAACGTGGTACGACCCGGCCAAGATCTACCCGCTCGGTCTCGACGAGTTGCCCGATTACAACGTGGACGATCCCACCTCCATCGCCACGTTGGCCGCGCGCGCCGGGGTCACCCCGGTCGAATTGATCGTGGATCGCCTCCTGCAGAGCGAGGGCCGTGAGGTGTACAACGCGTGGTTCTTCAACCGCAACACCACCTCCATGGAGGCATTCCTGCAGTTGGACGGCGTGGTGCCTGGTCTCGGTGACGCTGGGGCGCACGCCGGACAGATCTGTGACGCCGACAGCCCCACCTTCTACCTGTCGTATTGGCACCGGGACCGCAAAGTGGTGTCGATCGAGACCGCGGTACATCAACTCACTGCCAAGCCCGCCGCCGTGTTGGGGCTGATCGACCGCGGCACCCTGGCCGAGGGTCGCTTCGCCGACATCAACGTGTTCGACCCGACGGCGTTGCAGACGAAGTACCCCGAATACGTGAACGACTTCCCCAACGGCAAGGGGCGCTTCGTGATCAAGGCCTCGGGCTACGCCGCGACGGTGGTGAACGGCAAGGTCGTCACCGAGCAAGGTCGCCACACCGGTGAGCGTCCCGGTCGCGTGATCCGCGAATTTTCCCGCGGCTGACCGCCATACTGTTCCGCGGTGCGTTCGCGCCGATCGGGAGCGGAGAGATGTTCGAGGAATTGCGTCAACTGTTGCGAATCCCTCGCTACCGCATTCTCCTGTCGGCGAGGTTCGTGTCGAACGTGGGCAACGGCATGGCTCCCATCGCTCTGGCCTTCGGTGTGTTGTCGCTCGACGGAGCCGATGCCGGCTCGCTCAGCCTCGTCACCACCGCCCAGATGATCCCGTTGGTCGCCTTCCTGCTCATCGGAGGGGTGGCGGCGGACCGCTTCGGTCGCTCGCAACTGGTCGGCAGCACCGACATCATCGGCGGCATGGTCGTGGCAGTCAGCGCGATCGCATTCATCACCGGCAACGCCTCGGTTCCGTTGCTGTGTGTCAACGGCTTCATCTTCGGCGTGCTGAACGCGTTGTGGTACCCCGCCTTCAGCGGCCTCATGCCGATGATCGTCCCCGGTCCCCTACTGCAGGGGGCCAACTCCATCCTCGGACTGGGCGCCAACGTGGGTTTCACCCTGGGGGCCAGCGTGGCCGGTTTCATCGTGGCCACCGCCGGACCGGGCTGGGGTCTGCTCGGCGACGCCACCTCGTTCCTGATCGCCGGTCTGCTGGTGTTGTCGTTGCGGTTACCCAAGTCGTTCGGAGAGGACGGTGGCGAGGACCGATCGTCGATGATCAGGCAGTTGCGGGTGGGATGGTCCGAATTCTCCTCGCGACGTTGGATCGTTCTCATTGTGGGGTCGTTCGCCTTCTACCACCTGGCGTTCGAGGCCTTCATCGCGGTGCTCGCTCCGGTGCACATGAAGGAGGAGTTCGACGGTGCCCGGGCCATGGGAACCATGATGTTCGGCTTCGGACTGGGGAGCATCCTCGGCACCGGAATCGCGTTCCGTTTCAAGCCCCGTCGACCGTTGCTGGTCGCGGTGGGCGTGATGCCGATGGGAGCCGCCTGGATCCTGGCCACCGGATTCTCCACCCCTTTGTGGCTGTTGTTCTTCGCCGCCGCCGGCACCGGGGTGGCGGTCGACGTGATGTACGCCAACTGGATGACCACGTTGCAGACGAACGTGCCCGAAGAGGCCTTGTCGCGCGTCGGTTCGTACGACGCTTTCGGATCGCTGGCCTTCGCGCCGGTCGGACTCCTCGTCGCTGGTCCGATGGCCCACGCGTTGGGCGCTCGCGCGTCGATCTTCATCATGGGATCGATCGCCCTGGTGGCCGTCCTCACCCCGTTGCTGTCGGGAGAGGTGCGCGAATTGCAACGAACCCACTGATCGCTCTTGCCCTCATCGTCCCGCCCCGCCATGATGCCTTCATGACGACTCCGGGCACCCAGGAATGGCTCGACCAGGTGGTCGAGGACGTGATCGAACCCGACCTGGAGATCGTCGACCCCCACCACCATCTGTGGCCGGCCGGCAAGGGGCTGAACTATCGACTCGACGACCTGCACCGGGACGTCGCCGGCGTCGAGGGTCGCGGTGGGCACAACGTGGTCAAGACGATCTTCATGGAATGCGGAGCCGCCTACGACCGTGACGCCCCCGAACATCTGCGTTCGCTCGGGGAGACGCGCCACGTCGCCGAGCTGGCCGTGACCGACCCCGAGCCGTTGCTGGCCGGGATCGTCGGCCACGTCGACCTGCGACGTCGTGATCTCGACGAGATCCTCGATCGCCACGTCGAAGAGGGTCGCGGGCTCTTCCGCGGGGTGCGCGACGCGCTCGCACGTGCCGAGCATCCCGAGGCCATGATGATCCCCGGCCGCGCACCGCGGGATCTGTACCTCGACCCCGACTTCCGTCGCGGGGTGCGTCGACTGGGTGAGCGCGGACTCACCTACGACTCGTGGCACTACCACCACCAGAATCGGGAGTTCCTCGAACTGGCCCGCGCGACACCCGACACCACCATGGTGCTCGACCATTTCGGCACCCCCATCGGCGTGGGACCGTACGCGTCGCAACGACCGGAGATCTTCGAGCGGTGGCGCGTCGACATCGCCGCCATCGCGGAGTTGCCGAACACCGTGGCCAAGATCGGCGGACTCGCCATGCCCGACAACGGATTCGGCTGGAACGTCGCCGGGCGTCCGCCCACTTCCGACGAGTTCATCGAGGTTCAAGCGCCTTACTACCTCCACACCATCGAGTGCTTCGGGCCGGACCGCTGCATGTTCGAGTCGAACTTCCCGGTGGACCGCCTGTCGCTGTCGTACGGGGTGCTGTGGAACGCCTTCAAGAAGATGACCGTCGGCTTCTCCCCGGACGAGCGGGCCGCGCTCTTCGCGGGCACCGCTTCGCGCGTGTACCGCGTGTGAATCACCGGTGACCCCTCAAATGAGACGGTCCGCGCGTGGAACGCGCGGGTAGTTTCACAGGTCATGAGTTCCCCCGCGACCGGGCCGACGGAGATACGCCAATCAGACAAGTTGGCCCACGTCCTCTATGACATCCGGGGACCGGTGCTCGAGGAGGCCAAGCGGCTCGAGGAACAGGGCCACCGGATCATGAAGCTGAACATCGGGAACCCGCACCCGTTCGGCTTCGAGGCGCCGCCCGAGATCCTCGTCGACGTGACACGTCATCTCCAGCAGGCCCAGGGGTACAGCGACTCCCAGGGAATCCGCTCGGCTCGCACCGCCGTCGTTCAGCACTACCAGACCCTGGGCATCGACATCACCGACCCCGACGACATCTGGCTCGGCAACGGCGTCAGCGAACTCATCCAGTTGTCCCTCAATGCGTTGCTCAACGAGGGCGACGAGGTGTTGATCCCCGCCCCCGACTATCCGTTGTGGACCGCCTCCACCACGTTGGCCGGCGGCACACCGGTCCACTACCTGTGCGACGAGGACAACGACTGGAACCCCGATCTCGACGACATCCGATCCAAGATCACGGCCCACACCAAGGCCATCGTCGTCATCAACCCCAACAATCCGACCGGTGCCGTGTACAGCCGGCAGACGCTCCGATCCATCGCCGAGTTGGCCATCGAACACAACCTCGTGGTGTTCGCCGACGAGATCTACGACAAGATCCTCTACGACGACGCCGTCCACCACTGCATGGCCGAGTTGGCACCCGACGCCTTCGTCGTCACCTTCAACGGCCTGTCGAAGGCCTACCGTCTCGCCGGATTCCGAAGTGGATGGATGATGATGACCGGCCCGCGCAAGCACGCGGCCAGCTACATCGAGGGCGTGAACATGCTCACGAACATGCGACTGTGCGCCAACCACCCGGCGCAGTACGCCATCCAGACCGCGCTCGGCGGACGCCAGAGCATCCGCGAACTGGTGTTGCCCGGCGGGCGGCTGTTGGCCCAGCGCGACGCCGCGGTGGCCGCGCTGCAGAAGATACCCGGCGTGTCGTGCGTGGTCCCCAAGGGCGCGCTGTACGTGTTCCCCAAGCTCGACCCGACGATGTACCCCATCGCCGACGATCGACGATTCGTGTTGGACTTTCTGCGCGCCGAGAAGGTGTTGGTGGTGCAGGGCACCGGTTTCAATTGGCCTCACACCGACCACCTGCGCATCGTCACCTTGCCGTGGGCCAAGGATCTCACCGAAGCCATCGAGCGCCTCGGTCGGTTCCTGTCCACCTACACCCCGCCCAAGGACTGACCCCACAACCCACTTGGGATCGCGCGGGGGTCAGAATTAGGTGCTCATCCGCCCAGCGACAACAGATACTGACCGTATCGGTCGTAAGCGATGTTCGACGCCACGTGATGCTGCACCGAGCCGTGCGCGTCTCGGAAACAACGCTGCAGGATGCTGGAGTTGAACAGAGCGCCGGCCCCGGCGAAATGGAACAGATGACTCACCGTGTTCGCCGCACTCTCGGTGCACCACGCCAACGCGCTCACCACGTACTGCTGCTGTTGCATCGACAGGGTGCGGCCGGCCAACAGGGTCGCGTCCGCTTCCTCGAACGCCTTCACCGCGAATGCGCGCGCCGCGTCGATGGCCAACTGGCCCTTGCCGAACTCGTACTGGAACGCGCCACGATCGGCCAGACGCCCGTCGAACCCCCGCGCCTTGGCATTCGCATAGGTGGCCAGTTCGTCCATGAACCGCTGACACACACCCATGGTGAAACCCAGGTTCTCCCCCGCCACGTACGCCTGATAGCCGATCTTGAACATCGGTCCCCCGCGCAGCGGCTCGTCCATGGGATTCAGCACCATCGCATCCGGGACGAACACGTCGTCCACGTGGATGGTGAAGCTCCCGGTGCCCTTCAGGGCCATCACGTCCCAATCGTCGTCGACCCGGGCCTCGCGCGTGCGCACGATGACGATACGAATCCGTGGTTGCTCGACACCGGCCTCGGACGCCGTCAACAGGGCGAAATCGGAGTGCTTCACGCCGCTGGCGTACTTCCAGGTTCCCGTGACGCGGACCCCGCCATCGACCGGGACGAAGGTCCCCGTGGGGGCCGACACCGCCGCCATGATGGGAGCGGGATTGTCGCCGAACACGATGTCGAGTCCCTCGCGACCGAGACGGGCCCCCGCCATCGCCGCGGCTCCCGCGTGATTGAACCCCGCCCACGCCGCGGTGGGATTCGCGTACGACAGCGCCGAGAAGTATCGGAACTGGTCGGCCATGTGCAGATGATCACCACCGACTTCGACCGGCGCCTTGATCATCGGCACCCGCAGTCGACGCATCAACGAATCCAACGCGTCGGGGGCGGTTCCCTGTCTTTCGGCCTCGGCCGCGGTGATGTCGAACTCGACGTGGTGCTCGCGAATCTCGTCCACCAGAGCGCCCACGGTGCGGGGATGATCCATCAGAACACGCCCTCGTAGCTTCCACCGTCCATCTGCAGGCTCTGGCCGCTGATGTATCCGGCTTGCGCCGAACACAGGAACGCGAAGGCGTCGCCCAACTCCGCCGCGTCGCCCAACCGTCCGGCCTTGATGGACGCGATCTGCTCGGCTCGCGCCTGCTCGTAGGTGACACCACGGACCTTCATCGCCACCCGGGCCATCTGTTCCTGGCGCGCGGTGTCGAAACGTTCGGGAAGAATCTGATTGATGGTGACGTTGTGTTTCGCCACGTCCTTTGACAGGCCCTTCAGGACTCCGGTGAGTCCGAGCCGCGAGCCGTGCGACAGGCTCATGGCCGAGTTCGGCGACTTCACCATCGCCGAACTGATCGCCACCACCCGACCGAATCGCCGCTCGCACATGCCGGGCAACACCCGCTGCAGGAAGGCCAACGGACCGGTGAGCGCCTGACGCAGTGCGTCCTGCCACATCTGCTCCGTGAGATCGGAGAACTTGGCCGGCGACGGACCCTGGCCGTTCAGGAGCACGATGTCGGGTGTCGCACACGCCGACATCAACGCGTCGTGAACCTCGGATGTCGAGGAGTCCCCCACCACTCCCCGCACCTCGACGCCGAACTCGGCCGTGAGTGAACCGACCGTCTCGTCCAGGTCGGCCGCGGTTCGACCGTTGACCACCAGATTCACGCCCTCGCGCGCCAGACTGCGCGCACACGCCCGCCCGAGACCGCGGGTGCTTCCCAACAACACCGCCGTGCGGCCTCTGATCCCGAGATCCATGTTCAGTCCAGTCCGTCGGCCGCGCGACCCGCGGCGATGGCCTTGATGTCGGGAGGATTGAAGAAGATCTCCGGCGGATCCTTCGGACCCCACACCGAGAACCCGGCTGGGCCGTCGGCACCTTCCCAGTCCATCTTGCAGAAGTCTCGCGCCCAGACGTCGTCATCGAGGATCTGGTCCATGTCACTGAAGAACTCGAACATGTTCCCCGACGGATCACGCAGATACCAGAAGACGTTGGCCCCCAGCTTGTGCCGACCCACACCGACCACGCTGGCGTCGTCGCGCTCGGACACCACCGCGCGGCCGGCCAGTCCGACGGCGTCGATGTCGTCCACTTCGACCGCGTAGTGATTCAGGTACGAGGTGGGGCCGGGCTGGATCATCAGATTGTGGTGATCGCTCTCGACGCGCATGAAGGTGGCGAAGCCGTTGAGGATGGAGTCCGAGACCCGAAAGCCCAGCAGGTTGACGTAAAAGTCGACCGCCTCGGCCCGGTGGGGCGTCCCGAGCACGACATGGCCGATGCGACGCGGGGGCCGCGGATCGGTGTGCAGCACCGCATCGGCGCGGGTGTCGACACGGGTTCGTTGGCCGGGTGCGTTGAACGGGCGCGCCTGTCCGGGCGTGAGCGGATGCGGAGCGGTGACATCGACCACCACCCGATGTTTGAACACCGGGTCGACGCACGTGAGCGTCGTGCCGCTGACCGTGGCGTCGAGACCCGCCCCCCGCAGGCGACCGACGATGCCGGACAGATCCTTCTCCTCGGAGCATCCGAGGTGCATGGAGGCCAGGTGCCGATACGGAGCTTCGCGCAGCGTCATCTGCGTCGGACGATCCACGGTTCCCAACACGTTGGACGCCGTGCGGCGCATGCCGTGCCGTTCCCAGAAATCCATCAGATCGGCGGGGTTCGGAACGGCGAGTTCGATGTCGAGAAGCGCGTTCAGGGTCACGATTGTTTCTCCTGCTCGTCCATCTGGTCCCACACCTCGCCGAGCACGCGCGACGCACTGACAGCCACCGGCCATCCCGCGTAGTGGGCGACATGGGTGATCATGGCTTCCAAGGTGGCCCGCTCGATGCCCAGATTTCGGGCTCCACGGAAGTGCAGGTGTTGTTCGGCTTCGCGACCGGTGGCCACCAGCACGGTGCAGGTGATCAGCGACCGCTGCTGCAGGGACAGTCGCTCGTCCTGCCAGATCTCCCCGAACAGATGGTCGACCGTGTGCGACATCAGATCGGCGTGCACCCCTCGCGACGGCGGCAAACCCGCGAACAATCTGGCCGCCAACTCCCGACCCTGCTCTCTCGACATGTCCCCTCCCCGTGTCGAGCGAATCGTAGATGCGAAGTAGTTTGACGTCAAACTATTTCTTGGTACCTTGTGGTGGTGGAAATCGGTGAAATCCTCGACGACACCATCGAGAGTTGGCGCCGCGAACGACCCGACCTCGATTTCGACGGCATGGCTTTGTTCCTGCGGATGAGCGCGGTCGTGCGCTACGCCGTGGGTGAATTCCGGACCGACGTCGAGGAGATGGGCATCACCCTGTCGGAATTCGATGTGCTCGCCACCTTGAGACGAAGCGGCCCCAAAGTCGCGCTCACCCCGTCGTACATCGCCCAAGTGGCCATGGTGAAGCCGAGTGGGCTCGCGCACCGTCTGGCCCGACTGGAGAGCGCCGGACTGGTCACCCGCACCCCCGACCCCGAGGACGGACGCGGCGCCCTCATTCGCATCACCCCGACCGGGCGCCGGGTGGTGGATCGGGCCATCGAATTGCTTGCCGAGCGGAAGAACCAGGTGTTCGGCGTGCTGACCGATCGTCAACGCGAGAGTCTCGTGAGCCTGCTCGACCGCGTCATCCGAACGGGTGACGTTGTGCGACAATCGGGTCGCACGACCTGAGGGTCGATCATCTCGAACGAGGGAGGGACGTTCCGTGATGAACGAGTTGAAATGGAAGGCACCCGGTCCGGGACACTGGGCGCTCGATCGCTCGCACACCAACCGGCCGGCGACGCTCATCGCGCAACACGTGCAGGAGCACGGGACCGCCAGGGGTACCCGTCGCATGTTCGCCGAGCTGGGCGCCCCCCTCGATGCACTCGACTTCCGATTCGTGAACGGGATGCTGTACTCGCGGGTGAGACCACTGATTCGTCCCGACGTCGCGGCCACCTCGTTGCCCCCGAAGCCGCTGCTGCGGGCCATGATCCGTCTTCATCCCGAGATGCGACGTCGAGCCCGAACCGCCACGAGAACCGCCACCGATCGGCCGTGGCGTCGAGTGGCCGATGAATGGTCGCGGCCCGGTGGACTGCGCGAAGAGTGCGAGTCCGCGAATCTCGCTCTGCAGGACGTCGACCGGTCGACCTCCTCCGACGTCGAATCGATCGAGCACGCGCTGCGGACCATCGAGCACGCCAAGGAGATGTGGGCCCGACACTTCTGGCTGCACGGCTACGACCTGGCCCCCATCGGCCTCCTGTTGTTTTCGGCCGAGGTTTGGGGAATCGACCGCACCGAGGTGATCACCTTGCTCGAGGGGGCCTCTCCTTCGACATCGGGGCCCGAGGCGGTGTTGCGTCGAATCCGCGAGGCGGTCGAGCAGACCGGGCGTCGTCCCGCCTCGTTGGCCGAGATGCGCGGACTCTCGCCCGCCATCGCCGCCGACATCGACTCGTTCCTGCGGCGACGCGGGGCCATGATCTTCAGTCGCTACGACATCGACGGTTTGTGTTTGTGGGAGGCCCCCGAGATTCTCTTCTCCACCATCATGGCGGCGCGAGACGACGGTGCGCGCCAACGGTCCGTCGAGGATGCCCTGGCGCGGCGTGTCGCCGAGGTGAGGACCCGCGTGCCCGAGGGTGAGCGCACGAAGTTCGATCAGGCCCTCGAGGAGGCCCGAGTCGCGACGGACTTGCGCGACGACAACGGGCCTCACACGTTGGAGTGGCCCCTAGGTCTGATGAAGCTGGCGCTGATCGACGTCGGGGAACGTCTGCTCGCCCGCGGACTGGTGCACCGCGCCACCGATGCCCTCGAATTGGCCGTGGAGGAAATCTCGACGGATCTTTTCGACGGCCGGGGACCGGACGCCGACGAGCTGCGACGACGCGCGATCTGGCGCGAGACCGTCGACGTCGAGCAAGCTCCCCGCCTTCTCGGACCCGTGGAGCCCGTTCCGCCGTTGGACGTGTTGCCCCGCGACATGGCTCGCCTCGTGGGGTTCGTCCAGACCGTCATGGCCGAGGCGGGAATGGACGGAAAGGAGCGAGCCTCCGGTCTCAGCGGCACGGGGATCGGCACGGGCGTCTATCGCGGACGCGCGTGTCGAGCCGACAGCCCCGAGGACGCAGTGATGAGCCTCGAGGAGGGTGACGTTCTGGTGGTCCCGTGCACCACGCCCGCCTACAACATGGTTCTCCCCCTCGCCGGCGCGATCGTCACCGCCGAGGGAGGAGCACTCAGTCACGCCGCGGTGTTGGCCCGGGAGCTCGGAATTCCCGCGGTGGTGGGTGCTCCCCGGGCGGTGGACGACATCGTGAACGGTTCGATCATCGAGGTCGACGCCGACCGCGGTGAGGTCCGAGTCGTCGGGCCCTCGACCTAGGCGCCACCGGACGGCAGTCGACGTCGACGTCCGGCGTCCATCATCAGCGTCGCGATCGCCGCCAACACGAGCGCCAGCACCAGAGCGAACGTCGACAAGACGTGATAGCCTACCGCCTTACGGATGAACCCACTCGAGAAGCCGGCCAGTCCGCCGAAGAAACTCATGGCCATGTCGGCGGATCCCTGGACCGACACCCGCGATTCCTCGGAGACCGAATCGATCAACAAGCTCGATCCTCCGATGAGGCCGAAACTCCAGCCCACGCCCAACAGCCACAAGGCGGGGAACAACAGCACATGGGCGTCACCGGCCAGAGCCGACAACGCGGTGGCCGCGGCCAACATCACGGCGCCCACCTGAATGGTACGTAGACGTCCGCGACGGTCGGCGAACCGGCCGACCCACGGGCTGAACGCGTACATGCCGGCGATGTGCAACGAGACCACGTAGGAGCTGATGGACTCCTGATCGTGCGCCTTCAGGTGCACGGGCGTCATGGTCATGACCGCCACCATGGTCATCTGGGCGATCACCATGGCGAACACCGCCACCCGTCCGTGTGGTGTGGCGAAGGCGCGCCGGAACGATTCGCGGATGCGCACGGACGGGACCGAGCCCACCGCCTCACCGCGCAACTCCCGCGCCAACGACAGCGGATCCGGGCGCAGACGCACCGCCGCGTTGACGAGCGAGAACACGAAGAACAGCGCTCCGAACACCCATGGCCCGGTGTACTTGTTCCAACCGAACCAACTCTCGCCGGCCGCTTGGGCCGGCAACACCAGTACCGGACCGAGCACGGCGCCGAAGGTGCTGGCGAACAGAATGCGGCTCATGGCCGCGCCACGCCGATCGGCGGGCGCCAGGTCGGTGGCGGCGTAGCGCGAGAGAAGGTTGGCGGCCTGACCCGATCCGTACACGAAGAGTCCCACGACGAACAGGGGCAACGACTTCGCCTCGGCACCCACTCCCGCCAACAATCCACCGCCGATCGCGGCCGCGTAACCGATCACCAGACCCTGACGACGCCCGGTGCGGGCCATGCGCCGCGACAGAACCTGAGCCATGAAGGCGGTGCCCACCGTGACGGTGGCGGTGGCGATGCCACCCCACGGTGTGGACTGACCGAGGATGCGTTGCACCACGAAGGCGCCCACGGTCACCGACGACGACAGGGCGGCGGCGGCGGCCAACTGACCGACGACCAGGACCCTCAGTGTTCGTCGTTGAATCGACTCGATGTCCACCGACCGAGTCTCGCAGAGCGGGGCTCGTGGACGAGAGTTACCGCGGCGCGCCGAGTTCGGCCAACAAGTCCGCCACGAGCCGGCGAATCTCGTCTCGAACCCGGCGCACCACGTCCAGCGATTGGCCCCGGGGATCGTCGAGCGGCCAGTCGATGTACCTCTTGCCCGGGATGTACGGGCAGGTGTCTCCACAACCCATCGTCACCACCACGTCGACGCTGGCCAACATGTCGTCGGTGAACCGGTGTGGGACGTACCCGGCGATGTCGATCCCGACCTCGTTCATGGCCTCCACCGCCACCGGGTTCACCCGTTCGGCCGGCTCGGAGCCACCCGAGTAGATGCGCACGTCGTCACCACCCATCGAACGTGCGAAACCCGCGGCCATCTGCGAGCGGCCCGCGTTGTGCACGCACAAGAACAAGATGCCGGCCATCACGCGCTCCGGGGGAACAGCACGGCCACGAGAACGGCCGCCACCACACCGCCGATCACCTGCATCAGGGCGAACATGGGCCACGACTCGGGGGCGATTCCGGCGAAGGAATCCGAGAACATGCGACCGAACCCCACCGCGGGATTCGCGATGCTGGTGGACGAGGTGAACCAATAGGCGCCGGTGATCCAGGCGGCCACCAAGGCCGCCACGTTCGCCCCCGCGCGTTGCCCACCGCGGATGATGATCAACAGTCCCACCACCGCCACGGCCTCGGCGAACCATTGTGGGCCACCGTCACGGACCTTTGACGACGTCTCGAACAACGGATGCCCGAACATGGCGTTGGCGATCCAGCATCCGGTGACCGCGCCCGCGAACTGGGAAACGATGTCTCCGAGCAGACGACCGACGCTCACGTCACGGTCGAGCACCGACATCACGACCGACACCACCGGATTGAACGACGCGCCCGATACCGGGCCGAAGACGGTGATGAGACCCAGCAGGGCGCCTCCGGTGGCGATGGCGTTGGCCAACAACTGCACACCGACGTCGTCGGTGAGGTTGGTGGCCATGATGCCCGATCCGACCACAGCCATCACCAACAGCGCGGTGCCCAGAAACTCGGCCAGATGACGAGGAAGGATCACCCTGCCGAGACTAATGCGGGACGGAATGACGACCCTCTCGAACGATTCTCGTCGATCGGTGAACTTTCGGTGAACGAACCCGGAGTTCGTCGATCACATCTCGACGACGGTGGCTCCGAGTGACGCCGCCAATTCGCGGGTGTCGCGCTCGCAGGTGAACAACACCACCTGATGGACGGTGGAGATTCGCCGCAGCAAACGCACGGCCGCCTCGTGCCGGGTGTCGTCGAAGTGGATGAGCGGGTCGTCGCAGATGATGGGCAGGGCGATCTGTCGGCGCTCGGCGTCCTGCTGAGCGAAAGCCACCCGCACCGCCAGGTACAACAACGCACGGCCGCCGTCAGAGATGGCGTGATCACCGATTCGTCCGTCCGAGCCGACGCGCTCGATGAGCAACTTGCCGGAGTCGTCACGACGTTTGATGACCGTCCCCCAGTCCGGCACGACCTCGGCCACCAGTGCACTCGCCCGAGCCACCACCGGATCCTGATTGTCGCGTTCGTGATCGTCGATGGCCGCACCGAGCAGTTCGTGTGCCGTCGACAGTGCGCGGTGACGGGTTTCCGCTTCGTCCTTGGCGTCCTGCCGGTCACCCCGCTTCAGCAACAAGCCGGGCAGGATCTCGGTGCCTTCCCATCGAGCGATCTCCCCGCGAATCTCGCCGAGTCGAGCGTTCAATTGATCGCGCTCGCTCCGAATCGACCTCGCCCGCACACCGGCGTTCTCCTCTTGCACCTTCAGATCGGCCAGATCCGGGTGGTTGCGGAGCAGTGCCTCGGCGTCGGGGGAATCCAGATTGGCCCCCCGAACCCGCGCCTCGGCCTCGCGCACGGAGTTCTCGGCGGCTCGACGCCGCGACGCGGCCTCCTTCTTTTCATTCACGCGAGCGGCGATCGCCACGGGAGTGAGGCCGTCGATCTCCGACGCCACCGACACCGTGAGTTCGTTCAGTCGATCACAGAGATCGGATAGTGCGGACCGCGCGGCAGACACAGCCTCGCTGGACCTAACCGCGGATTCGTACTTCGCGAACCACTTCTCGAATTCGGCGTTCACCAGATCGAAGCCGATGGCTCGGGGCTCGAGAAGTTCGCGCACCTCGCGTTCGGCCGAGGCCACCCGAGGTTCGAGTTCGGACACCCGACGGGCCAACATCGTGACCCGGGCGTCGAGATCGCGCAACGTGTGGCGACGGGACGCCAACTCGCCGAGTTGAGCCAATTGCTTCGGCGCCAGATCGACGGTGGTGACGTGCCTGGCCAGATCGCCGAGACCGTCGTCGAGCAACCGACGATGCTGTTGCGCGCTCGTGCGGTGTTCGGAGAGCCGGCTCCGAAGATTCGTCAGATTGGCGTTGTCGACGCCGGAGTTTCGACCGTCGTTGTCTCCCGCCGAACGACCGGCCTGACCAATGACGAAGAACGCGGCCGCTCCCAGAGCCACCACGATGGCCACGCCCCAGTGCACGACGCTCACACCGGCCACCACCAGAACCGCCAACGCCACCAATCTCGGGTCGAGTCCTTTCGACGATGAGCCGGACGGGGACTTTCCGTTTTCCGCAGCATCGCGTTCGACTGCTCCGGCCAATTGAGCCTCGGCGTCGACCACCTTGGCGGAGTCCTCCAACCAACGACCCGCCCGAACCACGAGCTCGGGCAGTTGCGCCTCGATGGCGTCGAGTTGTTCGAGGCCCGCCTCGTCGACACCGATCGTGCGCGCGAGAGCGGAGACGGCGGTCTCGGCCTCCTGACGACGACCGTCGACATCGGCCAACTCGGCGCGGGCGGTGTCCGCCTCGTGGCGCACCTTCGTCAGCGCGGATGCCGCGCCGGTGATGCGCACCCGCTCCGACGTGTCCAGGGAGCGCTTCTCGAACGACGTCACGTCCATGCCGGCGGCGGCGGCCGCCATGACCAGTTGGCTTTCGGCGGCATCGACGGCACGGGACGCGGCGACGACTCGAGAAGTCAGGTCGACGATCTCGACGGCGTTGTCGAGCACCGCGTGCCACGCGGGAGAGACCTCGGGCAGGCCGGCGAGTTCGGCTCGGGCCCGATCGAGGCTGGTGCGGTGGTCTCGACCGTCGATGACGCGCGACAGAAGACTCCGATGCCGTTCGATGTCGCCCAGTTCACGGTCGAGTTCGTCGAGTCGGCGGTTGATACCGTCGCGCTCGACCATGAGTTCCTGGACGAGGTCGGGGTTCGACCTGGCGGCCTTGATCTCTTTGTCGATCTCACGAAGTTCCTTCGTCAGGCCGACCACGATTCGGTTGGCCTCGTTGGTGGCCCGACGTAGACCGTCGAGAGCCTCACGCGGATTGCGCACCCCCGAGGTGCCGCCCATGGCGAACTGGGCGAACAGGTTCTCGAACGATCCACCCGATCCGATGTCGCCCAGATTGGCTCCGTAACACCGATACATCAGCTCGTAGTCGGCGGGGCCGATTCCGCCGAGGAACTTCTGGAAAGCCACACCGTCCACCTCGGTGGATCCGACGTAACCAGTGCGCTTGTCGCGTGGCGTACCCGCTCTGAGGAGTTCGAAATTGGCCGACAACTCGACCGCGTCGGCGCCCAGAGTGCCGAACAGTCGGCCACCCAGTTTTCCGTCGCCGTTGCCGCGAAAGGCCTCGGTGTTGTTCGCGAAGGCCCGCCATGGACCACCGATGGCCCAGGTGAGGAACTCGGCCAGCGTGGACTTGCCGGACTCGTTGGGTCCGTGCACCACCACGAAATCGGCGTCGAATCCGTCGAACGAGCGAGAGTTGTGTCGGCCGAACGTGAGGTCACGGACCGCGGAAATGGTGAGACGCTTCACTTGGCCTCCGTCATGGCATTGACCAACACGTCGGCCACCGCGTTCTTGGCCTCGTCGTCGAGATCGAGTTCGTCGAGTTTCGACAGTGCGGCGGCCAACACGGTCTTGCGATCGCGTTCGGCGACCAGATCGATCTTGGCCCGACAGGAGGTGCGGACCTTCACCACGGCACCATCGCCGAGAACGTCGACGGCTTCTTCGAGCAGCGACTCCACGGTCGACTTCCAACCCGGCGCGTCCACGGAGCGGATGTCGGCCAGATCGGTGGAGCCGGTGAGCTCGAGGCGCACCAACACCGGCAGCCCGTCGGCTTCGGCCACCACCCGGGCCAACGACTCGTTCACCACGTCGTTCAGATCGGTGACGGCGTCGACCGCGCTCACCGGCACCGAGAGTCTCTCGAAACGCACGGTGGAGCAGTCGACGAAGCGAGGCTCGAGCACCCGCCCGTCGTCGTCGACGTCGACGACGAGGACACCCTTGGGTCCGCATTCGGACGCCTTCACGCTGCGCCCCTGAAGGTTTCCGGGGTACGCCCACCAACCGGATCCGATGGGGTTCACCGAGCGCTTGTGAATGTGGCCGAGGGCCCAATAGTGAACGGGGGACGCCTGCAGCTCGGCCGGGGTGGACGGTGCGTAGTTCTTGTGCACCGAATCGTTGCCACCCACGTTGGTGTGCAGAACACCGACGATGGTGCGCCCGGTGAGACCGGCGAAGAGCGGAACCAGGTTGTCGGTCTCTTCCTTGCGTGCGTAACTGACTCCGGCCACCGTCACATCGACGCCGTTGCGCATGGTGACCACCTGAGAGCCCAACTTGCCGGCTGGGAACACCACCACGCCCTCGGGCAACACGCCCTGCTTGATGTCCTTGGTGAGCGGGTCGTGGTTGCCGTGCACCATGAACACCTTGACGCCGGCGTCGGTGAGTCGCCGCAACCCGAGCAGGAATCGGCGCTGGGCACCGGGATCGCGTTCGGCATTGTCGTACACGTCACCGGCCAGAACGACGAAGTCGACCTCTTCGGCGATGGCCACGTCGATGAGACGATCGAAGGCCTTGTTGACCAAGGACTTGACACGGTCGAAGGTGGCCTGATCGATGGACTCGCCGAGGCTCTCGAGGGGCGCACCCAGATGAAGATCGGCGGCGTGGAGGAATCTGGCGACGGCCATGGGTCAACAGTACCCCCGGGGTGCGTCACGACGACCGGGTGCCCTCACACCGAAAAGCCCGGCAACTATCCTCGACCCGTGCCTTCCCAGCAGAACTCCCCCGCGACGGGCGTCAACCCGTCGGGCCTCGCGGTCGAGGCGACCGGCCTGACCAAGCGTTACGGCGAGGTGACGGCGCTCGACGGATTGGACCTCACCGTGCCCGCCGGAACGGTGCTCGGATTGCTGGGACCCAACGGCGCCGGCAAGACCACCGCGGTCTCCATCCTCACCACCCTCATCTCCCCCGACTCCGGTTCGGCGCGGGTCGCCGGCGTCGACGTGTTGCGCCATCCGCAACGGGTGCGCGCGCTCATCGGATTGTCCGGTCAGTACGCGGCCGTCGACGAGCACCTCACGGCGATGGAGAACCTCGAGATGATCGGATGCCTCTACGGCATGCGACGCCCGGTGGCGCGGCGTCGCGCCGGTGATCTGATCGAGAAGTTCCGTTTGACCGAGTCGGCGAACCGCCCGTTGAAAACGTTCTCGGGCGGAATGCGTCGCCGCATCGATCTGGCGGGCGCGCTGTTGGCCGATCCCCCCGTGCTGTTCCTCGACGAGCCCACCACCGGACTCGACCCGCGTAGTCGCGGCGAATTGTGGGACGCCATTCGCGAACGTGTCGGAGCCGGAACCACGGTTGTTCTCACGACGCAGTACCTGGAGGAAGCCGATCAATTGGCCGACGAGATCGTGGTGATCGATCACGGTCGGGCCATCGCCCGAGGTACGTCCCAGGAATTGAAGCGCCGAACCGGCGGCGAGCATCTCGACATCCACCTCGCCCGGGCGTCCGACTTGCCGATCGTGGAGACCGTCGTGCGTTCGGTGGCCAACGGTGCCGTGCGCGTGGAGACCGAGGACGCGTTGATCTCGGTGCCCGTCGCTCGGGGCGTGGAGGCCCTCGGGACGGTCATGAACGAGTTGGCGGCCCGCGAGGTGGAGATCGTCGACATCGGTCTGCGACGTCCGACCCTCGACGACGTGTTCATGGAACTCACCGGCCAGAAGGCCCAGGAGGTGGCGTCGTGAGCAGCATGATCCGTGACGCACTCACCATCGCCCGCCGCAACCTGATCCGCATCGGACGCGTTCCCGAGGTGATGGTCTTCGTGGTCGTGCAACCACTGATGTTCGTGCTGTTGTTCGCCTACGTGTTCGGGGGATCCATCGACATCCCGGGCGGCAACTACCGCGAGTTCCTCATCGCGGGCATCTTCGCCCAGACGGTGGTGTTCGGAGCGACCTTCACGGCGTCCGGCCTGGCCGAGGACGTGCAGAAGGGACTGATCAATCGATTCCGGTCGCTACCCATGTCGCGCTCGGCGGTGGTGGCCGGACGCACGGCCAGTGACGTGGTGTACAACCTGCTGTCGATCGTCATCATGTCGCTGGCCGGTTTCGCCGTGGGCTGGCGCATCCGAGGATCGGTACTGGACGCCGTCGTCGGCTACTTGTTGTTGCTGTTCTTCTCGTACTCGTTCTCGTGGGTGATGGCGTGTCTCGGGTTGATGGTCCCCACCCCGGAGGTGGTGAACAACGCCACGTTCATCGTGCTGTTCCCACTCACGTTCATCGCCAACACCTTCGTGCCGTCGGACAACCTGCCCGGGGTGCTGCGCACGATCGCCGAGTGGAATCCGGTCTCCACCTTGACCCACGCGGTGCGGGTGCGTTTCGGGAACATCCCGGAGGGAACCCCCGAGCCCACCTCGTGGCCCCTGCAGAACGCCACGCTGTATTCGCTGGGTTTCGCCCTCTTGTTGATCGTGATCTTCGCCCCCATCGCCACGCGGCTGTACCAGCGCACCGACAAACGCTGAGGGGACGGATCCCCGGGGTTCCATCCCGGTGTTTCGTGCCGGTGTTCCGTCCCGGTGTGACGAGAGAACGCCGTCGGGCCGGGCCAGCCTTGGCAATTCCGAAAACGGCGTGACAGGCTCGTCACATGCCGTTCGACATCGCCATCATCGGAGGGGGCCCGGGAGGCTCCGCCGCGGCGATCTCGGCGGCGCGGGCCGGCCTGCGGGTGGTCCTGTGCGAGAAGGGGCCCCACGGTCGCGACAAGGTGTGCGGTGACGGCCTCACCCCGCGGGCCATCGGAGCACTCGACGAGTTGGGCATCGTCCATTCGGTGGCCCATCGCATCGACGGTCTGCGCATGATCGCCGGCAAGAAGCAGCGCGAACTGGCCTGGCCCACCACCGACCGGTTCCCGAACCACGGTGCCGTGTGGCCGCGTCGTCGGTTCGACAACCATCTCCTCGACGTGGCCATCGCGGCCGGCGCCGACGTGCGCTTCGGCGCCGAGGCTCTTCCGGTGATCGAGAACGGAACCGTCGTCGGTGTCGAGGTGAACGGCGAGGTGTTGAGCGCGACGTTGGTGATTCTGGCCGCGGGCGCCCAAGGGGCCGCGGCCAAGATGCTCGGAGCCGTCCGCGACCCCGACGAGACGTTCGGATTGGCCATTCGCGCCTACGCGCCGACTCCGCGTCACGCCGAGCGTCATCTGGAGGCCTGCCTCAGCCTGCGCGACGAGCACGGCACGGCGATCCCCGGCTACGGCTGGATGTTCCCGGCCGGCGACGGCACGGTGAACATCGGTGTGGGTGCACTCAGCACCATGAAGGGCTTCAAGAAGCTCAACCTCAACACGTTGCTCGATCAGTACGCGGCCCTCGTGCGCGACTCGTGGTCGCTCGGCGATTACGTCGAGAAGCCACGCGCCTGGCGACTTCCCATGAGTTGCGTGCGTCGTCACGGGCCGGGTTGGGTGGCCATCGGCGACGCCGCCGGCTTCGTCAACCCCATGAACGGTGAGGGGATCGATTACGCCCTCGAGTCCGGCATGTTGGCCGTGCAGTGTTTCGTGGAGGATCCGTCGACCGCCCCGGCGGAATACGACCGTCACGTCGGTGAACGTTTCGACGCGTTCCTGCGCACGGGACGTCGGTTCAGCTTCATCATCGGTCACCCGTGGCTGTTGCGTCCCGGTTTGCGCGTCGCGGTGGGCACCCAAGCCGCCGCCGACATCACGTTGGCCGTCATGGGAAATCTCATCGACTCCAGCACTCCCGGAGCGGCCGGCAAGGTGATGCGTCTGGCCGACAGCACGCTGCGCGTGGCCGACCCACTGTTGCGACGAACGCGCGCCAAGGCCT
>VFQT010001938.1_pt1 | contig 22784 bp, 19 predicted proteins | sample 3512381 | NCBI WGS metagenome assembly VFQT01 (sample SAMN10412376, study PRJNA504923) | tailings metagenome | isolation source: Relicate 2 Philex TSF3 active mining site | place: Philippines: Tuba, Benguet | collected 2017-08-29
GAGTAGCTCAGTTGGTAGAGCATAACCTTGCCAAGGTTAGGGTCGCGAGTTCGAGTCTCGTCTCTCGCTCATAGCAGCAAAGAAACCTGATCTAATCAGGTTTTTTTGTATGTAGTTGCCCGGATGGTGGAATCGGTAGACACGCAGGACTTAAAATCCTGTGGCCATCGCGGCTGTGTGGGTTCAAGTCCCACTCCGGGTACTTTATTTAATCCTTGAGAAATCAAGGATTTTTTTTTATGTCGAAATTGAATACTACCATCAACCATCTCGGTGGGTTGCAATCTTTGCGAGGCATTGCAGCTTGGATGGTGTGTATATACCATTGTGCTTTCTTGTTGAATGCGCACTTTCCGAACAATTATGATTACCTAACCTGGGGACAAGAAGGTGTTTCCGTCTTTTTTGTTATCAGCGGTGTTGTCATGCCATGGTCCATGTTTCAAGGACAATATGGGTATCGGAATGTTTTTCGGTTTCTTGCCAAACGTTGGGTTAGATTGTATCCGCCTTTCGTTCTTTCCATTTTTCTTTTTGTTGGTGTCATTTGGTTATTGATTGAAGGTCAATCGCTCAACGGTGAAATGCTACAACGCATTGGCAATTCATTGGCCTTCTCAGTCCCTTTCCTTCAAGAGGGAAAATGGGTCATTGATGTATATTGGACCCTTTTCATTGAATTTCAATTTTACATTTATCTAGCAATCATGCTGCCCCTCATGGTCTCGAAATACCGCATAATTCGAAACTTGGCCTTTTATTTTGGATTGGCGATCATGCCGCTATCTTTATTGTTCAACGGCATTCATGTGAAAGAAACGTTGTTTTTCCACCTGCCCATATTTTCATTGGGATTCGCGCTTTTCTTATACTGGAAAATGTTATTTACGCGCACAGAGTTTCTCTGTGCTGTTGTATGCTCTATTGTGGCAATTTATGTGGGGGTAGAGAAATTGCACGGATTGGGTTTTCATATTTTAACCGCTTCCGTTTTTGCTTTACTCTTTATTTTCTTCGTGAAAAGGGGGCCGAAATGGTTAGACTTCGTTGGTGAAGTTTCATATTCGTTTTATCTCTCGCATCTCATGTTCGTGTTTTTGTATTACCATTTGGTTTACTCTCCGGAGATGAATGTATATGTGCTTCTTTTTAGCTTAGTCCTGTTGCAATTGACCGCTATTCTTGGTGCTTGGGGCATGTATTGGCTCATTGAAAAGCCAGCTCTAGATTGGACAAAGAAAATTAAATACAGGCGATAGAACCTTTCCCCCGATGCATTGTTCATGTTGATATGAAAGTGTATACGCTCAAAAAGACAACGTTGTTAAAAGCCGCTCCTGAAGTGGTTTGGGATTATTTTTCTACTCCATTGAACCTAAATGATATTACTCCTCCAGACATGAGTTTTGAAATCTTAACCGATTTAAAAGGCCTGAAAATGTATGCTGGAATGGTAATACATTATAAAGTTCGACCTTTTTTGAATCTTCCAATGAAGTGGACAACCGAGATCACACATTGTACTGAAGGAAAGTATTTTGTAGATGAGCAGCGATTCGGTCCTTATGCGTTTTGGCATCATCAACACATTTTTGAGACAACCTCAGAAGGTGTTCTCATGACAGATATTGTCTCTTATGCCGTTGGCTATGGTGTTCTTGGTCGAATAATGAATGCGGTTTATATCAAAAAGAAGCTAGAGGGCATTTTCGACTTCAGAGAGCTGCACGTTCAAAGAAAATTTAACGCAGGATAAAAAGTTTCTCTGAGTGTTGGCCCAATTCATCTTCCCAACGAACAAAATAAATTCCCGTCGCTAAAGAATTGAGCTCGAAAACGGTTTGAGCATTTTTCCATGACTGAACGGTTTCACCAAGTGCGCTCACAAGTTGAATGTTGTGAACATCCTCAGCTAGTTCAATTTGAAAATAGCTTGATGCAGGATTCGGGTACAACACCTGACTCAGATTATTCGCTGTACCAACACCAATCCTTTCTGAATTATCGGTGAATCCGACGAAGGGTGAAATACACATTTCGTAGGAAGTTCCTATTGTTCCTGTTCCGTATGTAAACTGTGGTGCACATGTAACTGCGTAATGCGTATCATATTCCAACTGAGCAACATTGCCCAAATTCAAATATTGATTTGATCGTGTAGTGGTGTATATGATGGGCTGTCCAATGGTGTTGCCTTGAGCATCTAATTTCTGAAATTCCCAATGATAGCCAATGTTCGTAAGCACAAAGGTGTTGGCCGCAATCCATGAAACTCTTGGCTTGTTTTGAACGTTGCATCTGTCTGAATACCTCAACACAGTTTCTGCTTGTGGGTTAATGTGTATACTGCATGGATTAACTCCAGACATCACAACAATTTCATTTTGCCCACTGCTTGTAGGCAAGGAATAGATGTTTTGTACTCCAATAGAGTAATTGCAGTCATAGGCCAAATTTGGAAATACATTCGCCAACACCAAATAAGGAGAGCTTTGATTTTTGATGTAAGTATTTCCGTTTGCTATTCCACTGGTGCCCTGTATTGTAAATCGGTATGTGCAACCACTTGTAACTGAAGCAGAGAAATAGTTCCCCATGTTTAGATTGAAACTTGGATTGTTTCCACAATTGCCATTTTTCAAATGACGCAAACACAGCGTATAGGCTGTGTTGGAAGCATTTGAATTCTCAAGTACGCGTATAAAGTATGTGTTACCCGCTTGAAGTTGATTGCTATTGATGAATAAATTTCCACCAGCACCATTTACTTCTGAATCAAGTAGATTTCCTTGTGCGTCAAGCAAAGCAAGCGACAAATTGGAAATGTCGTTATTCAAACTTGCATTCAGTTTTAGGTTAATTCCATTTGATACTGCAACAAATCTATAGTACGCATCGGCGCGTAATGTGCCTCCGTTCAAGGACAAATAACGGTTATCTAAGTTGCTGCTAAGGGTATTGCAAACAGGATAAAAAGAGCCGGTAATGAATTGTGCATTTTCTAAATCCTCTCCAAGGCTTGGGCAGTTCAAAGTGAAGGAAGTTAGTCCAGCATTAAAATTTGAGGCATCGAGTAAAATAAAATAGGTTTGATCGGCATTCAAATGAATGTATTGTTTTCCCGCTTGTGTAATAGCGCATGTAGCTGTGCTGAATTCACATCCGTTCTCCATCTCTTGCACGTATACGTTGAAAGCGTTATTGTCACTTTCGATCTCATAAGTGCCAGTAAGTGTTGGTGTAAACGAATAGATAAACTCTCGACCTGGTGTTGTGCCGCAGACGTTTCCTGCGAAAGATCCGGCCCCTTCAAAAAATAGAGTTTCGGGAACACCGCATGTCAATTCAGTAGCAGTAGCGCAGTCTGGAGTATTCCAAGATGTTGTAAATGTAACAGGAGCGGACCAAGGGCTATCGCCGTTACCGCAGCTGTTGCGCACATAGGCGTAATACGTCGTGAATTCTTGTAAATTATTAAGTGTAGTAAAAGGAAACGAAACGCCATAAATGCTCGCCGTAGTGGTCGGAATTTCAATAGGAGAGGTGGTGTAAAAAACATCAACTGTAGTGCCTGTTTGGTAATTGGTCCAATTCAGTTGAGCCGAATTCGCACTAATGTTTGAGACATTTAAATTATTTGGTTGGGTGCACGTAGCATTGGTTAAACAAAAATTAAAATCGCCTGCTTCACCGGGTAAGCTAAATAGCTGCAAATAATAATCTGCCCCAGCCGTAATCCATTCGAAATAATCTCCACCAGTACTGGAAATATTTTGACTAACTACCAGAGGGCCGAAAAGATTTTCGCATGAGTTACCCGTGTACAAGGCGTATCCAATTTGTGTATTTCCTTGAGTACTCATTTGAATTTCAAGAAGGGTAGTGGGGTTTTGAAATGTATACCAAATGTCTTGAATGGTATAAAAACCAGAAATTCCAGCGGGATTCACAAAAGGTTGTGTTGCACAAATGGTGCTAGCCGATTGCGGATTTATACATTCAATGTTGGTTAAAGTTCCCAGATGAATTGCACCTTCACAAGCGTCATTGAGGGGAGCAATGCATGAAGAAGTGCACGTGGCAGTTAGTTGAAAATCTGAAGTTTCGAGTGCTATACCATGAACAAAAATGTGATATGTTATTCCGCCATTGGCTTGGAAAGTAACTCTAGAGCTATTCGGGTCATTGCACGTGGGGTCGTCATCATTGGCCGCAATGCAAGAATCGCCTATGTATACAGAGATTTGAGTATCAAAGTTGGTGAAGTTCGAACACGTGGTCAAAGTGGTTAAATTGTCATTTCCCTCATACACGTACCAGACACCCGTGTTATTGGGAGAAACTAGAAACGGATTTGATACTAAATCTGTAGTGGCACCATGTACGGTGCCGGTCACGGTGCTTTCGCAACCCAATAATGCTGCGTTTTCGAACAAGTCGTTAACGGGGGGAGGCGTTACGCAATCAAATTGAAAGGAGCCAAAAAAGTTGTCATCGCTGCTGGATACGTCAATGCAAATGATATACGTTACTCCTTGGGTTAAATAAAGTGTATTGGTGCTCATGCCACCAGTTATTGGCCCTGAGGTGGCGCAGATCCAATCTGCAGTGGCACAACCAGAGCTTGCAGTTTTGTATCGAATATCAACTGGTGTAAAATCGCCATTGTCAGATAATTGTCCAGTATATTCGCCCGTTGTTGTTGGTGTGAAACTCAGGAAATACTCACTTCCCGTATTTGTGAAACCACAGTAATTGGTATTGTCGAGGCCTACGGCGGCGTTGATAATAATGGCATTTGGACTACCACAAAAAGTCTCAACGGCTGTCTCACAGCTGTTTTGAGCCAAAGTTTGAATTTGGAAGGAAAGAGAACCGAGAAGAATAAAACCGAGTAGACGTAGTTGCATAATGTTCCTATTTCGACAATCTAAAGTAACGAAGAAAGGGCAATCAAGGTTACTTGGAAACAAGAACTTTTACAACTTCAATACGTTGAAAACAATAACGCTTAGCGCGTTAGTTTTTTGTACTTGATTCGGGTTGGTCCGGAGTCGCCTACACGTTTACGTTTATTCTCTTCATATTCTGAATACGTTCCCTCGAAATAAACAACTTGCGAATCTCCTTCGAATGCAAGAATGTGTGTGCAAATGCGATCCAAGAACCACCTGTCGTGACTAATGACAACCGCACACCCTGCAAAGCTTTCAACACCCTCTTCCAATGCACGAAGGGTGTTCACGTCAATATCATTGGTTGGTTCATCAAGTAAAAGCACGTTGGCTTCAGTCTTCAGCGTCATGGCCAAATGAAGTCTGTTTCGTTCCCCTCCGGATAGCACACCACATTTTTTTTGTTGATCGCCCCCGGCAAAATTGAACTTGCTGCAATACGCACGCGAGTTAATGGTTTGTCCCCCAATTTCAATGACTTCATTTCCCCCGCTTACAACTTCCCAAACCGATTTATTTAGATCTATTTCATGGTGACGTTGATCAACATATCCGATTTGAACTGTTTCTCCAACTTTGAATGTTCCGGAATCAGGCGCCTCTTCTCCCATAATCATTCGGAAAAGTGTGGTTTTACCCGCTCCGTTCGGACCAATAACACCTACAATTCCGGCCGGTGGAAGTTTGAAACTTAAGTTTTCAATAAGTAAACGGTCTCCGAAGGATTTAGAAATTTGATCGGCTACAATAACTTCATTCCCTAATCTTGGCCCATTCGGAATTGGAATTTCCAATTTAGCTTCTTTTTCACGCTCTCCCTCTGCCATCATTTTATCATAGTTCTGCAAGCGCGCCTTATTTTTCGCATGCCTTCCTTTCGGATTCATTCGGACCCACTCCAATTCGCGCTCTAAAATTTTTCGGCGTTTGCTTTCTTGTTTTTCTTCTGCAGCTAATCGTTTCGATTTTTGATCTAACCAACCGCTGTAATTTCCTTCCCAAGGAATCCCCTCACCACGATCCAATTCAAGAATCCATCCCGCCACATTATCAAGGAAATAGCGGTCGTGGGTTACGGCCAATACAGTGCCCGGATACTGCTGAAGGTGTTGCTCCAACCAATAAACGCTTTCAGCATCTAAGTGGTTGGTAGGCTCATCTAACAACAAAACGTCTGGTTGTTGCAACAACAAACGACACAAAGCAACTCTTCTTCTTTCACCACCAGAAAGATTTTGAATGGTCGCATCTTCTTCTGGGCAACGCAGCGCATCCATGGCTATAGCGAGCTTTGTGTCTAAATCCCAACCTCCCAATGCTTCAATCTGATCCTGAACCGCCGCCTGTCTATCCATCAAGGCTTGCATCTTATCTGGATCGTTTAATATTTCTTCATCACAGAATTTAGCATTGATTTCTTCGTACTCTTTCAGCGCATCTGTAATGGGTTTCACACCTTCTTCTACAATTTCGCGAACCGTTTTCGTATCATCCAATTCAGGTTCCTGAGGCAAATAACCAACGCTATATCCGGAAGACCAAACAACGTCTCCTTGGAAGTTTTGATCCAAACCGGCAATGATTTTCATAACGGTCGATTTACCAGCACCGTTTAAACCAATGATTCCAATCTTCGCTCCGTAAAAAAAAGAGAGGTAAATATCTTTAATAATATGTTTTCCTTGTGGAGTGTATTTGTTCACTCCTACCATAGAGAAAATAATTTTTTTGTCGCTCATAAGTTGTATTGAGCGGCAAAGATAACAGCTTAATTTTTAGATAATGCGATGTTTAAAATTTTAGAAGTTGCCCCCGCATTTTGAATTACATGATGAGCACCTCCTGAAGAGTGCATGTTTTGTTGCATGCGATTCATGCACGTATTGAATTCATCTTGATTCGAGAAGGTGAATGCGGCACCACATTCCAATAATTCCAATGCCTCTTGAAATTGCATGTGTTTTGGTCCGAAGCAAATTGGAGTGTTATACACTGCGGCTTCCAAGGTGTTGTGAATTCCTTTGTTGAATCCACCTCCGATAGTTACGATGTCGGCAAAAGCATACAGCCGAGATAATAATCCAACGGTATCAATGACCAGTACTCTTGATTTGTTTTCATCCGCGAATGAACTCCATCGTTGAATTTCAAATTCGCTAAATACATTTTCAATTTCGGTTATTCGATCGGGGGTGACTTCATGGGGAACCACAATGACTTTCCAGTCTGGGTTTACCTTCAGCCAAGAACTCGACATTTGTTCTTCGGTTATATAGCTAGACCCGAGAACTAAAATTTTTGAAGATCTTTTCCAGTGGTCAATTCGCGTTTGTATGCTCGATAGATCTGCTTTTGAAATTTCCAAGACACGATCGAATCGGGTGTCTCCGGTGACTACAACATTTTCAAATCCCAATGCACGAAGTGCTTGTTCAGATATCTCATCTTGAACGTAAAACTGCTTCACACTTTCTAACACGGTCTTCCAGAAGAATGAAAACGTGCCAAAGAAGCGTTGCTCCGTTCGGAAACGAGCTGAAAATAAATGAAGAGGCACACTTCTTTTTTTTAGTTCGAAAAATACATTGGGCCACACTTCGTATTTCACAAAAAATGCTACAGAGGGGTTCAAGTTTCGGATGAATTGGCGTGTTTGAAAATAGCGATCAAAAGGCAAGTAGCCAATCCAATTGACAGGTGCATAATTTTTTTTCTGGTCGAAGCCACTATCTGAGAAAAAAGTAAGGGCAAGGAAGTGAGTTGGATATTGCTTTCTATAGGATTCAATAACCGTTCGGGCTTGTTCAAATTCACCAAGTGACGCGCAGTGAAACCAAACAACAGGTTCATCTAGATTTCCATTGCGAATGGCATGCTTAAAAGTTTTTTTTTGCTGTAACCTAGCAAAGAAAACTTTTCTAAATCTTTCTTTTATGAGAAGGAAAGGAAGTGCAAGCCACCACAGCAATTCAATACATATGGAATACAGAAGCTGCATTAGTATATGTAGAAGTCATTTGGTGCACGTTCATACAGATTCAAGATCCATCCTCCTCGAATTCCAATGAGCCAATCGCGGCGCATACCGGAATTATAAGTTTGGGTGTCGAAATTAAAATCTCTTCTGCATGCGGTGTATCCTTGAATGGCATATGCTCCGATGTAAAAATTAACCAATCTGTTGTTACTCATGTTGTAGTATCCAACAAACTCAGACAAGGCAAAACCATTGGTTAAACGATCATACCCTTTAACATAATCACCCTCCAATTGCGTAATTTTTGATTCCTGATGTTCAAGCCGAATTTTATGTTGAAGAAAGCCAATACCTCCTTTGATTAGTAATCCACTGTTCGGGTTGGGTCCAATGAAATTGAAAACTCGCCCTCCTTCAAATGCCGTGTGAAAGCCACGCTGCTGTATGAAAACACTTGCAACCTCACCATTGTCAGCCAAAATAAGATTGTCATTGGTAATTAGGTTATTCATGAGCCCAGGCTCGGAGACTTGATTGCCATAGAGGTAGCTAAATTGGGAACCATAATACCAGTTGTTTTTTGTTTTTATATGAAATCCTAAGTCCAAATGCCCGTTGTTTCCGAACCTTTTGGCCATATCAAAAAGGGGAGTGGAATATCCAAATCCAACAGAAACATGCGGGTTAAAAAGTGAACTGTCTCGAACCTGCCATTGGGCATGTGTGCACATGCAAAACAGCAGAAATAAAAGAGAAGCTAATTTGGTTTTGAAGAGCATGTTTGAAGTAAAATTTATTCAAAAATAGGGGTAATTTGATCTCCTTCGGAAATGCGTCCAAGTGAAGAAGGGTAGTAGAGCGATCCAAAATAAATCTTATTTTTCTCAAGTCTTATTTTTCCCAATTCGGGTAGTCTTTGTTTGTTTAATGATCCATCTTCTGGATTTACATTTATCATTGCGCACCTGCCGCACTGTTTACCAAATTGAATTTCAACGGAACCTATGCGAAAACCCGTTACATGATCTTCAAGAAAGGGGTCTGAAGTTTCAATAATAAGGTTGGGTCGGAAATGCATGAAGTTAAAGTCTTCTTGTAAATTGTTTTGAATATGATACAAGCTAGCTGTTCCAGTCACTAACAGAGGTAGACTATCTGCAAGACTGCTCTCAATGGGTTGGCTATTCGGTAATGTGTTTTCTCTTACTCCTGTTTTTTTTATGAGTGTTACATTTTCGTTTAGCACATTACTGAAAAAATGATTGTATTGGGTTCCAGTATCAATTCCAACAACCTGGTCGTTCCATACTTGCGACTTAATCAATTGGCCATGTATGTCATTTTTTAAATTCAAACTGATTTCCTGACCTTGGTAACGCATGTATGCGGTTTCATTTTGAAGTTCCATTTGTATTTGGGATAGCATTGGATGTGTGCGCTGTGTGATCTTATGACCTGAAGAGTCAATGAGCATGAAGGAACGATCGTAAGTGCAGCCTGTCCATTGCACTTCGGTTGACTGAACGCGGCATCCCGGTAGAGATTTTATTGGATATACCCAGATTTGATCCAAGACCATGTAGCGAAGGTAAAACGATATGCAGTACTTTTGCGCCCATGCAATTGAAGAATGATTTGTTGATACGCGCGGCTAGAGGCGAACAAGTGGAAAGAACTCCAGTTTGGGTCATGCGTCAGGCTGGTCGTGTCCTTCCAGAATACAGAGCAACACGAGCTAGAGCGGGATCTTTTATTCATTTGGTTCGAACTCCAGAATTGGCGTGTGAGGTGACTCTGCAACCTGTAGATATTCTTGGTGTTGATGCGGCCATTATTTTCTCAGATATTCTTGTGATTCCAGAAGCATTGGGGTTGCCCTATGAAATGGATGAAGGAAAAGGTCCCAGATTCCCTGAGATAATTCGCACAGCGCAGGATGTTTCTCGATTGTCAACCACTGAAATTCCTTTGAAGTTAGAGTATGTGAGCAAAGCCATTCAATTGACCAAGTCCGAACTAAATAATCGCGTTCCATTAATTGGATTTGCAGGAGCTCCATTTACCATTTTTTGTTATATGGTGGAAGGACAAGGGAGCAAAGAGTTTTCAAAGGCAAGGCGCATGTTAAGAGAGAATCCAATTTTGGCCCACTCATTGCTTTCGAAAATTTCAGAAGCAACCATTGAATATTTGAAAATGCAAATAAACGCAGGAGCCAACCTCATACAATTGTTCGATTCATGGGCGGGAGTCTTAGGTCCAGACGTATACAAAGAGTTTGCTTTACCATACATTAAACAAATTTTCAATTCCATTCCCGAAGTTCCGCGAACCATTTTCGCAAAAGGTGCGTGGTATGCTTCTGAATGGTTCGCACAGTCTGAATTAGAGACCATAGGTTATGACTGGACAGTCACACCTAAACAAGCCAGAGCTTGGTCTGGAACAAAAACGGTTCAAGGAAATTTAGATCCATCGGCACTTTACGGCTCTTTTGAGGATATTAAAAAATCAACCATTGAAATGTTGCAAAACTTTGGTACTCAAAAACATATTGCTAACTTAGGCCACGGAGTTTATCCGGACATACATCCAGATAATCTAAAGTGTTTTATAGATACAATTAAAAACAACCAAACAAATCAAATATGAAAGTAAAATCAATTTTTGTTGCGTTTTGCACACTGCTTCAAGTGGTGGTCTTCGCACAGAAAAATCAATCTTCAGGATCAAAAGACTTCATCACCAACGGTGGCTTTGAAGAATTCGATCCAAAATCTGTTAAAGCTGCAGGGGGTGTTCAGTTTGCAGCACCGTGGTTTACACCAAGAGCAACGTTTGCAGATTTATATTTCGATGGTGCTAAAAACGTAAAGTTAAAGCCAACCAGTAACGAATACGGTAGTCAAAAACCAGCAGGCGGTTCCTCAATGGCAGGATTCATAGCTTACACCAAAGATGCTAAAAAGAAATACCGCACCTATTTAGAGATTAAATTGAATAAAAAGCTTGAAGCTGGAAAGAAATATTGCATCAAATACAGCATCAGTCTGGCAGACATGTCGAAAGAGGCGGTAAACAATGTTGGAATATTTGTGAGTGAAAAGAAAGTTCAAAAGTCTGATGATGGATCGCTCGATTTCACACCGCAGATTACTGCTCATGAAAACGCCATTGTAAAGAATATGGACGGTTGGGAGCATCTGTGTGGTATGTATACTGCAAAGGGTGGTGAAGAATACATTGTTGTAGGTTGTTTTGGGGCTGAAGATGCCATGGTTCGAGAAAAAGTAAAGAAGCCAGCAGGTGTTACAGGAACTCCTTTTAATGGCGCTTATTATTACATTGATAATATTGATATTGTTGAGGTAGAAGCAAAAAGTCAATGCAATTGTGTGAAGAAAATGGAGCAAGAAAGCGATGTGATTTATTCATCGTCTTCGGCACGTCCACCGATGGCAAAGCCAGAGGAGATCATTAACATGTCTGCTGTTTACTTCGCAAAATTGAATGCCGAAATTCCAGGGCAATTCTCGGAATTGATGGATGAAATGATTGCGATTTTGAAATCGAATCCAACCCTTCGCGTGGAGTTAACCGGTCACGTTGACATGGATGAGGTGGAAGAAGCGAAACTTGATCCAGAATTTGAAAACATGGCTATGAAGCGCGCAGAGTCGGTGAAAGCGGCATTGGTGGCAGCAGGAATAAATGGTGCAAGAATTTCCATTGTTTCGAAAGATGCAACAGAACCTGCCAGCACATTTGATTCACCTTCTGGACATGCTCAGAACAGAAGAGTAATATTCAAGGTGAAATAGTTGAAAAGTATTGAAAGCAGCGCTGGGGAACAATAATTTGTTCCCCAGTTTTGTTTAAGGAACATGAATAGAAAACTACTTTTATTATGCTGTCTAATCTCAACCCTTGTGCACGCTCAAGGATTGGTTGTTAATGGCGATTTTGAAGAGTTTCGTTCATGTCCAATAGATTTCAATCAAAGCAATTTGTTTTCAATTTCAAATTGGATGCAAGTAGGAATTGGTACTCCAGACTATTTCAATGCATGCAGCAGGCAAGTTGGAGTACCAAAAAATGTATTTGGAAATGAGCCAGCACACAGTGGTGTGGGGTATGCTGGATTGATTCTCTTTTCCGTGAAGGATAAAGAATACCGGGAGTATCTCTACACGAAATTGACAAGCAAATTAAAAAAAGGGGACATGGTCTGTGTTGAAGCGTTTGTCTCTTGCGCTGAATATGCGCAATGCATTGCCGATCAGTTTGGATTTCATTTTTCTGATCAACCGTTTTCAAATACAGGTGGAGCCTCTTTGGATCTACTTCCTTCTATCAACGGACCTCAGTTGTTTTTTTACGACAATCCAAATGGATGGCTTAAAGTAGGAAATGTCTACACGGCACAAGGAGGAGAGGAATATCTAACCATTGGAAATTTTAGTTCAGATAAGAATACACGTGTGCTTCGAAGAACCGCTCAGAATGTGGGATTCAGTGAATGGGCCTACGTATATGTAGATGATGTATCGGTCAGACCAGTCAAAAGAAAAGAGGAATGTTCCTGTGAAAATGATCTGCTTGCTGATTTGGTTGTAGACCCCCCTAACCAACTCAAAGAAATAGAGGAACAACAATTCGATAAGTTATACTTTGAATTCGATAGAAGCGAACTAACAGATGAGTCTTTTGCCAAACTTCAAGAGGTGTATACATACATGCGTAAAAATGAGCATGTGCGGTTAATCATTTCTGGACATACAGATGCAATTGGAAGTGATGCCTATAACATGGAGCTTTCGAAGAAGCGCGCTAATGCAGCAATTGAATTTCTCAAAAATAAGGGCATTGATAGCCAGAGAATGGAGATTGAGTATTTCGGAGCTACTATACCTGCCACTTCGAACGATTCAGATAATGGAAGAGCTCAAAACCGAAGAGTGGAATTCAGGTTGGTGAAAATGAAATATACCAAGTACAATTAAGGCGCTGAATTAATGCTGTTCCATAGCATATCTTTCAGAGTATCTATATTTTTCTGAGCTGCTGCCGATATGAAAACGGTAGGAATATCTTTCGGACATTCTTTTTTCATTTCTGCAATGAGTTCGTCATCTAACATATCTGATTTTGTAATGGCCAAAATTCTTGGTTTATCTAATAGCTCTGCGTTGTATTTCTTCAATTCATTGATTAGAATGTCATACTGCTTTATGATATTGTCAGCATCACATGGAATCATGAATAACAACGTTGAATTGCGTTCAATATGTCTTAAGAAACGATGGCCTAATCCTCTTCCTTCGGAAGCTCCTTCAATAATTCCCGGTATATCAGCCATAACAAAACTGCGGTCATCTCGGTAACGAACCATTCCCAAATTCGGGACTAAAGTTGTAAATGCATAATCTGCAATTTCGGGTTTAGCTGCAGACACTACTGAGAGCAATGTTGATTTTCCGGCATTTGGAAAACCGACAAGTCCAACATCGGCAAGGACTTTTAATTCAAGAATTTTCCATTCGTCTAATCCAGGCTCTCCCGGTTGAGCATAATCTGGGGCCTGATTGGTAGAGGTTTTGAAGTTGTGATTGCCCAAGCCGCCGCGACCGCCTTTAACTAAAATATACTCTTGTCCATCTTCCGTTATTTCACAATGAACTTCTCCAGTTTCTGCATCACGAGCTATGGTTCCTAATGGAACATCTAAATATTCATCTTGCCCTTGTCTTCCTGATTTATGCGAACTGCTTCCGCCTTCACCGGGCTCAGCTATGACATGCTTCCGATATTTCAAATGCAGAAGTGTCCAAATGTTTCTATTTCCACGAATAATAACGTGTCCGCCTCTTCCGCCATTTCCTCCATCGGGACCACCTCTAGGAACAAATTTTTCTCGATGCATGTGCCTAGACCCAGCACCGCCAGCTCCAGAGCGACAACAGATTTTTACATAGTCAACGAAATTGCTACCGCTCATAAATGTGCGTCTATTGAGGCGTATAGTCGATTCGAAATCTCATCTATTTCACCAATTCCTTCAATGGAAATGAACTTTCCTTGCGCTTTGTAGAAGTTAGCTACGGGCGCAGTTTCTCTATTGTATACCGCAATGCGATTTCGCACAATTTCAATATCACCGTCGTCTGCGCGTCCAGATGTAGCGGCACGACCCAATAATCTTTTTTCTAATTCGGCTTCAGCAACTTCCAACGCCAGCATGCACGTTATGCCTTGAGATTTCTCTGCTAGCATGGTGTCCAATGCTTCAGCTTGGGGTGAAGTTCTAGGAAAACCATCGAAAATGAATCCCTTGGCTTCAGGATATTGCTCCAACTCTGACTTCAACATATCAATGGTTACACTGTCTGGAACCAAATTGCCTTTGTCCATGTAGCTTTTCGCTAATTGTCCCAAAGCCGTCTCGTTTTTCATGTTTTTTCTGAAGATGTCGCCAGTGCTTAAATGCACAAGTTCATATTTTGCAACAAGTCGTTCGCTCTGTGTTCCTTTTCCAGCACCCGGAGGTCCAAACAAAACAAGGTTAATCATAGGGTTGGTTTTGAGTGCACAAATGTACAACACTGCATCGGTTTTCGCACTTCTGAATTATCTTCGCCAAAACTTTTTGAATTATGAATTACGACGTTATTGTTCTTGGAAGCGGTCCAGGTGGTTATGTAACTGCAATTCGCGCTAGCCAATTGGGTTTGAAAACAGCAGTTGTTGAACGTGAATCACTCGGTGGTATATGTTTGAACTGGGGTTGTATTCCAACAAAGGCGCTTTTGAAAAGTGCGTCAGTATTCGAATACATCAATCACGCAAAAGATTACGGAATTGAAGTTACGGGGGCCAAGCATGATTTTTCGGCGGTAGTTAAGCGCAGTAGAGGAGTTGCTGAAGGAATGAGCAAGGGTGTTCAGTTTCTGATGAAGAAGAATAAGATTGATGTAATAATGGGGTCAGGAAAGGTGATGCCCGGAAAAAAAGTGAGTGTTACCGCTGCTGATGGAACTTCTCAAGAAATTCAAGCATCGCACATAATAGTTGCTACGGGTGGAAGATCAAGAAATCTTCCGAACATGCCTCAAGATGGTAAGAAAATCATTGGATATAGAGAAGCCATGACACTTCCTGAACAACCAAAATCCATGGTCATAGTAGGTTCGGGCGCTATTGGTGTGGAGTTCGCATATTTCTATAACGCCATGGGAACAAAAGTGACTGTTGTTGAATACGCTCAGAATATTGTTCCAGTTGAAGACGAGGATGTGTCAAAGGCACTTGCGAAATCTTTCAAAGCTTCCGGTATTGAAATTATGACTTCATCTGAAGTGACTTCTGTTGATACTTCAGGGAAAGGCTGCAAGGTAAAAGTAAAGTCTGGAGAAACTGAGCAGGTTTTAGAGGCAGATATTGTCTTAAGCGCGGCAGGTGTTGTAGCGAATATTGAAAACATTGGATTGGAGGAAGTAGGTATTGTTACTGACAAGGGGAAAATTGTAGTAGATAAACATTATCAAACCAACATTCCAGGTTATTACGCCATCGGAGATTGTGTTCCGGGTCAAGCCTTGGCTCACGTGGCAAGTGCCGAAGGTATTATCTGTGTAGAACAAATTGCAGGTCATCACCCCGCAGCGTTAGATTACAATAACATTCCAGGATGTACGTACTGTTCACCTGAAATTGCAAGTGTAGGATATACGGAGAAAGCTGCAAAAGCAGCTGGTTACGAATTGAAAATTGGTAAGTTTCCTTTTAGTGCATCTGGAAAAGCAAGTGCTGCCGGTCACAAAGACGGTTTTGTAAAGCTCATTTTCGATGCAAAATATGGTGAGTTATTGGGTGCACATTTGATTGGAGCGAATGTGACTGAAATGATTGCTGAGTGTGTTGCTTTGCGCAAATTGGAAACCACAGGCGAGGAGTTAATAAAAACGGTTCACCCGCATCCAACCATGAGTGAGGCTATTATGGAGGCAGCAGCAGCGGCCTACGGTGAGGTCATTCACTTGTAAACGTAGAACTTGTTAAAAAGTAGAAGGAGAGGTTCGCTTCTCCTTTTTCTTTTCATTACTTTTGACTTCATGGTCAGAATAGCTTTTGCTTTGATTTGCATACTATGTTCAAACGTAGTTTTTTCGCAGCCGGGTGGTCCAGATTGCAATTCTGCCGTTCCAATTGTATGTGGCCAAACCATAAGCGGAACAACCCTTGGAGTTATTCCTGATGGTTTAAATACAGGGAATTTTGAAGGGTCAGATGGACAATTGTGGTATGTGTTTACTTCACCAGGCGTTGGAACAGCCGAGATTGGTTTGTGTGACAACAACACAAATTATGACTCTCGCGTGCATGTCTACACGGGCACCTGTTCCAATTTAATTTTTCTAGCTGAAGATGACGACGCTTGTGTAAATCCGGTTTTTGCAAGTGATGTTGTTTTTCCTGTTTCAACAGGTCAAACGTATTTTATCCGTGTGGGTGGAAGTTTCAATAATGCCGGAAATTATGCTGGAAGTTTTGACTGTTCAATCGCTATTTATGGATGCACTGACGCATTGAGTTGCAATTACAATTCAGCTGCAAACACCGATAATGGGAGCTGCGAATATACCTCATGTTACGGCTGTACATACCCGAACGCGAACAACTACAATTCAGCGGCTACATTTGATGATGGGTCTTGCCAGTTTAATCTTTTACCTGCTGGATGTCTCGACCCGTCTGCATGCAATTATTGTAATGTATGCACCGTGAGTTCAAATGTTTGTGATTTCAGTTGTTTGGGGTGTACTTATCCAGCCGCAGCGAATTTCAATCCAACCGCAACAATAGACAACGGGTCATGTGTGTATTCGGGCTGCACGAATCCTCAAGGATACAACTACAATCCATTAGCAACCATTGATAATGGAACTTGTGATTTAATAGGAACTTGCTTCGGTGATATGAATCAAGACGGTACCGTTACCATTGAAGATGTTCTGTTATTTGTTCAAACCTTCGGAACAAATTGCAATTAAATTTTTCCCGTTTCATAGATTGTTTTTGCTTTCTCAACGGCGTGATCAATCTCTGCTTTGGTAGTATATCTTGAAAAAGAAAAGCGAACTGCAGGTTGCTGGTATTTCAATGCTTGAATGGCCTCTAAAACATGACTCCCCTTTGTTGCTCCACTGCTACAAGCACTGCCTCCAGAAGCTGCAATACCTTCTAAGTCGAGAAGAAAAAGAAACATGTCTGAATTATTTGTAGGTGGAAAGGTGCAGCTCAAAACCGTGTATAGGCTATCCATCTCCTCACTTTTCCCATTAAATGTTATGCCCGGTATGGCTGTTTTGAGGGCTTGAATCATATACTGTTTGAGATTGCCAATATATTCTTTGTGTTCCTCTACCTCGGAGAATGCAAGTTCCACAGCTTTGGCCATGCCCATAATACCGGCCGTGTTTTCGGTTCCACCGCGCATGCCACGCTCTTGTCCTCCACCGGTAATATCGGCTTGGGCAAGTAATCCTTTTCGAATAAAAATAAAACCAACGCCTTTTGGTCCATGAAATTTGTGAGCTGCAGCGTTTATGAAATGAATGGGCAATGTTTTCAGATCGAATGCGTAGTGTCCCATGGTCTGAACTGTATCGCTATGAAAAATGGCGTTATGCTTTTGACACATCTCTGCCACAGCTTGAATGGGTAAAAGGTTGGCAATTTCATTGTTGCCATGCATCAATGAAACATAGGTCTTTGTTGGTTTCGCAAGTTCGTTTTCCAACCAATTCAAATCGATTGTTCCAAATGCGTCAAGTTTAGCTAGCACCAATTCTACTTTTCCCTCACTCGCTAATAATTCAGCCGTTTTAATAATTGCACTGTGCTCTAGCGCAGAGGTAATGATGCGTTTGCATTGCAGGTCTCGCACGGCGATGTGCATGGCAAGATTATCAGCTTCAGTTCCACCACTGGTAAAATAAATCTCGCCAGGTTCACAATTCAAGGCTTGAGCTATGGTTCGTCTTGCTGCTTCAATCTTCGTTTTGACCTTTCTTCCGAAACTGTGTGTAGAGGAGGGATTCCCAAAGTTTTCTTTCAAAAACTGACACATAACTTCTGTAACTTCTGGAGCCACAGGTGTAGTAGCAGCGTTATCTAAATAAACATTCATGACTGAATATATTTTTTTACTTGTTGCACGAATTGTGATGCTCTCTCCTGAGAGGCAGCCTCAGCATAGATGCGAATAATGGGTTCTGTATTACTTTTTCTCAAGTGAACCCACCCTTCCTCGAAATCAATTTTGACACCATCAAGGGTATTCACTCGTTCACTCGAAAAGGCATCGGCAACCTCAATTAAAAGGGCATCTACATCAATGCTTTTGTTGAGTTGTACTTTGTCTTTTACCATTTCATAATGCGGAAGCGTAGCTCTTAATTCGGTCATTTTGGTGAAGTTCTTCGCCAAATGTGTCAAAAACAAAGCGATTCCAACAAGTGCGTCACGACCATAGTGCGTTTCGGGATAAATAATGCCGCCATTTCCCTCTCCACCAATTACCGCATGACTTGCTTTCATCTGCTCAACCACATTCACTTCGCCAACAGCAGAGGCATAGTACGGTTGGTTGTATTTTTTTGAAATATCTGCAAGAGCTCTACTGCTTGAAAGATTTGATACAGTGGCTCCAGGTGTGTGTGACAGAATGTAGTCGGCAACGGCCACCAATGTATATTCTTCTCCAAAGAGACTTCCATCTTCAGAAACAAACGCAAGTCTGTCTACGTCAGGGTCAACAACAATTCCCAAGTCAGCTTGTTCTTCAACTACTCGTTTACAAATTTCAGTGAGATGTTCTTTTAATGGTTCAGGGTTGTGTGCAAAATGTCCATCGGCCTTGCAGTTCATGGGAATAATTTGTTCAACACCCAATGCATCAAGCAAGGCAGGTACATAAATTCCACCAGTGGAATTGATTCCATCAACTACAATTTTGAAATTTCTTTTTTGAATTGCTTCTTTATCAACCAATTTTAAATCTAGAATATGGGCAAGATGATCTCTAAGAAAATTACGCTCTGTAATTGAACCAAGCTCGTCGATATTCGCAAAAATAAACGAGTCATGTTCTGCATTTTTTAAGACTTCTTGTCCCTCAACGGCTGAGATGAATTCTCCTTTGGCATTTAAAAGCTTCAGTGCATTCCACTCTTTTGGATTGTGGCTGGCAGTGAGAATAATTCCTCCGTTCGATTGGGTGTGTTGAACAGCCCATTCCACTGTAGGAGTTGTTGTTAGACCTGCGTCTATGATATCTACCCCCATTCCAACAAGTGTGTTCATGACCAATTGTTGAATCATTTCACCGCTTATTCGCGCATCGCGACCAACAACCAATTTTACTCTTTTTTTAGATGCCGTTTTCTGTATGAAGTTTCCGAAGGCAGCAGAAAATTTTACAACGTCTAATGGTGTTAAGTCTTCACCGGGATTGGGGCCAATAGTACCTCGAAAACCGGAAATGGATTTGATAAGAGTCATTTCAAAAATTTGAGTGTCAAAGATAGAGAAGCTCAAGTAATTATTTTTCTTTGTAACATGAATCATCTCTCACATGCTGTATTGTCTTTTCCGAATAAAAACATGATGATCGGACAGTTCCTTGGTGATGGCGTGCGCGGAAACGATTTTAATTATTTCGAACCAGAAATACGAGCCGGTATCTTGCTGCATAGATGGATTGACTCAAATTTAGACTCGTTTCAATTTATTCAACAGATTCGGGCTGAAATACGCGGCGATGTTGGGTTATACAGTCCAGTATTTATTGACATATTACTTGATCATTTTCGAGCAAAGTACTTTGAAGCATTGGGAATGGATACATTGAAAAAATTTCAGGATGATTGGATTTCGATGTTGGCGCCTTTCGAAAATCAAATGTCTAAAAGACTTTTGGGTTACTATCAAGCCATGTCGAAATACCAATGGTTTCAAACCTATGAATCATTAGAGGGGACACAAGAAGTTTTGATTCAAATGTCATTGAGGCTTCCAAAAAGTGATGGTCTTCGGGTGGCGTCATTCAAAATGCCTGTCTTTGCAGCTCAATTTGAAAGTGACTATCTGCGGTTTTGGAGTGAGTTTCAAAGCGTTTTTTATAAGATTCAAAGCGAACACATGAAAGACTTGCCGAAATAAGTTATATTTGTCTGATTCGAAAAAACTCATTTTAAAGACGTTATGCCAAAAATTACTTTCTTGATAATTGCCATTTTTATGCAAATGGGAGTGGGCTTTTGTGCTGAATTTGTTGTTGAAGGTACCTATCAAAATAAAAACTTGTATGTAAGTAACCCCGTTGCTGCTGAAGGTTTTGGCTTTTGTGCCTATGAGGTTACAGTGAACGGAATAGTAACCACAGATGAGGTAAATGCTGCCACTTTTGAGATTGATTTTTCGGCATTATCATTAACCTTTGGTCAACCAGTGGTTGTTGTTATTAAGCACAAGGACAATTGCGAACCAACAGTTGCTAATCCGTCTGTTCTTCTGCCTGTCTCTACTTTCGAATGCAAGCAAATTAGTGTGAACGAAGACGGTCTGATTTCCTTCTCAACAACAGGAGAGCGCGTGGCAATTAACTTTTTTATTGAGCAATACAAATGGAATAAGTGGGTGAAAATCGGTGAGATGAACGGGAAGGGTGTAGCGAAAGAGAATACAAATGACTACACCTTCAAAACCAAATTGATTGCAGGTGAAAATAAGTTTCGTGTATCTCAACAATCCTTTGACGGAGCAATAAGAAGTAGCCAAACAGCATCAATTACCTCCGCCACTCCAGTAGTTTCATTCGAGAGAAACACGAAAGAAATGCTTTTTACGTTTAGCGTGCGCACCAGCTATGAAATTGTAGATATGTACGGTGTGGTGAAAATGGCAGCCAATGGAGACAAGGTTAACTATTCTAAATTAACCAAGGGAGATTACTTTTTGAATTTTGATAATTCGTCGGTTTCTTTCACAGTAAAGTAAAATGAAACACATACGTCGGTCCTTTTGGCGTGTCATTGGCGTTTCAGCATCGGTTTTAATTTTAGTGGCATCCATGTTTTATCTTTTAAAACATGAGTCGCCCGCTTTTGAAGAGAAGCCTGTCTATGCGGGCATGCCAGACTTAATTTCTTTTGACTTAGACGATATCAAGGAACGTGGAAAGCTCATTGTATTGACCGAAAATTCCTCTACAACGTATTATACCATACAAGATCAAAAACTCGGTTTTGATTATGAGTTGGCTCAGGCATTTGCAGACTATCTGAGCGTCGACCTTGAGGTTAGAGTGGTGAATGATGTGGATAGCATGTTCGCTATGCTATACAGGGGAGAAGGAGATATTATAGGTTGTAATTTGACGAAAACAGCTGAAAGATTGAATTTCTTAGCTTTCTCGCCAACACTGTATACAACAGATCAAGTTCTGGTACAGCGAATTGATACTTCAAATAAAAATCTTGAAGATGGAATATTAATGAAAGACTCGTTAAGTCTTGATCGAATTCCAATCCATGTTCATAGATACTCAGCTTTCTTTCATCAGTTGAATGGAATTAAAAAGAGGAGTGGACAAGCCATTCAAATAGTTGAGGTGAATGGAAAAATTGGATCTGAAGAATTAATTCAACAGGTTTCACTCGGAGCAATTCCCTCAACAGTGACCGATAGAAGTTTGGCTAATATGCTTCAAACAGATTATCCAAATTTGAATATGCATGTGCCAATCAGCCCAGAAGAAGAAATTGCTTGGGCCTTGAGACCGAATGCATATCAATTGCAATTTAAACTCGAAGAGTTTTTGATTCGCACAAAAACACAGAAATTATTGGAGTCACTTCGTGCCAATTATCTTGAGAAATTTGAAGATTCTGCTGACTCACCTTTCGCAACGCATTTTAAAATGCCACCTGTTTCCAAAGGGGCTATTTCTCCGTACGATTCTTTGTACAAGAAATATTGTGTTATACCCGCATGGGATTGGCGATTAATGGCTGCGTTGAGCTATGTAGAATCTGGATTTAATCCCAATGTGGTGTCTTATGCGGGGGCACGCGGACTCATGCAATTAATGCCGGCCTCATTGAAAAGATATGGTTGCGACTCGTCTTCTGGACCAGGAGAAAACGTAAGGGCTGGTGCAATGCTGATAAAAAACATTGATGAAATTTTTGTAGGGAAAATTAAAAATAAAGAGACGCGCTTAAAGTTTGTACTTGCAAGTTACAACGCAGGTCCAGGGCATATTTTAGATGCCATGTGTATTGCAAAACAAATTGGGAAGTCAGATACCTTGTGGGAAGGCAATGTGGCGGAAGCTATGCTGTTGAAAACGCAGAGACAGTATTATACCATGCCTTGTGTTCGTAACGGTTATTTAAATGGAGCAGGACCGGTGAATTTTGCGAATAAGGTCATCGCAATCTTTACACATTACAAGGCAAATGGTAAATAGATTGCTTCTTTTCATTTTTTCAATCATTTTATTCTCGTGCAAAGAGAAAAATCCTCAGTTTGAACTGAGCGGTCATGTTGAAGATGCCTTTCTTGGGAGTTCGCTCAATGACGTGAAGGTGACGTTATTTAAACAAGAAGTATCCAACGGAGTAGTGAATGCTTTTTATGTTGAAGAGACCATAGGGTATTCAGATGCAAATGGTCTTTTTCAATTGAATTGGCCGAATCAACAAGTACTGTCCTATAAAATAAAATTAGAAAAAGAAAATTACTACTCAAGAGAGATTGTCATTAATCCAGATGAATTGCAGTTGAGT
>VFQT010001941.1_pt1 | contig 22757 bp, 25 predicted proteins | sample 3512381 | NCBI WGS metagenome assembly VFQT01 (sample SAMN10412376, study PRJNA504923) | tailings metagenome | isolation source: Relicate 2 Philex TSF3 active mining site | place: Philippines: Tuba, Benguet | collected 2017-08-29
TGGTCTATCTAGGACCACCAGGAACATTTACTCACGCTGCAATTGATTTAATGACTGTGCCATGGAATGGCGAAATAGTTGCAGAGAAAGAAGTTTCAGATGTTGTATTTGCTGTTGAGTCAGGAAGTGCAGATGCAGGTTTAGTTCCATTAGAAAATTCTGTTGAAGGTGATGTGCTCAGCACTCTTGATGAATTAATTTTTAGATCAGCACAATGTTTCATCAATGAAGAAATAGTGGTGCCAATATCTTTTGTTCTAGCTGTTCCTTCTTCAACAAAAAATGCTGAAGTAAAAAAAGTATTAACTCATCCGCATGCTGCAGCACAATGCAAAGAATTTATTAAATTACATAAATTAGAAGTCGAATTTACTGCCTCGACTGCAGATGCATGTCGAATTGTGGCGGAAAGAAAAGAAGCAGGACTTGGCGCAATTGCTGCCAGCAAGGGTGCTGACACTTTTGGATTATTTGTGAAGCAAACCAGATTAGAAGATTTTGCAGGTGGAAAAACCAGGATGGCTTTAATTTCAAGAAATCTTTCTTCTCCAACAGGTCATGACAAAACCACGTTAGTAATTACACCTGTTGCAGATAGAAATGGTTTACTTTCAGATATTTTGAATTGCTTTGCTAAAAGAGATATTGGTTTAACTGCAATTAGTTCTCGACCATTAAAAACCAGACTTGGGGAATACACTTTTCTAGTTTCTGCTCGCGGACATATTGGTGAACCAACTTTGCAATCGGCAATTATGGATGTAAGTAGTATCGGTGCCGCTGTAAAGGTTTTAGGTTCTTATCCAATGAATCCAGAAATAAGTTCTGCTCGTGTAGGTGAATCGTTACCGCCAGGAAGTGTTACGGCAGATGTTTTGAAGGATTGGGTGGGACGTTTAGTTAAAGCTGCCACTGAAGTTCCTCGTTAATATTTTTTACTTATGAAAATTTCAATCATTGGCTTAGGCCTAATCGGTGGTTCCATTGCGCAAGGTTTAAAAAATAAACATGAAATAAGTGTTTTGGATCCTGATTTAAATTCACTTGAAGCAGCTAAGAAATCAGGATTAATTACTTTAACTAATATCGATGAAGCCATTAAAACTGCTGATTTAATTATTGTTGCTGCACCAACTAGTGTGAGTGAAGAAATATTAAGAGAATTAAGTGCTAAGAATTATCAAAATATTGTTTCAGATATATGTTCTGTAAAAGCATCTTTGCAAGAAGCAGCTCAAGGATTAAATTATGTCGGTACACATCCCATGGCCGGTTCAACTAAAGCAGGTTTTGTTAATGCGAATGCAGAAATATTTAAAAACGCGCCTTGGGCTGTTAGTGTTACAGAAAAAACAACAAATGAAGCATTAATTGCAATAGTTTCATTGATAAACGAACTTGGAGCTTTTGTCGTTCCTGTTGATCCGATTGAACATGACGAATCAGTTGTATTAAGTTCTCATCTTGCTCATGTGGTTGCATCCGCATACGCCAAAAGTGTTGGTGAGTCAGAGTTTGCTCAACTTGCTCAACTACTTGCGGGAGGAAGTTTTAGAGACTTGACTAGAGTTACTACTTCTCCTGCAGAACGAACAGCAGAAATTGTTTGGCCGAATAGAAAATCTTTGTCCAAAGTTGTTGAGAACCTAAGTGAAAATCTAGCTAAATTACAGAATTTATTAGAACAGGGAAGTCAAGCAGATATTGAAAAATACTTACAGTCAGCCAGTTCATTAAGAAATATTTCTGATGCAACAATAAATAAAGTTAAAAACCATCAAGGTGAAAAAGTCACTACCAAGAAAACTGAATTAAAAGAAGCATTTTTGAAGTATTCTCAAAAAAGAATTATTGCTACAGATTTTGTTTTAAATGGTGAAACTATTAATTATTTGATTAACGAAATTTAATTTGAGTGAAGTACAGAGTTTAAACCAGTCCAATTACCGGTTTTATTACTTGCTTCAATAGAGCCTGTTTGAGAATTTCTTCTAAACAATAAATTATTTGCCCCTGAAAGTTCTCGTGCTTTCACTATTTTTCCATCAGGCAGAAGCACTTTTGATCCTGCTGTTAAATAAAGTCCTGCTTCAACGATGCAATTATTTCCTAAACTAATTCCTAAACCAGCATTTGCTCCAATTAAACATTTTTCGCCAACACTTATTACTTCTTGACCGCCGCCAGATAATGTTCCCATAATTGATGCACCACCACCAATATCTGAACCATCCCCGACAATTACTCCTGCAGAAATTCTTCCTTCAACCATGGAACTTCCCAAAGTTCCAGCATTAAAGTTCACAAATCCTTCATGCATAACGGTTGTGCCACTAGCAAGATGCGCACCAAGTCTTACGCGATCAGCATCGGCAATTCTTACTCCACTTGGAATTACATAATCAAGCATTCTAGGAAATTTATCTAATGAAAAAACTGTTAAATGAGTTCCAGCTTTTTTTGCATTGGCTCTTACTGATTCAACTTTTTCTGGTAACACTGGACCAATAGTTGTCCAAGCTACATTATTCAGAATTGAAAAAATACCTTCTAGATTTATAGTTCGTGGTTTAACTAAACGGTGTGACAATAAATGTAATCTTAAATAAGCATCAGCAACATCAACAGCAGGTTTTGATAAGTCATTAATTATTGTTTTAACAATTTTTACTTCGCAACCTCTAATTGAATCTTTTCTTTCGTATTTTGAACTATCAATTAATTGAATTGGAGAAGAGGAGAGTGCTGGACTTGGAAACCAAACATCAAGTGTTTTATTGCCATCAATTGTGGCGATTCCTATTCCGCTTGCGGCTTCGGTTATAAAACTCATGAGTCAAAACTATCTTGTAATTGGGGTTAATGGATACATAAGGGTTAGGTTATTGGCACAATAGGAATGTGTTGAATATAAATCAAGAGCTAGGACAATTGACCCTTGATCTTGTCAACATATCTAGTGTCTCTCAAGATGAAAAACTAATTGCAGACTCAATTGAAGAAGTTTTAAAACAAGAAGAGCATTTAAAATTATCCAGAATAAACAATTCAATAGTTGCTCAAACAAATTTTGGAAGTAACAAAAGAATTGTAATTGCTGGTCACATAGATACAGTTCCTGCCAATAATAACTTCCCAGGCAAAATTGATAAATCGGAAGTTCAAGGACTTGGTTCAGTAGATATGAAATCAGGTATAGCAGTTGCCTTAAAGTTAGCTACTGAAATTAAGAATTCAAATTTTGATATCACTTACCTTTTTTATGAATCTGAAGAAATTGAAACCAAATACAATGGTTTGGAATTAATAAATAATAATCAAAAAGATTTATTGAATTGTGATTTTGCAATTCTTATGGAGCCTACCAATGGAATTTTAGAAGTTGGTTGTCAAGGAACTTTGCGATTTGAAGTAAGTTCTAGTGGTAAAAGGTCGCATTCTGCAAGATGGTGGAATGGCGAGAATGCAATTCATAAAACAAATAAAATCCTAGAAATTTTAAATGCTTATCAATCTAGGGAACCTGTAATTGATGGGTACAAATTTAGAGAAGGATTACAAGCTGTAAAAATTAGTGGAGGAATTGCTGGAAATGTTGTGCCAGATTCTGTAACGGTCTTGATTAATCATCGCTTTGCCCCAGACACCACTATTGATCAGGCAACGTCAAATATGAAAAAACTATTCAATGAATTTGATTTCAAATTAGTTGATGCAGCAAATGCAGCACCAACGGGATTAACAAATCCTGTTATTAAAGAATTTGTGACCAGCATAGGGAAAAATATTGCACCTAAATTTGGCTGGACCGATGTAGCAAGATTTGCTAACGCTGGAATTCCTGCGATTAACTTTGGTCCGGGAGATCCAAACTTGGCGCATCATCCAGATGAAAAAGTTAATATTTCACAAATAAATGATGTTTATGACTCAATGAAGAAGTGGTTAACAACATAGTGAAAGTTGATTTATCACTAAGTATTGATATTGATGCAAGTCAACAAGAAGTATTTGATTCTTTTGTTAATTGGGAAACTCAAGGTGAGTGGATGTTTGGTACTAAAGTTTCTCGAACAAAAAATAATGGTGAAGGCTTAGGTGGAGAAATCGTAGCTTGGACTGGCTTTTGGAAAATTGGATTTAATGACCCAATGGTAATAACCAAATGGGAAGAACCAAGAGTTGTTGATATGAAACATCTAGGAAAAATAGTTCGAGGTACAGGTTCAATGATTTCAGAGAAAATTTCAAAACATAAAACAAAATTTATCTGGAGTGAAACTATTGAGCTACCATTTTCTATTTTTGGACTGATTGGTTGGTTTTTTATTAAGCCATTTTTCGTTATCGCAATTAAGCATTCATTGAAGAAATTTGCTCTCACTTTTGCACAAAAGGGGTCCATTTAGACAAAGTGTCAGTATTACTGGGATAATAGATTTATCAAGAATTATTTGAAATGAAAAAGGTGTTTAGATGGCCGCAATGAAACCTCGTACTGGTGATGGACCGATGGAAGCCACCAAAGAAGGTAAAGGTGTTGTTCTTCGAATTCCACTAGAAGGTGGCGGACGTTTAGTTGTTGAAATGTCAGTTGATGAAGCAAAAGAACTAGACGTTCAACTAGAAATTTTAAAGTAATTTAATTCGGTCTATAAGAACAAGCAATAACACCTGTTCCGTTTGGAATCATTACCGAAACTAATCTATCTTCGTTTTTAATCTTTTCTAAAACTCTTTGCACCGCTAAATTATCTGGATCATTTTGGAATTGGGCATCATTTAAAACATTTTGATAAACCAAAATTCCACCAGGTCTTAAAAGTCTCATAGCTTCTTCAAGAAGTATTTCGTACTCTAATTTGTCACCATTAATAAAAACCAAATCATATGCATTATCAGTTAGTCGAGAAATAACTTCCAAAGTTTTTCCAGCAATTAGTCTGATTCGATTGGCAGGAATTGATGCACTATTGAATATTTCTTTACTAACTCTTTGTCTTTCAGGATCTTTATCAATTGAAGTTAAAACACCTGCAGAGTTCATTCCCTTTAAAAGCCAAAGTCCAGATAATCCTGTTCCAGTACCTATTTCTACAACATTTGATGCATCAATAGTGGAAGCTAAAAATTTTAATAAACTTCCCACACCTGAACCAATCGGAGTAATACTTAATTCATTAGATTTGTCGCGAGCTTTTAATTGAAAGGTATCTTCACTTTCAAATTCTTGCGAAAATTTCCAATCTTCAACACTAGGAAAAATGGCCATTGTGCTCGTTTCTGCGGTCCTAGTTCCATCTTAATGTTTTCTTTAAGTTTTCTAGGAAATAACTAAGTTTTAACGCTCAATTCTAGATTTAAAGTGCGAAGTTAAAGGGACCAGCCTAAACTTAAAGTAAGACAAAAAGCAGAAAGAAAAACCCTCAAAAATAGATGGACCAAAACTCTAATTCACCAACACCAGGATTTGCAACGATGCCAACCAAACCTTCATGGGAAAGAAAAAGACAAAGAACACCACTTTCTGCTGTTGTAGTAATTGCATTAATTTTTGGTGGCGTTGCAGGAGGCGCTGTTGGATATGTTGCTGCAGATTTAGCTAATGGGGTTTCAAGTACAACGACTCAACCTACTCAAACACAAGCCATACAAACAAATGTTCCAATAACTCCAGCAAATGAAACCGTTTCACAAATTGTGCAAAACGTTAAATCAAGTGTGGTTTCTATTAAGGCAGAGGGTAATTCAGGAGCGGGTACAGGTTCAGGTTTTATCTACAGACAAGACGGTTATGTAATTACAAATAATCACGTCATAGCGCCAGCATTAAATGGTGGAAAAATAACAGTTTTTCTAGAAGACAAAACAGAATTTGAAGCAAATTTAATTGGGAGAAATCCTTCTTATGATTTAGCAGTTTTAAAAATAAATGCCTCTGGTTTAAATCCAGTAAAAATCGGTGATTCAAATGCATTAAATGTTGGAGATTTAACAGTTGCATTCGGTTCACCACTTGGTTTAAGTGGCACTGTTACTTCAGGAATTGTTAGTGCAGTAAATAGACCAGTAACTGCTGGAGGACAAGATGATCAATCTTTCATTTCAGCTATTCAAACTGATGCCGCAATTAATCCCGGTAATTCAGGCGGACCTTTAGTAAATGGTCAAGCAGAAGTAATTGGTGTTAACTCAGCAATTGCAACTTTAGGCTTTGGCGGACAAAGTGGCTCTATTGGATTAGGTTTTGCAATTCCGATGAGTCAAGCACAAAGAATTATCACTGAAATTATTAATACTGGAAAATCCTCCACACCAATTGCAGGAATTAGCATTGATTCAACTTATCAAGGTGTGGGTGCTCGAATTGCTGAAATAGTTAGTGATGGACCAGCTGCAAGAACTGACTTGAAAGTCGGGGATGTTGTAACAAAGATAAATGGAGAATTAGTAGGGGATTCAACAGAATTAATTGTGGCAATTAGAAGAAATAATCCTGGAGACACAATAGTTCTAACCGTTAAAAATTCATCTGGAAACGAAAGAGAAGTAAGTGTGGTTTTAGGAAGTAGAGAAGAAGGTTAATTAGTAAGTAAACCTAAGTTTTTTCCTACTAAACCTTTAGGACTCTTGTATAAAGAATTAGCGATGTTCATTATTTCTTGACTTGCTTGAGAATCTGGATCAGACAAAATTAAGGGCTTACCATCATCTGCCCCTTCTCTAAGTTTTACATCAAATGGAACTTTGCCTAACACTTTTACCTCAGTGCCTAATTCATTTGTTAGTGCTTTCGCAACGTTTTCCCCGCCACCTTTGCCAAATAACTCCATGACTTCACCACACTTAGGGCATTTGACACCACTCATATTTTCAATAACACCAACAACTCTTTGATGAGTTTGTTTGGCTAACGTTCCTGATCTAACTGCAACTTCAGCTGCGCCAATTTGAGGAGTGGTAATAACAATTATTTCTGATTTAGGAACTAATTGCGCCACACTTATTGCCACATCTCCAGTTCCCGGAGGTAAATCCAGAAGTAATACATCTAAATCTCCCCACCAAACATCTGTCATGAATTGTTCAACTGCTTTATGAAGCATTGGTCCTCTAAAAGCAATAGGTTGCGTAACTCCACCAGGTTTAAAGGCCAACATAGAAATAACTCTTACTCCATGGGCTAATTGCGGCATGATCATTCCTTCAACCACGGTTGGTGCATTTGTCACGCCCATGATTCTTGGAATTGAATGACCATAAATATCCGCATCCAAAATTCCAACAGATAAACCTAGTTTTGAAAAAGCAATTCCTAGATTTGCGGTGATGGAAGATTTTCCAACTCCACCTTTTCCTGATGCAATGGCATAAACCCTAGTTAAATTTTTATCTGAGGCAAAAGGATTATCTTTTACAGGTCCTCTTAATTGCTCTCTTAATTTCTTACGCTGATCGTCATTCATTACATCAAGTTCAACTTTTACAACTGCGCCATCATCAACTTTTTTTACTGCAGTATTAACTCTGTTAACAATTTCCTGCTTTAAAGGGCAACCCTCCACAGTTAAATAAATTTCAACTAAAACATTTAAATTTTCAACTAAAACATTCTTGACCATGCCAATTTCAGTTATAGGTCTTCTAATTTCAGGATCTTGCACGCTTGCAAGAGCCGACATGACAGATTCTTTAGTTAAAGTCACTTTTAAGAACTATTCCAATTCTTTCTTTTCCTTAGAGAACTGAATTTCTTCAATAAGTTCTCTTAATTCATTCTTTATGTAGTCACGAGTTGCTACATCACTTAAGGCTATGCGTAAATCTGCTAATTCGCGAGCCAAGAATTCAGAATCAGCAAGGAGTCGTGCTGCTTGTGTTCTATCTTGAGCAATTTGAACTCGATCTCTATCAGCTTGACGATTTTGGGCAAGCAAAATTAAAGGCGCAGCATAAGAAGCTTGTAGTGAAAGCATCAAAGTTAATGCTAAAAATGGCCATGGATCAACTCGATAATTTTCTGGACCAATCGTGTTCCACAAAATCCAAGCGATAATAAAAATTGTCATAAGCGCGATGAAACGCCATGAACCAATACGTCTGGCAACTCTTTCGCTTAGTAAGCCAAATCTTTCAGGATCATATGGATTTCTAAATTGCAGTCCTCTGCTTCTTGGTTTATCAAGACGTGAGGTTCTAATTTTTTTACTCATCGATTCACCTCTATTGCATCTTGATCGCGCCAATCATCTGGCAACATGTGATCGATTACGTCATCAACCGTTACAGCGCCAAGTAAACGATTTTCTGAATCAACAACAGGTAGTGCAACTAAGTTATAAGTTGCAAAATATCTAGTTATTAAGGCAAGTGAAGTGTTTGGCTCAACTGGTTTTAATTCAGTATCGATAACACTTGAAACTAAAGTTCCTGGTGCTTCTCTTAACAGTCTTTGCATATGTGCCACACCTAAAAATTTTCCAGTAGGAGCATCAAGTGGTGGGCGAACTACATAAACCTGACTTGCAAGTGAAGGTGGTAGTTCTGGATTTCTAACATTTGCAAGTGCTTCGGCAACTGTTGCATCAGGTGGTAACACAATTGGTTCAGTTGTCATCATTCCACCAGCTGTGTAATCACCATAAGTTAAAAGTCGACGTAAATCATCTGCTTCTTCAGGTTCCATTAATTCCAAATATTCTTCTGCTTTTTGTGGTGGTAATTCTTTTAATAAATCTGCTGCATCATCTGGCGCCATTTCTTCAATAACATCTGCGGCACGTTCTATTTCTAATTTTTCAACAATCGAAACTCTAGTTTCTTCACTCATTTCTTCTAAAACGTCTGCGAGTCTTTCATCATCTAATTTAGATAAAACTTCAACTTGTTTATTCAATTCAAAATCTGCAATATACGTTGCAATATCTTGAGCTCTCATATCATTAATTGAAATTAAAGTGTTATCAATTGGTTGATTTGAATCTTGAATTGCTAAACCCTCAACTTCACTCCAATCTGCGAAGAATTTTTCACCTCTTCGACCAAATTTTGTTGAAGCGCGTTTTAAATAAACTTTTGTAATATGCCAATCAGCACCCGGTCTTGATTGCTCCATTGCAATATCAAGCAAAGTTACTTCTTCTCCAGTTTTTTTCATTTTCATTTTGCGATCAAGTAGTTGTCCAACGACTCTTGATTCAGATTCTCTTTGTTCAAATCGACGCATATTTACAACGCCAGTTGAAATTATTTGTCGTGATTCAAATTCGTTAACTCTAGAAATTGGTAAAAACACAATTCTTCTTTGAGGAACTTCAACTAATAGTCCAATGATTCTTGGAGGGTTATTGCTGTGACGTAAATGAACGAGGGTATCGCGAACTTTGCCCAGCTGATCACCCTGCGGATCGAATACAGCTGTGCCGGTTAAGCGAGATATAAATATACGGTCAGTCACAAGGCGAGTCTACTTCTTTGTTGTGATTGACTTTTACTCTTATATGAAAGTTACGAATACATTTAGCAAAAATTCATTTGATTTTGTAATTCTTGCCATTGCAATATTGGCCATTTCCACATCTGGTCCATTAATAACTATTACTGCAGCACCTGCTCTGGCAATTGCCTTCTGGCGTTGTTTATTAGGTGCAATAGCGACAGCACCATTTGCTTTTAAATCAGGAATCAATATAAATAAAAAAGCTTTTAAAGCATCTTTACTTGCGGGGTTTTTATTGGGAATACATTTTGCTGTCTGGATTCCGTCTTTAAGATTTACCACAGTGGCAGCCTCAACAGCTATGGTTGCAACTCAACCTGCTTGGGCTGCTTTATTTGCAAGATTAAAAGGTGAAAGATTTCCCAAACAAGTTTGGATCGGAATTTTAATTGCACTCATTGGAGTAATTCTTTTAACTGGAATAGACGTCTCATTAAATAGAAATGCAGTCATTGGTGACTTGCTAGCATTACTTGGTGCAATATTTGCAGCACTTTACGTCACAGTTGGGCAAAGTGCTCGAGAAAAGTTAACAACAGTGCAATATACATTCATTGCCTATTCTGCAGCCGCTTTTTCTTTACTTCTAATATGTTTATTTTTATCTGTGCAATTGTCTGGGTATTCCAGACAAGCTTGGCTTTATATATTCTTACTAACTCTTTTAGCTCAAATTCTTGGTCATACTTTGTTTAACATTACTTTGCGATCACTTTCTGCAACTGTAGTAAGTATGGGAATTTTATTTGAAATGCCAGGTTCGACAATTATTGCTGCAATTTTGATTGGACAAGTGCCTCCATGGCAAACAATTCCCGCCATAGTTTTATTGATGACTGGAATGGTTTTTGTGGTGAGAGGCTATAAATTTAAAGAGATTTAAGAAAAGTATCTATTTCGATAGCAGTTTTATCTGGCATTTCTCTTGCTGGTGAATGTCCTGCACCAAATATTTCAACATATTGACCATTTAGTTTTCTTGCCATTTCTTGTTGAACAGGTAGTGGCCAAATATCATCTTTTTCTCCAGATAAAACAAGTACTGGAACTTTATAATTTTCCAAAGTCTTAGATAACTTTTCACTAACAGGATCTATATGCATCAGCATATTGCCAATTGTTTTAATTGATAGTGGATTTGTATTAATCCAACGTTGTCTTCTCCATTTTCTTACTTTTCTAGAAAATTTTCTATAGCCAACCATTTTTTCTGCAAGTGTTTTTAAAAACCAAATAGTTGCCATGTTGTATTTATCTGTTGCTTTGACAAGTCTTGGTAGTCCACCCCAACGATTTTTTGGTAAAGATCCTGGTCCACTGCACATTAAAGTTATGCTGGCAAAAGATTTTGGTGATTTACTAACTGCAATTTGGCTTACTAAACCTCCAAATGAGTGACCGATTACATGAATAGGTTCTGCAAAACTGTTTGCAATATCAATTACATCTTGAGCTAATAAATCAATTGCGAAATCTTTTTCATCATTTGATCCATATGTAGCGGGTTGTCCATATTGATCTATGGCATAACAATGCCAACCTAAGGAAGAAAGAATTGGCATCATGGCAACAAAATCTTCTTTACTTCCGCTAAACCCAGGAATCATCAAAATTGTTCCTGCATGTATTGATTCTGGCTCAGAAACTAACGCACCAACAATGCAGCGTTTAGTAATTAATTTTTCTTCTCTAACACCAGCAGGATTCTTTAATAACTGTTCGTGCATTTATTAGCCAGCAAAACCTACGCGTCTTTGTTCAGGAGCTCCAAGTTCTACAAAAGTTATACGATCTCCTGGGATTAGTATTTTTCTTCCCTTATCATCCACAAGTGAAATCAGGGTTTTATTTTTTACAGCAGTTTCTATTTCTTTTGTAATTTCATCAGCAGACGCTTTTGTTTCGAAAACAACTTCACGTGCGCTGTCTTGAACACCAATTCTTACTTCCATTTAGCCTTTATCTCCTAATTTCTCTATTACTAACAATATAAGTAGTTAACGCTGGGTGCATCCTCAAGGTTTGCGACTTATCTAGTGCTGACCTAAAGTGAATAATTATGTTTGAATCCACGGTATTAACCAGCAATTCCTCCATTCGAATCAGACGAGTAAACAAAGACGCCAACGAAAAAGTCTTAATGTTGCATGGTCTTGGCGGCACTGGTTTGAATTGGAAACAATTAATAAATATTTTTAATGAAAACTTTGACATCATCGCCCCAGATTTACCTGGTTTTGGGCAATCGACTCCTATGAGCAACAGTAAATATCATCCAAAAGATTTCGCGGCCATTATGGCTGAAGTTGTAATTAATCAATTTGGTAACCAGAAAATACATTTATTTGGTAATTCTCATGGAGGATCAGTTGCAGTTCATTTTGCTTCCATGTTTCCTGAATTAACAAAGTCATTAACTTTAGTTTCTCCGGCATTACCTGATTTATTTCCAAAATTGAGTGCAAGTCCAGTAATACTTTCTGCAATTCCTGGTGTTGGTGAAAAACTATTAGAAAAGTATCAAGAACTTTCTATGGAAGAAAGAGCAAAAAATACAATTAACCAATGTTTTTATGACATTAAACTTGGGGAAAAGATTTGGCTAGAAGATTTATTACATGAAATGAAAGATCGACAACAACATGATTACATTAACGAAGTAACATTAACAACACTAAGAAATCTATTAACAACTTATTTTGATTTTTCAAGTACTAACCCATGGCAATTAGCAAAAAATATTAAACAAGAAGCATTGTTTATTTATGGTGCCAAAGATAAATTGGTACACCCTAAAGCGGCTCATGTAGTTCACAAGTATTTTGAAAACTCGAAAGTTTTAGTTCTTCCGCGAGTTGGGCACGTGGCTCATATTGAAAAGCCTCGTGAGGTAAGAGATTTCTTTTATCGACACCACTTTTCAAACCTCTTAGTTTCGGAGTAATGTTTAGGCCACAAGAAGACCAAGAGGATGTGTTCTTATGGCGTCAAACATCAAGCAATCAGCAAGTGCTCCATTAAAAGTTGCTCAATTAGAAGCTGACATAAAGTCAGGAAAAATTGACACAGTAATTGTGGGAATTACCGATATGCAAGGACGCTTACAAGGCAAAAGAATTCATGCACCGTTTTTCTTAAAAGACACAATGCATCATGGAACTGAAGGTTGCAATTATCTATTAGCAGTTGATGTGGATATGAATACTGTTCCTGGATTTGCAATGAGCTCATGGGATTCTGGTTATGGAGATATGGTTATGGCTCCTGATTACGACACTCTTCGTTACATTCCTTGGTTACCAGGAACCGCAATGGTTTTAGCTGATTTATTGAAAACTGATCACACAGATGTTTATGCATCTCCTCGACAAATTTTAAAGAAACAAATAAATAGATTAAAAGAACACAAGTTAGTTCCTTATGTTGGAACAGAACTTGAATTTATTGTTTTTAAAGATACTTATGAAGAAGCTTGGAATAAAGGTTACAAAGATTTAATTCCAGGAAATCAATACAACGTTGATTATTCATTGCTTGGAACTACCAGAGTTGAAGGATTATTAAGAGCAATCCGTTTAGGAATGGATGGAGCAGGTTTAGAAGTTGAATCTGCAAAAGGTGAATGTAATTTTGGTCAACATGAAATAGCTTTTAGATTTAAAGATGCATTAACTACTGCTGATAATCATGTGATTTATAAATTAGGCGCTAAAGAAATTGCCGCTGAACAAAATATGTCACTTACATTTATGGCGAAATTTAATGAAAGAGAAGGAAGCTCTTGTCACATTCACTTATCGGTTCGTGGTGAAAACGATGAACCTGTGATGGCAGATGACAAAGATGCACAAGGATTAAGTGCCTTAGGTAAATCATTTATTGCAGGACAACTTAAATATATGCGAGAAATGACATTATTTTTTGCTCCAAACATTAATTCATATAAGCGTTACGTTGAAGGCTCTTTTGCTCCAACCGCAATGAAGTGGGGAAGAGATAACAGAACTTGTTCGATTCGTTTAGTAGGGCACGGTCATTCATTGCGTTTTGAAAATAGAGTTCCAGGTGGAGATGTAAATCCTTATCTTGCAGAAGCTGCCATGATTGCCGCAGGAATTGCAGGTATTGAAGAAAAACTAACTTTGGAACCTGCATTTGAAGGCAATGCTTATGTTTCAGATGCCACCAGAGTTCCATCCACTTTAACTAAAGCAACAGAACTATGGGAGAAAAGTGATTTTGTAGCAAAAGTATTTGGGCAAGAAGTTAAAGATCATTATTTAAATATGGCTAAAGTTGAAATAGCAGCTTTTGATAGAAGCATTACTGATTGGGAGAGATTCAGAAGCTTCGAAAGAATGTAGTAATAAAGTAAGACTTGATTAAATCTAAGGAGTTAAAAATTGACAACTTTGCATGATGTTATTTCTCCCATTAACGAGCAAAAACTAACTCAGGTGCCAGCTCTTTCTGCTTCTGAAACAGTTGAAGCTATCACCAGAGCGCAAAAAGCATTTGAAACTTGGAAGAAAGTAGCACCTGCAGATAGAGCAAAACTATTAAGAAATTTTGCAAGCAAAGTTGAATCAAATATAGAAGTGTTAGCAAAACTTGAAGTTGAAAATGCAGGCCACACAATTGGGAATGCTAGATGGGAAGCAAATAACGTAGTTAACGTTTTAAATTATTACGCCGGTGCCCCAGAAAGATTATTTGGTAGACAAATTCCAGTTCCAGGTGGCGTGGACATAACTTTTAGAGAACCTATCGGAGTTGTTGGAGTAATTGTGCCGTGGAATTTTCCAATGCCAATTGCTGGTTGGGGATTTGCTCCAGCACTTGCAGCAGGATGCACAGTTGTTTTAAAACCTGCTGAAGTTACACCTTTAACTGCTATGAAATTAGCAGAACTTGGTTTAGAAGCAGGACTTCCAGAAAATGTTTTCCAAGTTGTTACAGGATCTGGAAAAATTGTAGGAGAAACGTTAGTTCAAGATCCAAGAGTAAGAAAAATTGTTTTTACTGGTTCAACTGAAATTGGCACTCAAATCATGGCTAAGTGTGCACCAAATGTAAAAAGAGTAACTTTAGAACTTGGCGGAAAATCTGCAAACGTTATTTTTGCTGACGCTGATTTAGAAAAAGCAGCAGCAAGTGCACCTGGTTCAGTATTTGATAATGCAGGACAAGACTGCTGCGCTCGCTCAAGATTATTAATTGAAAAAAGTGCATTCGATAAATTCATGCCTTTATTTGAAAAAGCAGTGAAATCATTCAAATGCGCAGATCCTTTTGATACCTCAACTGAAATGGGACCACTAATTACAAAAGCACATAAAGACAAAGTTGCTTCATATGTTGAAGAATCTTTGGTGGCATTTCGAGGCAGTGCACCTTCTGGATCTGGTTTTTGGTTTCCTCCAACTGTGTTACACATAACAGATAGAAATCACCGAGCCTTGAAAGAAGAAATTTTTGGACCTGTAGTTTCAGTAGTCACATTTGAAGATGAACAAGATGCAATTAATTTGGCTAATGATTCAGAATTTGGTTTAAGTGGATCTATCTGGACAAATAATGGGGCAAAGGCTTTGAGAGTTTCACGAGGTATTGAAAGTGGAAATCTTTCTGTTAATTCTCATTCTTCAGTTAGATATTGGACACCATTTGGTGGATTTAAAAAATCAGGTTTGGGACGCGAATTAGGTCCAGATGCACTAAACGCGTTTACCGAAGAAAAGAACGTATTTATCAATACGGATATTTAAGGAGAATAAAAGTTGAAAAGACTAGAAGGAAGAGTTGCCACAATTACAGGTGGCGGTTCAGGAATCGGTAGAGCTACCGCAATTCGTTTTGCATCTGAAGGCGCACATGTAGTTATTGCTGACATGGATGAAAAGAATGGTCAAAGTGTTGCTAACGAAGTTAACGGAACATTTATTAAGTGCAACGTGACTGATAAACAAAGCGTTGACAATTTATTTGCAGAAGTTTTTAAAAAATTTGGCAAGATTGATATAGCTTTTAATAACGCTGGTATTTCTCCACCAGATGATGATTCAATTTTGATTACCGAATTAGAAGCATGGGACAAAGTCCAATTAGTTAATTTGACTTCTGTCTATTTATGTTGCAAAGCAGTTTTGCCATACATGCTTGAAGCTAAAAAAGGTTCAATTATTAACACTGCTTCCTTTGTAGCAACATTGGCAGCTGCAACTTCACAAATTTCTTACACTGCTTCAAAAGGTGGAGTTTTAGCGATGACTAGAGAACTTGGTGTGCAATTTGCCCGCGAAGGTGTCAGAGTTAATGCATTATCTCCAGGACCAATTAACACACCTTTGTTGCAAGAATTATTTGCTAAAGACAAAGAAAGAGCACAACGTCGTTTAGTTCATATTCCTATGGGCAGATTCGGTGAAGCTCATGAAATTGCAGCAGCTGTTGCATTCTTAGCAAGTGATGATTCATCATTTATTACAGCATCAAACTTCTTAGTAGATGGTGGAATTACTGGAGCTTACGTAACACCGCTATAAATTTATAGCGGTCTTGCTCCACTTATTCCTACAGCTTTTGCACCTAATTGGTTTGCTTTTTTTAAAGTAATTTCTGCGGGATCTTTATTAACAACACTTACTAAAAATCCTGCAGCAAAAGCATCACCGGCACCAATTAAATCAACAACGTGAACTTTTTCAGGAATATCTTTAATTTCAGAGTCATCTTTAATCCAAAGTGATTCTTTACTTCCTTGTTTAAGAATCAAGTTTTTACATAAAGACTTTATTTTGTTCAAATCTCCTAAGACTTCTGCTTCATCACTGTTAGCGAATAAATAATCCCAAGGTGCTAATTCTTCTAAAGCTTTAAATCCATCATTATCAATTAGGGGTTGACTTGACGCAACATCGACTGAAGTTTTTAAGTTATGAACTTTTGCAAGTTTAATTATTTCACCAATTGCATTTTTAGTTTTTTTTCTTAACAAACTATAAGCAGAAATATGAATTATTTCTGCTTGAGTAAGCCAATCAGCTGGAACATCCTGACTGGATAAGAAAATATTTGCACCAGGATCAGGAAACATAGTTCTTTCACCCGTTGAGTCAATCAAAATGGCACAACTGCCACTTGAAACATTAGGCGTGACTAATAAATTTAGTTTTAGATTTGGTCGATTAAGTTCTTCTTGAATTATTTTTCCAGTTTGATCATCACCAATTCTTGCAACTAAACCAACTTCTATATTTTGAGTAGCAGCCCAAACTGCAGTATTGGTAGCAGAACCTCCTCCTTGTATTTTTATTTTTGCTTGGGTATCTGATCCAAAAGCAATTTGGTCTTGATGAGAAATCAAGATGTCTTGCATGACATCACCGACAAAGATTATTTTTACAGGCATTATTTGGAGATGGCTACGGCAATTTGAGCAGCAAGTTGGGCATTACTTTTAACCAATGCCACATTAGCTTTTAGTGATTGTCCTTTTGATTCAGAATGCATCAGACCTAAAAGAAAAGGAGTAACGGCTTTCCCGGTTATGTGTTGCTCTTGAGAAAGTTTCATACCTTTTTCTAAGATTTCTCTCTCAAGTTTTGGATCAAATTCATCTTCTTTTTTGATTGGGTTAGCAATAAGTATTGATTGTGTAAAATTATTGGATTTTCTAAATTTATATATATTGGCTATCTCTTCTGGAGATTCAACTTTTTCACCAATATCAAATCCAGAATCTTTAATCCAAAAGCCAGGAAAATCATTAGTTTTCCAACCATAAACAGGAACATGCCAGGTTTCTAATCTTTCTAAAGTTGCTGCTACATCCAAAATAGATTTAACACCACTAGAAACAACCACGATAGGAATTTGGGCAAGAGCAGTTATATCCCCAGATTCATCAAAAGTTTCAATTGCACCTTTATGAACTCCACCTAAACCACCTGTTGCAAAAGTTGAAATGCCACTTAAGTGAGCAATCCATGCAGTACTTGCCACAGTGGTTGCCCCTGATTGTTTTCTAGTAACACAATGAGCAATGTCTCTAATTCCTAGTTTTAAAATATTTGGATCATTTGCAACTTGGGATAATTGGTTGTCATCTAAACCAACACAAATTTCACCATTTATGATGGCAATAGTTGCAGGTACTGCACCTTGCTCTTTAACTACTGCTTCAATTTCTTGAGCAATTTTGAAATTATCTGGACGAGGTAGGCCATGAGCAATAATGGTTGACTCCAAAGCCACAACTGCTTTTCTATTATTTAAAGCTTCTTGAACTATTGGATTAATTTTCACTTTTGGCACGCTTTAACTAAAGCTTCAAATAATCTTTTATCTTCACTCATTTCAGGATGCCATTGCACGCCTAAAGAAAAATTTCTAGTTTGATCTTCTAAAACTTCAATTGTGTCATCTTCAGCCCACCCAGTAATAGTTAAATTTCCTGGATTTTCAACTGCTTGATGATGAGAAGAATTAACTGTGGTTTCAGTGGTATTTAGTATTTTTGAAATTAGAGAATCTTTAACAAATCTAGCTCCATGATTTACAAATTGAGCAGGTGCTGGGCGGTGATTTAATTTTGAAACATCTGGAAGATGTTGAATTAATGTTCCACCTTCGCTCACAGCCATAATTTGTAAACCTCTACAAATTCCTAAGAATGGAAGATTAATTTCTTTTGCTTTTTTATAAAGACTTATTTCACCTGCATCTCTAGTTAATCTTGGTTTGTCACTTGTTTCATGAGGTGTTTGTTTGTAAAGTCTGGCATCGATATCTGCACCACCTGCAATTATTAAGCCATCTAATTTTTCAACAACATGAGATCCAAATTCATCAGGCGGAATTATTACTGCACGACCACCTGCTTGAGTAACAGATGAAACATATTCAAAAGGTAAAACTGCAGCAGTGATATCCCAAGCCCCCCATTTGGCTGGTTCAACGTAACAAGAAATTCCTATGACTGGTGAATTCATGAATGTAGTCTTTCATAACTTTAAATTCATTCAATGGGAGTGATTGAAAAATCACTCCCACCGAGTGAGCCGCTGATGGGATTTGAACCCACACATTTTCCCTGCGAGTAAAAGCGCTCTATCCTTTGAGCTACAGCGGCATCTGTTTAGGTTTATATTTCACAAACTTCTAGTAAGAAAAATAAAAAAATTGTGGAAAATCATGGACTGTGGATTAATTCAAAAGAATTACAATCGATTGACAATTCATTAACAAAATGTCACAATTTTTATGCGAGTGGAAGTAAATCTATTCTTTGAAGTTTTCCCATTTGGCCCTGCGAAAGCAGGGCCAAATCATTTTAGGTCTAATGCAAGATTTTTATTTCTTCATTTATGCTCTACGGTAGTAATGTGAAAATCAATCCGCTTATTACAGATTTAGCTTCTTTGAGCAATGAAGAAATCAAAAGATATTCACGGCATGTTCTCTTACCTGAAATAGGTTTGGACAATCAACAACGAATCTCAAATGCCAAGGTATTAGTTATAGGAGCTGGGGGACTAGGTTCACCAATTTTGCTTTATCTAGCTGCAGCTGGAGTAAAAGAATTAGGTATTTGTGATTTTGATGTTGTAGATGAAACAAATTTGCAGCGCCAAATATTATTTAATGGTTTAAGTATTGGAAAAGATAAAGCGGTAGAAGCAAAAGAAAAAATTAATCAATTAAATCCTTTTGTAAAAGTATCCGTATTTAATGAATTGATTACCGCTAAAAATGCTGAGTCAATTATTAAAAATTTTGATTTAGTAATTGATGGAAGTGATAATTTTGCAACTAGATACTTATTAAATGATGCTTGTGTAATTTTAGATAAACCATATATATGGGCAAGTATTTATAGATTTGATGGCCAAGTAAGTGTTTTTTGGAAAAAATATGGACCTTGTTATAGATGTTTACATCCAGAACCACCGCCAACAAATATGGTGCAAACTTGTGCATCTGGAGGAGTGCTAGCCAGCATGTGTGCCACGATTGCTTCATTACAAGTTACTCAAGCATTACAACTAATAACAGGTGTTGGAGATGTTTTAATTGGCCAAGTACTTTCATATTCAGCGCTTGAAACAAGTTTTAGAAAAATCGAAATCAATAGAGATCCAAACTGTGTAATTTGTGGAAAAAATCCCACTATTACTTCATTAATTGATTACGAACAATTTTGTGGTCCAGTAAAACCTAGAAAAGATCCAGGAATTAAACCACTTGAATTAAAAGCCATGCTAGAAAAAAGAAAAAATAATGAATTAGATTTTACTTTAATAGATATAAGAGAAGAACCAGAAAAAAATCTAGTTGAAATTGATGGATCTGAGTTCATAAATAAAGATGAGATATATGCCCAAGATGGCCTTACTTTAATTCCAAAAGATAAACCAGTTGTGCTCTATTGCAGATCTGGAAATCGATCCACTGAAGTCATGAATTTCCTACAACACAACGGATTCTTAGAAATATCCCATCTGGAAGGCGGGATTGTGGCTTGGGTTAAAGAGGTTGAACCTAACAAAGTTTCCTATTAGTTCTCTCACGAATTGACCCTGCAAGGTAAGGCTTTAACACTGGTTTCATAGACTATTTATTCGGTTATTCAAAAAGCTGAAGCAAAAGAAGAGTTAAGAGAGGTATGGCAAAAGACGGGGCTATTGAACTTGAAGGCACCATTGCAGAGACCCTGCCAAATGCGATGTTCAAAGTTCAACTAGACAACGGCCATATGGTTCTTGCTCACATCAGCGGCAAAATGAGAATGCATTACATCAGAATTTTGCCTGACGATCGCGTAATCGTGGAGTTATCTCCATACGATTTAACTCGTGGTCGGATTGTTTACCGCTACAAGTAACAACTATTACTAAAGGAAAGTATGAAAGTACAACCAAGTGTTAAGAAGATTTGCGATAAGTGCAAAGTTATTCGCAGACACAAAAAAGTAATGGTTATTTGTGAAAACCCAAGACACAAACAACGTCAGGGCTAACTACAACTTGTAGATAACCAATTATGGTTATCCGTCACCTCAAATTAAATCTTGCCGATTTAAATAGAGAACGAAACCTCTAGTAATTTCAGAAGCTAGAGACTTACCCAGGGCGGGTAAGACCGATAACCGTAACAGACTTCTGAAAAATTTAAAGAAAAGGAAAACCGCCCAATATGGCACGTTTAGCTGGAGTTGATCTTCCAAACGACAAACGCGTGGAAGTAGCACTGCAATATATATATGGAATTGGTAAAACTCGTTCCATTGAAATGTTAAAAGCATCTGGTGTAAATCCAAATACCAGAGTTAAAGATTTAGGTGAACCCGAATTAGTTAAATTGCGTGATTATCTCGATCAAAACTTTAAAGTTGAAGGTGATCTTCGTCGTGAAGTTTCTGCAGATATCAGACGCAAAGTAGAAATTGGTTCATATCAAGGTATTCGTCATCGTCGTGGTTTGCCAGTTCGTGGTCAAAGAACTCACACCAATGCACGTACACGTAAAGGTCCGCGCAAAACCGTTGCCGGCAAAAAGATTGCAACGAAGTAGAGGGATTTGATTAATGGCTGAAAAAGAGAAAAAAGCAAAACCTGCAGCAGCAAAGAAAGTTCGTAAAAAAACTAAAAAGAATGTTGCTCATGGACAAGCTCACATCAAATCAACTTTCAATAACACAATTGTTTCAATTACAGATTTGACTGGTGCAGTAATTGCATCATCATCAAGTGGACATGTTGGTTTCAAAGGTTCAAGAAAATCAACACCATTTGCTGCACAACTCGCGGCTGAAGATGCAGCAAAAAAAGCAATGGAACATGGACTTAAAAAAGTCGATGTTTTTGTTAAAGGGCCAGGATCTGGTAGAGAAACCGCTATTAGATCTTTACAAGCCTCTGGTCTTGAAGTTGGTTTAATTCAAGACGTCACCCCAGTTCCATTTAACGGTGTTCGTCACCGCAAACGTCGTCGCGTCTAGTTAAAGAATTAAAGGAGAAAAGAAAAACTTATGGCACGTTATACAGGGGCAGATTGCAAGAGATGCCGCAGAGAAAAAGTAAAACTTTATTTAAAAGGTTCTAAATGTGATTCACCAAAGTGTCCAATGGAATCAAGACCATTTCCACCAGGACAACATGGAAGAAATCGTGGTAAAGAATCTGAATATTCATTACAAAAGCGTGAAAAACAAAAAGCTGCACGTATTTATGGAGTGTTAGAAAAACAATTCCGTAACTATTACGAAGAAGCATCACGCAGAACTGGTAAGACTGGTGAAAACCTTCTGGTCATGTTAGAAAATCGTTTAGACAACGTTATCTATCGTGCAGGTTTTGCAAAAAGTCGTGACATGGCAAGACAAATTGTGCGCCATGGTCATATCTTGGTAAATGGTAAAAAATTAAACATTCCTTCTTATCAAGTAAAAACAACTGACATTATCGAAGTTCGCCCAGAGTCACGCGAATTGACACCATTTGTGGTGGCAAGAGCTGAATCTGGTGAAAAAACAATTCCAGCATGGCTTGATGTGTCCGCACACAACATGCGCGTAATTGTTACTGCAGTACCAGTGAGATCACAAATCGACACAGCTGTTCAAGAACAGTTGATCGTTGAGTTGTACTCCAAGTAAGAAAAAGCAATATCCCCGACAAGGGCGTCAAATAGTGGTCGCCTGAAAGGTAAGAAAAAAATATGTTAATAGCACAACGTCCGATACTGGTTGAAGAACCAATTTCAGATACTCGCGCAAGATACATTCTCGAGCCGCTAGAACCAGGTTTTGGTTATACGCTGGGAAACTCTTTACGTAGAACACTTCTTTCTTCAATTCCAGGAGCTGCAATTACCAGCATCAGAATTGAAGGAGCTTTACATGAATTCACAAACCTTGATGGTGTTGTGGAAGATGTAACCGAAATAGTTTTGAACATTAAAGACATCGTGGTTTCTTCAGATAATGATGAGCCATCTGTGATGCATTTAAAGAAGTCAGGTCCTGGAGAAGTAACTGCAGGAGATATTTCAGCGCCAGCAGGTGTTGAAGTACACAATCCAAAACACCACATCGCAACTCTAAATTCCAAAGGTAAATTAGAAATGGAATTAGTAGTTGAACGCGGTAGAGGATATGTAACCGCTGTCCAAAATAAAGTCAGTGGTGCAGAAATTGGTCGCATTCCAGTTGACTCTTTATATTCCCCAGTTGTCAAAGTTACTTACAAAGTAGAAG
>VFQT010001942.1_pt1 | contig 22735 bp, 21 predicted proteins | sample 3512381 | NCBI WGS metagenome assembly VFQT01 (sample SAMN10412376, study PRJNA504923) | tailings metagenome | isolation source: Relicate 2 Philex TSF3 active mining site | place: Philippines: Tuba, Benguet | collected 2017-08-29
TCCAGTTGCCAATCCCGCCAAGCCGCTTGAACTCGCTGCGCTGGATGTCGATCCACTTCTGCGCATAGTCCCGGCACGCTTTGCGAAACTCCGCCGTCGGTACGTCGCGCTTCTGCTTTCCGGCAGCACGATACTCCTCTTCGACCTTCCACTCGATCGGCAGGCCATGGCAGTCCCAACCCGGAATGTAGTCCGCATCGAAGCCCATCATCTGCCGCGTGCGGATCACAAGGTCCTTCAGCGTCTTATTCATCGATGTGCCGATGTGGATATGTCCGTTCGCATAGGGCGGACCATCGTGCAGCATAAAGGCGGGCGCGTTGCGCCGTTTCGCATCGGCCCGCAGCTGAGCGTAGAGGTTTTCCGCCTCCCATTTCGCGAGTCGCGCTGGCTCCTGCTGCGGCAGGCCGCCACGCATCGGGAAATCGGTTTTCGGAAGGAACAGCGTGTCCTTGTAGGGGTTTGCCGCGTCGTCTTTTGGGCCGTCTTTGTCTGGGCGTGTCATGGCTCGAATCTGGGTGTCGCTGGAGTGGGTGCCTGGTGCGGATACGACTTTCCCGGCGTCAGACGCGTCAGGTCGCGTCCGCCGGGCCCATAATTCGAATGATCGCCGCTCGGGTCATGGCAGGCTGATAGCAGCGTCGCCGCCGGTTCGCCAAGGGCGGTTGTTTGGCCTCATGGCGACGGCGGCTGTGCAGACACAAGCAGGCTGCGCGCATTGGCCTCGTCCTGTCGCATCGCTACGACCAGGTCATCGAGCCCGGAAAACGTCTCCTGCGGTCTCAGAAAAGCGACAAACGCCGTGTGCAGCCGCTTGCCATAGAGATCGCCGTTCCAGTCGAAGATCACCACCTCCAGCAACGGATCACGCAGTCCCGTCGTCGGCGTGCGGCCGAAACTCGCAACGCCAGGCCGCCACACGGCCTCGCTATCGACCTGCGTCCAGACCGCATAGACCCCGTGCGCGGGGTGGACGATCTCGCCGAGCCGCATGTTGGCGGTCGGATAGCCCAGTGTCCGGCCACGCTTCTCGCCATGCTCGACGATCGCATCGACAGTCCACCACCCGCCGAGCCCGCGCGCCGCCTCCTTCATGTCGCCGCGTTCGATGGCGGCGCGAATGGCGGAGGACGACACCTTCTCCCCGGCGTCCTGCACCTCTGCGACAACATGCACCTCGAAACCCATGTCCGCCCCATGCCGGCGCAGGCTGTCTGCGTCGCCCATGCGCCCCTTGCCGAACCGGAAGTCAAACCCAACGCTCACGCTCCGCGCGCCTACTTCGCCGACGATCACGCGCTGGCAGAATTCGCGATCCGTCATTGCCGCCATTGCTGCGTCAAACTTCAGCAGGCGCAGGTCCTGAACGCCAATTGCGTTCAGCGCGATCTCACGGCGCAACGGCGTCATCAGCCGGAAGGGCAGCGCAGCTGGCTGGAAGAACCTGCGCGGCGCCGGTTCAAAGGTCGCCACGCCCAGCGGGATGCCAAGACGCTTTGCCGCTGCGGCGGCCGAAGCGATCACTGCGCGATGCCCCGCATGCAGCCCATCGAAGTTTCCCAGCGCGATCGCGGCGCCCGACATGCCTGGCCTATTCGGGCTTGCCGGACGGCACCATGACGAGCGCATCGCCCTTCATGCAGACCTTACCGTCGACTTCACCCTTGACCGACAAACGCACGCGACATCCGCGCTCGATCATCTCGATCACTTCCGCAGAGGATGTCACCGTGTCGCCGATCCGAACTGGCCGGACAAACTTCAGGTTCAGCTCCATGAACACCGCGCCCGGCCCGGGCAGGTCATTTCCCAAAATCGCCGAGATGTAGGAAGCGGTCAGCGCTCCGTGCGCGATGCGTCCCTTGAACTGCGTCTTGCGCGCATAGTCCTCGTCCATGTGCAACGGGTTGTGGTCGCCGGAGACGCGGGCGAAGTCGATCACGTCCTGCTCGGACACCGTATTCTCGATCGACACAGTCATGCCCACCGCAAGGTCGGCGAAAGTCTTGCCCGTCTTCATGCCCAGCAATCCTCAAGTCCCCGGCCGCGCAGGCGGTCGTCCAAAGGCGGGTCCATAGAGCAATCCGCCCGCGCGTGGGAACCGTTTTCAACGCATACGCTTTGCCGGACGAGTCCCACCTGCTCCGAATTCCGTACATTCACGCCATTTTCGCGCGACCGGGGCCATAATCGCCACTAGCACTTGGTCTCGAACGCCTCACCGTTGCCTGCAACGACTACATGCGCGTTCCGGTGGCCGATGGCGACCCCACCATGCTCCGCATCACGCGTAACCAACTGAATCAATGAAGCTTTCTTAACACCCAATCGGCCCGGGATGTGCGCAGGGCGATCGCGAGCTCACGGCCGGCAATTTCAGCCCCATAATCTCCAACGCGAAGATGGAGCCGATCAAAAGCCTTAGCTGCTCCAGCACACCCAGGCCGACGAGCGGCTGAAAACCGTCCCTGTGCTCATGATCACCGCCGAATCGGACACCAACAGAATTGTGGTCGCCGGCCAGGCCGGCGTGAGCACCCCCATTGCGAAGCCTTCCAACGCCGACACGTTTCGCAACCGGCTGGCCTGCGTCCTCCGAAGGTTCTGCGGCACAGGGCCAACGAAAAAGGGCCGCAGCATGCCGCGGCCCTTCCCCGAACAGACCAAGGGTACGTTACCAGGTCATGCGCGCCTTCAGATAGTAGAAGCCGCCATTGAAACCGAATGGCGAGCGTTCGCCATACTGTGAACCGACGATGCCCGCCCACGGATTGTCGACCGGATACTCGTCGAACAGGTTCTGCGCGCCGGCGATCAGTTCAACATTCTCCGTCACCTTGTAGCCGACTTCAGCGTCAAGCAGGAACGCGGCTTCGCCATCGATCGGCAGGGTCTCGTCCTCGAGGTGGGCTTCGAAATACTCGCCATAATAGTTCACCCGGCCAAGCAGGCGCCACGGCCCCTGCGTGTGCGTGACGGAGAAGTTGCCCTTCCAGTTCGGCAGGGACTCCTCCAGTTGCCGCACGCGGGTCGACGAGATCGTCTGGCCAGCGTTTTCCACGCTGGTATCGGTATAGTTCAACGCCAGCGTGTAGTCGGTGTCGCCGACCTGGATGAAGTCCACCGGTCCTGACAGCACGACGTCGATCCCGCGAGTCTCGGTATCGAAGTCGTTGTTGAAGAACGAGAACGAGATCAGGTCCTCGAAGCCCGTGAAGTTCGCGCGGTCAAGCACGTTGGCGTTGTCGAGGATGGTGAGAAGCTCGCCCGTGCGGGTCGCCCCGCCGGTAGGCACGTTCCTCTGCGCAGCGAGGAACTGCAGCGCAGCCGGGAAGTTGATCGCAGAAGAGCGAGAAATGCGGTCCTCGACGTCGATCTGGAAGAGATCCACCGTCAGCGTCGACGAGCCAATATCGAACGCGCCGCCGAGGGTGAAGTTTTCCGATTCCTCCGGCCCGAGCGTCGGGCGCGTCAGGCCCAGCCCACCTGCCGAAACCGGCGCGGCGATGTAATCGGCCGCAATCTGACCGGCCGGGCTGCTCAGTGGGAAGGTGCCTTCGTCCTGGAGCTCGCCATTGGAGAACTGCGTCGTCACGTTGATGACGTTTGCCTGCCCCGCAGTCGGTGCATGGAAGCCAGTAGACCAGGTCGAACGCAGACGGAAGCCGTCCATCACACGCCACAAGCCGCCGATCTTGTAGTTCGTCGTGCTGCCGAAGCTGTCATAGTCTTCGTACCGCACCGCGCCCTGCAGCGTCACCGCCTCGGTGACGTCGGTTTCGAGATCGATGTAGTAGGACGTGTTGGACTGGCTGCTCGTGCCCGCAGAAGCCGGGGTGAAGCCGCCAAAGCCGTTCGAGCTGCTGGAGAAACCCTGGCCCAGCGGGTAGGCGCTGGAAGGCGCTGCCAGCGGTCCGAGCGCGTAGGAGGCCGGATCGCCTGCGCGCACTTCAAACTCTTCCTCGCGCCATTCGAAGCCGAACGCGATGTTGAGGTCGGAGGCGAAACCCACCGGCAGCCCGTAGCCGAAGTCGAGATTGAAGATGTTCTCGACCTGGCCGTAGCCGCCGGGGTTAAACGAGGTCGGAGTATTCGGCCCGAGCGAGGCGTTGACTGTGTTCTTGATCAGGAAGTCCGCCTGGTTCTCGCCGTAGCGGTAGCTCACATCGTAGCTTAGGCCCGAAACCCACGGCACTTCACCGCGCAGGCCTAGCGCGATCGACGTATCCTCCAGCTGACCGCCGAAGCGCGGCGTGAAGCCGCCAGGGAAAAGCTCAACAAACGCGAAGCAGTTCGGGTTGGCCGTCACCGCAGCGAGCACCGCCGCGTTTGGCCGCAGGCCGCCGCCCGCGGTCAGCGGGATCCCCGCCGGGCAATCACCCGCAGTGGTGACTGACAGGTCTCCCACCCGGATAGACGGCACGCCGCCCGAGGTAGCTGCCAGGGGCGCGCCGGTTACCGGATCGACGGTTGGACCTGCATAAACACCAGGCCGGTTGGTCGGATTGCGGAAGTAGAAGCCGCCTTCCACTTCGCGTTGGGCGTAGTTTCCGAACGCATAGAGCTCATGCTTGTCGTCGAGATCATACCCGAAATTGGCGTAGATCTTGATGTCGTCCTTGACCTCGGGCTGCCCCCAGATCTGAGCCGGGTTGGCAACGGCGGTATTGCCCGCCGCGATCAGCGCCGCCGCATCGTCGCGCTGCACCGAGCGGCTGGTGGGATCGGTCTGCTGGTATTCGGCCGACAGGTTCAGAAAGCCATTTGTGCCGATCGGCAGGCCGACATTGCCCGCGATCTGGTATGAGGCGCCATCTCCCTCATAGGTCTGGCCCCATTTCGCTTCGAGGCTCCCGCCGGAGGAGTCGTCCTTCAGGATGAAGTTGATAACGCCCGCGATGGCGTCTGACCCATACTACGAGGAGGCGCCATCGCGCAGCACTTCGACCTGCTTCAGAGCAATCGCCGGAACGGTGGAGATGTCGGGGCCCTGGCTGCCGTCAGAAATGCCGCCGCCAAGGAAAGCGATCACGGCGGCGCGGTGCATGCGCTTGCCGTTCACCAGCACAAGCGTGTTGTCCGGCGGCAGACCGCGCAAGTTGATCGGGCGTACGAGTGTCGCCGCATCGGAGATCGGTTGCGTGCCGACATTGAAGGACGGCACCAGGGTGCGTAGGATGTTAACCGCATCGTTGTCGCCCTGGTTCACCAGCTCGTCGCCGGCCACGACGTCCACCGGGGCCGGCGAGTCGATCGCGGAACGCGCATCCACGCGCGTGCCCGTGATGATCACGACGTCCTCATCGCCTCCGCCTTGTTGGGCAAGAGCCAGAGGAATGCCAAAGGCTCCGATCGCGAGCGCCATGGCGGCGCCCCGCATCAACTTAACTCTCATAGACCCCACTCCGTCTGTTAACGACGATCGACCATTCTATCCGGCACCTTTTGCGCCCAGACCGTTCGCGTCGGGATTGAATTTTGGCCGCCCGATCCTTGAGCGGTGAGGCGCAGGCGACACCCTGCACGAATGATGTATCCGTGAAAATCTCAGGAGAACCCTGCGGAAAGATCGCCGGCCGCCCCTTGGTCGGCCGCTACTGCCGCAAACACGATGGCGTCAGCCTGCACGCCTGCGCTGCCCCAGCTTCGCCAAACCAGCTATGCTATTGGCCAAACCCTGAAGGAGGGCGCGATGCGCACACAGGCAGTATCGATTCTGACAATTGCGGTTCTTGCCCTCTCAGCGGGTGTCGCACATGCGCAACCCGGCCTGAGCGGGGGTAACGATCTTGACGCCATCGACAAGGCCCATCGCCTCGACCAGGAAAAGCAGCGGGAACGGGACAGCACGCGGAAAAACGGCCTCGATGCGCTGCAGGCGCAGGACTTCGCGCTCGCGGAGAAGGAGTTCGCCAGGCTCCTGTCCATGGACCCCACGACCAGCGATGCCAACTACCTGATGGGGCTCACGCAAATGGGCCTCAAAAAATGGCCCGAAGCGAAGGCCTATCTCCAAACCGCTGTGGTGAGCGAACCGACACGCCCCGAGCCCAAGGCCCGCCTCGGCGTCGCTCACGTCATGCTCGGCGACATCAACTCTGCCGCTGACCAGCACGACGCCCTCGGCGCCATGGCCCGCGCCTGCAATGGCTGCCCCGACCAGAAGACCATCAACGACAACCTTCTGATGCTGGACAAAATCCTGGTCGCGGCGACCAAGCCGAAGACACCGGGGTAGGCGTCGGCTACCCCCTCCCCCGCAAGAGTCGGCCCTTTTGCCTGTCCCAGTCGCGCTTCTTCTCGACGTCGCGCTTGTCGGGCGCCCTGCGGCCAGTCGCCAGGGCAAGCTTGATCTTCGCCATGCCCGTCTCCCCAAAATAGAGCTCGAGCGGCACCAGCGTGCGCCCTTCCCGGTCCACCGCCCCGGTGAGCCGGTTGAACTCGCGCTTCTTCACCAGCAGCACGCGCTTGCGCCCCGGCTCGTGGTTGAACTGTCCGGCCGGCGGATAGATCGGGATGGTCGAATTCACCATAACGATCTGCCCGTTTTCCTCGCGCGCATAGGCCTCCGCGATGTTCGCGCGCCCCTCGCGCAACGACTTCACTTCCGACCCGGTGAGCACGACGCCGACCTCCAGCGTGTCAACGATCTCGTAATTGCGCCGCGCCTGCCGGTTCTCTGCAACGAGTTTTCTCGCCAGCTCGCGCCGCGTCTTGCCTTTGGGATTCTGTCCACCGGTTCTCGGGCCCTGCGCCATGATCTATCCGCCCTAGCCGCTAACGCGCACGCCCGTGTTCCGAGGAGCACGCGAAGCGTCCGTCTCGAAAAACGAGAGCGTGCTCAACGGCGCCTTCACAACACACCCGCTTCCTGCATCGCCGTCCTGATCTCGTCCTTAACAGCCTGGTTCTGCACCGGCACGAGCGGCAGGCGCAGCTCGTTCTCGCACAGGCCGAGCAGCGAAAGTGCATACTTCGCCGGCGCCGGGCTCGGTTCGAGGAACATCGCGCGATGCAGCCGCGCAAGCGTATCGTTGATCCGTCGCGCCTCGGCATAGTCGCCGCGCAGCGTCGCCTCCTGCATCTTCGCACATTGGGCCGGCGCCACGTTGGCGGTCACCGATATGCACCCTACCCCGCCCTGCGCATTGAACGCCACCGCGCTGGGGTCCTCCCCCGAAATCTGGATGAAGCCTGCCTTGCACAGCGCCGTATGCCGGGCCACGCGTGACAGGTCCGCCGACGCATCCTTGATCCCGATCACATTTGGCAATTGCGACAGCCGCGCAACGAGTTCCACGCCCATGTCGGACCCCGTCCGACCCGGCACATTGTAAAGGAAAATCGGCAGTTGAACCGCTTCCGTCAAAGTTTTGTAATGTGCATAAACGCCATCTTGGGAAGGGCGGTTGTAATACGGGTTCACGATCAGGGCTGCGTGAGCTCCGACTTTCTTGGCGTGCTGCAGGAGGCCAATCGCCTCCGCGGTTGAATTGGAGCCTGTGCCAGCGATGACCGGAACTCGCCCCGCCACCGTTTTCACGCACAGCTCGACGACGGCCATGTCCTCCTCATGCGACAGCGTTGAGGCCTCGCCTGTTGTGCCGCATACCACGACACCATGCGTTCCGGCCGCGATCTGCCGTTCGACCAGCGCCCTGAACGCCTCTTCGTCCACCTTCCCCTTCCGGAACGGGGTTACGAGGGCGGGTATGGACCCCTTGAACAGCATCACGGCGGGATTCCCTGGAAAGGAGCAGCGCGACAGGCGCGACTCGCCGGATAATCATCCCGCACCATGTTTTGGCAAGGCGCGCGTGCCAACCGGACGCCAACGGAGATGGGGGGTTACTGCTATGCGGCGCCTGGTTACGAGCATTGCGGTCTGCGGCCTGTGGGTATCGGCAGCAGCCGCCAATCCGCCCGCCCCGTCGCTCAAGCCCGCGCCGGTGCTGCAGTCCATCTGGATCGGGAGCGGCGACTTCACGCTCCTGTCGCGTGCGCTTGATGCCGCCGACGCCGACGAATGGAGCCTTGTCCGCTCGCTCCTCTCGCGCATCAGCGATCCCGCTGCGCAAGCGCTCATCCGCTGGCGACTCGCCACCAACGGCAATGCCGGCCTGGGCTTCACCGATCTCATGGCCGCCGCCGAGGAGTTCCGCGGCTGGCCGGACAGCGACAAGATCTTCGAGCAGCTTGAACAGACGATCACGCGCTCTGGCCTCACAGCGGACGAACGCATCGCTTGGCTGTTGGAGCAGGGCCCACGCACCGGCGACGGAGTCCTCGCCCTCGCCGACGCCTATGACAGCCAGGGCAAGCGCGAGGACATGCTGAGAATCGCTCGCGAAGCCTGGCGCACGCGCCCCATGTCGTCCTCCGCCGCGGCGACGATCGATGCGCGCTATGGCGCCAGCTTCAGCGCCGATGATCACTACGCCCGCGCCGACATGTTCCTCTGGCGCGGCGACATCCGCAGTGCGCAGGCGCTGGCCTCGCGCATCGGCAGCGACCGCAAGGCTGTCATCGACGCCCGCGTCGGCCTCATGCGCAACGCGAAGAACATCGACAGGCTCGTGAACGCGGTGCCCGCTGCCTACACCGAGGATGCCGGCCTGCTGTACGAGCGCGCACGCTGGAACGAGCGCCGCGGCAAGACTTCTGAAGAGCTGAATCTCCTCCTCCGCATCCGGGGCGAGAGCGCGCCCGCCGTTGGTCGGGAAGACATCTGGGCTGAAAAGCAGTCCGTCGCCCGCCGCATGATTCGCGAGCGCAACTACGCTAACGCATATCAGCTCGCCGCTGGCCATGGGCTCACCGCGGGCGAGGCCTTTCGCGACGCCGAATGGATGGCCGGCTGGCTCGCCCTCACGAAGCTTGGCGATGCAGCAAAGGCTGAAACCCATTTCCGCGTCTTCGCCGCCGGCGTCGCCACGCCGATCAGCGTCTCCCGCGCCCAATACTGGCTTGGCGAAGCTTTGCGAGAGCAGAACCGTACTGAGGAATCCGCCGCCGCCTACGAAGCCGCGGCGGCTTTTCCCTATGTGTTCTACGGCCAGCTTGCCGCCGAGAAGGCGCGTATCACAAAGCCCGAACTTGGCACCCTCAGCTTCGCCACGCTGACCCCGCCAACGGATGAGGAGCGCGCCGCCTTCGCGCGCCAGCCCGCCGTGCGCGCGGCCATCCTACTCGCCGAAACCGGGCGCATGGCCAGTTTCGAACGCTTCTCCTTCGCGCTTGACGACATGCTGGCGACACCTGCCGAGCACCAGATGCTGTACGACATCGCAGCCGGCTATCTCGAAATGCGCGCGGCCGTGCGCGGGGCCAAGGCGGGGCTCGGCCGCGGCCTTGTCGCGCCCGACGCTGTCTTCCCGATCCTGCAGCTGCCGGGCTCGCCGCGATCCGGCTCTGCCGAACCCGCCATGGTGCTCGCCCTGTCGCGCCAGGAAAGCGAGTTCAACCACCGGGCCATCTCCAGTGCCGACGCGCGCGGCCTTATGCAGATGATCCCGCGCTATGCCCAGGCCGAGGCCCGCATGGTCGGCCTGCCCTTCCGCTCCAGCTGGCTGACCGACGATCCGCAATACAACCTGCGGCTCGGCCGCGGCTTCCTCGATGATCTCGTCGACGAGTTCGGCGGCAGCTACATCCTCGCGGCCGCCGCGTACAATGCGGGCCCCAGCCGCGCACGCCAGTGGATTAACGATTTCGGCGATCCGCGTGTCAGCACCGATCCCGTCGAATGGATCGAGAGCATCCCCTTTGCCGAGACCCGCAACTACGTGCAGCGCGTCCTCGAAAACACCCTCGTCTATCGCCACCGCATAACCGGCAAACCGGTAGAGATCCGCCTGAGCGAAGACCTGAAACGAGGCCGCCCGCGCTGACAACGCGAACGATGGAGCACTGCGCGGGGCTTTTCGGGGCGCCCCTCGACCAAGGGATGCTAGTTCCGAATCCTCACGCCCACGGTCGCGTTCAGCGGCTCGCCGGGAAAGTAGCGGTCCTGGCCCTGGGCGAAGTCGGCTCGGTCGGCGTAGCGTTCATCGGTGAGGTTACGCACGATGAGGAAGGCTTCGAGCGCGTCGGAGAAGCGCCACGCTGCTCGAGCGTGCGCGACCAGATGACCGCCATAGGTGGCGGTATTAGCAGCATTGGTGAAATACTCGCCGACATACTCGGTGCTGAGGCCGAGCGAAAGGTTGGCGCTTTCCCAGCCAAGTCCCGCGTCAGCCAACCATTCAGGGGCGGTGTCGATCTGGTTGCCGTCGACAATGTCTTCGGCGGCGATCACCACGTTGCGGTTGAAGTCATAGACCTGGTCCGACCAGGCTGCGTTCGCATTCCACTCCAGGCGGCCGCCCGCCACGTCCCCGAGCCCGCCCGACAATGACGCTTCCATGCCTGTGTGGCGCGTCTTGCCGTCTGGGACGTTGAGGCCATCCGAGTCGCGGAAGAAAAAGTTGTCCTTCTGCATGTGATAGGCGGCGATGTCATAGTCGACCCCCGCGAAGGCGCCGCGAATGCCCGCTTCGTAGCTATCGAGCGTTTCGACCTCGAGCCTTTGAATGGACTGCAGATTCTGGAGCCGATATTGGTCTGACGTTTGCGGCGCGCGCTCGCCCCGGGCGTAGTTTGCGTAGAGCACGGCGCCGTTGAGGCCGCTGTAGACGACGCCGACCTTCGGGGTCAGCAGCTCGAACTCGTCAGAGCGACTTGGCGCAACGCGAAAGCGCCCGCGCGTGCCTGGCGCTACATCGGTTGTGTAATCCCACTGGTGCGCCTCGGCGCGGACGCCGGCGAGCAGGCTCCAGTCGGGCGCAAGGCGCCAGTCGACTTCCGCATAGAGACCCGTCGTCCAAGTTCCTACGTCGTAGTCATAATGGGTACCTTGCGGAAATGTTGGATTGGCTGGGTTGACGCCGCCGAAACTTGGTCGCGTCTGCACCTCGGTCAGAAAACCGCTGGCGACCTGGAAGTCGCCGCCTACGGACCAGCGGAAATTCTCCGGACCGAATTCGTAGCGCGTCATGACTCCGAGCAAGTCGTGGCCGTTTTCTTCTGTCGACTGGTCGGGCAGGAAGTGCTGAATGAACTTCATCCGCTGTACCGTGCCGAACGGCGTGATCACAAGCGTGTCGCGACCGATGTTTGTTTCAAAGCGGACATTGGCCCGTGCGGCCCACGCATCGCGATAGGCTTCGGGGTTGGGGTTAGTGGTGGCGATGTCCTCGTCCTTGTAGACTTCCGGTCCCTGAATGAAGCCAGCGGTTTCCTGATTGAGGTTCACGGCGGCGAAGGTCGCGACCGCATTCCATGTCTCGCCCTGCACCTTCGATCGCCACGTCAGCTTTTGCTGATCGACGCCCGAAGCATCCCGCCAGCCGCCATCGTCCATCACCGACAGGCCGACCCAGCTGGCGATGCCATTGGTGGTGAAGTTGGCAGTTGCATCGGCACGGTAGCGCTGTAGCGAGTTCCCGCTCAGTGTGAGCGTCTGACCCGTCTGTGCGCCCGGCTCGGGGTCGATGAAGTTCATGAGACCATGGACGGCGTTGGATCCATAGCGCACCGATGCCGGACCCCGCACAACCTCGATCGCCTCTGCTGTTTCGTGTTGCACCTCGAACAGAGCGTTTACGTTGCCGAAGCCGGCTGCCCGGGCGGGCACGCCGTTCGCGAGGATCAGGAACGACCCCTGCCCCGCTCCGGCGGGCAGCACGGGCGAACGTATAGCCACGAGCAATTCCTGTCCGGAATTCATCTGCACGTTGACGCCCGGAACGGTGTTGAGGATTTCCGCCGGATGGTTGGCGGCGATCTCGCCAATCGTCTCGCCGTCAACAATGGAATAGGCGCCAGGATCCGTCGGCAGGCGGTCGCCATAGATCGTAACCACATCTCCGTCTGCCGGCGCAGGGTCGACCTGCGTGACGTGTGGAGTTGCGGCGCCCTGCGCATGCGCCGGTGCGGCGCTCGCGCCCAGAACGACCGCCAGGGCGATCCAGCTTGGGGTGGTGTAATTGACTGGCACGATCCCTCCCGGGGTACTGACTGGGATTTTCGTCTGTTGAGCGGCCCCGGTAGGGCGATCAGACTCAGCCGGCAAATAAACTTGCCGGCAGCAGGCCGACAATTGCGCCCGAAAGACACGTGGCAAATGTGCCTGCGATCAGAGTCTTCCAGGCGAGGCTCAGAAAGACTTCTCGCTTCTCCGGGGCAATGATCGTGAGGCCGCCGATGAGGATGCCGACCGAGCCGAAATTGGCGAAACCGCACACAGCATTGGCGACAATGCGACGCGTGCGGTCACTCATCTCCTCAACCGGGATCGCGGACAGGTCGATGAACGCCACGAACTCCGTGAGCACCGTCTTTACTCCAAGGATCGAGCCCGCCTTGGCGGCTTCCTCCATGGGTACGCCGATCATATACATGAGGGGCGCGAACATCCAGCCAAGTATGCGCTGCAACGACAACGGCTCACCCCAGACGGCCGGAAACGCGCCAAGGATTGCATTAACGATGTAGAGCAGCGCCAGCGCCGCGATCAGCATCGTCGCAATATTGAGGACGATTTTCATGCCGTCGCTAGCGCCGGTTGCGAAGGCGTCCATCGTGGAATGGTATTCGAAATCCGGCTCGCTTGCGCGTTCCTTGATGTTGACGGTCTCAGGTACGACTGTCATCGCAACCGCCACGGCCGCCGGCGCGGCCATCAGCGACGCAACCAGCAGTTGCGGCAGAGGGTTGGCCATCACCGGCGCGAGGAATGTCACATAGATCACCATCACTGAACCTGCGATGGTAGCGAAGCCCGCCGTCATAACGATGAACACCTCGGATCGCGTCATGCGCGGGATGTAAGGTTTGATGAGCACAGGCGCCTCGGTCATGCCCATGAAGACGTTGGCCGAGACAGCAAGACTCGTCGCGCCGCCAAGACCCATCGTGCGCGAGAAAATGAAAGCGAAGCCCTTCGTGATCCAGCGCAGGATGTGCCAGTGCCACAGGATGGCGGAGAGCGCGGCAACCACTATGATCAGCGGAAGGATCTGGAAAAAGAACAGTGGCGGCAGGAATTTCGCCTGACCCGTGGCGGGGTCCACCTGCGTCACCAGCGTGGAGTTGGCGACAGTATTGTCGCCCACCCAACCGAACACAAAGTTTGTTCCCGCGCGCGCGGCAGCCTGCAGCTGGTCGACGACGATGCCTGCGTTTTCAAGACCCATGCGAAGAGGCGGCACGCCATAAAGCGAAAGCGCGAACGCGACCTGAATTGCCGTTGCGCCAAGGATTATGCGCCACGGCAGCTTCTTCTTCGATTCCGACAGCAGCCAGCAAATGCCGTAGATCAGCACGATGCCGAGCAAGGCGCGGGCGTTGTCCCAGCCCCATTCGATGTTCATTCCCCGACTGCCCCTCTGCTTTCGCTTACTTCACAAGTTCATCCGCAAGCGCAGTGGCGCCATAGATGCTGCGCAAGGCGGCGACAATCGCCTGGCTCGATACGGAGACCGTGCGGTTGAGCGCAGGATCGAACCCGAAGGCGCCACCTGTTGAATGTATGTTGCCATCGAAGGCCAGGCCTACGATGCGACCCTCTTTGTTGAGCACCGGCGAGCCGGAATTCCCGCCGATGATGTCGTTGGTCGACACGAAGTTGTACTGCATGTCAGCCGGCAACTTTCCCTCGCCACCGACCCAACGCCTGCCGAGGTTGAAGGGGTAGGCGCCGGTGGCGCGCGTCCACAGGCCGCCGATCCTGGTAAATGGCTCGATTGTGCCGTGGATCGGATCGTCCCACCCGCGCACAACGCCATAGGACAGGCGGAGCGTGAAGGTTGCGTCGGGGTAGATATCCTGGCCAAGCACATCGAAACGCAGACCGGCCACTTTTTCTGCGGCGATAGAAACCGGCCCGGTCACTTCGGCCTCGTAAGTCGAGCGGGCCCTGCGCGCGGCGTCATCGACCAGACGGGCCAGCGCGATCGCCGGATCATTTGATCCTGTGGCCAGCGACGGCGCGTCCCACAACCGCTTGCGGAAGGCTGCATCGCCAACCTGCGAGCCAGCCACGACTTCCGCAGCAATCTGCTGCGAGGTTCGCGATCCGAACATCGCCTTTACAGCCGCACTGTCGGCCCCCAGATACTCGCGCGTCTTCTCCAGCCAGTACGCAATCAGCACCTTCTCGAGCGAGGGGTTCACAGGAGTTTCGGCCAGCAGCGTGCGTTCGACAGATGGCAGGCGCTGGTCGCCAAACTCCGGCAGGCGCTCACTGTTGCCCTTCGCCCGCTCGGCGCCGGCGCGGAGCAGCAGCCGCGCATCGTTGAGCAGCACGGAGCCAGCCCCAAAACGAACTTCGAGCATCTGGAACGGCAGAAAGGTCCTTTGCTGCGCGGCCACGATGACTTCCAGCGATGCAAATGGATCGCCATACTTCGCCCGAAGGGATGGATCTGCGCCGAGCGCGTCACGCAGCTGCTTCTCCTCGGCAATCTTCACGGCAAAAAATGACGCCTCGACCAGCGCGCCGCGCTGACCCTTGAAGACCTTCAGCGAGTTCTCGAGGCCCTGCAAGGTATCGTTCACCTGCCGTGCCTCCTCTTCGCCCTTTGTCGCCTCGTTGAGCAGTGCACCGCGTAGCTGCGCCAGGTACTCGATCCGCCACGGCAGGAAATGATCGCGCTGGAAGGCAAGCTGGGCGTTGGTCATCAGCCGTTCGGTGGAGCCGGGATGGCCGGACACGAAGACGAGATCACCGGCCTTGGGGCCCGCAGGGTCGATGCGCAGCGGGTCTGTGAACTTCACCGGCTGTCCATTCCGGTAAAGACGCAGCAGCGCCATGTCGAGCGCGTAGCGCGGGAAGTTGAAATTGTCCGGATCGCCGCCAAAAAATGCTGCCTGCATTTCGGGCGCGAAGGCGATGCGGACATCGTCGAACCGGTCATACACATAGAGCTTGTACTGCCCACCGCGGTAGAGATTTACCACCTGGCAGCGCTTTGTCCGATCCTCGCCGCAGTTGTCCTTTTCGATCCTAGCGATCTCTGCTGCACGCGCCGCGCTCACCGCCGACGCATCGATGTTGGCGGTCGCGCGCTTTACCCGGTCGGTCACGTCCACGATGGATTGAAGGATGGACGCCTCGGCGCCGGGGCAGATCTTCTCGTCCCTGCGCGCCGACGCATAGAAGCCATCGTCGAGATAGTCCCGGGCCGGACTGGATAGCGCGCTGGTGCAATCCGTGACGCAGTGGTGATTGGTCATCACAAGCCCGTCCCGGGAGACGATGGACCCCGAACAGCCGCTTTCCAGGCGCACTGAATTCTTCCGCACGCGGTCGAGCCATTTCTGGTCTGGCGCAAAGCCGTACAGCTGCTTGACGCGGGCGGAGGGAAAGTTGTCGAAGGTCCACATGCCCTCGTCCGCGATGGCGCGGGCGGCCAGGAGGCCAACACCGGCCACGAGCGCGGCGGCGGCAAGGGCGTATTGAATTTTCATGCGACAGGCTCTCTGCGGCAATGACCCCATGGGACCGGACCCTAGCAGCGGGCGGGGATGTCTCAAGGTCCCGTGATGCGGCCCAGAGCCGCCGGCTGGCCTCCGCCTACCAGGCAGCCTGCTCGCTGTCCTTGCGCAGGTAGATCGACTGTTTCGGCTTGTCGAGGACACGGTGCATCATCGGCACGAAGGCGTCGAGCGGCATGGAGTCGTAGGCGCCGTCGAAGGCCGGCTGGTCGAACAGGTGGCAGAACTGGGCGCAGTACTCGAAATGCGGATGGCCGCGGAACTGGTCGCGCATGTTCCGATCAAGGCCGAGGTGATGAAAAAAGTAGTAGCCCTGGAAAATGCCGTGATTGGCGACCATCCAGTGATTGGCCTCCGAGACGAAGGGGCGCAGGATCGCGGCGGCGATATCCGGATGATTGTAGACACCCAGTGTGTCGCCGATGTCGTGCAGCAGCGCGCAGACGACATACTCCTCGTCCATCCCGGCCCGATGGGCACGGGTGGCGGTCTGGAGCGAATGTTCCAGCCGGTCGACCGGGAAGCCGCCGCAATCACCCTTTAGCAAGTTGAGATGGGTCACGATCCGCTTGACGTGATCCTTCGAGAACACGGCGTTGGCGGCGACGATCTTCTGCCAATCCTCGGGCGTCGCGTTGGTGAAGGCAGTGAAACTGGCCCGACCCATGGGCTCTTCGTGGCTGGAGTCTTCGAGCTTGGGGGCGATCTTGAGGTCGTCGGCCATGGGTCGTCCGTCTCCTGCTCCAGAGTGAAACGAGGCTAGCAGACTCTTGGCCGCCTTGCACCAAGCCTTGTCTCGCGGCCGAGCCAGTCGGGCTTGGCAGATGCTGGTCGCCAGATTTTCCCGGCCGACCTTCCCGACACGCGTGGCGCAAGCTGATCAAGGAGATCCCGTCCCAGGGCAGCGCCCGCCCCAGGGGAAATGTGAACAGGCCAGAACAAAGCCTGCCGAGTTTCGGGGGAAAACACGCGCTGAATCGCTACCCGCCGCCGAATCAGGGCATTTTCTTCTGATGCCTAAGGCCCGCCCCACCTTTCTCGAATTCTTCGCCGGCGGGGGCATGGCGCATGTGGGTTTGGCTGGCCAGTTCGACTGCGCCTTCGCCAACGACCTCGATCTGATGAAGTGTGCTGTCTATCGCGCCAACTTCCCGGAGGCGCCGCTTGAACAGGGCGATGTCTGGGACCTCAATTCAGCGAGCCTGCCGACAGCCGACCTTGCCTGGGCCAGCTTCCCCTGTCAGGACCTCTCGCTCGCCGGGAACCGGCGCGGCCTCAACGCGCCGCGCTCCGGCGCCTTCTGGGGCTTCTGGAACGTAATCCAGAGCCTGAAATCCCGCGCGCCGCCCACCATCCTGATCGAGAATGTCGCGGGCCTCCTGTCCTCGCACAATGGCCGCGACTTCACGGCGCTGGTCTCCGAGTTCGCGGATGCCGGCTATCGTGTCGGCGCCCTTCTGATCGATGCGGCGCTGTTCTCGCCCCAGTCGCGCCAGCGCCTCTTTATCGTCGCCCACAAGGGCCGTATCCCCGCCGACCTCGAAAGCGCTGGACCGGACCCGGTGTTCCATCCCAAAGGTCTTCGCAGCGCCGTCGAGTCCCTGCCAGACTCCACGCACCTTGCCTGGGTCTGGTGGCGTCTTCCGCAGCCGACCCGGCACAATGTCGATCTCGCTTCCCTGCTTGACCGCAACCCGCCCGAATCGGCCTGGCGCTCCGACGCCGCAACACGCAAGCTCATCGACCAGATGGCGCCGCTGCATCGCCAACGGATCGATGCGGCCCTTGGCGATCCTGCGTGGAAAGCCGGCGCCGTCTTTCGCCGGATCCGGCTCGAGAACGGCCAGCGCATCCAGCGCGCCGAAGTCCGCTATGACGGTCTGGCCGGCTGCTTGCGTACGCCAGCCGGCGGCTCGTCGAAGCAATTGCTGCTGGTCACCGAGAACGGCCGCGCGCGCCTGCGGGCGATCACGGCGCGCGAGGCCGCAAGGCTGATGGGCCTCGACGACGCCTATCGCCTGCCGACGTCGGAAACCAACGGTCTCAAAGTCGTCGGGGACGGCGTCTCCGTCCCCGTCGTCCGCTGGCTGGGCCAGCATCTGCTGGCGCCGCTGGCGGCTGGCAGATCAGCGCGCGCGGCAGCCTGAGGTTTATTTCTTTTTCTTCGCAGCCTTCTTCGCCGGCGCCTTCTTGGCAGTCTTCTTCTTCGCCGCCTTCTTCGCAACGATCTCCGCCTTGGAGACGCGCTTCACGTCCTGCCCATGCGCCCGCTTGTAGGTCTGGATGTCCTTGAACTGGCCCTCCGCATCACGCACGGCATAGAGCTTCGTGCCCTTTGAGCTGCGATGGGTCGTGCGGGGCATGATCTTTCCTCCTGCCGGTCGAATCCTTCCGGCGAGCATTGCTGTTGAAGCAACCAGATACAACGGCCAGCATGCAGAGGCGGTCACAGTTGAACGTCCATGCAAGGCCGCAAGCTGAAACACATTGTCAGGCTCGGGCTGATTGGCGTGGTGATGCTCAGCGTCGTTGCGATAATGATCGGCTTCCGCTTGACGCCGAGACACCAGATCGAGAACGTCCAAGGAGCCTTGGAGACCGCCTTGACGGCCGGCAAGACTGGGACCCGGCCCCGCGCCTGTGCAACAAAGCTCGATGGTGGTCGCTGTGTGACGGCCCACATGCAGATCGGTAGACGCTCCATTCCCGGCGCCCGCGTTGAACTGTCTGTTCACCTAACCCGGCCCGAAGCAATGCAGCAGCAGGAATACAAGATCGTGACCGACCGAAGCCAAAAGGTCACCAGCAAATGACTGACGTCTTCGACGCGGCAAAGCGCTCGATTATCATGCGCGCGGTGAAGTCCCGCGACACGGCGCCCGAACTCACCGTGCGCCGCGCTGCCCATGCGCTGGGCCTCCGCTTCCGCCTCGGCCGCAGCGACCTGCCGGGCAAGCCCGACCTGGTCTTTCCGGCGCGACGCTGCGTTGTCTTTGTGCACGGCTGTTTCTGGCACGGCCACGCCTGTCCGCGCGGCGCGCGTATGCCGCAGGCCAACCGCGCCTACTGGGAGGCAAAGATCGCCCGCAACATGTCGCGCGATCGAGCGACGCTCACCGCGCTCCGGAAGCTGGGATGGGCGCCGGTCGTCATCTGGGAATGCGAGACGCGCGAGGCCGCGCGGCTCTACAGGCTGATTGCACGACGCGTTCGCGCCCGCCGTCAAGCTTGACCCTGGCAGGCTCGCCTTCCATATCTCAGTGACCCGCGAGACGCCGCACATGCTGCATCCATCGACACAGCAGCTCATTTGCAAGCTGCACGAACTGACGCAAGCTGGAAGCCTCGCCTGGACGATCGGCGACTGCGACGCCCTGCGCCTTTGGACGGAGGGCTATGTCGTCGAGATCGAGGCGGCGCCCACGACGTTTCGCCTGCTGCGGGACGATGGCCGGGTGCTTGAGACCGCTACGAGCGACATCCTTGCCTCCACGAATCTGCCTGACGGCAGCGGGTCCTATGCCGAGCGCGTGCAGGATCTTGCAGCGCACGCTCATCGCATCGCGACCGGCCGCGAAAGCGCCACCTCAGCGGTGATGTCGGCGTTGTCTGCGCCGGTCATGCGAGCCGCCGGTTCGGCGCGATTGAGGCCAACCGCCTCGTTCGGCGCGACCGAGACCTTCGTCAGGACGTACCGGCCAGATCGCCCGTCCAGTCCCGCTTCGTCCCTCGCAGAGGCGCGCAACATCTACAGTCCGTGGACCTAGCCCTCTAGAACTTGCAGCCGCGTGCAAGCAGGCGCCCGACGACCTGATCGCCGACGCGAACCTCCTCCGCATCGGTACATTGCGCGGATGTCTGCACGCCCTCGCGCAGGAACCGGAAGCGGTTCATCCACGCAGGCTGGGCCCCCTGCTCGATCGGATCGAGCGATAGGACAGAAGCATCTGACACCTGCGTCAGGCATTCGTAGAGCGCGCCGGTTCTCGCGCGCAGGCCCACCGCGACCTGCTCGCCATCCTGGCGCGGATAGACGGCCGTAGCGAGCGCGGGCTGGCCGAGCTGAGCGAGGCAAGCATCGATCGGCGCGAGCGATTCAATCACGGTAGCGGCCTCGGCCGATGCGTTGACGAAGGATCCCGAGAATGCGCACCCATCGAAGTTCAATTCGTCGAACGTGACCTTGGCAGAAAATTCGCCGCCGCCACCACTTTCCGTGCTGCACGCCTCGCGCCGGATCGTCACGCTGAGGGAGCCTGTCTCGAAAACGTCGGCGCCGTTGTCCTGCCGCGGCTGGACCAGCGGCTCCTCGATGGCGCGCAGGCCCGAGCGCTTGAACGAGAACCAGCCGTCGACGATTTCCATGCGCCAGGCGGGCTCATCGCCCGCCGCATAGAATGGCGCGGGCAAAACCCAGGTCGATGTGTCGAGCGGACCTGTCGGCGCATTCACGATCGGCCCGCCCACCGGATCAGAGGCGCCCGTTGCGTTGGAGGACGATTCATTCGCGGCGCCGGCCGCAGCAGGATCGACCGCAGCCGATTGTGCGGCATTGTCCTCGCACGCCGCGACAAGGAGTAACGCGGCAGCCAGCGCTGCGATCATCGCCCGTTGTGCACCGTCACGGCCGGCGACAGTCGGCATGCCAAATTCCTTCGCTCTATCCCCAACCTGCCGTTTGCACGGTCGCTCTCTCAGACTCGCATGTTATCAGGTCTGTGGCGGGAGAGGAGCCCCGACATCCCCCGGTCCGTGATCATGAAGTTCTGGCAACATGACGCTGTTTTTGCTCGAGATTGCGTGGCTCCCGAGTAAAAGGGACGCTACTGTCTCGTGCCGATGGGGATTGTTCGGCAAACGGCGCACCTCCCTGGGGCGTGAATGAATTCCCCCTGAACCAACAAAGGCGCAACCGAAACAATGGCGCCGCGTTTGTGCCCTCAGCGTCGCCCATATACATCGGCGCGAACCGGCGTGGGCGTCGATTCGGACTGTAAGGGAGATATCGATGAAACGTACTCTTGTGTTCATGGCCTCGGCGCTCGCGCTTGGCGCCTGCGCCACCGACCCGATCACGGGTGAATCCATCTGGGGCAACACCGGCCGCGGCGCTGCCATCGGCGCCATCGTCGGCGGCGTCGGCGGCGTCTTCGCCGGCGGCAATGACGGCCGCAACGCTGCTGTCGGCGCGGCTGTCGGCGCGCTCACCGGCGCAGCCATCGGCCGCTACATGGACGGCCAGGAAGAAGACATGCGTCGGAAGGTCGCCGCGAGCGGCATCGGCATCCAGCGCATCGGCGACCGCATCGAACTGGTGATGCCATCGGATGTCACCTTCTCGAAAGGCTCGGCCAGCCTTGATACGTCGTTCATGCCGACGCTCGACAAGGTTGCGGAGTCGCTGAACCTTTACCCCAAGACGACAATCGACATCATCGGCCACGCGTCGACTGAGGGCGCCGAGCAGGCCAACCTCGATCTGTCCTATCGCCGCGCCGAATCCGTCCGCGCCTATCTGCAGGGCAAGGGCGTTCTCGGCCAGCGCATGGCGACCGGCGGCCTTGGCGAGAGCCAGCCGCTCGTGACGCCGGATGACACGGAAGCCAAGCGTTCTGTGAACCGCCGCGTGCAGGTCGTCCTGCGTCCGGTTACCGAAGGGTGATCGGCTTCCAGCCTAAAACGTGGAAAGGGCGCTCGCAGGAGCGCCCTTTCTGCTTCTACTTTACTGCAGCGAAGCCATTTGCCTGCTCGGTCAGCACCCGGTCGACGATTGGCGCAAGCTGGTCGAGACCTGACAGCGAACTTCCGACGACCTTGTAGTCGAGCGTCAACATCGTGCGCCCCGGCGCCGATCCATCAGACAGGCTCAACGTCATCGCCGCGTTTGCCCCGAGATCCTGCAGCGGGCCAAACGCCCCTTGCACGCGCAGCGTCTGCTTCGGCATCACCATCACGACGCGTCCGTGTTCCACCTCGCCGCCGCTCCATATCTCGCACCAGCAGCCGCCTGCCTGCGCATCAAGCGATAGAGACTTCGCATCCCCCGAGTAGGTGTGCGAGCCGCTCCACCAGCTCGCCACGTCTACCAGTCGCGCCCACGCCGCGTCGCGGTCCAACGACGCTTCTGCCTTGACCCGGATCACCATTCCGTCCGCGGACTTCGCCACAACGTCGGCTTGCGCCACCCCGGACGACGCCGACGCCACAATGGCGCTCGCAAGCAGAGCTCGCATGCTCGCCCCCTCCAAAATCTGAATGTGCAGGATCGCTTTGGAGTCGTTCCGCAGTCAACGCCAGAACCTGTCTTTCCGCGACTAGAAATTCAGGTAACTTCGCGTTCGACGAGCAGTCTGCCAGTGGGGGGATCGATGCGCCTGAACGCTCTGTTAGCCGGAATCGCACTTGGCCTGTGCGCCCTGTCGCCACCCGCCCACGCCAAACCGCCGCTTGAAGCGTTCGGTGATGTTCCGGGCGTTCGCGGCATGGAGCTGTCGCCCGACGGCAAGAAGGTCGCCTTCCTGCAGCGCGTGAACGGCGAAGATGTCCTCCTAATCCATGACCTGACAACGAAGACCACCAAGGGGCTCACCCGCGTCGGAGACATTCGCGCGCGCTATGTCCACTTCGTCGGAAACGACTACGTCGTGCTTGTTGCATCCAAGGACACACGCACCGTGGGTTATCGGGGACGGTACGAATTCTCGGCGGCCTTCTCTTTCAATCTAGCGAATGGCGCCAGTACGCAGCTGCTCCGCTACACCAACGATATCTATCCGGCCCAGGCGGGCCTCGGCAGAATTCTCGGTGTTGAGCCAGGCGGGAAGAACGTCCTCATGCCAGCGTTCATGGGCGCGCAAGAGTCAGACCCTGGGTTTGATCTCTTGCGTGTTCCACTGGATTCGGGACGCGGCGGACGCCTGGATGGCGGGCGCGGCACGCACCATACAATTGACTGGCTCGTAGATTCTTCCGCTCGCGTCGTCGCGCGAGAGGATTTCAACGACAAGAACCAGTACCACTCCGTCCGTGTCCGCCAGGCGAATGGCGAGTGGAAGACCATCTACCAGAAGGAAACATCGCTTCCGGAAATCAGCGTTGTCGGGATCTCGAAAGACGCGAAGTCCCTGTTCGTCATTGACGACAATGAATCGGCATTCCTCTCGCTCTACACGATGTCGCTCGAAGATGGCTCGATGGT
>VFQT010001943.1_pt1 | contig 22711 bp, 24 predicted proteins | sample 3512381 | NCBI WGS metagenome assembly VFQT01 (sample SAMN10412376, study PRJNA504923) | tailings metagenome | isolation source: Relicate 2 Philex TSF3 active mining site | place: Philippines: Tuba, Benguet | collected 2017-08-29
CTTAGTCCCGATATCTGTGACGTACTCCGGAACAACCTCAAGCGGGTTAAATACATCGTATCCGAGAGTCTGCAAGAACGGCATGATGAGCGCATTCTTCGTCGCCTCTTCAGTGAGGACGTTTTCCTTTACGCGAGATACGCGATCGCCAAGCTGGCGTACAAGATCCTTAAAATCCATTGTTCCCTCATGTATGAACTACCCAGAAAGCCCCAAAGTACAAACTCCCGCTCGATGGTAGAAATTCACCCATATTGGATACGTACGGATCGCCATAAACGAAAAAGGCCCCTTTGCAGGGGCCTTGTGGTGTGGTCGCTATAGGATTTGAACCTATGACCTCTCGCGTGTGAAGCGAACGCTCTGAACCAGCTGAGCTAAGCGACCAAGTGGGGCGCAATGTTAGCGTAATTCTGCGACTTCTCCAAGGTGCACGACGTAGTTTTGTGACCCCTTTATGATTGTGTCAATGCTCACCAGTTCACTGCTCATGCTCATGCCTTCTGCGCATGCAGATTCGTTGCGCCGTGATACGGTGAACCTGAACGTCGTGACCGTGGTGGGCGATACGTGGCTCGACAACCGTGCTGATGTGTCAGTCCCAACAACGTCACTTGATCGTCAGACGCTGTTGCGACTTGCACCCGTGGCAATCACCGATGCATTGCCGATGATCCCTGGTGCGTTCACGCGTGACTATGGTGGCGTGGGCGGACTAAAGACGTTCTCCATGCGAGGGGGCTCTTCATCACAATCATTGGTCGTTGTCGATGGAGCGCGACTCTCCTCCGCACAAACCGGAACAGTGGATCTTTCCCTGATACCTGCTCGCTTGATCGAATCAATGCGTGTGATACGCGGCGGTGCAAGTGCACTCTATGGCGCGAATGCGGTAAATGGTGTGCTCGACCTCACACTCGAGTCTGAAGCAAAGCACACTTCACGAGCATACGCTCTTGCAGGGTCGTTTAATGAGTGGCGTGTTGGCGTAGGCGCAACGGCATGGTGTGATGCGTGTGGTGATGCTTCGCTAAGTGTTGATGTAGAGCGTCTCGGCACGGCAGGTTCATTCCCGTTTACATTGAATGAGTTCGGCACGACGTATGCAATCAATCGCACGAATAGCGACGCACGATCAACATCCGGTGTAATGCGTGCACGTCTGCACGATGCGTCACTTACCGTGCTTGCACGCACGTCGGAACGCGGCGTACCAGGGAGCGTGGTGCAGGGGAGTGTGACAAATGCACGTGCTCGGTTTGCTGATGATGATGTGGTGGCAATGCTCACCGTGCCGGTGTCTGCGATCGACATGCTGCCGCTCGTTGTGACGTCGACAGTTCGATGGTTAGATCAACACTATACCGATCCCGAGGCAACACTGCTGGGTCCTGCCGGTATCGATGCCCGCACAACACAGCATGATCTCACGCTTGGTGTTGCTACAAAGCCCCTTATCCTTGGTCGTGCAACGTCGACAACACGCGTTGAAGTTGGCTACGCAGATCTGACAGGTGATGAGGTGCTGGACCGACCGGGTGCTGTGGTTACGCGTCGAAGCGTGGCCGTGGCCAGCGACTGGACGATGAGCGATGTCGGTGTTGCTGATCTCGATGTGCGTGCGGCACTCCGCGTGGACGTATTCTCTGATGTGGGTGCGGCTGTGTCGCCCCTTCTTGCCGTTGACTATCCTCTCGGTGGTTCGATTCGTGCGTCATGGAGCTACAACTTCCGTCCACCTACCTTCGCTGAGCTCTACGTGCTCAACTATGGCACACGATCACTGGTGCCAGAACGCTCGCACACGGTGAACCTTGGCTACGCCGTCCCCCTTACGTCGTGGTTGTCATGTGATGTTGATGCATACTGGATGTCGACTTCAAACCTGATCGTGAGTGTGCCGGTGAGCCCCTTGCTCACAACAGCACAGAACGTTGGACGAGCAATCACGTATGGAGCAGAGGTGATGCTGCGCGGCAGTTGGTTCGACGATCGTTTGCGTGCACAATGGGCATATACACGCCAATCCGTGCTTGATGCAACGGGGCGTGCAGGAATTGATGGCACGATGATCCCATACGCTGTGCCTGAACTGTCGTCGATCTTCATGCAATGGACCGATGCCGTGACGCCGTCGGGTGCAATGTGGAATGCCGGTGCAACATGGTCGTACACAAGCTATCGATACGCACAGGCTGGTGGTACCTATGCATCACTCCTGCAACCGTTTGCGGTAACGTCGATCTTCGGCGGTGTTGATGTGCGCGGTGGACGTACCGTTGTGCATGTGCGTGCGCAATGTGATAACCTGTTCGATGCTCAGTATGCGGTGATACGGGGCTTCCCAATGCCGGGACGGAGCTTCCGCGTGACAACGTCGGTGGAGGTTGATCCATGAACCGCGAGCAACTTCATCCCGATGTACAGCGCTTGCACGATGAAGCATGTGCATTGAAACGCGAGACGTATGTGGACCCGCATACAGGCTACACTGTGCTCACGCTGTATGCACACGAGCAGCGCGGCACATGCTGCGGCAATGCCTGCAGACACTGTCCGTACGACTGGAAAAATGTGCGAGGTCTGTTCACGCTTCTGCTCGTAATGCTCAGCTCGCTGACGCTCTACGCGCAACCACAGCGATGCGATACGGTCGTGTCGCTGCAGCCTGGTGCGGGACAGCGAGTTGGACAAGGACCGGTGTTTTTCCCGATGAATGTTCTGACGGGCCCCGAGCCACGAGCATCACGGACGACGCCGATTGCGGAACCCCGCGAGGTGTGTTCGCTTGGACTCGACGGAAGCATCATCCTTGGGTTGCGACGTGCCGTGATTGTTGATTTGCCAGGACCAGACTTCACGGTGTTTGAAAATGCCTTCATGTTCGGTACACGCACCTTCGCCGAGCCTGCTCGTGTCGAGGTAAGTCGCGATGGTATTGCGTGGTATGCATTCCCATTCGACTCACTGACGCTCCGTGGCTGTGCTGGTGTTACACCAACAACCGGACGTGATGCGTTTGATCCGTCAGTAAGTGGAGGCGATGCGTTCGATCTTGCAACGATCGGCATCGATAGCGTGCGATGGATTCGCATTACCGATGTCACTCACATTATTCTCAACAACCGAAGTCATCCGTTTTATGACCCCACATTGAGCGGATTCGATCTCGATGCGATCATCGCTGTGCATACGGTACCGATGGCATTCGATCAGCGGATTGAATACAACGAGCTCCTGCATGACATGACGGTTGACGTCGTGGATCAAGCAACACTCTCGATCTATGACATGCGTGGTGCTGCGATCTATCAGGACGTGCTTGCACCAGGTGTACACCGTGTCGATCTCCGTGTGGTGCCGCGAGGGGCCGTGCTTGCGGTGATCGATGACGGACGTAATCGTCGCTCACTCAAGGTGAAGCGATGAAGCACATATGTCTCTGCATATGCATCGCACTTGGCGCACTCTACGGCTGCGTACCCGTACCTGTCGAACCCGATCCGATTACCACGCCACTCGAGCAACCAGGCTTCTTTGTTGTGAACGAGGGCTTGTGGCGACAAGACAATGCAACGCTGTCGTACGTGCGTGAAGGCGGACTCGCGGAAGTGAATCTCGTGGCATCACGGAATCCACAGTTGCGGTTGGGCGATACGGGATCTGACATCCTAGTGCGTGGCGATAGTGTGTATGTGATTGCAAGTACGTCGCGTTCAATCGAAGTCTATCATCGTCGCACCGGACTCTGGCAAACACGCATTCGGTTTGATGCAGCACGCGAGCCATATCGCTTCGCACGTGTCAACGACACGGTTGCTGTTGTAACGATGCTGAATGCTGATGCTCTTGCCGAGATCAATCTTCGCACATGCACAATCCGCGTGCCCGCTGCACCGGTGGGTCCGGCACCCGAGGGTGTGTGCGTGCTGAATCGTGTGATCTACGTTGCCAACAGCGGACTTGGCGATCTACGTCGTAATGAAGAGGGGGCAAGCACAGTACACTTGCTTGACGTATCGGATCTTCAACGGATCGACACGATCGAAGGACTTCCGAATGTGATGCTCTGCGTTGCTGATGCTCCACGCAATCGTGTATGGATCCTGTACCGACACTACGTGTCGCAGCCGGATTCACTCGGCGGTGTTGTGCTGTGGGATCCCGTGCAGAAGCGTATTGTGCATCATGTGCGATACGCAATGCCACGCGGACTCGTTGTTGACCCGCGAGATGGCCGTGTGTATGTCCTCCATCGTGATGGACTCGACGGGTACCTGCTTGAGCAAGGAACACGCGAGCGACTCGCCTCGCATACGTCGACCATGGGGAATGACATTTGGTATTCGCTCGGCTGGTGGAATACGCAATCATCGTTGCTGATTGGCAACGCACGCAGCTACGTGACGGATGGGGAAGTGATCGTGCTCGATCGAAGCGGTGCCGAGCGGTTCCGTGCACCGGTCGGACTCAACCCCGCGGCGTTTGCTGAGTAAGAGCGTGATGCGGAGTTACCGCACGTTGTATCCTTCGCCCTGCAGAAGCTTCTTCATGCGCTCAGCATGATCGCCTTGCATCTCGATCGTTTGATCAACTAACTGTCCGCCCGCCCCAAGCGTTTTCTTGCAAAGCGTGAGCAGACGGTTGAGTTCCATCGGATGCGAGAAGAATCCCCATGCGATTGTCACAGGCTTACCGCGACGCTTTTCAACGCGCACGCGCAGGTTCAGCACCTGTCCGTCGTGACCCCGACGTTTCTCAGGCTTTGTGTCTTGTGTCGTAGGCTCGGGTGTGCCGAGTAGCGAAGCGAGATCTTGTAGTCCTGGCATGGATGCAACCTACGGAAACCGCACAACTTGCTCGGTATGCCAATGGTCCCGACCTTTGTTCTATGCGAATGTGGTTCACCCTTGCGGCCGTCTTTCTCGTAACAGCAGCGTACTCGATTGCAGTGATGCTGCACATGGTGCTCTGGCGCAACGAAGAGGTCTTTTACGAATATGCCCGGTCGTGGTCACGTCTGCTCCTTCGCATGTGCGGCATCCGTGTTACGCTCATCGGTCGTGATGAGCTTGATCCAACGGCACGGTATATCTACGTCGCGAATCATGCCAGTCTGTTCGACATTCCAGTAATCCTTGCATCGGTGCCCGACAACGTGCGCATCATATACAAGCGCGAACTTGAACGCATCCCTGTGTTTGGTTGGGCGTTGAAGATCTCGCCATTCATCGCTATCGAGCGCGAGCGTGCGCGCGAAGCTGCCGACGTACTTCAAAAGGTGGTGGCAACCATGGCTGCTGGAAGCTCGGTGTTGGTGTTCCCCGAAGGAACGCGGAGTGTCGATGGGAACGTCGGCACCTTCCGGCGTGGAGCATTCTCGCTGGCTGTTCGAAGTGAACGACAGATCGTACCACTTGCACTCAAGGGTACTGCTGCCATTCTGCCCAAGAAGACGCGAAAGATCAATGGTGGAGACGTCTCGGTCCGGATCTTTCCTCCCGTAACCGTGCCTACTGCTCCGACCCGCAACGATGAGCTTCGTCTGCTCACAGATGTGCGGCAGATCATCGCCAGTGCCGTAGATTCGCAGTCATGAACGTCAACGACATCCATCGCATCGCCGAACTCGCACGACTTCGGTATACAGATGAACAAGCAGCGGCATTTGCTGCCGACTTCGAGGGTATTGTGTCGTACATCGGCGCAATCTCCGCGGTCGATATGACCGGTGTCGAACCAATGGTGGCGGTGAACGACCACGTTAACGCATTCCGCGAGGATGTTGCTGGCGAGTGCCTGACCACCGAAGAAGCACTGCGCAACGCGCCGAAGAAGAACGAAGCGTTCATCAAGGTGCCAAAGGTTCTAGGATGATTGTAGGCATCATCCCGGCACGTTACGCATCCACACGGTTGCCGGGTAAGCCCCTTATCGACCTTGAAGGACAATCGATGATTGAGCGCGTTTGGCGCGCGGCATCATCGGTTCAGGCGTTTGATCGCGTTATCATTGCTACCGATAGCGAACATATCGTTGCCGAAGCGCAGCGATGCAAGGCCGACGTTGTACTCACGTCGCCCGACGAACCAAGTGGTACGGATCGATGCTACGCAGCTGTGCGTTCGCTGGGCATCACACCAGACATTGTCGTGAACATTCAAGGCGACGAGCCATTGCTGCAGCCAACAGTGCTGTTGCAGTGTATCGATGCACTGCAGCAGACGACAGCAGACGTTGCCACACCGGTCGTGCGTATCGCAAGTGACGACGTGTTGCGCGATCCCAACGTGGTCAAGGCTGTGCGCGCACATGATGGACGTGCCTTGTACTTCTCGCGATCCCCGATTCCGTATCTCCGCGATGCAGCCGGATCGTGGAGTGATACCGTCGACTACTGGCAACACGTTGGCTTGTATGCCTATCGCATGCATGCACTCACGCGGCACGTGATGCTTGCCCCTTCACCATTGGAGCGTGCAGAATCACTGGAGCAGCTTCGTTTGCTTGAAGATGGCGCGACCTTTATGTGCGTCGAGACGCAGCATCGCTCGATTGCGGTTGATACGCCTGAGGATGCAGAACGAGTTCGCGCACTGCTGCGAGCGCAGCATCAACACTGATCGACGTCATGTCGTCGTTTGGTGTGCTCTCGAGAACAATCGCGCGTGTGGTGTACGGACCCCATCGACGCTGACTGATTGCGGGTGAAGCAGGATACAATCCCAGCACGCGGAGTCCGCACGCAGCTGCCAGATGCAACACGCCCGTTGAGTTGGCAACGGCCAGATCTGCCCTAGCAAGCACATCCAGCAAATACGACAAGTCGTGATTGCCGCAATGGTCAATCGCAGTAGGGCAGGCTGTGATCACACGATCACACAGCGCGCGCTCAGCGAGAAGTCCGGTCACGTGAATCTCTGCACCCAATTCATTGTGACATCGAGCAGCGAGTTCGGCAAAGCGGTCGACAGGCCAGTCGTGGGCCGATCCACCAGAGCCTGGGTGAATGACGATGCGAAGGGGCGAGTGCACCCTTTCGTGATCAGCGTTCGGACGTGGGTTCGCCAGTTCGACAGGTGGCTGAGATCCACCAAACGCATGCATGATCATGCGCACGTTGTGCTCTGCCTCGTGATGTTCGGCCGTCGATCGATGCTCGCTGATGCGCGTTGTAAACATCCACGAATACCACCGATAACCTGTTCCAATCCGCATCGGAATCCGTGCCCGCATCGCCGCCCATGCTTCATCAAGGGTCGGACGGGGAAAGAAGATCGCATCGATATCGCGTGCTCGTAGGTCGCGGTGAAGCGGTATTGCAAGCGTGTCGACCATCACGACGTTGTCCACGACATGGGAGGCTTCCACAAGGGGCGCTGCATACGAACGCGTATAGAGCGTGATCCGCACGCTAGGGAAGCGCTGGCGCAAGGCAACGCACATTGGGAGCGTAAGCACCATATCGCCCAAACGATCAGTGCGGAAGATGGCGATATGCGAGGGGGCTTGCTGCATATAGAAACGGGCCCTACACATGTCGTGCAGGGCCCGCAGATTACACAATTCTGGTCTTAGAGGAAGAGTTCCAGACCGATCGATGGTGTGAGGATGCCGAAGCCGACGTCCTGACCCGATGGGCTGATCGGAATCTCAACAACACTGACTTGACCGTAGACACCAAACTTCTCAGAAATCCAGTACTGCGCGCCACCACCCAGGGTAATACCTGTTGTTGACGTGCCAGCTACTGACTTTGAGCTGATGGCGAACTGGCCAATGGCGTAGGGACGGACCTGTGAGCCGCCCAGGAAGTACTTCGCGTAGGGCGCGAAGGTGATGTCGGTTCCGTCAGAAATACGGAATCCGAACTGCGTACCTACATGGATGTCGTGGTTGATGGCATACTGGACTTGCACACCAGCCGTTGCAGGACCCCCTCTGTTGACACCGAAGCCAAGACCGCTCTTCGGTCCGTTGGCGAACAGAGTCGCTGCGCTGCAGACCATCATCGCTGCTGCTGCGACGAACAATCCCTTCTTCATACTGCTTCCCCTTCACAATGAATGAATACATGTGGTCGTCCAAATATAGTGCTGTAATTTCGCCGTTGGAACACCCTATGCCATATACCATCACAGTCGAACACTACACGCCTGCCCACCGAGCCGAGTGGGATGCCTTTGTTGAGCGCTCCAATAATGGAACCATGTTCCATTTGCAGCGCTTCATGGACTACCATCCAGACGGAAAGTGGAACTGGCATCATCTGATGTTTCGCGACGGAACGAAACTCGTTGGTGTACTCCCGGGCGGACTCAAGCCGAACGGTGAGTTTTGGTCACCTACGGGTGCCTCCTATGGATCGATCTGCACGGCTGACTGTTCGTTTGAATTGTCACTCGCAATCGTTGACGCATTTATCGCCTACTGCAAACAGGCAGGCATTCGTGATGCGTTTCTGATCCCAGCTCCAATTGTCTACACGCGGAACTACAGTCAGCATCACGAGTACGCGATGCTCTACCGCAAGGCCACCTTCGAGCTGCATTACATTTCGCACGCTATTGATCTCAAGCATGGCGACGACTTCCTGAAGCATTTCGATGCAACGGCTCGCAAGAGCATTCATCGCATCCTTCGTGAGGGCGAGATCACGATTCGCGAGAGCGACGATTACGCCACGTTTCACAAGATCCTGCTTGAAAACAAGGCTCGTCATGGCGTGCTACCAACGCACACGCTCGACGATTTGCTGAAGCTCAAGGAGCTCATGCCCGACAAGCTTCGTCTGAACATGGTCTACCTTGGTGACGAACCAATTGCGGGATCGCTGCTCTTTCTGGCAAATCCCAAGGTGGTGCTCTGCTTCTACAACATGCTTCGCTACGAGTACGAGCACCTTCGTCCGATCTACCTCGTGATGTACGAGACATGTCGATGGGCAGTGGAGCAGGGGTATGAATGGGTTGATATTGGTGTGTCGCAGGACACAAAGGATCCCGATCCGATGACGCCGTCAATCGGATTGATCAACTTCAAGGAGCGCTTCGACGCTCGCGGTATTCTCCGGAGCACGTACCATCTCTCGATCGCTCCATAGCGTGGATGTTCTCCTCTGCGCCCTTGCAGACATTCGCTACGATGCCCGTACGCGAAATCTTGCTCGTGCGTTGGTCGCAGACGGTCTCTCCGTAGGCATCATCGCCGCTGGTGACGCGTCTGATGTTCCTGAGTGCACACTGTATTCGTGGTCTGATCCTGGTGGACGTGCACTACGCCGCTGGTGGTCGTTCTCGCGTCACTGCGCGCAAACTGATGTGCGTGCGCGATGCGTGATCGCGATGGATCTGTTTGCGCTCGCTGCCGCCTCGCGCATTGCTCGGCACAGCGGTGCTCCGCTGATCTACGACATGCGTGAGTTCTACTTCGCGCTGGGTCCGCTCGAGGGCAAAGGTATCCGACAGCGCATCCTCACTGCACATGAGCGCCGCCACATACGCCACGTCAACGACATCCTCGTATCGGGTCCGCTCGATGCCGAGGTTGTGCGCTCAACGTTTGCACTCACGTACGATCCATTCGTATTGCTCAACACGCCACCATACCGCGATGTCGTGCCGTCACCGTTGCGCGAGCGCTGCGCTGTGTCGGCCGATACCTGCCTTGCACTATACCAAGGTGTAGTGCATCACGGACGGGGGATTGCACCATTCATGCGTGCCATGCCTGCGACGCCGGATGTCCATCTGGCAATCATCGGTGATGGCCCAGCCCGTTCGGAGCTCGTACAGCTTGCAGCGTCGCTCGGGATATCGGATCGCGTCACGTGGCTTGGTGCTATCGCTTATGACGACCTGCATGCCTACACATGCGGGGCAGATGTAGGACTCTGCATCATTGAACCTGTTTCGATGAGCTACGAGTATGCGCTCCCCAACAAGCTGTTCGAATACATGATGGCACGTGTGCCTACGATCGTTACGGACCTTCCTGCGCTTCGTGCGCACCTAGCCGCATATCCTGTGGGCGTATCGATTGCACGCGAGATCATGCACGACGATATCGTCAGCGCGATAGCTCATGTGCGCGACCATCAAGCGCATGACGCTATGCGCAACGCATGCGAAGCAATCCATGAACTCGCCTACGAACAGCAGCAGCGAGCGGCTGTTGCACGTGTACGAAAGCACCTTGCGTGATCTACCTCTTGCTTCTTCTGCAGCAGTTCATTGCTTCGACCACACACCTCGTGGCCAAGGACATTACTGCTGAACTCGAACCGGTGACGGTGGTGCTGTTCCGTGGCATCTTCACGTGCATGGCGTTTGGCATCTGGATGATCATTCGTAGAGCATCGCTACGGAAGGTCGATCGAGCAGACATCGGCATGATCGCGCTGTTGGGGTTGGTGAATATGCCGATCAATCAGTTGCTCTTCATCTGGGGCGTTGATTACACAACGGCACCGAACGCATCGCTAGCCTATGCACTGACGCCCGTCTTTGTCGTCATACTCCTCGCGCTCTGGAAGCGCACCTCGCCAGGATGGCGCAAAATGTTGGGTGTCGCACTCGCTGTCCTCGGTGCTGCAATTGTTCTCGTCGATCGCGGTGCAGCAGTGTCGCCCGAGCAAACGCTCGGCAACGTGATGGTGCTGGCAGCGAGTATCTCGTGGGCAGCATACACCGTGATCGGACGGTCACTCATCGTGAAGTACGGTCCGGTGCAAACCACAGCGCTGAGTTTCATTGCCGGACTCATCCTCTTTGTGCCCGTGTGGGTGTTTGTACCAGTGCATGATCCGATGACCGTGCTTGTGTCGCCGGGGTGGCTCGAGCATTGGTCGCAGCTCTTCTACCTTGGCGTCATCACATCCGGTGTAGGCTACGGACTCTGGTACTATGCGCTGAGTCGCATGGAGCCGAGCAGAGTTGCCGTGTTCAACAACCTTCAGCCGGTGTTGACATCTGTGCTGTCGTTCTTCATCTTCGGCACGGTGCCCACGGTAATGTTTGTGGTCGGTGGCGCCATTGCGATTGCAGGCGTTATCGTCACACAGCGAGACTGACATTCGTCAGTAGGTTGATTCGGTGCAACTCGTAGATTCGTCGTGCACGTTTGCATCATTCTCACGAGGACACGACGATGATACTCGACCGTCACCACACGCTTGCTCTGTGTGTCGACATTCAAGAACGTCTTCTCCCGCACATCCACGGTCATGAAGACCTTGTTCGTCGGTCATCAACACTCATCAAGGGATTACGCATTCTCGATGTACCCATCCTGGTAACGGAGCAGTATACCAAGGGGCTAGGAGTAACCGTACCAGAGATTGCAGCTGCGCTCGGCACGTATAATCCAATTGAGAAGATGTCCTTTAGCTGCTGTGGTAATCCCGACGTCGAGGCAGCCGTGCTTGGCAGTCAGCGACACCAGATCATTGTGTTCGGCATTGAAGCGCACGTGTGTGTGCAGCAGACAGTGCTTGATTTGCTCGCACAAGGACAAAAAGTTGTTGTGCTTGACGACTGCGTATCGTCCCGCTCGGCAAACGATGCGCGTGTTGCATTGCAGCGTATGCGCGATGCTGGGGCCACAATCTCGACGACGGAATCTGTGCTCTTTGAACTTCTGCGCGTCTCTGGTACGCAAGAGTTCAAGTCGATTTCTGTACTCGTTAAGTAATCTGAACTCACGGAGCCAAACCGAATGGCAACTCGAACCAAACTATCCAAGAAGCATTCCGATCACATCGCGTCCGTGCTCCACGAGGAGCGACGGTTTGCACCGTCCAAGGAGTTTGCATCGAAGGCGCACATCGGTTCGCCACGCGAACTGCGCGCGCTGCAAGAATATGCCGAGGGCGATGTGGTAGCCTACTGGGAGGAGCAAGCACGCGAACTGGCGTGGTTCGCTCCGTGGAAGAAGCCCTTGGTGTGGAAGTATCCGCATGCGCAGTGGTTTGTTGGTGGAACCACAAACGTGGCCGTCAACTGTCTTGATCGACACCTCGGAACGTGGCGTCGTACCAAGGCTGCATTGATTTGGGAGGGAGAGCCAGGCGATACACGAACGCTCACCTATCAGCAGCTGTATGCAGAGGTATGTCGTGCTGCCAACGTGCTCGAGCAACTTGGTGTGCGCAAGGGTGATGTGGTTGCGATCTACATGGGTATGGTACCCGAGACAGTGATTGCGATGCTGGCCTGCGCGCGCATTGGTGCAACGCACAACGTGATCTTTGGCGGATTCAGTAGTGATGCGCTGCGTGAACGCATTAATGATTCGGGCGCTAGTGTGTTGATCACGCAGGATGCTGCTTGGAGGCGTGGTGATGCTGTGCACTTGAAGGCTGCGGCTGATGTTGCGCTGAAGAAGACGCCAAGCATTCGCCACGTGCTTGTTGTGCAACGCACGGCAGAGAAGTGCACGATGAAGTCAGGACGTGATCACTGGTGGCATGAACAACTCAATGCTGCATCGGCGCGACACGAGCCCCCTGCGTTGCCGAGTGAGCATCCACTGTTTATCCTCTACACATCGGGTAGCACTGGCAAGCCGAAGGGAATTCTCCATACGACGGGTGGATACCTCACGCAGGTTGCATCGACCACGAAGATGGTTTTCGACATGCATGACGACGACGTGTACTTCTGCACGGCTGATGTGGGCTGGATCACCGGTCACAGCTACGTTGTGTACGGTCCGCTCGCGAACGGTGCAACGATCCTGATGTATGAAGGGGCTCCTAATTGGCCCGAGCCTGATCGCTTCTGGGATCTCATTCAACGTCATCACGTATCGATCTTCTACACAGCGCCGACGGCAATCCGATCCTTCATGAAGTGGGGGGAAGCGTGGCCGCGCAAGCACGACCTTTCGTCGCTGCGATTGTTGGGAACAGTTGGTGAGCCTATCAACCCCGAGGCGTGGGTGTGGTATCACGACGTGATTGGTGGTGGACGGTGTCCGATTGTGGACACGTGGTGGCAGACCGAGACTGGCGCGATCATGGTATCGCCGGTGCCGGGAGCGACCGTTGCCAAGCCCGGGACCGCTACCAAGCCCCTTCCCGGTATCATGGTCGATGTTGTGCATCCAGACGGAACATCCTGTAAGCCGAACGAGGGCGGACTCTTGGTGGTGAAGCATCCATGGCCGTCGATGGTGCGAACCATTTACGGCAATGACGATCGCTACCGCGAAGCATACTGGAGCATGTTCCCGAAATCGCGCAGTATGCCTGGATGGTATTTCACGGGAGATGGGGCGCGCCGAGATCGCGACGGCTACATCTGGATCATTGGTCGTGTCGACGACGTTGTGAACGTCTCCGGACACCGACTTGGCACTGCCGAGATCGAGAGCGCGCTCGTTGCGCACCGGCTTGTGGCCGAGGCGGCCGTGGTGGCGCGTCCAGACGAGATCAAGGGTAGCGCGCTGGTAGCATTTGTGAGTCTCAACAGCAATGCCAAGGTCAAAAACCTCGAAGCGCTCAAGGAGGAACTCCGTGCGCACGTCGGCAAGGAGATCGGACACATTGCCAAGCCTGATGATATCCGGTTTACCGACGCGCTGCCGAAGACGCGGAGCGGAAAGATCATGCGTCGACTGCTGCGCGAACTGGTTTCGGGATCGGCTGTTCGAGGGGATATGACAACGCTCGAGGACTTTAGCGTGCTCGAAAAGCTGCGGAGTGCCGACGAGGACTAGCGGAAGGCTTCGGGTGGCTATGTTTGTATGCTGATACTGACAGGGTGTTCGTAGTTTCGCACCCTTATCGGACGTCAGCTGCGAGCATGCCCGGGTTTGCGTGCAGCGTTCACCAACGAACTTCCTCGTATGGAAATCACACTTTCGACGATCCTCGAACCAGCCTGCATCGAACTCAACCTCGAGGTCAAGGACAAGAACGAAGCGCTGCATCGCATGGTAGAAATCCTTGCGCGCAACGGACATGTTCCAGACAAAGCTGCCATCACAACAGTCATCCTTGATCGTGAGCGGCTGATGTCGACCGGTATTGGCAATGGTGTAGCGCTTCCGCACGGGAAGACAAATGCTGTTGACCGTTCGATGGCTGCACTTGCAACACTCAGCACGCCGATCGACTTCGATGCGCTTGACGACAAGCCTGTGTCGATCATTCTGTTGCTTGTGGGCACCGAGGCAAATGTTGGACTCCACTTGCGTCTGTTGAGTCGCATTTCGCGCATGGTTGGATCTGATCAATTCCGTTCTGCACTGCTTGCTGCGCACAGCGTAGAAGACGTGCGAGCACTGTTTGCATCGCATGAGGTGGAGAAGCCGTGAGTTTGCAAGCTGTCCGTGGCACCAAGGATATTCTCCCTCCGGAGATCGAACAATGGCATGCCGTTGAAGAGATCTTCCGTGACGTAGCGCGTGAGTTCGCGTACGAAGAGATTCGTACGCCGGTGTTCGAATCGACAGAGCTCTTCAAGCGCGGTGTCGGTGAAGAAACAGACATCGTTGGTAAGGAGATGTATACCTTCGAGGATCGGGGAGGGGATTCCCTTACGCTCCGTCCGGAAATGACCGCGCCCGTTGTACGCGCATTGATCGAGCACAGTCTGCTACGCCATAGTCCTGTGATGCGATTGTGGTATGCCGGACCGCAGTTCCGCTACGATCGTCCGCAAAAGGGTCGCTATCGCCAATTCCACCAGTTCGGTGCTGAGTGTGTTGGCTCGCCGAATCCCGAGAGTGATGCCGAGATCATTCTCGTAGCATACGAAACACTCCGTCGCTGCGGTTGCAGCTCGTTCAAACTCGAAATCAATACGCTGGGCACAAGCGCTGTCCGCCAGCAATACCGCGAGACACTCGTCGCATACCTACGCGAGCATCACGCATCGCTCTCTGCCGATTCGCAGCGTCGCATGGAGACCAATCCACTGCGCGTGCTTGACTCGAAGGATGAGCGCGACAAAGAGATTGTCGCCAACGCACCGTCGATCCTCGACGTGCTCGACGAGGACAGTCGAACACACTTCCATGCTGTGCTTGCGTTGCTTGATGTGGCCAATGTGCCGTACACCATCAACGCAACACTTGTACGCGGACTCGACTACTACAACCACACGGTGTTTGAGTTCACGACAACGGAACTTGGAACGCAGAACGCCATTGGTGGTGGTGGACGGTATGATCCGTTGTTCGCAATGCTCGGTGGTGGTGATGTGCCGGCCGTAGGATTCTCGATTGGCATCGAGCGCATGCTTCTCTTGCGCGAACACGAGCATGGTGATGCGCCTGCGCGTGAGCGCGATGGCGTCTACCTCTGTGCAATCGGAGCTGACGCTGTATTGCCAGCCCATGCACTTGCATTGCGTCTGCGTCGTCAAGGCTTGCGTGTTGTTACCGACGTCATGCGTCGTTCCATGAAGGCGCAGATGAAGGAAGCGAACCGTCACAACGTCAAGTACGCTGTGATGCTCGGCGAAACTGAGCTAGCCGACGGCACGGTCGTTGTGAAGGATCTTCACACGACGGAACAGCAGACAATTCCCCAGACAGCACTCGAAACACTTCTCCTCGCATCATGAACACTGATCGCATCGAACCATCTATCGATCACGAGTTCACGCTGAACATCTCCTCGGTGATCGATCGAGAGTCTGGTGCGCCAATGCTGCAGTTCATGTTCCGCACGGTGCGGGAGTTCTCAACCTTTGGCTACGCCATTGCGGTGAAGGATGCATCCAAGCCATCGCCAACGGAGTATACCTTCGAACTTGGCGGACTCAGCTTGCCGTCGCATACGAATCATGCCTTCGGTGGAGCGCAGACCATTGTGATGCGCGCATTGCCTGCTGATGGCGCATATCCACTCGTCATTCGTCGACGCTCGCGGACGTACACCGCCACCATCACGATTGATGGTGGTGTACCGATGGCGATCAAGCACGACGATATTGCTCCGTTCATTCGCGTCGAGGTCGACCGCGTATGACACGTGGGCGTGGATCACGGCGTCCCGATCGCATTCGCATCTGGCGTGCGAGCGTCACCAAGTGGCAAGCGAAGGCTGCACTGACATTTCTTGGCTTGGCAATCATGGCCGCAGTTGTCTTCGGCACGCGGTCGATTGTTGATGAGCTTGCTGCCAACGAAACGCGTACCGTTACGCTCTACGCAAAGCTGCTCGACCGCTCGTACAAGCAAGCGAGCGACGACGATCTGCTCTTCTACGTTGATCTCACGTACAACTCAATTCACTTCCCGGTGATTATCACCGACAAGTCCGGACTGCCCGTCTATCCGTACAAGCAGTTCATGATCAACGTCGACATGGACACCACGATGTCGGTCGAGGCGCAGAAAGCATGGCTGATTGGCTACATCGCGCAAATGGAGCGCGACTATCCGCCACTCGTTATGAAGGATGATCAAGGTCGTGTTGTCTCGCGCATGTACTACACCAACTCCGCGTTGGTGCAGAAACTCAAGTACATGCCCTTTGTCGAAATCCTGGCTGTCACCGCCTTCATCCTTGTTGGGTATGTGGCATTCTCGACAATCCGTCGCAATGAAGAATCGAACATCTGGGTAGGTATGGCAAAGGAGGCAGCGCACCAACTTGGCACGCCGCTCTCGAGCATGCTTGCATGGCTCGACATTCTGCGCATGGATCGTGGGAACCCCGATCGCGTCGAGCAAACCGCGCGCGAGATGGAGCAGGACGTGGAGCGACTCAACGTGATTGCCAACCGCTTTGCAAAGATTGGCTCGCAGCCCAAGTTGGAGTCGGTGGTGCTTGCCTCTGTGATTGAACGCGTATGCGCGTACTTCGAGACGCGTCTACCCAATCTTGGACGTCGCGTAACGATTTCGCGTGAGCTCGACCCAACGATGCGTGCCAATGTGAGTATCGAGCTCTTCGAGTGGGTGATCGAGAACCTCATCAAGAATGCTGTGGAGGCCATCGAGCGTAATGATGGTCGCATCACCATATCCATGCGTCCACGTCCAAAGGGTGGCGTGATCGTGCAGGTTACCGATAACGGCAAAGGCATGACACGACAGATCGCGGCGCGGATCTTTCAACCAGGGTATACGACAAAAAAACGTGGCTGGGGTCTTGGACTTTCGCTGTCGCGTCGCATTATTGAAGATTACCACGGTGGTCGCATCTACGTGAAAGAGTCGCAACTCGGCGTTGGCACCACCTTTTGGATTGAACTTCCCAACGTATGAGCACCCGTCCCGAACCATCCAACATCGACTGGCTGATTCTCCTTCCGATTGCCGGACTGTTGATGTTCAGCGTGGCCTTTGTGTACAGCGCCAGCGCTTCCTTTGCCGACGTCAAGTACGGCTCGAGTGAAGAACTCGTCTGGAACCACGCTGCGAAGGTGCTCATTGGCCTCGTGCTTATGATCGTGTTCGCCAAGGTCGACTATCGATCATTGCAGAACATCTCTGGAACCTCCGTGCTTATTGCAATCGGCTTTCTTCTCATGGTGCTCGTGATGGGCACCGAGATTAAGGGGGCGAGCAGGTGGGTACGCCTTGGTCCATTCAACTTCCAACCCTCGGAGCTTGCCAAGTTTTCTGTCGTGCTCCATACGGCGCACCTCTTGAGTGTGCCGCGTGCAACGTTGCGACACTGGAAGACGGGGATCCTGCCCGTGCTTGGGTGGATGCTGCCTGTGGTGGTGCTCATCGCACTGCAGCCGAACCTCTCAACAGCGAGCGTCATCTTCCTCATCGTCATGGTCATGATGTTCTTGGCCGACGTTAATGGTAAGCACCTTGCGGCAGTGATTGGCACCGGTGCAGTGATCGCTGGCATCTATGCCGTCAGCGCTGAATATCGTCTGCGGCGACTCATGGTGTTCTTCGGCATGGGTGAAGACGAACCTGTGCGCTACCAGCTCGATCAGGCATTGATTGCCTTTGGCAATGGTGGGATTACGGGTGTAGGGCCTGGACAGAGTCGACAGCGCGACTGGTTCTTGCCTGAATCGTATGGTGACTTCATCTTCAGCATCGTCGGTGAAGAATACGGTTTCATCGGCGTCAGTCTCCTGATCATTGCCTTTGTGCTCATCATGTGGCGCGGCTACACAGTTGCCAAAAAAGCACCCGATGCGTTTGGTCGGTTGTTAGCCGCGGGCATTACCACGACGCTTGCAGTGTATGCCTTTGTAAATGCCGGTGTGACGTGTGGTGTTTTGCCTACGACTGGTCTACCCATGCCATTCATCTCCTACGGCGGTTCGAGCGTGTTTTTCAGCGCCATTGCAGTGGGTGTGCTCTTGAACATCTCCTCGCAGGCCGGTGTGTATCGGCGTCGATCTCGGACAGTGCCGCAACAATAGCGCCACAGGTGCATGCTTTTTTGTACTTTCGGCATGTATGCAGACATCCATCAAGAAGCTGTATCACTCGATTACCGAAGCCGCAACGCTCATCGGTGAGGAACAGCATGTCTTGCGCTACTGGGAGCGAGAATTCCCACAGTTGCGACCACAAAAAAACAGGGCAGGGAACCGCGTGTACACGCAGCGTGACCTCGCCGTGTTGATGGTCATCAAGCAGCTGTTGCGGGAGAAGCGATACACCGTTGCCGGTGCACGCGAGTATCTCAAGAACGCAGGGCTTCCTGAGGATGTCGTACCACTGCCGCAGATAGCAGTTGAGGAGGGTCAGGTACACGACAGTGGTGTAACGGCCGTCGTTCAACCTTCCAGTGTGGACCCAGTCGACCATGACAGGGCAATGGACATACTTCGGGAATTGCGATCACTTGCCGATGACCTTCGGTCGAAGGCAACGGTGGCGTAATCATCAACGGGGATACTCTTTCAACTAACAGTGTAGAGGATACGATGCAAATGCTACGATCGGGAGTGAGCATGCTCGTTGTTCTGGCCGCATGCGCAGTCAGCACATGGGCACAACAACGCTCCTACACCGCGTCGACCATCGGCAAGCATGCCGATGAAGTGCTTGGTGTATTTGTCAACGACGCCAACACCATGGTGGCTACATGTAGTCTTGATGAGACCATCAAGCTTTGGTCGCTTCCAGACGGTAAGGAGCTCCGTACGCTGACAGGACACACGGCACAGGTGAACAACGTCTCGTTCTCGGGCGACGACAAGCAGCTGGCCAGTGCGAGCAGCGACCGCACCATTCGCGTGTGGGACGTGCAAACAGGCAAGGTGCTTCAGACGATGCGTGGTCATACTGCCGAAGTCATCGGCGTGTACTACAGTCCAGTTGAAGGCAGTCAGCTGATTGCCAGCACATCGTTCGATAAGACAGTGAAGATTTGGGATGCAAACCTGGGTGTCGAGGCCAAGACGCTTCGCGGCCACACCATGCAGACCAACAACGTTGCCTACTCCTACGATGGCAAGTTCATTGCATCGTGCTCGGACGACCGCACAGTGATGATCTGGAGCACAGATCTGACAAAGAAGGAACCAATCATGACGCTCACTGGACACACTGCTCCAGTATTGACAGCGTTGTATTCATTCGATTCGAAGTATCTGGCTACGGCCGACGAGCGTGGTGTCGTCAAGATCTGGTCGATGCCTTCGGGCGAGCTTGTTCGCTCAATCAATGCGCACATGGATCTTGTGCAAGACGTAGCATTTGCTGAGGACAACAAGACCTTGGTAACTGGTAGTCTCGACAAGACCGTCAAGATGTGGGACCTCACAACGGGCCAGAACATCATGACGCAGAACGTTGGCACAGAAGTATGGTCGCTCGACGTCACAAGCAACGCTGGCCTCATCATCCTTGGATGCGCCGACGGATCGGTCCGCCTCCTCAAGGAGACGGGTTCGGAAGCTGGACGTTCTAATCGGGGAGGACGCTAATATGAACGCACGAACAATGAAGACACTTCTCTCGCTTGCGTGCGCAGCACTCGTGCTTGCAATGCCGATGCGCGTCCACGCACAAGGGGCAATCGGCACGGTTGTCACGCTTACAGGCTACTTCGTCAATGCATCAAGCCTGACGCCAGTTGAAGCCAACTACGCCGTGTACGACAGCCAGGGCAAGAAAGTGGGCCAGTCGTTCCGCAGCAGCGCAACGGACGGGTATCTGCAGACTGGTCTTAAGGCCGGACAGACCTACACGATTCGTGTTGAAGATCCACGCTACTTCCGTCAAGAGTTCGCCATCGACATCCCAGCTACAAGCAAGTACCTTGAGCTGTCGAAGGACTTCGTGGTACGCCCAATGGAAGCAGGCCGCAAGATCAAGGTCACACCAGTTCCGTTCGACGTCAAGAAGTCAACCCTCAAGGCCGGCGCAGAGGATGATCTTGCTCGTACGCGTTCTGACGATGAACCCAGGTGCGAACATCGAGATCGTGTGCTACCCAGACACCGAGGGTGCCGCCGATGCAGCGCAGAAGATCAGCCAAGCTCGTGCAGAAGCGCTCAAGGCGCACTTTGCATCGAAGGGTGTCTCTGCTGCTCGTATTAGCATCAAGGCTGTATCGACAGTCGACCCACTCGACCCGCCACCGATTCGCCCAACAGCGAAGGGCAAGCGCTACGTCGGTCCGGTCCACCTGGTGATCACAAAGGTCTAACCCAGCGCGGCCGAATTGACGTAAACCGTCAAAAACCGCGAAAAAACCGCAAAAAACGAGCAGTTTTTCGAAAAAAGGGGGCTTCTTGGCCCCCTTTTTCTATATTTGTGACCCATTCGCGGTCCCGTGGTAGAGTGGCTATACAGAGCTCTGCAAAAGCTTGTACATCGGTTCGAATCCGGTCGGGACCTCACCTTTCATTTTCATGGTAACGTCTAACGCATGGCAACAACAGCCGACCTCCGCATCGGTGCGGTGATCAAGCATAACGGCGAACTCTGTGTCGTCCTTGAATCGATCCACCGTACGCCCGGGAACCTCCGCGCGTTCTACCAAGTCAAGATGCGCGTGATCAAGACGGGCAAGCTCCGCGAAGAGCGGTTCCGTTCGGGTGAGACGATCGAGTTCGTACGTGTTGAGACGCGCAACTACCAGTACCTGTTCCGTGATGGCGATTTCTTCACGTTCATGGACTCGGAGACATACGATCAGATCCCGGTTGCGGTCGAAATCATCGGTGACGTCGCCAAGTTCATGAAGGAAGGCCTCGAAGTACAGATTGCACGTGACGAAGCCGACAATGTTGTGTCGGTGACGTTGCCACTCCACGTAGCGCTCCGCGTCACAATGACTGAGCCTGGTCTCAAGGGTGACACGGCAACAAATGCACTCAAGCCAGCAACGGTCGAGACCGGTGCCCAGGTGATGGTGCCGCTGTTCGTTAATGAGGGCGACCTCATCCGTGTTGAAACAGCGTCGGGCGACTACATGGACCGCGTTAAAGAATAATTCGGGAGTACGTCATGGATCTCAATTACCTTCGTCGACTGCTCAGAATTTTTGATGAAAGCTCTGCAACAGAGCTCAGCATTGAAGAAGAAGGCGTAACAATCGCCATGTCGAAGACCAACGGCAACCAAGCCGGTATGGTCGCTCCGACGTATATGATGAATGCTCCGCAGCCAATGACGGCTGCACCAGCTGCGCCAGCTCCTGCACCAGCAGCAGCGCCTGCAGCTGCACCGTCTGCTCCTGCAGCCGATGACGGACACAAGATGCTGTCGCCGATTGTTGGTACGTTCTATCGCGCACCGTCACCGGATGCTGATGCGTTCGTGCAAGTAGGACAGCATGTCAATGTGGGCGATACGCTCTGCATCGTCGAGGCGATGAAGCTCATGAACGAGATCGAATCTGACGTGTCTGGTACAGTCGTCAAGATCCTCGTTGAAAACGGACAACCGGTTGAGTACAACCAGCCGATGTTCATCATCAAGCCCGACTAATACCACCACGAGGGGCCTCCAGACATGATCAAGAAGCTGTTGATCGCCAATCGTGGCGAGATCGCGTTGCGTATCATTCGTGCTGCGAAGGAACTCGGCATCAAAACCGTAGCAGTCTACTCGGAAGCCGATCGTGCATCGTTGCACGTGCGCTTTGCGGATGAAGCTGTATGCGTTGGCCCAGCCCAAGGGAAGTTGTCTTATCTGAACATCCCGTCGTTGATTGCCGCTGCAGATGTAACGAATGCTGACGCAATCCATCCTGGTTACGGATTCCTAGCAGAAAACGCAACGTTCGCTGAAATCTGTCACGACTGCAACCTCACGTTCGTTGGACCAACGCCCGACGCGATTGTCCGCATGGGCAACAAGTCGATCGCCAAGGACACGATGCGCGCCGCCGGCGTGCCTGTTGTGCCTGGCTCCGATGGTATCGTTACGACGGTCGAGGATGCGCGCCGCGTTGCCGAAGAGGTTGGGTACCCACTCATGATCAAGGCAGTCGCCGGCGGTGGTGGCAAAGGTATGCGCTACGTTGAGTCTGCCGACGAGCTTGATCGCGCCTATGCAAATGCACGTGGAGAAGCAGAGGCATCCTTTGGCAATGGCGACATCTACATCGAAAAGTTTATCGAAGAGCCCCGTCACATTGAGATCCAAGTGTTCGCCGATTCGTTCGGCAACGTGGTGCATCTCAACGAACGTGAGTGCTCGATTCAGCGTCGTCACCAGAAGTTGATTGAAGAAGCCCCTTCGCCAATCATGACGCCTGAGTTGCGCGCTGCCATGGGTGCCGCTTCTGTGAAGGGGGCCTCGAGCGTGAACTATGTTGGCG
>VFQT010001944.1_pt1 | contig 22707 bp, 29 predicted proteins | sample 3512381 | NCBI WGS metagenome assembly VFQT01 (sample SAMN10412376, study PRJNA504923) | tailings metagenome | isolation source: Relicate 2 Philex TSF3 active mining site | place: Philippines: Tuba, Benguet | collected 2017-08-29
ATGCTTGAATCTTCTCGCATAATCTTTTCACAACTTCTAATTTTTCAAGTAGTTCATTTGATATAAAATAAGAACCGTCTTCTTGTTTGTCCATCCCCATTAAGCCTTTTATTTCTTTTAGTTGTAATACCAAAACTGAAAGGTCTGACTCCTCTTCCACATTATCAGGAAGCCTATTAATAGATAAGTACCAACCGCAACAAGGAAATTCTACTTCCAAGTTAGTAGGCTTGTTATCAATGATTAAGTTAAGGTTGTAGGCAAAAGCCATTGTGCTATTGTATTGCATAGTAAGTTAAAAAAGTTAAGTTAAACGGTAATAAAAACATTTATTTTTATTATATGTATATATAAAATGGTATTTTTAAAAAGTCAAGTCTTTTTTTAAATATTTTGTATTTATTATAAAGAATGTAGGTAGAATAAGGGTTTATAAAGACAAATAATAACTGTATTAAGTGGGTTTGTTTATTAATTGTAAAGAAATGTAAGGGGTTTGGTATTGTAAAAAGCTTTATGTTATAAGGGGTTATGTGGTTGATTAAAGTTGTAAGTGTTTTAGGAGGAAAAAGTTTTAATTGCATAAATATAATAAAAGGGGGTTATGATTGAAAAAAAGGGTTAATATGGGGTGTTTGATTGGTCGCACAACATAAGCGGTCAATTCGTCTCCGTTTGTTGCGTTATAAGGCTTTTCCGTTTTTTCTTTTCTTGTTTTTTAAGGTCTTGAATTGCCAACCAAATTGCTTTTTGCATATCCGCTCGCATTTTATAACACGCTTGAATAAAAGCCTCGCCTCCATCGGTTAAAAAGCATTGTAGCATTTGACTTTGCAAGTTATCAATACAATAATCATCTCGCAACAATCTATTCCTCTTCTGGAAGAACGCATTTTGATTATCATTATTAAATTCTTTTTGTAAATAAATCCAAATTAATCTGTTTTTTATGTCCATTTTGTTAAAAAAAGTTGTTTTTTGTTATAAATTATAAAGTTTTTAATGTCAATTTTAAAAGAAGTGCCAAAAAACACGGGGGTTATACAAAACAATTGCAAATTTATCTTACAAAATATAAAAAAGCGGTTGTTTTTAGATAAAATCCCCATAGTTTTGACATTTAAAGCATCATATTATAAATTATCTATAAAAAGTTATTTTATCAATTCCCGCTTCAAAAGCTTTTTCCAAAATGGCTTTTACTTCTAAAATCTTAAGCCTTGAATATTCTTCCTCCTCATACTCCTCTTCGTTGCAACCGTGTTCAATAGCATTATTGACATCAATAATTGTACCAACATCATAAATATATTCACTAAATATATTAACACCAGAAGAATCATTTTCACAAAATTCAATTAAAAGCTTCCGTTCTTTTTCCGGTAGTGTCCAGCCATCAAAATAAGTTGTTGTTTTCTGACTTTACCCTTTGTTATTGTTGCAAGTGGAAAATGCCCGCCTCTCAATAGTATCTCTTGTGCTATTTCAACACTATCCTTTGCAATCCTCCACATCTTCGCAAATATATCATTTGTAAAGAAGTAATAAAAATCATCCGTACCGCAAGGCTTGCTTGAAAGATAAAAATGAAAATCTTTATTCCAAATATTTTTGTTGTCTTTATCAAAAGAAATAATTAGATAAATATTTTTAATACCATCTATTTTTATATCTGTCATTTTTTTATAAATTGTATTTTGCATATAGTAAATTAAAAAGTTATTAAAATTCAATTAAACCGCTGTAATGCTGTGCAAGCATAATTTCCTTGTCTCCAAACCCCAGCTCTTCCCGTAAAAAAGCTTCGGTTATCCTTGGTCTTGGTCGGCAATAGTATTCGTTAGCAATCGCATCGCAAACCTCCGTAATGTCAACATCGTGCCGAATACAATCCAAAACTTGCTTTGGCAACCGCTTCATTGCGTTTAGGGTTTTATATTTACCTAAATGTTTGTTGGCTTTGTTGTATTCTTTTATTTCTTGTTTATCCGTTAAGTGTCTAAACCTCCCATATATATCATCGTCCTCATCAAGGCGTTTCCACTGTATGCGGTCGCCATGTTGATAAAAGCCATTCGCACTGCAAGGGCTTTGTGAACTTCCTGCATAAGTACCATCAAGGAAAATAATTGTGTAACGGTCGCTTGTTTTCCCGCCATTATCAAATACAACAACTTTTTTCAAAAAGTCAAAATTTTGTTTTTTCATATAGTATAATAAAAGTTAATTGTTTTTAAAAAAGAACAAGCCCCCATCTTGTTTAAGGTCTTTTATTGACTTAAAAAACCACTCACTTTCAAGGGTCGCTGGTATTATGTAAAATGGTTTTTGCAAACCAATAATGCAATTCATAACTATTGAACCAAGCCCAAGCCTCCTGTATTCAGGAAGTATGTAAAGCCAATCAAGAGTGCTGCAAACTTTCCAATCTTGCATAAAGTTTGGTTTATTTGTTGCATCATTGAATTTATAAAATCCAATAACTTTGGTTTTTCCACCACACTTGAAAAGTATTTCATTGGTTATTTGCCTTTGTGCTTTTGGTAATTTTGCCTTTGATATACTTTCGCCAAAAACTTCCATTTGAAAACCTTGCAACATTTTATTCAACCTTGCATCGTGAATTATGTTTTTGTTGTGCTGCGGGGTTGATATTGTAAAACCCTTTTTCATTTGTCTTGATATAAGGTGTCGTTTGATTTTAGTAATCATATATTATAAGAATAATTATTATTATTTTGCATTTAAAAAAGCTTTTTCCTCATCAAAACATTGATCTATTGCTGAATTGTTGTAAAAATAGACAATGTCTTTTGAAGTATTGAATTTTACCACTGGAACCAATTTGCCTTTTACTTGACAATATCCTTTATCTCCAATAGTATGCCCATGTTTTTGACAATAACACCAAAAATCTTTTGCATTTACAATATTTGAAAGTAAAAGCATCGTGAACAATAGTTTTTTCATATAGCTTGATATTAATTATTAATTGATATTTTAATTTTTTACTTTTATCATTTCTGCTCCTGCATATAAAAATCGTTGTTTTATGTCTTCTGCTTCCCCAAGATTAAAAGTCTTCGCTTTAGTCTTAATGTCTGTTGTTATTGCTGTTGTCATTGCACGGCTTTGTTTTAATTTTAAAATATAACTTGACGATCTAATTTTAATTATAAATAACTCTTCGCTTTTTCTCTTGCGTTCATATTCAAGATAATGTTCATACAATTTATTTAAAAAAGCTTCTCTAAACTCATTATCTCCATCCTTGTATTTTAAATAATCTTGAAATTTCAAATCTCCATCCCCATTGTATTTGTCAATAAAAGACTGCATACACTTCCCATAATGCGTTGAATCACCTTTAAAATAACCACTAAAAAATTGAAATAAAATATCTTTTTTTATTGCTTCTACACCCCAATCTTCAAAATACCTGTCAAATCCTTCTACATGCCATCTTATATATTTTTTCGGTACACAACTACTTGATGCACTTGTTATAAAAACTTTTTTGTTTTTTATATCAATATTAATTGATTTTATTTGTTCGTAACTCATATATTGTAATAATAATTATTTTAAAAATTGATATTTGTTATTAATTAAATTGCCTTGTTAGAATTTCAGGAAGTGAAAAAGTCTTTGTCTTCCTGTTATAAAATCCATTTTTCAAGCGTGGTTTCAAATAATCTTCAACCCACTGTTTTTTTACATATTCCTCTTGACTTTTAAGGTCGCTGTATAACTCTTTTTTCAGATTATACTCAAAATCTGCAAAAATATCTTCAATGATATTTCTACTTGCTCTATTATAACCGCCGCCGTACTGTTTTTCAAGTGCTTCTATTATTCGCAAAACGCAAGCGGGGGCTTTACCTTTGGTGTTTTCAGTTCTCCCAAGTGAATAAATAAAATCTTTAATGTTTGTTAAATCATACCAATTGCTTCGGTGTTCCTCTATTCTTTTAATCAAAAAAGTTTCATTTGATAAAAACTCATCAAGGTGTCCACCTTGACAATATTCCCATGCCCCACCGCATACTTGTTTATGTAAATACTTCAGGTCTTTTATCAATTGTTTTTCTTGCGGTCTTTGTTTTGAAATCATTTTAATCAAATCAAAATCTCCAATTAAATAAGCATAATCGCCTTGCCCATAACTCAAATTACAATGGAGGTCTTGACGGTTTTCTTGAAATCCAGGGTCAACATAGCCCATCTGCTCGCTTGCGTTCTCATAAATACCGCAATCGTCCGCAATATCAATTTCATAACTGTGGGCTTTCTCGTTATATTCTGCATCTGTAAAAGCCTCACAAATTGCTTCTTGCTCCTCTTCGTTGCAATCATCAAATGCAAGGTTTTCAATATCTAATAGTAAATTATGTCTTAATTTTTCAATTAAGAAAGCATCGTTGTTTATTTTCATATTGGAAATTATTTTTTGTTGAATTGGTTTCATATAAATAAAAATAAGTTAAACTATCAAAAAAAGTTATCTCTTTTTGATATATAATTATAAACACATAAGAATTGAAAAGTCAAGTAATTTCTTTACAAAAAATAAAGTTTTTTACATAAAAAATAAAGAAAATGATAAAACGCCCGCAGGGGAATAAAAAAGAAATCAACAAAATATAAAGTAATGATAAAGAAGAATGATAATGAATATCAAATATAGAGAATGTTAAGGGGGTAATAAGATAGAGACTGTGAACGACAATGAAAATACAGAAGATCTAACCAACTAACATCGTGCAAAAGAACCTATAACGGAAGAATGCAACAAGTGAAAACACACGACAGCGAAAGGCAACCAAGTAAAGTGCTGGGTATGAAGCGAAGGAAGATAATGCGAGGATAACACGGCAAGCCATAAAATAAAGAAGTGATGATGAAAGGCGTTGAGTATAAACAAACAACGAAGACTTGAAAAGTTATAAACGGCGTGCGGTATAAATAGGATGGAATGCTTGTTAAAGTCCGGTCTGATATGCGGTAAAGTTTTTAAAAAGTCGTGTGAGAGTGGCGGTCTGACCATCCAAATAACTATTAATTTTTATTTTTCTACCACAAACATAATCTAAATACCCCTCTAATTCAAACATAGATACCCCAATTTCCTCTTTTAACACAAAAATAATAGGAATACACCAATGCTATACAAAAATCGTTTCTCGTGTCTCTAATGCGGTATTTTTTCCAAATTTACTTTTGCTCAAAAATACTCCCTAAAAAAATTTTATAAAAAACTGCAATTTTAAAACTATATCAACAAGTTTTTTTAATGCGTTCATTTGCTATTTTGACATAACCCTCATCTTTTTCACAACCCATAAATATGCGGTTGGTATTTTTTGCCGCAAGCAGCGTACTTCCACTTCCTGCAAAACAGTCAAGTACTGTGTCGTTTTCATTGGTTGACAATTTGATTAAAATTTCAAGCAATTTCACATTTTTTTGATTTGGATGTAAAAGCTTTTTAGTGCTTGCTTTTTCATTCACAAATATAAAATCCCAAAAATTCGGGTATGAATATGTGTACTCTTGTTTTTTTGTATTTCTTTTGTCTTTTAACCAAGCATCGCTTGTTTTAATAAAATCAACTTTATTTAAATCTCTTGCCTTGCCTTTTGATAGAAAAAGAATATGCTCCGTTCGGTAGTAAAAATTGTTTTTCAAGTACTGTCCATTGCAGTACGCTGGAACATTGATAATATTTTTAAATTCAAAGCCGCTTTTTTCAATATTTGTTAGCCATAAATTTAAGCTTTTTGTCCCTGTGAATATATAACAGTGCGAGCCGTCTTGTAATACTCTAAACAATTCTTGAAGCCATTTTATACTTTCATTTTTTACAAAATCTGCATTATCATTATAAAAATCATTTTTGAAATTTACTCCATACGGTGGGTCTATTAATATCATTGAAACTGTTTTATCTGGAACTTCCTTAAGGTATTTTAAACAATCCGCTTGAATGATTTTATTAATTTTATCTTGCATATATTAAATTAAACTTCCTTTGTCATATTCCCCACTTAATCTGTCTACACAAATCTGATAATACACCAGATCTATCTCGCAACCAACAAATCTACGGTTTAATTTTTGTGCGGCCAGTAATGTAGAACCCGCTCCTGCAAATGGTTCAAGGACTATATCATTTTCGTTAGTAGAATTTTGGATTAAATGCTCCATTAGTTTTACTGGTTTTTCAGTTGGGTGTTTCTTATTTCCTATAATGTTTGGAATGTTGATTATTGTTGAACTTCCCATATCGTTAATATTTCTTGCGGGTCTCTTTGATAACATTAAAATAAATTCCGCACATTGCATATAATATTTATTTGGAGTAGCGTTTCCCTTACTCCAAACAAGAAGATTTTGAAATACAAATCCAATTTTTTCCGCTTCGGTTTGCAATTCACAAAGATTTCTTGCGTTAACCATAATATAACAATGCGTTCCTTTTTTAAGAACTCTAAAAATTTCGGGTAGCCATTCATTAAATTTTATTTCATTATGTTCAAACATTTTTCCGTTTTTTACTGCTGAGGAAACATCTGCTCCTTGTTTTTGCCATTTTACTCCTATTGGTTGACGGTTTAATACTCCTTTGGGGTCTGTTTTTGAGTAATCTCTTTTTCCCAAAACACCACTGCACTCATCATCTTTGTATTCAGCTCTAACTCCACCTGATATTATATGGTATGGGCAATCTGTACATAGCAAATCCACACTCTCATCTGGTATCAGCCTTAAGACTTCTAAACAATCTTTGTTGTGGACTTGGTTAATCAAATGTTCCATATAGTCTTTAAAATATGCTCTACAATTCTAACTGTGAACTAGTAATTATAATTTTCTATGCCTATGTTTTTCAATGCTTGATTGGTCGCACTAATACCGTCAAAAAGCGAAAGGATGTTCATATAAAAATTCAACATATTATTTTTTCATGCAACATACTTTTTAAAAAGTCAAGTGTTATCGCACTTTTCTCGTTTTATTAAACAAAAGCTTGACTTTTGAGAAATAGCTTATTATATCGTAATATAATTAATATTTTTTATATGGCACTTGACCAAAAAATTAAAACTAAAAACGACTTAATTAAAGAAGTAGCAAGAAAGTCAGGTATAACACAATCACATTGCAGAGAAGTTTTTGATTGTATTTTTGATGAAATTAAAATTGAATTAGCAAATCAAAATACTGTACTTATACAAAATTTTGCAAAATTTGAGATTAAACCGGACAATAGGAAATTCTTTAACCCAAAAACAAGAGAGCCTGTGGAAAATAAATCTACAAGAATTGCAGTTACAATGTCTCCAGTACTTAGAGATAAGATTTTAAAATAGGTGCGGTAAAGTTTGTAGGAATACAAAACTTGTTTTTTAAACGCTAAAATTTTTTTTAATATATGAACGAAGCAAGATTTACAGTAAGCTCAGATGAAAATTCAATTTATCGAATAGTACGATGGGAAGGATTAAAGCCAATTTTAGAAATAGACCCAAATAAATTAGATAACCATATGCGGAATGTTTTTAAAGCAGTAACAAGATTTAATAAAGCTTATGTAAATTTACAAAAAAAGATTACTGCATTAGAAGAAGCGCAAAATAATAAAAAATAACGATATGAATTTAATTCAAGTTTTTCAAAAGTTCAAAACTCAAGATGACTGTATAGCTCACTTAGAAAAGGCAAGATGGGATGGCTGCCCTGTATGTCCTTATTGCCAATCAACAAAAATAACTTCATTGAAAAAAGAATTGAGACATCAGATTTATTGATTGGAAATATGATTAAGTGTGCTTAAGATTATGGTAGACAATACATTTACAATTGGAAATCATAAATTAATTAATGGAGACTGCTTAATTGAATTAAGTAAAATTGAAAATAACTCAATAGATTTAATTTTTTCCGATCCTCCATATAATATAGGTAAAAACTTTAATGGATTTATAGACAAATGGAATACCGAAGAAGAATACTTGCAATGGTGTTATAAATGGATTGATTTATGTATTGATAAACTAAAAGATAATGGAAGTTTTTATGTTATGACAAGCACTCAATTTATGCCATATTTTGACATATATATTAGAAAAAAGATGAGCATTTTGTCAAGAATTATTTGGCATTATGATAGCTCTGGCGTGCAGGCAAAAAATTATTATGGTTCTTTATATGAACCTATTTTGTTCTGTGTCAAAGATAAAAATAACTACACATTTAACTCACAAGATATTTTAATTGAAGCTAAAACTGGCTCACAAAGAAAATTAATAGATTATAGGAAAAATCCACCACAAATTTATAATTCTCAAAAAATTCCAGGAAATGCGTGGTATTTTCCAAGAGTAAGATTTAAAATGAAAGAATACGAAGAACATCCATCTCAAAAGCCTGTTGCATTGCTAGATAGAATTATAAAAGCAAGTAGCAATGAAAATGATATTGTTTTAGATCCATTTAGCGGGACATTTACCACATCTTTTGTTGCACAAAGCAATAATCGACAATCAATTGGTATTGAATTAGATGTGGAATACTTTAAAAATGGGATCAAAAGATTGCAAGAAAAAAATACTAATTTATTTAATATATGAATAAAGGGGATAATTTTTCAAATGAAATACTTGAAATAATCAACAAGCACTTTCCAAAAAAAGAAAATGATATTTTGGAAAAAAGTGATTTACTGAAATATATAAATATCAAAACAAAATCAATTGTTAAGGATTCAAAGGCAAGGTCAAGTTTTGCTAATAATTATGCTTTATATGTTTTGATTGAAGACTATGTCAATAAGAATTTTCACAAAAATCCAAATACTTATAAGAATTATGATGGAGCTATATTTTCAGATTTATTCAAAAGACAACGAGAATTGCCATTTGGTGCAAAGCTACAAAATCACGCTCTAAATAATCGTTTGAATAGTGAGTTTGAAAAATTATTTCCAACAACTGATTTTAAGCCAATCATAAGAGATATACAGAATAATAAATATTGGATTAATGAGAATTTATTAAAAATTACAATAAATAATGAATGTTATAATATAGCAGAGTGCATTCTTGAAATTATTAATAGATATATTTATTACAAACAAAAATCATTTAATGAGTTTATTGAATATTGTAATCAATTAAATTCTTTAGCAGATTTTGCCATTGAAGCAAAGATTGCTTTTATTCGTTCTTTAATAAAACCAAGTGTTGATGCAAGAATTTTTGAAATTGTAAGCTTCTCAATATTAAAATCTTACTATAACAACAAAAGTGTGTTTATAGGATTTTCATTGGATGAAATAGAAGAGCAAAAACTTATTCTATATAAAACTGGCAGAGTAAATGCAAATGATGGTGGAATTGATTTTGTTATGAAACCACTGGGTAGATTTTTTCAAGTGACTGAAACAATAGATGCTGGTAAATATTTTCTTGATATAGACAAAGTGCAAAAATATCCAGTAACATTTGTTGTCAAAACTGAAGAAGAAGTTGAGTCTATATTGGAGCAAGTAACTATACAAGCTGAAAAAAAATATATAGTCTCGTCAATTGTTAATAAATTTGTCAGTTGCATTGAAGAGACAATTAACATCCCTATTTTAATAGAAAGATTGAACGAAGTTATACAAAACAATAAATTTTCTGATGTTATAAATGATATAGTACTTTATTCTAAAATTGAATTTAATATTGATGAAAATAACGATATAGATATATGAAAAACAATAAAAAAACAGATTTAACAATTTTGAATTTTGACAACATTGAAGTTGAATTGAAAACCGATATTGAAAACGAAACTTTATGGGGCACTGCCGAACAAATATCTCAAATTTTTTCCTGCTCAACGGACAACATCTATTTGCACGTAAAGAATATTTTGCAAGATGGAGAACTAACCGAGGAATCCTCGGTTAGTGGAAAACGAGACAAACTGTACAATCTTGATATGATCATTGCAGTAGGTTATCGTATAAATTCAAAAAAAGCAACCGAGTTTAGAAAACAAGCAACTCAAATAATCAAAACCTTTATAACAAAGGGCGTAGTGATTAACGAGAATAAAATATCACCCAGTGAGCTTGCAAAGATTTTAAGAAAATTACGCAACGAAGAGAAGAGTTTTTATGCAGTTATAAAAGATGTCTTTAAGGAGTCCGCTTCTGATTATGATATTGCAGAAAAAGAGCAAAAGCAAAAATTCTTTGCATTAGTTAGAGATAAATTCCTATTTGCAATCACAAATAAAACTGCTTGCCAGTTAATGCTTGAAAGAGCAGATGCAAATAAAGAAAATATGGGATTGCAAAATTTCAGTGGTGATTCAATATCTGTTATTGATATTACAACTGGAACTAACTATATGAACGAAAAAGAACTTGAAGAGTTAGAAATTCTTTGTGAAAACTTTCTAGGTTTTTGTCATTTAAAAGCATTTAGAGGGCAATCAATGACATTTGATGAAATTACATACAAAGTTAATCAATTCTTAGAATTTAACGGTTATAATGCCTTTAATCAATACAATCAAATGAATAGAAAACAAGCCGATTTAAAAGTAAAAGAAGAATTGAAGAAATACAAGGAAAGAATTAAGATAGAAAGAAAAAATAATAAAGTTGAAAATAAGTAAAATTAATTTCTTTCTATAAATGGGACATTACGAAAAATAATATGTCAACAGTGATTACACAAATTAATTTAACTCTTATGCTTAAAAAAACAATTATTTCCTCATTATTTTTCATTGGCTTGTCATATCACAGTGCTTTTCCTGCATACAAGGACTATCATAAGTGTGAAGTTGCGAATTACTATGTATATGATGGAGACACAATTTATGGAGATGTATCTTGTAATGATGTTACTGGTCAACAATCCTTCTTTAAAAAGAATACAAGGCTTAGATTCGCACGAATTGATACCGCAGAAATACGGACAAAAGACGTTTGTGAGAAAGGTATGGCTATAAAAGCTAAAGAGTTCGTCCAAAAATCTGTGAAAAACTCAAAAACACTAAAAATTGAAGTTGTTGGCAAAGAATATTACGGCGGTCTACTGGTTGAAGTTTTTACTGATGATATTAATTTATCAAGTGCCTTACTAAAAGAAAACCTTGCAGTGATATACCAAAACAAGAAAAAACATCATACAAATTGGTGTGATATTCAAAAAATGTAGATTTCACTTTTTTACAAAGATTGTCAAGTGGGCTGTTATCATTTCAAGCCCATAATCTTTTAACATATTTTTGACAAAATTATCTAATTCTTCATTTTCAGCAATAAATGATACATTTTTTTTGGTCATTACATCAATACATTGTGTGTGGACCTTACCATTTGCAATTGAATACACTGCTTGAGATTGTCTTTGATGTTTTTGTATAGAAACTGTAAGTCCACCTCCTTTTATTAATGCGTTTATTACTAAACTTGCAATATGTGGCGGTAATATATCCCCATATTTTTTTTGGTATTGCACCATAAATTCAAACAGTGTCCACTGCTCTTGATAAAGTGTTGCGATAATATCTATTGCTCTTTGATATATTTCATTTGCTACCATCTTACAATTTCTCTTTCTTTTAACGTGCTGAAGAGCTTTGTTTAAAATATCCTTTCTCTCATTTATTGTTTTCTCTGTAAGTCTTTTGGACTGCATATTAATTTAAAATAATCCCACTGACTTGTTCTAAGATTTGATTATAGCCTTTTTCTGTGATATAGAACGCAAGGCTTGATTTTTTCTGAGTGTTGCCATCTTTAAATTTTACATCAAACTCTTCAGGAAGTAATTTTACATATCCTTTATTTACTCCATCGGTTGTTGGGAAGTGTTTGTCTTTACGCCTCCAGCCATTTTTAATTAAAAGTGTCCTCAGAACAGTATCTGTTATACCTAAGTGTCTTGCACAGGGTTGAAATTTCACACATCCCGTTTTATCTGCTATTTGTTTGAAAAGTTTTGTTGCATTTTCAATTTGAGTGTCTTTTACTTGAATAATGTTGTCTTTTTCTTTTACTATATTCCGAAGTTCAAGCTTTTCTTTTTCTGCTATTACTAGGCATTCAAGGGCTTGTACATAATTTTGAGGGAGCTGTGGCGATTGTGGCAAGTTTATCAAAACTTTTCTTGCCCATTTACGAAACTCAACTGCCTTTGGCGTCTTTGCAAGCATTGTAATTCCAATAACGCCCTCTATTGAAAAAAATATTTGCTTATATGGTGCGTTTTTAACGGTCATCATATCAATGACTGTATAATCCTCTCCTTCTGTAAACTCTCCCTTGTTTGCATTGAATAGATTTGTGATTGACTTTGAACTTGAGTATTCAAGTGCAGCTGCCATATTCCCCGAAGAAATATATTTTTTACCATCAATTTCAATAGAATCTATTTTATGATTTTCAAAGTATAGGATTTGAATTTGATTTTTTGCGGTTTGCATAGAAAAATAATAAGTTAGGTGCTTAACAGTGCCAAGGGAAGCACCCCCTCGGCAGTTAATCTATAAAACTAAACTCTTAAAAAGTCAAGGGAATTAAAAAATGAAATTTATCCTTGACGATAAATATTGTTCATAAAGGTCATTAATCTGACAAGTCGTAGTGCCTTCATATAAATCTCCTCTCATTAACCCCAGTGTGTGCATTATTAAGCCTTGTTTTAAGGCTTGTGGAATATTCTCTGGTTCGTCCGCAATTCCTCTTGTAAAAATGATTTTAAGGTTCTCGTAGCAATTTGTATCAATTGTTGGTTGTTCTTTTGAGTATTTTATCGAGACTTTATTATCCATATAGCTTTGCTCGCTATATACAAATGTACAATAATCTTTTTTTGGAATTTCATACCAAATATTATCACCAGTTATTTCACTGATTTCTGTCGTCTTTAATAATATCTTGTCTACGTATTGAATATAACTATACCTCAGTGGTAGCTCAATGTCAGTATTACATATTAAAGCAGATTGTTGCTCTTTTTGGAATAGAAGTGGTACGTTAGCATACCGCTCAAACAAATCTCTCGCAATTTTTGTACTATTTTTTATAGCTCTTTCGTCAAATGTATCTGGTAATGGTGGGTCAATAAGTTGGTTGTAGTTGTCTGGGATTATTTTTGCCTCATAAACATTATAGGCGTGACTATTAACCTCCTCAAAAGATATTGGTAGAGTATTTTTATCATAAGGGTATAACACAGTATGTTTAATATGCGAATACCCTTGATGCATAAAAATTATTTACTATTTTTTTTAGAAGGTCTTTCTGGTAGTGGAATACTATTGCTGTTGCCTTGGTTATCAACTTCAGGATTATTAGATGACTTATCATCATCTATATTATCACTTGAGCTTTGGAGAATAATGTTACCCTCTTTTAATTTTTGTATTTCAACCTTTAGTAAAGCATTATCATTATTCAATGATGCAATGATAGATTCTTTTGCATCTAGTTTTATTTTATAATCATTATGAATGTCTTGAGTTTTTCTATTAAAATCACTTGTCAACTCTTGATAATCAAAGCTTGCAATAGATAAACCTTTATTTGTTGCTTTAAATAAAGATGGATAATCTTTTAATGCTCCTTGCTTAATAACAATCACATCATCCTCTTTTAGAGAAACATTTTGCCTTAGCTCAAAGTTTTTAGTTTTATTATTTTGAATGTGTAATATAGATATTGTTGAATCTTTTATAACACATACCTCTATAGGCAACTCATTCAAGCTATTCATATATTATATAAAATTTACAATTATCCAAGTTTTACCAATGTTGCGATATCTTCCATTAAAACGTTAGGTACAACAAATTGGACGCTAATGCTTGCGTCTGCATTATTAATAAAGCCTCCAAGGGGTTTGATATTTACACCATAATATTTATCAAATGTTGTATTAGAGTTTTCAAAACCTACCTTGGTAACATTTGAGTTCCATAAAGGAAAGGAAATGAACTTTGTTACAAAATATGTGCCATCAGCTTGATAATCAAAGCTACTTTTTTTGATTATAACTTTATCGCCTTGCTTGTATTGTGTACCAGTTGGGTAGTAATTTACAATATCTGTGGAATTAATTTTTTTACCGAGGTACTCATCAGATTCACAGTATAAATTTGGAACGTTAACTGGTGAAACAATTTTACCGCCACCATCAACAGATGTACCACTTTGTATATAAAGTTCAATATAATCTGCATCTGTTAGAGCTGCTGTATCTGGAATAGATACCGATACCTTTATAAAAGCATTATTATGCTTAAATACTGGGTATTGTGTATAATCTATTGCTTTTACTTGTGTTGCACCAGATACAAGGGTTAAGCCGTCAAATGCTGTTTCTTCAAGTAAGAAACTTGGCTTTTCTCTTAAAAAAGGAAATATATTAGATGGAGAATAGTATGCAAAAAGGGGAGACATAGACATATTTTATATAATAATTAAGCTTTTTTTAAAACTGCAATAGAAGAGAATGGATTAGGAAGTATTCCAAATCCTTGCCATTCTCTTTGTAGTGCAATAGAACCTTTGCCTATTTTGGTAGGGTCTGGTGCTTGATAATATGTTGCAAGAATTGCATCAGATTCCTTCCAAGCATTTTTATTGTACTTAGTAACTAAATCATTACTATTGTTAATGTTCCCAACAAAATAAGATTTAGGATATATGAAGAAACCTAATAAATCGCCAGTATTATACGCATCAGTTTTTGAAATCATTGTCATTGGCATAATAGTAACCAATTCTTTCAACATTGCAATATTGTCTGAGTATTCATTTGATGATGTTGAGCCAGCAAATTTATTTTGGTTTATAATTGCATTATACAACTTTCTTGTTAAAACAAAAATTGGCTTTCCGCTAAATTGCCCTGCAACACCTTTTGATGTATTTGATAACTCTAAGTGTTCTTCATCAGTAAATGCTCTTGCAATATTTAGTAGCTGTGTAAAGCTATCAATATCCATACTTCCTTGTGGGTTTGTATTAAAATCAGATGGTACTGTAATTTCTGTTGTGTATCTTGTTTTCAACCCTCTATTGAAAGGATTATTATAGTGGTCTTTAATATTAAACAGTCCATCAGAGTACCCAGAGGAGCTATTTAACATAATTACATTAAATCCATCTGCATTTTTAGCAACAACTGGATGTATTGTATTTGGCAATCCATGTATTCCTTGTTGGTTTCCTTGCATTGTTGATATTTGTCTGAAAGTTGGCGATAGTAGTGCACTATATTGAAGTGAACGTGTAAACTGTTCTTCCATACCAAAAATGGTTCTTTTTATATCAGCTTTTAAATAATTATCATTATTGTTATAATTTTTTAAATCTAATGTTTTTGCCATTGAGTGTATTTCTGAAGTATTAATAGAAGATATTACACTTTGTTCTTGTTTATGTATCTCACTTATAGCAATATCTTGACCAACTGAGTAACCTTCGGAGAAATTAACCGCATACTCTTGCTGAAAAAGCTGTACAAATGTTTGAGGACTATCATAAGACCTACTAAACATAATTTTAGATAGTAAGGTATCTGTTTTGTAGTAGCTTTTTTGATATTGATTGAGTATTAAGGATTTAGATTTATTTACATCAGGATTATAATTATACATTCCACCTTGACTTCTTGCGATAACATTACCAACAAAAGAATCTACTGAAGTTTCATCATCGTCATTATTATTTGATGGTATTGGTGCCCCCATTCCAGATGTTTGAGCGTAGCATTCTTTACTAAGTTGTGCTACTTGCTCATTTGTAAAGCCAGAACTATTTGTTTCTGGTGCATTGGTTGCTTGAACATTTTGTTGCTCCGCAAGTACTTGCGCATTTAGTTTTTTTGCCTTTTCAACGATTTCACTCATTTGGTAATAAAATAAATAATAGTTTATATTGTATAAAAAATACTTGTCAAGTGTTTTATTTGATAAAATTTTTCAATGCCGTTTCAAGTATTTGATTGTTTTCTGTAAGTTTTGCATTTTCTTGTATTTTTTGTTCTAGAATATTTAATGTTTCACTTAAAGTCTCATCATATTCTTTAATTTGTTCCCTTAATACATTATTTTCAGTTTTTAATATATCATCTTTTTGCGACTGGTCATCTATAGTTGTATTATCATTAACCGCTAAGACTACTGGCTCATTGGGATTTGCAACAACAATAGGCTGTTCTTGTGAAGGAATAGGAATTTGTTTCTCTGTTTTGCCATTTAACTCCGCATGTATGTCCATATCATTATTTAATAAATTAATAAAATTAGTATTGTTTATTTTAATGGAGAATGTATTGATGATAACATCATTATTGCCTCCTCCTATACCTTCTTCACCAGAAGCCTGTAGAACACTACAACATTTGTCAAGCGGATTTGCAGTAATTGATATATCGTGTAAATCTGCATCTACCACAGATTTGACATAAGTACCATCCTTATTTTTCTTTAATGAGACTTCTTTCAAAGTTAAAGTTATACTTGCCGATAAATTATTATCAATTTCAGTATCTTCGTTAAAATATCCATTCGCCTTTAGAAATGTAACATTTTGGAATTGATGTGTATCAGCTTCAACCCATTCTCCAATAACTTTATCTTCTCCATTTTGATTATGGTATTGATTACCTATTGGTATGTAACGCATTAAGGCTTTACTAGTATTGATTTTTGCAGAGATTTTTTCTAATAATGAAGCTGATAAAGAATATCCATCATCACAAAAAGCAGTACTTGCAACGATCGCGGATATTTTTTTACCCTTTTGCTCGTTAGCATTAAATTTAATTGTATTATACTCTTGCGTTCCAATGTCATAAAAAACATCACTTTCTTTTTTTTGTAAAAAAATATCTATAACTGTCCCAACTCCATTGGCAAAATCTGATGTTGCTTTTATAGCAGCTTCACATATTACTCTAATTTCTTCAAGTGAATAATCATCTATCTTTGTGCTATTAACTTGTAATTGGCTTTGTATCCCAACACATAGATTATCTCCTCCACTACCAATACCTACAAATGTATTTAATGCTGGAACGCTAATAATGTTATCAAGACCTAACCCATATTTAGCATAATGCATTACACCATTCTTAATACAAATACACATTAAATTATTCCCAGTTTTTGGTGGAAAATTAGTTGAAATATAAGTTTTGATATATTGTATAATATCTTTTGATGTTTCGTTTGTATTTGCAATATTTTCAGCTTCACTTTCTATAAAATTTATAAAAGTAAATGGCATAGTGCCTGCAAAAGCTATAACATAATTTTTACCATAGTATGCTTTATCAAAATTATGCTCTTTTTTAGTGCCAACAACGCCAAGTTTATCAGCAACAATTAACGCAAAGTTTTCAGTTTGTATTCCTACTATTGCTGTCATATTAATATCTTATACACTTTTTTAATATATTTATTAAATTTAATGTCAAGTTGTTTTTTTTACCACTCTTTCTCCTGTGTGTGGCATTTTCCTTTTTTGCTTACTTGCCTCTTCTGGTGTTAAGTCTTTTTTTGTGCCATTACTAGTGGGGATTGTGTCACCGCCATCAACTGGGTCTTTATCAAAATACTCTTCTCGGATTTCATTTGTTGGCGTGAATTCTTTTTCTATTTCCAAATCCTCTCTTCTTTCTTTTCTAATTAAGAATGAACTATCTTTTTTAATAGATAACTTACTGTTTTGTTTAAAAAATTCCTTAGAAATGATTGCCATATTTTTTGTTAAAAAATCTGCAATACTTGATATTACACCTAGTAAATGCCTTTCATATTCTTCATTAGCCACAGCAAGGTTGTTGTATGCAGAGCCCTCCGTTGATACTATTCTTGTTGGTATACCAAAATACTGTAAGATATTGCGAGATTCTTGTGTTTTAATGTTATAATAATGGACGAGGTCTTTTTGAACATCTATGTTTTTTGAAACCCACTTAAATACATCTTCTATTTTAGCATTTGTATTTGATTTTGGCACGTATGTAAATGTTTTGGGGTGTTTTCCACTTCCATAGCCGTCAATAAAATCTTTTTGGTCTGTATCTTGCGTAAACGCAGCTGCCGCAGTATTTCGTTGGATTTGTTCTTGATTTGTTAATTCTATTACTGCCAATTCAGCATTGTTATATATTTCTAAAGACCGTTCAATTAAATTGATATTTGATACGCCTCTTAATGATGGGATTATATCATAAAAACCATCAATATAGCTAACATCTATCCCATTTGTTGAATGATAGTGTATAAGATACTTTTCTATACCACTATCAAAATCATTACTAACTTTATATAAACTTGTTTTTTTAACATACTCTAACCCTTTAATTCTTTTGAAAATTTGAGACACATTCCTATCTTTTGCACTACATAAAACCTCAAACTGCTCTATATATCCATCGGCCCCAATGGTTTCTATACAAAGAGTTGTTGGGATTAATTCAATGCCAAGAAAAACATCTTTGTCTTTATTATAAAATACTCTTAAAAAATATTCATTATTAAGTTTTAAATTGGCAACAATTTGAGTAATTAAATTTTGATAAAGAGAGCTAATGCCATTTTGCCCATATTTATCATGTAGGAAATTATAATATTTATCTAATGTTTTTTTATCACTAATAGATATTCCATCTTCATCTTGTAACTCAATGATGATCCTTGATGAATCATGAGATACTTTATTAACTGCAAAAGAAATGGGCTGTAAGTTTTTATATAGATTGGTAGCTTCACTATTTTGCCCCGCACCTACTTCTCTAATTGTTCCTTTTTTATCATCAATATAAACTCTATTAGACATTAATCCCTTAATACCGCTCCCAATATATTTAAGATTTGTAAAAAGATTTGACACCATGTTCAATTAATGTATAATATCAATTATTACACTACTATTCCAAAAGTCAAGTGTTGTTTAGTGAGTAAATATCATTGAGCTTTTTTTATTAACATTGCTATTGCATTCAACTTCATATTGATAATTTAAAAACATTGAAATACAATCTACAATATCATCATTTACAGATCTCCTTGACATATTTGATAATTGCCTTTTTAGAATTTCAAGTTCTGGTTGTTTTACAACAAAAAACCTTACATTTGGTTCTGTGCAAAATATACTAAGTGCTTGTTGTATTTTGCCTTGCTTGACTTGCAAATCCTTTCCTTGTGTATTTCTGTTAGTTGCAATTTTTTGAACATCTGCTGCATGGCTATACTCATTACTCATTTTATCATACAATAGTGTTCCTTGATGACCTGCCTCTATTAATATTAATGGCTGTCTATTCTCTTTCACATCATTAAAAATGATAGATTTTAATGTTTCTTCAACTTTCACATGATAATTTGGTTTAACACTGACACCGTTTTCAATATCAATATCCGCGCAATATTTGTATGATAAGTTATAAATTTTTTCTAAAAAATAAATGTATGTTGTTTTGTCTTCTTCTTTTTTTTCCATAATTGAAAACACACATATTGCACTTGGATCTCCATTTTTTGTAATTAATGATGTATCTACTGAAAATGCTCTACGGATAAATTTATACTCATTTTGGTTAGAAAGTATTTTGCTATACTCATGTTTATCTATTGTATAAAGTTGTTCTACAAGAGTATAGTTTACCACAGCATAATCTGATTCTTGTTGTTTTTGCAAAAAGAATACATCAGTTCCGATACCTTCCATAGCTCTTTGTTTTTCTTTTATTAATTCTTTTCTTGAGAATTTTTGTGGATATGCACTATTATTAAATCTATCTAATGCTGGGACTTTAAAATGATAACATAATTCACCATATGTATTCACAATATGATTTGAAAAGTCCTCTCTTGAAACAAGTTGACCTAAAATTAATATTAACCCTGTTTCTATGTTACGAATACGACCATTAAATGATTTTGATAGTATATCTATTGTATTTTGTATTTGCGATGGTGTGTCACCTGCATTATGTGGATCATCACATATCACACAACCTGAAAAATGTGATAATGTTGACACATTGGCATTAAATCCAGTAATGGTAGCTTCCGTACCGCCAGTTTGTAGAACCCCATCACTCGGGTGTTCACACTCCACCTCCATTTTCCCTTTATCTTTTGCAAAGGCCCTTAATTTTATGTTAAATATACCTTTAATGTAGGAATTATCAATAAGGATGCTTTTAACAGCATTTAATATTTTTTCTGAAAGGTTCCCAACTGATGACACACAAATAAAGTTACATCTTATTTCACGCAAATAACACCAAGCAATAAAATATTGAACGATTGATGTTTTGTGTGCACCAGGAAAAATATTTACAACTGAGTATAGTAACTCTGGTGTTGTATCTTTAATTGTTAAATCGCCAATTGATTGAAACAACTCCAATAAATCATCCATATATTTAGGGCTAAATGGAATATCGCCATTCCTTGAATAAGCTCTATAATAGAAAAAACGAAAATCCAATGTAAGACATATTGCTTCCTCAAATGAGCTATTAAATGTCATTTCTGCAATTTCCAATGGCGTAAGTAACATGTTAATTTTCTATGATTTTTTCTTTAATTTTTCCCGAAGCAATAAGTTTTATGATAGCATTATGAAGACGTGTTCTTATATCCTTCTGCTCAACATATATAACTTTGTTAAGATTTTTAATTTCAACGTCATTTGCAATATTTTCCCCATTATAAATAACCTCTATTGGCATATTATAGTCTTTATTAATAACCATCTGATTTCCATCATCACTTAGCTGTGTGTTATCCAATAACTCTTTAGCTCTTAGTAGCACTACATCATTCACAATTTCATAAATGACATCGCTAATAACTTTAATGTCATTAATTAAAAAATCCCATAAAAACCTTTGATATTGTGCAATAGGAAGTGCTGTAGATACCTCTCCATCTGCCCTTCCTAACATTTTTAAAACTCCCTCAAGTGCTACAAGTTTTTGTTTTAACGCAGGAACATCTGCCGATGTCTGCATTAACTGTTCTAAAACAATTTTAACACTTTCTTGTATTTGTGTTGTTAATATATTGCTATATTTTGTAGCAAATGTTTTGTCGTTAGACTGGTATTTTTTAAAATCATCAATATTTATATTAAGATAATATTGTAATTTACCTTCAAATGATAAGGTATTAGCTTGTACAGCATTATTAACCATTAATACAAATTGATGATCTGGCTCTTTGTAGGCTATCTCTAGTATAAATAGAAAAATCTCTTTTTTTTCTTTATCTGTGAAAAATTTTTTTTCTGCTTTTTCGTAATTTTCATGATATTTGATTAATTTTTCTACCAAATTATATGATAAATTTGTAATTTCTTTAGAAGTCTTTTTTTGTTTTGCCATTTCTTTTTATGAAAATACTTGACATTATTATAATACATAAGATACTTAATTGCAAGTATTTTATAGTTAATGGAAATAGATAATAATGCAATGAGGGTAAGATTGGAAAATATTATTATCTCTTTAATTGATGAGCTTGGTGGAGGGGGAGAGATTGAAAACTTAGATTATACATTTAGCAAGGTTGATCATAAAACAGACAAAACAAAGGACCAATATACTGGTGTAATTACGGGTAATATTAAAAAAACATTTGAAGAAGACCCTATAGTACCAACGCCGCCATATACTTTAGTTCCATTAAATTTTACCGTGTCTGTAAGCTGTGTCATTCAAGATTTAACACCACCCATTATTTAATCATTCAATGTCATTTCAAAATGTATATAATGTAAATGGCGTACTGGATTGGGTTTTTGATGATAATAGTAATATAGTTAAAACTATTGCAAAATCAGATTCAGTAACAACTGAAAATGAACTAATATTTTTACTAACAACAGGAGGCACAACTGACATTATTGTTAATGAGGATGGAATTACAGGAAGTTTTTATGTATCACAAGATCAATTTGGTAATCCAATAAGTAACAATGTAACAAGCATAGCCTCACAAATGACAATACCCCCTCAAGAAAGTGAATTGCGTGATTTAGAATTAGCTTGTATATCTTCACTACAATCAATACGTGATAGAACTGGTGTTACAGATCTTGAGTGTGTTGCATACATACAAGATACCTCTCTTTTTGTAGATATTTTAATTGGCATTAATAAAGATGAGATGGAAGAATACCAAATTCAACTTTGGACAAAAGCTAACGGACTGTCTTAGTGGTATTAATGCGTTTAGGGGCTAAAATTTAACTTGACAATTTATTTAATAGAAAAGTATGTGGAGAAAGAAAAAATATTTTTTAGATATGCAGAACGCAAAAATAATATCAATATCGTGTGTATTGGTTAATAATAATTTTAATAATGGCGTAAATATAATTAATAATAATACATCTCATATACCTTTTCAAAATATAAATAATTTTTATTTTTTAAAAAGTGTCATTGGGAAAGATGGAATTGATATACCAAGTGCAAATCCAATAATAAAAGATTATATATTTGATGATATTTCATTTAAATTTGAATTAATACCACCAAAAATTACTATAAAACATATTACAGGAGACAAAAATATAAAAACTATTAATAATATAATAGATAAACTCTTAAAAAATTGTGATATTGAGAATATTTCTACTGGTGTTGGCTTAAATTACGAATTATA
>VFQT010001945.1_pt1 | contig 22700 bp, 22 predicted proteins | sample 3512381 | NCBI WGS metagenome assembly VFQT01 (sample SAMN10412376, study PRJNA504923) | tailings metagenome | isolation source: Relicate 2 Philex TSF3 active mining site | place: Philippines: Tuba, Benguet | collected 2017-08-29
GGTCGATGCCATCGCACAATTCTGCTGCGCCGGGATATACCGTATCATCCGCATCATTACAATCTGTGTTGTCCAAGACGTAACCAACCGGCACTATGCAATTCACTGAATCCATTGCTGCATCTCCAAATCCATCTCCGTCAACATCAGCATAATAAGTCTGTGTTAATCCGTTGTCGGCTACTCCATCACAATCTTGGTCTACCCCATCACAAACCTCGACTGCTCCAGGGAAAATGGTATTATCTGCATCGTTACAATCCGTATTGTCTAAAACATAACCCACTACGATATCACAAGAGATAGAGTCCGCTAGTGGATCTCCAAAACCATCGCCGTCTACATCTGCATAATAGGTTTGCGTTGCTAGACCATTGTCTGCCACTCCATCACAATCTTGGTCGATGCCATCGCACAATTCTGCTGCGCCGGGATATACCGTATCATCCGCATCATTACAATCTGTGTTGTCCAAGACGTAACCAACCGGCACTATGCAATTCACTGAATCCATTGCTGCATCTCCAAATCCATCTCCGTCAACATCAGCATAATAAGTCTGTGTTAATCCGTTGTCGGCTACTCCATCACAATCTTGGTCTACCCCATCACAAACCTCCACTGATCCAGGGAAAATCTGATCATTGGTATCATCACAATCGCCTCCGCAGAACGTAAAGCCATCACCATCTTGATCGTACAACTCATCAATGTTGCCATCGCAGTTGTTGTCGATGCCATCACAAAATGCTGGATCAATTCCCTCAGCAATTCCGGGGTTGATGTTCGCATTGTTATCATCACAATCATCTTGACATACAGTGAAACCATCTCCATCCACATCAAATCCTTCGTCTATGTTGCCATCACAATTGTCATCTATTCCATTACATGCTTCCACTACACCTGGGTTCACCAACGCATCGGCATCATCACAATCGTTATTGTCCAATACATATCCAGCAGGAGCAGCACAAGAATCAATGCTCGATCCATTCAATCCAAATCCATCCAAATCATTATCGGGGTAGTAAGTAAGAATGGGCAATCCATCATTGATCAATCCATTACAATTCTGATCGATGGCGTCGCAAATCTCTGCAGCACCTGGGTTGATGGTGTTGTCATTGTCAACACAATCTGTATTATCCACAACATAACCTGTGGGTTGTCCACAAGCAATGCTGTCTACTGCGGGATCACCAAATAAATCTCCATCTGCATCCGCATAATAGGTCAACAAACCTGTTGCACCATTGTCTGCATTGCCATCACAATTTTGATCAATGCCATCACACAACTCAGGGGCTCCTGGGAAGATCGTGTTGTCTGCATCGTTACAATCCGTATTGTCTAAAACATAACCCACTACGATATCACAAGAGATAGAGTCCGCTAGTGGATCTCCAAAACCATCGCCGTCTACATCTGCATAATAGGTTTGCGTTGCTAGACCATTGTCTGCCACTCCATCACAATCTTGGTCGATGCCATCGCACAATTCTGCTGCGCCGGGATATACCGTATCATCCGCATCGTTACAATCGGTATTGTCCAAGACGTAACCAACGGGCACTATGCAATTCACTGAATCCATTGCTGCATCTCCAAATCCGTCGCCGTCTCCATCAGCAAAGTAGGTTTGAGTTGCCAAACCATTGTCCGCAACACCATTACAATCTTGATCTATGCCATCACAAACCTCGACTGCTCCTGGGAAAATGGTGGCATCATTGTCATTGCAATCGCCTTGACAAACAAAAAAACCATCTGCGTCCACATCAAATCCCTCGTCAATGACTCCATCACAATTGTCGTCAATGAAGTTACACAACTCCACAGCGCCAGGATAGACATTCGCGTTCGCATCATCGCAGTCATCACTGGTTTCCACAAAACCAACTGGAGCAACACAAGCTTCAATGCTGTTGGCACCTCCGAAAGTATCACCATCGACATCCTCAAAATAAATAATGGTTACACCCTCATCAATTTCACCATTACAATTGTTGTCCACCTCGTCACAAATTTCCAAGGCAACAGGATTAATGGCATTGTTGGTATCATCACAATCGTCTGCATTATCCACATAACCAACGGGGATATCACAAGCAGCGGTATCCACAGCTCCAAAACCAAATCCATCGCTGTCCGCATCCAAGAATGAAGTAATGTATAGATCTTGGTCTAAAATTCCATCACAATTAGAATCGATATTGTCGCAAATCTCCGTTTGACCGGGAAAAATTTGGTCGTCAAGATCATTACAATCCAACTCACACACTGTGAATCCATCCAAATCCTGATCCCAAAATTCATCAATTACACCGTCACAGTTGTTGTCAATAAAATCACACGAACCGGCCTGAAAAGGCCCTTCCATCATACCAGGGTTGACATTTGGATCACTATCGTCGCAGTCTCCTTCGCAGGTGGCCCAACCATCACCATCCAAATCAAAATCTTCATCAATCAATCCATTGCAATTTTCGTCAAGACCATTGCAGATCTCCGCATTCCCGGGGAATTGAAATGGATCTCCATCTTCACAATCCGTATTATCTGAAACCATTGAAGGACCGGCTACACATGCATCCACTGGGTTTGCATTATCGCCAAAACCATCCGCATCCAAATCGTAATAAAAAGTGGTCAAAACAAAACCGTCATCGATGCCACCTGCGCAATCATCATTGATTCCATTGCATATTTCTGGCTGACCAGGGTTGATTGCCGCATCATTGTCCTCGCAATCTGTATTGTCGTATACATAGCCCATGGAAAGAGGACAAGTTTGACGGCTTGACCCATCAATGAATGGTGTCCCGTAACCATCTCCATCAAAATCCCCGTAAATCGTCACTGGTGCAAAATCCTCATCTATGGCCAAGTCACAATCATCATCTGTAAAATTACACACCTCTGCCACTCCTGGATTGATAGAGGCATTGTTGTCATTACAATCCTGATTATTGGAAACCCAGCCCCCTCCGCATGTAGCCTGATTCAAGGTCAAAAATGGATTTCCGTAACCATCACCGTCTTGGTCTCGATAACAAACCACAAAAACCCCATCCAGCACAATGGGGTCAATCGTTGTACTATCGAGGTATGAATGATCATTGTCAGGAATGGTTGATAATGTGTTTTCCTTTGCGACTGCGTAGTTTAGCGAAAAAACAACAGCTGCAAAGGTTAAAACCCTGTCCAATGATTTGTAAAAAACTCTAGTCATTATGCACTATTTTTGGTTTTGGTACGGATTGTATCAATTACAAATATATGAAAATCGACCTAAGATTCTTTCCGTAGGTGAATTTAACATTCACTTATCAAATCTAAAAACATGTTTATCAATCATTTATATCAGAAAAAAAAGTCTAAATCCTTAGATATTTTAAAACAATTGAGGGAACTATTTTTTGCAGTTTTCAACAACAATTTGACTAAGAAAAGTGGAACAGTTTGGATATACCCAGAATTCCCGAGTCGTAATTCCACTATTTACAAAATTTCCAGACGTTTGAAATTCAATTTGGTCACCCAACCTTTTCCGAATACCGAACTGGGCATACACTTTCACGACGCCACCATCAATTCACCCCTGGAACAAAACCACCCTTTTCCAATAATCAATAAAGAAATATATGATATTTCTAAGATAAAAATTGATGAGGTTCATTTAGAAATTTTCGGTTATAACACCATTGTCAATCCATTGACGCACATCGGATCATGCGTTGTCAAGAGCAATGAAAATGCACTTCATGATGGTCAAATCATTTGTTGTCCTATAAAGCAAACTGAAAAAAACAAAATCTATCAAATCATCATCGATAACCAAGAACAAGAACTATTTGTGGATTACAGAATTTGCGTAATGAAATCGGATATAGTGATCGCTTATAAAAAATACAAAACAAAAGAATTGCGTTTTACAAATGACACCTGCGCCGCCTCCATTTTAGACATCCAATTCATCCCTGAAATCATTCAAAACTATATCGTTTCATTCACCAATAAAATGCAATCTGATTTTTGCGAAATAGATGTGTTAAAAGACAACAATACTGGAAAGTGGTACATTATCGATTTGAATAAAACTCCGTATGGACCACCAGCGTCTTTATCAAAATCAGATAAAAAGAAAGCCGTTGAAATTTTATCCAACGGCTTTTCAAAAAATTTTATGCGTTAACGCTTACTCAGAAGCGAATTTCTCGACTACCGGTTGAGTGACACCCGTGTTACTGAATCCACCATCATGGAAAAGATTCTGCATGGTGACGTACTTTGTCAAATCGCTGAACAAAGCAACACAATAGTTGGCGCATGCCAAGGCGTCTGCATTTCCTAGAGGCGACATTTCTTCAGAGTAATTGATGAATCCATCAAAACCTTTCACACCGCTACCTGCAGTTGTTACTGTCGGTGATTGACTGATGGTGTTGATCCTCACTTTATTTTTAACCGCATAATGGTAACCGAAACTTCTAGCGATACTTTCTAACAAAGACTTGGCATCAGCCATGTCTCCATAATCAGGAAATATCCTTTGCGCTGCAATGTAGCTGAGAGCCACTACTGAACCCCACTCATTGATAGCGTCTTTTTTATAAGCCGTCGCAAGCATTTTATGCAAACTAACCGCACTAACGTCCAATGTTTGTTTATACCATTCGTAATTCACATCCGTGTAATGTTTTCCTTTTCTTACGTTGGGAGACATTCCAATGCTGTGCAAAACAAAGTCAATTTTTCCGCCAAAATGATCCATTGCTCCTGTGAACAAATTATCTAAATCTTGCTCATTCGTTGCATCCGCAGGGATTATGGGTGCATTAATCTTCTCAGCCAAACCATTGATTTCGCCCATGCGCATGGCAATTGGAGCGTTGGTTAATACAATTCTTGCGCCATGCTCGTGTGCCAATTCTGCCACCTTCCACGCAATGGACTTATCATTCAAGGCACCTGAAATAATGCCTGTCTTACCCTCTAATAATTTTGCTGACATATATCGCTATTTAGTTAGACAAATATAGGCCTTCTTTTTTTGTTCTGAATTAAATTTGTACCTTAACCCTTGAAATGACGCCAAAATCCTCCTACCATAAATTATTGCAAAGGCAAATTAAGAAAGTTCAGTCTTTAAGCGTCACTGCGGAGGAAAAACTTGACTTGTTGATGGATCTGGTTCATGACTCCTACAATTCGTACGACAAGGACATCAATCATCTGAAAACTGTAATTCGTGAAAGCTCCACGGAGCTATTAGAGAGCAATGAGCAACTCAAGAAAGCGCATGCTGAAATTGCAGATGCCTACACCAATGAGGTCGGATTACTCAATAATTTGATTGATAAATCAGGTGAAGCCGTGCAAGTATCTACTGAAGATGGTGTTATGGTGTACATCAATGAAAAAGGAGCTCAGCGCCTCCAACGCAGCAAAGATGACATTCTTGGAAAATTTGTAGGCGAGGTTGAGAAAACTTTTTCCAGTAAGCAAGATTGGGCTCTTCATGTGTCCCAATTGAAAAACAACGGCCCGATGATTATCGAAGGGCTCCACAAAAAAGCAGATGGCACAGAGTTCCCTATTGAAGCCAATGCTTATTACACCGAGATTGGCTCGAGAGGTTATGTCATTGCCTTTATTCGGGACATCACCGAAAGAAAAAAAATAGAATCACAGTTGCTCAATTCGTTGACAGAAAAGACAACTTTACTCGGAGAAATTCATCATAGGGTTAAAAACAATTTGACTGTTATTTTTGGATTGCTTGAAATGCAAATTCTACAAAGCGACAATAACGAAGTCATCAAAATATTGCGAGAAAGTCAAGGGCGTATCCAAAGCATGTCCATGATTCATGAAATGCTATATAAGACAACGGACTTACAAAATGTAAATCTAACAGCCTACATTAGAGATTTGGCTCAAACCATTTACAGGACCTACCACACCAACGATAATATACATCTTGAAATCAGGAACGAAACTGAAATAGGACTTTCACTCAACAAAATGATTCCATGTGGATTATTATTGAATGAAATTTTAACCAACGCCTACAAATACGCTTTTAACGGCAGAGAAAATGGAACTATTTTCATCGATACACAGTTAAATGATGGACAATTGATTCTTGTCATCGGTGATGATGGAACCGGCCTCCCTGAAATCGAAACTTCTATTAAAACACACAGCTTGGGCATGAAGCTCATTCACTCCTTCTCTAAACAATTAAAAGCCAAAATGACCATTGATAACTCTGTTGGCGTAAAATACACTTTTCAAATTCCATTAAATTAGGCATGAGTAAAAAAATTCTTTTGGTCGAGGACGATGAAATCATCGCATTTCTGCATCGTCACTTCATCGAAAAATGCGGATATGAAACCTTAGAAACGGTAGATAATGGTGAAGACGCCATTGAGGACGTTAAAAAATTCAACCCAGATGCCGTGCTCATGGATATACGAATAAACGGTGAAATGGATGGAATTGAAACCGCACATAAGATTAGACAAATATCTGAAGCCCCTATCATTTTCTTAACAGGAAATTCAGATGAGAACACCCAAGAGCGCGCCAAAATGCCCGGGCAAATAGGCTATTTGGTCAAGCCGGTACGTCACGAAGATCTTTGCGCTGCTCTGTCCAAAGTTACATTTTAAGACAATGGTTAGCATAATAATAACTGCATATAATTATGGACGATATATCGAACGTGCATTGCGCAGTTGTCTTGATCAAAGCCTAGCGAAAAATCAATATGAAATCATTGTCGTGAATGACTGCAGTACAGACAACACCGTTGCTATATTAGACAACTACGAGCATGATGCGAGAATCTATCATCTCGATAAAAATGTTGGTTTATCGGCGGCACGCAACTTTGGTGTGAAAAAAGCAAAAGGACAATATGTAGTTTTCTTGGACGCTGATGATTACATCCACAAAGAAATGATTCAAGTTCAAAAATTGTATCTTGAAGAAAATCATCACCTCAATGCTGTAGCCATTGATTACTACTTGGTAGATGATTTGGAAACGCACAGAGAGCGCGTATCTGCTGAAGAAAAACCCATCGCTTGCGGAATCATGTTCAGGAAGGATTTGCTTATCGAAATCGGATTGTACGATGAAAGTTTTAAGGCCCGAGAAGAAGAAGATTTACGCATTCGCTTCCTAGAAAAATTCAACATTTATCACATCCCATTGCCGCTCTACCGTTACCGCAGGCATGAGCAAAATTTAACCAATAATTTGGATATGATGGATGAGGCGCAAGCGCAACTTCACCAAAAACACGAAAACATTTGAATATGCAACTTACCGAATTTATTGCTCTTCATGACAACAAGAGTATAACAAGACCTTTCATAATTGCAGAGGCTGGTGTTAACCATGAAGCCAATATGGATTTAGCCAAAAGACTCATTGACGAAGCCGCAGAAGGAGGTGCTGATGCCATAAAATTTCAAACCTACAAAGCAGACACCATAGCTTCTAAAGATAGTCCTTACTATTGGGACATTACCAAGGAACCCACAAGGAGTCAGCACGAGTTATTTCAGAAATATGATAAATTTTGGAAGAAGGAATATGAAGAGTTGAAGAAATATTGTGATCAAACTGGTATTGAATTCATGAGTACCCCTTTCGATGCGGAAAGTGCACTGTTCTTGAATGACTTGATGAACGTGTATAAAATTTCATCATCAGACATCACCAATTTTCCTTTTATCGAAATGCAGTGTCAATTTGGCAAGCCCATCATTTTAAGCACGGGTGCTTCACATTTATGGGAAATTCAGGAAGCTGTGAGCATCATTGAAAAATATGGGAATCCATTGGTTCTAATGCACTGTGTTTTGAACTACCCTACCCCCAATGCCAATGCTCATTTGGGCATGATTTGGGATTTGAGAAATAAATTCCCCCAACACATCATCGGATATTCAGACCATACAGTACCGCAGGAAATGGAAGTGATACACTCCAGTGTTTTGTTAGGAGCCGCAGTTATCGAGAAACATTTTACCCATGATAAAACTTTGCCTGGAAATGATCATTACCATGCCATGGACAAAGAAGATTTAAAATTGTTTTGGAATAAATGGGAAAAGACACAAGAACTCCTTGGAAGTTTTGAAGTTGCCGCATTGGCAGACGAAGAACCTGCAAGAAAAAATGCACGAAGAAGCCTCGTCGCAGCGCGCAATATTCCGGCTGGAAAGGCCATTGAGGAAAGTGATTTAACTTGGAAAAGACCCGCCCATGGGATTAGCCCTAAATTCATGGTAGATTTAATTGGTCAAAAGGCTGCCCATGACATTGCGGAAGACACCGTCCTTCAATGGCGATATTTTCATGGATAACTGATTAGCATCACAGCTAAACGACCATGAAAAATCATATTCGTTTAACACTTTGCTTGAACAAATGGGTATACTTTAGTGGCCCATCACATTTAGGAAATGTACAAGTATTGGATTGCTTCTTTGATTGCTTTTTCATTTTGTCTTATAAGACAAGAAGGGTTTTCTCAATTGGTAATCAATGAGGTTCTCATTAATGCTACTACTGCCAATAATGACGGAAATAATTCTCCCAACACAGGAGAATGGACCGAATTGTTGAACAATAGCTCTAATACATTGGACATCTCGTGTTACGTCATGACCGACGGAGATTGGTCAGTAACCTTCCCTCCGGGAACTACATTACCCCCTTTCGGGATTATCACCATTGGCTCAATATTCTCCCAAATTCCCGGCTTAGACATCAACCTCGCCACTTGCAATTGTACCAGTGGACCAGCAAGTGATATAGGAGTTTTTACCAACGGAAATGAGCAGCTCATCATCGCCACCAACACAGGACAAATCTTAGATGGTGTGTACTGGGGAAACGGCCAATTTGGGGGAAGCTTCACGACCAGCAGTTTATTTGGATGCCCTGCTCTCACCATTCCCATTTTGCAATCCAATCCCAACATGCAACAAATCCAAGGAAGCATTGCGGAAACGGTAACAGCTTATCTTCCATGCAATGGAACAATCGTCATTGGAGGAAATACCAATCCATCGCCAGATGCGCCGAATATAGGCCCAATCCAAACCATCAATCCCAATGAGATTATCACCCATGAAAATTGCGGAACATTGGGATCCATCACGCTCAATCCGTCAGGAGGTATAGGACCGTTTGAATATCTGTGGGCCAATAATCTGGGCAATGCCAATACCATCAATGCACTTCAGAATGGCAATTACACTGTTGACATCACCGATTTAGGACAATGTAACACCATACAAAACTTTTCATTCATTGTTCTAGAAAACAACAGTACTAATTTAAACATAAGCGCCGATAACCTCATCATCTGCAACGGAGAAAGTGTAACATTGACAGCCACTGGTGGAAGTAACTATTCCTGGAACAATGATCCATCATTATCCAATACCACTGGCAACATTGTTACTGCCACTCCTACCACCACCACCACTTTTACCGTTGAAGACAATACTGGTAGCTGCAACAGCACTTCGAGCATAACTATCCAAGTGAATGACATCCCGTCAACCAATTTGTCTTACAACACAACCTTGTGTGAGGGTGACGATTTGATATTGATATCTAGTACAACCACAGGGACCTTTCAATGGACAGGGCCCGCCGGATTCTTGAGTTCACTGCCCTCCCCTTCTGTCATCAATGTTTCACAAAGTCAGGCGGGTAATTACACTCTCACACTCACGCAAAACAATTGCGCTTCAACTTTTAACTTGCCTGTTACAATAGCTGCACCCATCTCCAGCACCATAAATCCTGCGGGGCCATTCTGCCCCGGAGATTTACCTGTTGATTTGATTGCTATTGAGGAGCCAGGCAACTGGACGGGTCCGGGCATAATAGACAACACATTGGGTGTATTTGATCCAGCTCAAGCCAATGTAGGAAACAACAATATTGTTTTTCAAAGCAACAATACTTGCACACTTCCAGCCTACTTAACAATAGTTATCCAATCATTGGGCGATGCGACGATCAATCCCATTGGTGATATCTGCGAAAACAGTTCCGATATTAACCTTCAAACTGTCACACCAGGAGGAAGCTGGACAGGAAATGGCGTCAATAGCTTTGGTACCATCCAACCCAACTTGTTAGGTCCTGGAAACTACCAGGCCATTTACACTCTTTCTGGTAACTGCGGCGCAACTGAAACTTTGAATTTTGTCATACATGACAATCCCACACCCAATATAACCGTCAGTGATGCGGCGGTATGTATCCCTGGCAACGTCACTCTTATCGCTGACAATGCCAATGCTGGATGGCAATGTGAATGGTGGGTAGATGGAATACCCGTCGGGAACAATTGCGCAGCACAAGCCTACACAGTGGAGACCATCAATTGTAATCCAGTACAACTGATTGTTACTGATAACTACGGTTGTATTGGAAGCACCATCATTCCCAACGCCATTTGCGGACAGATGCCACCAGTGGCAGCATTTACCTCAGATCCGGCAAGGCCCATGGCCACGGACAACAACATATCTTTTATTGATTTGTCCACCAATGCCAGCCAATTGTTGTGGGAAATTGCAGGATCAACCTTTACTACCTCAACCGTGGATTATCCCATTACAGGACTTGAAGAAACCATACAATTGTGTCTAACTGCAACCAATGACATTGGATGCGAAGACAAAACATGCAAAATCATTACTCTTTTGGACGATTATGGAGTCTATGTACCATCGGCTTTTACGCCCAATGAAGATGGCTACAATGATGGGTTTGGACCTGTACTTTACAACTTGCCATTGACTGAAATCAATTACACGTTTTCTATTTACAGTCGGGATGGTGAGCGGGTATTTTACAGTAAAAATCCGAAGCAAAAATGGCATGGCAACAAAGATGGCGGTGACCTCTATGTCTTGCAAGACAGCTACGTTTGGGTTCTGGAATTAAATCTGCCCGATGCAGAGGAGCGCAGGATTTTCAAGGGGGATGTAAAAATTTTGCGATAAAATTTAAAAACCATTTTTTTTGAAAGGTAGTCTCGTATTATCTTTGGCGCGGAGAGTTGGCAGAGTGGTCGATTGCGGCAGTCTTGAAAACTGTTGACTGTAACAGGTCCGGGGGTTCGAATCCCTCACTCTCCGCTGATAAGAAAGAGAATGACAATCGGAATGAGAATGGATCGCCGAAAATCATTCTCTTTTTCATTTAAAAAACTTTCTCATTTTCTTTCTCTTTGTCATTCTTACAATGATTTCCAGATGTTATTTAGTTTTATTCATTGGAATAATCTTCAAGGAAATCTGACTTACTCGGTAATTTCTATTGAGAAAGAAAGAGAATGACAATAATAAGAAAGAGAATGACTAGCGAAGCTTCGCTACGGAATGAGAATGAAATATTAAAACCCCCTTCCCATTCAGTTTCTCTGTCTATTTCTCTGTCTATTTCCATTTCTGCTTCAGTTCTATTTGTCCGTTTACATATACAGCAAAATCCTTGGCATAATTTCATATAAGTTATATGACCTTATGCGATTTTATCAATAGCTCTAGGTATTACTTTGCACAAACTCAATAATAAAAAAACGATGGACGCACCACCACTATTTGATTTTCAGAAATTGGAAGTCTACAAAAAAGCACAAATGTTTCATCTGGAATGCAAGGCATTACTCAAAAATGAGCATCTCGAACGATACGTGATTGATCAATTGGGCCGCGCCTCCTATAGTGTAGTATTGAATATTGCCGAAGGCTCAGGACGCAGCAGCGCCAATGATCGCCGAAATTTCTTCACTATTTCCCGTGCTTCCATTTTTGAGTGTGTTGCCATCCTAGATATTATGAAACTAGAAAATCGAATCGATGATGTCAAATATTTACGCAATCTCACTATAAGCGCTGAGCTGTCGAAGATGTTGTATGTGATGATACGAAACTTGAAATCTATGAAGTAGAATAAGAATTGGAATGAGAATGGATCAATGATTTTACCTGACCATTCCTAAGCTGTTTCTCATTCTATTTCTTTATCTATGTAACTTCTAATATCCTCAACATATTGCCTGAAGGCCTTGATTCCCTTGGCTGTTACTTTACAATGAGTAACGGGATATTTCCCTTTAAAGCCCTTTTTTATTTTTACATAACCAGATTTACTGAGCTTATCCAATTGTAAACTTAAATTTCCTGAAGTTGCTTTTGTTTTTTCTTTGAGGTAGACGAATTCCGCCGATTCAAGTCCTATCAATAAAGACATGATGGCCAACCGCACTTGGGAATGAAGAAGGGGGTCGAGATCCTTAAACATCGGCTTTCCGCATCAATAATCCAGGTATGATAGCAGATACCACAGAAGACATCGCTGCAAAACCATACTGAGATTCCAAATCACTCGTTAGTGTCAATATGGCCAAAAGCATGGATAATCCACCCAAGATTACCGAAGGATAATGCTTTGATATGCCACCAACCATGAATACCGTAGAACCCAGGAACAATGGAAACAACGCCAATGACAACGAATTGCTCATCCAAATAGAAACCACAGTTACGATACCGTATACCGAAGCAAATCCAACAAAGGACCAGAAATATATCTTTTCCAATGCACCCACCGCTGTTTCCTTTTCATCATCCCTACGTTTTTTGATACCAGAAAGAATTCCACCCACTGGAAAAACTATCCAACTAAAGTTGCCGACTCCTCTGCTCCATTCAGAAAAAAAATGCAACGACAAAAAATGCAATCCAAAATATATAGCAAGAACCATTCCCCAGAGGATGTAATAAAAACTTGCGCCCGTCTTTTGGCTTCTGGTTTGTTGTAAGGCAGCCTCTATTGTATGAATAGATTGCCCAATATTGAATTCGTTATTTGTTTTCATTTCATTGCAAATATAAACTGGTTAATATTATTAACCAAATTCAATAAAATAATATATCAAGACAAATGGAAATCAATAAACGTTTGAATCCCTTCAACTGCTCTCAGGGATAACCTTTGATTACAGCCTAACCTTGAAATCACCAACCAAAAAATCAATCTCTCGGCATTAAGAATACTCAGTTCGGCAGCATCCCTCAAGACTCACTCCCATCCAACCTCAACCAAGCATACATGAAATCCCAATCCACCTCATCACCAAATTGATAACGATGCTGAATGGTGGCTTCTTTTTGAAATCCAAACTTCTCTACCAGCCTGAAGGATGCCGGATTATTGGTGGCAATAAACGCCTCAATTCGTCGCAATGCCATCTCCTGTTTGCCATAATTCATTACTGACTCCATGGCCTCTGTCATCAATCCCTTTCGCTTGTCTCTATCCTCTTTGAGCATGTAAAAGATTTCAGCACGCTGGTGCTGCTTGGCCCATGAATGAAACCCACACCATCCCAATACACGGTTGTCTTCTTTTGCAACCAACTGGAAAAACTGTATGGTCAAATTGTAGGTGCTGTATCCACCATTATAACGAAACTGCTCCAATTCAAACTCTTCTTCGGTGGTTAGCCCCAAAATTCTCATGATCTCTTCTCGGTTAAAACGAGCGAACAAATCGTGATACGATTGTTGATCAAAGCCTCTCAGTTCAAGACGTGGTGTATCCAAACAGACATTAAAAATCATCTTCAATATTAACCCAAATCAACACAGAAAGAATGAAAATCAACTGATTCTTGCAATCAGTCGCTTCAATAAAACGTTTTTGGTTCCCTGGGCGATGGCAGAGGCTTGTTGTAACAAATGTCTTTTGTACATCACCTCACCCTGATAGGCGTAACTGAAAGACATCAAGTCCCATGCTGTTGACAACAAAAGTGAACTGTACCAATCTCGCTTAAAACTAGAAACTGATTGAGGATCTATCCAACCCAAATGGACTGCAGCAAATTGAAGTACTGACTGAAACTCAAAATCAAAAATCTCCATTTTTATCACCCTTATCACCTCCCCTTTCAATGGCATACATTCTCGCATCACATCTTCTGCCTCCAAAAAAAGAAAAGCTTTCACCACCCTTCCCGTCCATGCCAAACGATAAGGTTCATAGCGTGTATCAAGAATAAAACCCATGGCTTCATTCAAAGACTCCTTGAGATGTGCCTGCGGCAATCTTTTATGGAGATACTTAATGTACAAATGATTCACGAACAACCGTGACATCAAATGAGGTGATTCCACATGCACAGCCGTTAAATTCCCTTGAAAAGAATGCTTGTAACGTTTCTTGGACAACGCCCCCCAACTTGCTTGCTCATGGTACTTATTGAAAGCATACTCCTGACAGAAAATCTTTTCATGCAAACCAACTCCAGACAATCCATGAATTTGTTCTAACGCATGTAAAAAATAATTTTGGTTGTTGTCTTCATCTACAAAATAATGAAAGAACAGAAACCGTGCATTTTCATGATGAACTAGTGCCAATAAAAAAGGATTATACCGCTCTTGACCTTGCCTGAATGCAACACCCAACATTTGAACAATGCGCATGTGAGGACCAGACATGGGGATGAGTTTGGTAAAAGATTCGATGAACGCATCAATATTCCCTTGCTCAAAAGCTACCCACGATAAAGATTCGTATAATGCTTGTTGATTCAACTGCTCATTTCCATTCAACCAACGTTTTTCAAAATCAAACACATCGCGATACCCTAAAAAATGCGCAAGGGTATTGACATTGTACAAATACGGTTTGGTGTTGGAAGCAAAAAAACCGGCTAAGCGCGAAATGGTATGGGGTGAAATGTGCAGCCCTGTGCTATGCACAAGATGGGCAATTTGTATTGCATCGCTATGTGCAAATAGTTTAACACCCGTCTTGTCCTGCAAAGCCTGCAATAAGTTTTTTATTGTATCGGATTTGAGTTGGTAACGGGGCTTGGGCATATGGCCATAAAATTAACACATCCATTTGACCATTCCGTACTATTTAGGGAATGGAAATTCAATACCTCAGCCTACAATCCACCAATAAAAGGGCATTCCAATGGTTAGGTTTACAGGAAACGTTATCCCCAAAGCCATAGGAACATACAATCCGGGATCGGCCTGAGGTGCTGCCATACGCATGGCCGCTGGGACAGCGATATAAGAAGCGCTTGCTGCTAAAACAGCAAATACAAATCGATTGGCTGCATCCGCTGTCACCCATTGACTACAATAGGCAATCAGCGTTCCATTCACCAATGGTATGACAATCCCAAAGACTGTCAGCCACCCGCCATATTTTTTAAACGCCGAAAATCTCCTCGCCGTAACCATTCCCATCTCTAACAAAAAGAGCGCAAGAAATCCTTTGAAAATATCCGTAGTAAAAGGTCGTATTCCTTCCGCTTGTTTTTCATCCGCCACAAATCCAATCAACAGACTCCCTAAAATCAATAACACACTTCCATTGGTCAAGGCATGTCGAGCAACTTTCTTCATTGAGAGAGCACTCTTATTTTCGGTGCCATACAGAGTCAATAATGCAACTCCCACCATGATGGCTGGCGACTCCATGAGCGCCATCACTGCCACCATATGCCCCCCACTTTGCCGACCATGAAATTCCAAAACAGACATCGCTGCCACAAACGTCACCGCGCTCACGGACCCATAGGCGGCTGATACGGCTGCAGCATTTTGGACATCCAATTTCAACCGCAACAAATAGAAGGTGTACAAAGGAATGACAATCGAGATAACAAGACCCAACAGCAAAGAGAAAATCACCCCTGCATTAATGGATTCATGCGCCAATTCTTGCCCACCCTTGAATCCGATGGCAAACAACAAGTACAATGATATAAACTTACTCGATGACGCAGGAATCTCCAAATCACTTTTCAAAAGAACAGCTATCACTCCCAAAAGAAAAAATAAAATGGTAGGATTAGATAGATTAATTAAAATTTCTTGACCACTCATACTACTTGTTTTTGCATTTGATGAACGATAAAAAACCAGTGATACCAATACTCTGCAGGCAGGTGCCCATTAAATAGTCATCAATGAAAAGGCCTATTCCAAAGAGCACTATACTCAAAACAAAAAACATCGAAGTAAAACGAGTTGACATCCCATTCTGAATCATGCCGCAAAAATGATTGAATTTTATTCATCGTTTTCATTTATATTTGTTATGTATAACATAAATAATAATTATGAATTTTACATTGCAACAACTCATCATTTTTCACAATCTTGTTCAGACGAAGAGTGTAACCCTTACAGCAGAGCGTCTCCATCTTACACAACCCGCAGTATCCATTCAATTAAAAAATTTCCAGAAAACCTTTGATCAACAGTTATTTGAGACCATCGGAAAAAAAATTTATATCACACCCTTTGGGCGTGAAATAGATGTAAAAATCCAAGACCTCATTCGCAATGCAGACAACATCAATCAACTTACAAAGACCCAATCAGGACAATTACAGGGGCCATTGAAAATTGCTGTGGTATCTACAGGAAAATATGTAATGCCCTATTTTCTCAGTGATTTTCTATCCAAACACCCTATGATTGAACTGAAGATGGATGTATCCAATAAGCAACAGGTAATACAATCACTGAAGAACAACGAAGTGGATTTCGCACTTGTTTCTATTGTGCCCAATGAATTAAACTTAAATAAAATTGACTTAATAGACAACAAACTTTACATGATTGGTCAAACAAAAATTAAACATAAAAAAAATCCAAAGAACATTTCAGCGTGCTCACCTCTGATCTATAGAGAAGTAGGATCAGGTACCCGGCAAACCATGGAAAAATTTATCGAAAGAAAAAAAATCCAACCCATCAAACCCCTTGAGCTTACCTCTAATGAGGCTGTAAAACAAGCCATATTATCAGGAATGGGCTATTCTATCATGCCAATCATTGGGATTAAAAACGAACTCAACAATCACCAACTCGAAATAATTCCTATTCCAGGCCTGCCCATTAGGACTGTCTGGCGCTTGGTCTGGCTTAGTGAGAAAAAACTATCCTTTCTTGCAGAACAATACCTGAACCATGTGAAAAAACACCGTGTCGAAATCATTACCAAGCACTTCTCTTGGCTCGACTAAAACATCAAAATCTAGGCTACGTGAATACAGCGTTTATGACACAAATTACTGCTGAGATCGTACACATAAATTTCTGCATACAACGCGTGATTTTTTACAAATAAGACATCTACGTTCAAATGCAACGGATACTGAACATCCTCAAACAAACTAAAATCTACCACTTTACTCTTGGCTTTGGCAGCCAAATCAAAATCATTTCTTTTGATTACCTTGGACTGAACATGATCCAAAACAGCCTTCAAATCTGGCAAAGCCACCTTTGAAGATTGGCAAGCGCAATGATCATCTTCTCCCCTGACAGTAATTTCAGCGGTGAACTCATCCCACTCCTCACTACAAATGTGTATAAATTGGTCTTTTTTCTTCATGTTTAAGACGAAATGTCTTATGCAATGATGCGACCAATATCGAACTCAAAACGATAACAAATGTTTAGAAACTATTTTTGATTCTTTAATCGACTGAGATGAACCGAAGAGATACCCAAATATGAGGCTATCATATGCTGAGGAACCCGTGACAAAATTCCTGGAAAAATCTCCTCAATGCCACTATAGCGCTCTTTGGGTGACAAGGCATACGAGCGCTTGATTCTGTCATCGTGGAAACTGAAATACAATTCCGCCAATAACCTCCCCAATTTCTCTCCTTGTTTGAGGTGAGCGTAACCCCACTCAATAGCGGATTTAGGCAACACAACTACCCTCGTATCCTCCAAAGCCTGTAGAGCATAATGAGCAGGTTGTCTTCTAAGATAACTCGCGTAATCTGCAATAAATTGACCTTCCTGTGAGAAATGTATGGTATGCTCAGCACCTTTGCTATCATTAATAACGACGCGCACCAACCCCTTTTCAATAAAAAAAACCTCCTCAGGCACTTTCCCTGAAAGGGACAACAATGTTCCCTTTTTAAATTCATGGATACTCAACTGATCTTTGAATGCTTTCCACTCATGCGACTCAAGATCCACTATTTGGCCAACAACAAATTTGAACAATTCCATTTCAAAAATTCAATGCTCTAATTTACAAATGACCATAGGTTCAACAAACCAAAGCCCTCAAAAAAAAGATTTACCATGCAATAAAAAACGAGCTATAGCAAGGCATTCAGCACAATCTTAAAAAAATATTTTGAAATAAAACTTTTACAGCTATAAATTTGCACCGCGTTCTTTACTTCATTTCTTATCAAGAAAGACGGAGGGATTTGACCCTTTGATGTCTTACCAACCATTTATCGGCAGATGAATAAGGTGGTACGTTCAACCTCAACCATGAGGACAGATAAGTTGGCATAGCATACAATTATTCGCGGTACTTGATTGCTCTTCTGGCTTATCGGAGGAGTGCTTAACTGCGAATCCTTCGGTAATCATCTCCCCTTCTTTTATGATTCGGAATTCAGTATGCACGCCATAAAACCGAAAACAAAATGAAACAACAAACACGCTGTATCCACAGTATTCCCGTGGATCCATTAACAGGAGCCATTTCGACTCCCATCTATCAAACCTCGACATTTGTACAATCATCGCCTGGTGTGCATCAAGGATTTGATTATGCTCGTTCCAACAATCCCACCCGATTGGTCTTAGAAAATCTTCTGGCTGAATTAGAACATGGAGACAAAGGGTTTGCCTTCTCATCGGGCCTTGCTGCCATTGACAGTGTATTAAAACTATTGGAAGCCGGAGATGAAATTATCGCCGTAGATGACATCTATGGTGGGGCATTTCGATTATTCACCCATGTATACGAAAAGTTCGGCATCTCGGTCCGATATGTGGACACCACGAACACCGATCATGTTGCCAAGGCCATCTCAACCAGAACAAAATTGCTTTGGATTGAAACCCCTACCAACCCCACCCTGAAAATTTCAGACATCGCTGGTATTTCAGACATTGCCAAACGCAACAACATACTCCTTTGTGTGGACAACACCTTTGCCTCCCCGGCAGCACAGCTTCCACTTGACCTTGGAGCAGACATCGTTGTTCATTCGGCAACAAAATACCTCGGTGGACACAGTGACCTCATTGCCGGTGCCGTTATCACAAGAAGACCCGAAATCAGTGAAAAAATAAAATTCATCCAAAATGCTTCCGGCGCCATACTCTCGCCCTTTGACAGTTGGTTGGTGATACGGGGCATAGAAACATTGCCACTGCGCTATGAACAACACAGTAAAAATGCTCACATCATCGCTGAATTCCTTGCCCATCAACCGGAAATCAACAACGTTTACTATCCCGGTTTAAAAGGGCACCAGAACCATGATGTCGCCATACGTCAACAAGGATTATTCGGAGGAATCATCAGTTTTGACTTACATGACGATGATAAACAATTAGCCACGTATTTCGTTACGCAAACAAAACTCTTCAAACTGGCTGAGAGTTTGGGTGGTGCCAAATCATTGATCTGTCAACCCTGCGAGATGACCCATAAATCTATACCACGAGAAAAGAGGTATCGTAGTGGCGTTACGGACAGTTTAATCAGAATATCGGTAGGATTAGAAGATGTGAATGATCTTATTCAAGATCTGCAATTCGCACTGAATGAATGGAGAAAAAAAGCCCAAACTCAAATCACCTGCCTATCATGAACAGAAAAGAAATCAACTTGGGCATTTTTGGCTTTGGATGCGTTGGATACGGCCTTTGGCAAGTACTTGAACAAACACCAGGGCTCAAAACCAAAATCAAAAAAATTGGTGTAAAAGACAAAAAGAAATCCAGGCCAATACATCAAGACTACTTTACTTATGATCCTTTTGAAATTCTAAATGATCCAGAAATCAATGTGATTGTAGAACTCATTGATGACAGCGAAGCTGCATTTCTCCTGGTGAAAAAAGCTTTGGAAAATGGCAAAGCAGTGGTAACAGCCAATAAGAAAATGATTGCAGAACATTTTCAAGAATTGCTGTCATTACAAGAAACCCATCAAGTTCCTTTGCTTTATGAAGCAGCGGTTTGCGCCAGTATTCCCATCATCCGAAATTTGGAAGAGTATTATGACAATGATTTGTTAGAGAAGATAGAAGGAATCATCAACGGATCAACCAATTTTATTTTGAGCAAAACACATCAAGAGAATTTAAGTTATAATGAAGCACTTGCCTTGGCTCAAAAACTAGGATTTGCAGAAAGCAATCCTGCCTTGGACACTGAGGGATGGGACAGCAAATACAAGCTGATTATTCTCATCATGCATGCCTTTGGGGTTGCCTTAGAACCCCATCAAATCAGTCATTTTGGTATTGATCGAATCAATCCTCTTGTCTTAAAATTAGCCAAAGAAAAAAATTGGCAAATCAAACTTTTAGGACATGCTTGCAGAACCAAAGATCAAAAACTTCAAGCTTTCGTAATACCACAATTTGTTTCCGAAAAAAACTTACTGCACCAAGTACAAAATGAATACAACGGCGTTTTGACCCAAACCAGTTTTTCTGAAAAGCAATTCTTTATGGGAAAAGGGGCAGGAGCCTACCCCACTGCATCTGCTGTCTTATCCGATATATCCGCGCTGAGTTATGATTACAAGTATGAGTACAAAAAAAAGACGCAAGAGGAAAAACCAGTTTTGAACAATGAGCATTTTTTGACCGTGCTCATTGGATATGAAACAAAAAAAGGAATTCCAAATTCATTGAAGCTATCCAACATTCAAGAACAATTCCAAAATACGGAGTATGCCTATACCATTGCGGATGTTGAGCTTAAAAACTTATCAGAGGTCTATTTAGACCATAACTTCTGCGTTGTCGGGATGGAACACTAATCACCCATCAAACGCAGTTTAACCTGATGGTAAATGTTTAGATAGTACTCTCTTGAGATAAAATAGTAATCGGAGGTCTTGACTTTTTGGAATATGTTCAAGGCCTCCCTCTTCTTTTTCAAACCAGATAATGCAAAAGCGTGAAAGACTTTCATTTGATCATAATACCCTTTCCATTCAAACTCTTGAAATACTAGGAATTCATTCAATGCAATGGAGGTGAAGAAGAACAAGTCTTTTATCAATCCTTTTTGATAAAGCGCATCCGCCACAAAATAATGAAATCCAGGAAACTCTTTAAACTCTCCGACAGAATGGCGTGGCAGCTTTTTTTGGTAGTCCCTTGCGGCATCTAAAATCGATGCAAGGTTATCCTTGTCACTCATCAGTATAAACGTAAAATAAACCCGTCCAGCGACAAAAGGGTGTACCTCACCTTTGTGGGTATTCCAAATGGTCTGAATGGCCAAATACTTCTCTTCCATGACCAAACTATCGTTCTTCAGGTAAGCACTAAAAAATAATATGGCATGACCGAATAGCAAATCATTCTTTGAAACGGAATGGGACAAGTAATGATAGTAACCCAAATCCAAGCCATGGTTGAGCCAAGAATAATCTGGAAACAATTCATAAAAATACTTTCGTCCTAAAGCAGATTGAGCCAGTGGAATCATTACCTCTTGAAAGACAAGAGGATTGGACTTTAAAAAAAGCGCAATTTTTCGGCAACTCGCTTGAAATGTTTTGTCATCAGCGCCAATTTCCTGAAAATGCAACGGCTCAAAAAAATCCAATACAAATAGTGCTTGATCAGAATATAATTTGTTTGCTTCACAACATTGCACAAATCTGTGAAGAATTTCAACTGTAGCGTATGAAGCTGAAAAAGATGATTTTTCAAATCCCCAAAATCGACGCAAAGTATTTGAACTAAGGCTCTGCTTTGTTTTATCAAAAATTACAGACGACAGCCGGACACAATCCTTTGAATACTTCATTTGAAAAGTCAAACAACTTTCTACTTGCTTTTTTAAAGCTTCGCGTATACCTGGATCAACACAGTTCGCTTTTCTTGGCATACACAAAACTAAAAAAGAACAAAACTCTTTTAAAAAACATTTATTAATGGGGATTAATGGAATAAAGCCAGAAAAAGGTTATAATTACTTTTGGATGCAAGACTGTATATGTTCATTATCCTTGGTACCTCAAAAAGCAACGAATCGAAAAACTATTATATCCAAGAACGGATAAAAATTTGGGGCATGTTATACATAGCTGGTATCACTAAAAGCTATTGGGAAAGTCTGGATGATTACCAAATTAACGGAACAAACGATTACGCTGCTCAAAATGGATTTCAATTTCTTGATCTCGTCAGAAAAATTGCCTCAAATGATAAAGAAATCAACTTTGAAGTATATAGTAAAGAAATTTCAAGAACAGTTAATGAAATAGAATCTGACTCAAAAATATCATCAATACTTTTCAATGGAAAGACAGCATGCACATTATATAGGAGTGCATTGTATGCTTCTGCAACAAACAACGAATTTTATTTTGATAAAAAGTATCGCAAGGAGCTGAACTATGGGAAAATAGACTTATTAGGAAATAAAAAATACTACTGTTTACCAAACACATCATCACGCGGCAAATCATTTGATGAATTTGAATGGCTTAAAGTGCTCAGAATATTATCGAAAAAATGAAACAATTAAAAGCCGTGTTCAACAAATAAGTGCAATTTTTTGAAAAAATGACAAAATGCTTTTGAG
>VFQT010001946.1_pt1 | contig 22696 bp, 21 predicted proteins | sample 3512381 | NCBI WGS metagenome assembly VFQT01 (sample SAMN10412376, study PRJNA504923) | tailings metagenome | isolation source: Relicate 2 Philex TSF3 active mining site | place: Philippines: Tuba, Benguet | collected 2017-08-29
TCACCGGGGACACATCACCGGGGACACATCACCGGGGACACATCACCGGGGACACTCCACCGGGGGCAACCCCAAAGGACAGCCGGCAGCGACGACCACCAGGGGCAGCCAACCAGGGGGACTGCCAACCTGAGGGGACATCCATCCCGGGAGTCCCCCAAACCGGGGCCATCCAACAAACCCCAGACAACCAAAGTCCCCCGCAGCCCCTCGCCACTTGCAATTCGACGAAGCCCACAGTGTAATCAGGCACACTCCCGACACCCCCGCCACATCTCTTCCCCGCTCACTCCTCTCTCCCTCCCGCAGCCATGCCGCACCGCTACGCTACACCGCCCATCGCCCACCTGCCGCGCCGAGCACTGCTGGCTGAAATCGGCGGCGGATTTGGCTTCACAGCACTCACCGATCTGCTCGCCGCGGATGAACCGGGCGGCACCCGCACCGGCCCCCCCCCTGAAAGCGATGGACTGCATCACCCGGCAAGAGTTCGCCGAGTTATTCAGCTGTTTATGACCGGCGGCGCCAGCCCGATGGACCTGTTTGATTACAAGCCGGAGCTTGAACGACTGCACGGTCAGATGATCGGCCCGAAAGACAAACCGGAAGGCTTCACCGCCCCAGCCGGTGCCGTCATGAAAAGTCCATTCAAATTCGCTCAGTACGGCGACACCGGTCGCTGGGTCAGCGAACTTTTTCCACAGCAGGCGAAAGTCATCGATGAGCCTGCTTTCCTGATGGCCATGACCGGTCGCACCAACGTCCACGGACCCGCCAGTTACCTCGCCTGTTCCGGATTCACCCTGCCCGGATTTCCCTGCTTTGGTGCCTGGGTTTCCTACGGACTTGGCAGCCTGTCTGGCAACATGCCGGCCTTCGTCGTTCTTCCCGACCCGCGGGGACTGCCATACAATCAGAAAGGCAACTTCAGTGCCGGATTCCTGCCTTCCAACCATCAGGGAACCGTTGTCGATGCTTCGGCCAGTCCGCCGATTGCCGATTTGCAGGCTGACAGCCGTTATGCATTCGCTCGCGACCAGGCGGACCGCGACACTCTGACAGCCCTGCAGAATCTGAACCGTCGTCACGCTGCCCGCTACCCGGGAGACAGTCGTTTCGACGCCCGCATCGCCGCTGCTGAACTGGCGGCAGCCATGCAGCTCAGCGCCCCCGAAGCCTTCAATCTGGCTGCCGAATCGGAAACCACCCAGCAGTCCTACGGCCTGAACCAGCCCGAAACCGAGGACTTTGGTCGACGCTGCCTGCTGGCCCGTCGCCTGATTGAACGCGGTACCCGCTTTGTGCAGGTCTGGAGCGGTCCGCAGGGTGCCGTCAACAACTGGGATAACCACGGCAATATTCAGACCGAACTGCCACCCATGGCCCGCAGTGTCGATCAACCCATCGCCGCTCTGATCACAGACCTGCTGCAGCGCGGACTGCTGTCCGACACGCTGCTGATCTGGACCACGGAATTCGGCCGCACCCCCTTCGCACAGGGCTCACTGGGACGTGACCACAACAGCGGCACTTTTGTCACCTGGCTGGCCGGCGCCGGCATTCGCAAAGGCACCAACTGGGGACGCAGCGACGACCTCGCTTATCAGACCGCTGAGGGCAAAACGTGGGGATACGATCTGCACGCGACGATCCTGCATCTGATGGGCATCGATCACCACAAACTGACATTTCGCAACTCTGGCATCGATCGCCGCCTGACCGATGTGCACGGCCGAGTGATTCACGAGATCCTGTCCGGCTGAATTTCATCGCCCCCGCAGTCGGATTCAGCTGTCAAGAAGTTCATCTGAATTGGCCATGAAACCCGCCTCCTCCGAATTCTCTGCATCAGGTTTCATCGCATCAAACGCTACGCGATGTCCCGGCAGCCACAACGGCTCGACCTGCTTCCGCTGAAACATTCCGGCAATGTGTTCGTGACAGGTAAAGAACAACACCTGCTGGCCTTCACGAGCCACCTCAATCAGGCAGTCGGCCGCCGCTTCTGTCCGTTCCTGATCGAAGTTGACGAACAGGTCGTCCATGATCAGCGGCAGCTCGATACCGCGGCGAGCAAACTCGCGCACAAGCGCAAACCGAATCGCAAGGAACAACTGCTCGCGAGTTCCTCCGCTGAGCTGTTCCACCCGGAACGTCTGACCAAACTCGTCGTCTATGCACAGATAATCTTCTCCCAGCGGAGCCCAGATGCGATGGTAACGTCCGGCTGTCATCCGATGCATGTAGCCAGAGGCCGCCACCAGTGTCCCTGAGATATTCTCCTGCTCAAATTTCCGACGCATCTGCATCACCGCATCATGCTCAAACTGCAGTGCCAGCCATTCCTCAGTCGCACGGTAGATATCAGCTGCCAGCCGAGAACGTCGGAAGAACTCCGCATGAGAATCGCGACGAGACTCCAGCAAGCGGATTTCCTGACGCAGACTGCCCAGTTCTTCGTGCCGTTTTCGCAGGCCCTGCTCCACGTCTTTCACCTCTGCCTGCAGCAACTGCAGACGTTCACGAGTCGCCTGTGAATCAAATCGCAGCAACTCGTCCTCCACGATCGCCAGCTCTGTCTCCTGCCGCCCAGCATCCAGCAGCTCGTCTGTCGCTGCTTTCAAATCCTTCTCGATTCGCAATCGCCGCTGCTGAACCTCCTGCTGCTTCTGAATCTCCTCACGACCAGCCACTCCGGCACGAGCCAGCACGGCGCCCCGCCGCAGTTCGGCCGCCTCCGCCTGATGCTGAGCATGCACTGAATCCCGCTGCTTCGTCTCCGATTCGCCCAGCAGCCGCTCACGCTCCGCGCGGTCACGCTCATGCGTCCTGAGCTGCTGCTGCCAGTTCGCCAGCACCTCCAGCGGCCTCGAATAATCATACTTCGCCGTGCTCTTCAGTCGCCCGCCGACCTGCTCCACTCGCTGCCGCATGGAATCAAACATCCGCCGCAGCCCCTCCACCTCAGGAGCCGAATTGCGCCACTGAGCAGCCAGCTCGCGGACGTCCTGCAGCCGATGCCACCACTCAAACGCCTGCTCCGTCTGCAAAGTCTCCTGCATCCCGGTCGACGACAGCAGCCGACACCACTCCTGCCGCACCAGCGCGAGATCCTGCTGAGCTGCACGGAAACGGTCACGCAGCGCCTTCAGCCGCATCCGTCGTGCGGCCGCTCGAAACTGCCGTCGCTGCAGCACCTCCAGTTCTGCGATCCGCGCAGAACAGGCACCGATCCGATCCACCATCTCCGCTGTCGAGGACCGCCACTCACCCTCACCCGCTTCGGCACCGTGACCATCGGCCACCGCCATCCGCTGAATCCGTTCCTGAATCAGCCGCAGCTGGCGGTCCGCCTGCCGTGCCTCATCCGCCAGATCCTCCAGACGGATACCCGTCGTCGCGTCGAAGTGATTCCGCAGGCCGTTGCGAACTGCCCACCACAGCATGCCCGCCAGCCCAATGGCGGCGGCCGCCAATGCCCCGCCAAGTGTTCGACGAGCCTCCCCGCCCGCCGCATACGTGGCCACACCAAACAGACACAACGCCACTCCGAACCAGCCCATCAGGGAAATCGCCTGATCCACCCACGCCGGAATCGAATCCTCCACATCCACCCGATCCAGAACGCGCCGCACGGTCTGAATTTTCAGAGCCAGCTGCTCCTCCTGAAGCCGCAGTCGCCCGAGGTTTTCCAGTTCCTTCAGGCGAGCCTGCTCGCGATCAATCGCCTGATCCACCGGAACACCCAGCGCGTCCAGCAGCTCGTTCAGCTCCAGCACCTCACGACCACTCCGACGACTCATGCTGCGAGTCCAGCGGCGCAGCTTGCCGCGGTGCTGCAGTGAATCCTGATACCGCCGCGCCATCTCCAGCAGCCGATGATGCGCCGCCGGACTGGTGTCCACCGCATTCAGCCGCTCCAGCGTCCAGCCCTCCCCCAACTGCGTCAACTGGTGGCTGAGCTCACGTTTTAGTTCACCTGCCCGATCTTCCGCCGCATGTATCGATTCGTCAATCTGACGCAGCCAATCCGCCTGATCCACCAAACTCTGCAGCACATGCCGCTCACGCTCAAACGCAGCATCCAGCTGCAGTCTCTCAGCCTGCGCCTTCAGCGACACAGATTCACTGCTGAGCCGGTCACGACGCGCTGCCGCTTCCGCATGATCCTTGTCCGCAGCCGACAGCAAACGCAGCGACTCGGCCGGATCCACAGTCGTCAATGGCAGCTTCGACAACTCTTCCTTCAGCTCACGGATTCGCTGCCACGGCTTATGACAACGCTGCAGATGCTGCAGCCCGCGCTGCTCGTTCTTCAGTGTCGATTCCCGCTCCTGCAGATCCGCCAGTTCCGACTGCAGCTCCGCTCGACGCCGCGTCAGCCGCGTATGCTGATCCCGCAAAGCGCCGGTCTGCGGCTTCGCCGAGGCAATTCGAGCATACTCGTCAAACAGTTCGGGCAGACGCCCCTCAGACTGCTGCGGACCAAACAGCGCCGCAGCCCGACTTCGCAGATCCGACAACGCACTCAGAATCTGTCGCCCCTGCGGTCCCAGCGAAAGACCGTAGATGTACTGAGCAACCTGGCCGGTGCCCAGCGTCGACAGCTGATTCAGCTCCCGGACACCCACCGCAAACACATCCGCATACACGTCCTCCGTCGTGTCCGAAAGGATTCCACTGAGCGCCGCCTCACGGTCCAGACCGTCCGGCCCGCCCGACAACCGCAGTCGACCACGACCACTCAATTCGGCACGCCGAAAAATCCGCCACGTGCGCCCTCCGTGCTCACACCGCAGCGCACCACGCCAGGGCTGACTCGGATCCGGACGGTGCCACGCCGGCTCACTCTCCAAAGGCTCGTAACCATACAGAGTCGATCGGATGAATCGCATCAGAGTGGTCTTGCCCGCCTCGTTCGGGCCATAGATCACATTCAGCCCGCGCGGGTCCAGCCGCAGCAGCAGGCTGCGCCAGATGCGAAATCGATCAATATCAATCTCGGTCAGCCTCATGCTGAACATCCCTCCCACAAACAATCAGATCCGTTCACTCTCATCATCCGACTCATCATCCGGTTCCAGCTCGTCAGCACCCTGCAACAATGGCTCACTCGATTCACCCGCTGACTCCGCCGGCCCCGGTGAATAATCCGGCGATTCCAAATCAGATTCTTCTGTATCCTCGGCCATGCCCGGATCAAATCGGGGCTCAAACCAGGTGGCACCATCCTCCCGAATCCGCGCAAGAATCTGCTCCGGATCCAGCGAAGGCAGCACTGCCAGCAGTCGCTGCTTCCACGCCGTCGAAAACTCGCGATCCGACTCAATAACACGCGTCAGCTCTGCATCACCCAATATGCCCGGTCGCGACACATGCTGCTGATACTGATCCGGCAGCCCGCCGGCCGGATTCCCGGGTGGCCACGCATCCGGAAGATACCGCACATCATGAAGCAGTTGCAGTGCACGCGATCCGGCCTGCAAGTGATCCAGTTCCAGCGCCAACAGCGTGTCAAATTCACACTCCCGCAGCATCCGCAGCACCGGCAGTGAACCTCGCAGTATCCACTGCACCGACCAGATCCTGTCGGCCGCCCCGCAACGCTCCTCCAGCAGTCGAGTCCGCATCTGCTGCAGCAAAGTCGACGTGTCCGTTGCACCCGCAACGTGCAGTTCCAGCAGCTTCCAGTCCACACAGCTGGTGTCCAGGGGGGAAATCTGCACTTCCCCGAACTCATTCACCTGCACCAGCGAACACACTCCCGCGGCCGACTCCAGCCGCGAACGCGCCTGAGTCGTCCCGGGACAGTGCACCACACCCTGCTCACGCCACAGCGTCACCCGATCCGCTTCACCCAGCAGAGCCAGAAAGTTCAGCTGCCCCTCCCGCAGGACCTCATCCGCAAATGCCAGAAATCCGCGATCCATGCCCCCCGCCGCATCTTCGCCGTCTGTCGACTTTGCCTGCAAACGCCGCATGGCCTGCCCCGGATGCTTCGCCGGACGCTCCCCCTGCTCCACCTCCACCGATCGCCAGACCGTCACGTGGGCAGAATCCGCATCCGCCACCGGCTGCACATCCGCCACCTTCTCACCGCTGCTGGGATTCACAGCCAGGTCCAGCAGTACATCATCCGTTGCTGACGCCGCCAGCGCAGCCATCCGCTGCGCCTCTTCATAACGCGAACGGGACACCACACCGATCCGAAATGGCTGCAGCCTCTGGCCACCGCGAGCAATCACCTGAATACCAAAATCATCCGCCGCACCAATCCACAGCGCCGATGACACCAAAGTCATCGGCAGATCGGAATCACCGTCCAGCAGACTCTCAGGCTCAGGATTCGAACTGTAACAGATCGTCACGTTGTCCGGCAGATCTGGCACCAAACGCCACGCCTCTGCCGGATCACTGTCCCCAGGCAGAACGAACACATGAATCGAAGCTTCATGCAGTCGCTGAAAACATCGCTGAATCGCCAGTCGCGCCCGCAAACTGCGGTCCGCCTCAATGAACACATTCCCCGACAGCAGCAGAAAATCCACATCGTGACGAATGCAGTTCTCAATCACCTCGTCAAAGGCCAGCAGCGTCGCGTCTTCCAGCGCCATCCGCATCGAATCGTCCGGAAATTCGGCCAGGCTGACGCTGACGGGTACATCAAGACGCAGGTTCGCCGCCTGGATGAATCGCTGCGATCGATATGACATCGCCCGGAATCCCTTCAAAGACACCCGCTGAAAGACCTCCTGAGTCACCTTCCGAAAACCGCCGCACACAGTCGCACAGCAGACCACGCAGCCTCAGCAAACTGCCCGTCCTCGCGAACTTTAATAAAACAGAGGATCTGGGGAAAGTCTTCCCGTTGGGTTCTGAAGGGAATTTGCTGCACCCGCGCACAGCACAGAATTTCATCAGCCGCTGCACCCGCCAGCAGCACAGCCATTGCAAACTCAACACTGCTCCCACCTGAGACCGCCATTCCTGGAAAAGGGAACTCGCTGAAAACCTGAGCGATTTTGAACTGCAATCGTCGCCGAACGACTGCGATGGACATCCTCATGCCAGAGTCGGCACAGGCCTTGCCAATCGCTGCCTATAGTACGGCAAATCTCACCGCTCGGGTTGCGTCGTGTCCGCCCTGAAGCGTTCATCGTGGGTGGGAATGGGTGGTAAACGGATACACCTCTCAGAACTTCGCCTGAGATTCAGTGGTTTTGATAATCGGAGCAGTCAACATGGTCAGATCTTCCACCCGGCGAGCTTTCACGCTGATTGAATTGCTCGTAGTGATCGCCATCATCGCGATTCTCGTGGCCCTGCTGCTGCCCGCTGTGCAGCAGGCACGGGAAGCGGCTCGCCGCACACAGTGCAAGAATAACCTGAAGCAGATCGGACTGGGGCTGCACAACTACCTCTCGACCCACTCCAGGTTCCCACCAGGACGTCTGCTCCCCGACCTTACAATCGGCGGCGTTGCTCAGACCAGTTACACCAGCTACTCCAGCAACGCCACAAACGTCTGGACCGGCAATCGCTCTGTCCACATTTTCATACTGCCCTACATGGAACAGGCCAACATCTACAACCTGATCAATTTCAACGGCCCCAACTCCACCCGCATGACGACGTCCGGTGCCCCCAGCAATCCCAATTACGCCGCGTACGCGCAAGCTGCCGGGTTATTCCTGTGTCCGTCCGACGCGAACACCGGGGTTGTCATTTCAGAAAACAACTACGTCTACAATTTTGGTGGCAGTACCCCGTATCAGGGAGCCGCCAGTTCGACATCCCAAACCAACAATTCCGCCTCGGCCAGCTTCGGGGGGCGTCAACTGTCCTGCCTCGGTAACGGAGCATTCACGGCCGGCACGTCCCTCGCCGATCGAGACTTCACTGACGGCCTGTCCAACACCGCCATGTTCGCGGAACGCACCAAAGGCTCAGCACGAGCCGCCGCCAGCTCAGCCCCCACGCCGGCAGATATCATCACCTCCCCAAACCGTCAAAACGTGATGCTCGACCCCAACGTCATGTACAATGACTGCCTGAATGCCCCCAAAGTTGCCAGCAGCTTCAACTTCACAACGTTCGGGCGCTGGGCCCAGGGCAGCGACTACTCCAACGGCTGGCCGTTCGCCGCATACTCCGGCACCATGTACAATCACGTCGGCACGCCGAACTGGCGCGGACAGGACTGCGGGAACTGGAGCGCCATCGCTGACACTCCCGGCGAGCACGCCATTATTTCCGCTCGCAGCATGCACACCGGCGGCGTCAACCTGATGCTGGCCGATGGCAGCGTGCGATTCGCCAGCGACAACATCGACCTCGGCGTCTGGCGGAATGTTGGCACACGAGACGGCGGGGAAACGCTGGGCGAATGGTGATCCGCCAGCCAGTCGCGTTCAGGTGTTCCCAAACCCCGGCTGCCCCAGGAGCCTTCAGTTGAATCCGCTGTCAAAACTTTCCGCCACTTTGCTGGTCTGTACAGCCCTGCTCAGCACACAGGGCTGCGGTGGCGGTGCCCCCTCTGCCTCAAGCATCGCGGAAACGGAAGGCAGTTACGAAGCTGGTTTGCAGGCCTTTCAAAATGGCGATTTCACAACTGCCGAATCGCAACTGCAGGCAGCAATCTCATCCGGGTCCCTGCAGCCTGATCTCGCAGAAGCTGCCCTCAGACTCCGCGCCAGGTCCCGCACAGCACTGGGCAAAACAGCCGAAGCTGAAGCCGACCTGGCAGAATTGAAGCAGGGAGCTGCTGAAATGGATCAGTACTGGCTGGCCGTGGCCGAGCTGGAACTGAAAAAGGGCAACAACCCGGCTGCCAAAGAGGCTGTAAAGCAGGCTCGGAGCGTGAATTCCCGCCTGCAGCTGCCGAAGGAACTGGATTCTCTGCGCTGACCGAACGTTCGGCTCAATAGCCGGCCCGTGCCACCGGCGACAGTATCCAGATTTCGTCGTAATCCAACGGCTGTTCCGCCCGATATCCTTCGTGCCGGACCAACTCCAGAATCGCCAGAAAGATCCCCACGATCCGCGACTGATTCCTTTCGCCGGTAAAAAATGAGCTGAACGCTGCCCTGCCGTCCTTCAGGATTCGCTCGCGAATCTGCTCCTGATACACCGACATGGGAGTCTCGTCCATCCGCACTGCAATCGTTTTTTGCAGATCCGGTATCTGCACGATGCGTGCCAGGGCACTCACCAGGTCCCAGATCTCAACCTCCCGAATGCGATCTTCGGATGCATCCCGAGCCACCGCAGGCCGATGCCGGCTCAGACGCGGATAACGCTCCATCCACTCCGCGGCATGCTCCTCAAGCTGTTTCGCAGCTTCCTTGTATCGGCGGTACTGCATCAGGCGGCGGACAAGATCGCTGTCGGAATCCTCCACCACCTCGTCAGTCTGCTCTGCCTCAGCCTCCGCTGGCAGCACCTCGCGACTCTTGATCTCCAGCAGAGTGCTGCCGACGACCGCGAAATCTCCAAGCACCTCGAAGTCCGCTTCGCCCGACTGATCAAACCACGCTTCAAAGTCCTGAGCAATCCGCGACACAGAAATGTCACAGATATCCACTTCCTGCCGCCTGACAAGATACAGCAGCAATTCAACCGGACCGGCAAACAGTCCCGTATCCACTCGATATTCAGCCAGCATCATGGGAACACTGCCGCGAGTACTGTTTGAAAATTGGTCCAGCTTCAGAAAAAGGGACCGCGCTGTCGAAAATATCGGAAAGAATCGACTGACGCCCCCATATAACTGGACTGATTCCTCTGTTTCGACGGAAAATTCGGCAATCCGGGGAAAGTTTGCGGCGAACTTCCGGATCCAGTCCCGACGCCCCCTGAAGGATACTCGCTGAAATGGCGATCGAGTTTGAATGCCCGAACTGTGCGGCCGTGATGCGAGTTCCTGATGCGTACGCAGGAAAACAGGGACGTTGTCCACAGTGCGAAACCCGCCTGCTGGTCCCGGATATCCCCCGCCCCGATGTTGGCAGTGCACCGGCAGCCTCAGACCTGCCCCTCAGCACATCCGTGCCTCAGGCCGCTCCCGTGCCGACTCCCGCAGCTGCGGCCATCGCCACGGAGCGAAATCCCGCTCTGCGAACTTCACGACGCGGTCGCTCCCGCCGCAGGCCCTCACGAGCCCTGGTGATCGGCATACCCGTCATCGGCTTCCTGCTGCTGCTGGGGATCATTGCGTGGAGCCTGACCGGGAGCCTGCCCGCACTGAGCGGCAATCTGGCCGCCCGCATGCTCACCGAAAAATCGCTGCCGCGAATCATCATCCCCTGGTCCGATACCGGACTGTCTCAGGCCGATCGCCAGACACTGCAGGCTGTGCTTGCGGAAAACGCCGAAACCCTGACCAGCGAACTGGTCACCTGCCGCCTGATCGGCACTGACGACGGCATTGCCGTGCAGTGGACAGCCTCTGCCAGTGCTGCCTGGTGCGTTGTCGACGCCGTCTCAGACTCGGAAAAACCTCTGTCCCTCTGGCTGAAGAAAGAGCGTCCACGCCTGAATGCAGCCCGCCGCACGGAACTGCTGGACGCACTCAGCAGTTACTGCCGGGACAAACTGCAGCAGGCAGCCGGAACGGATGTCACCATTGATGCCGGGCAAGTTCGCGACTTTGTGGCACTCAACGCCGCAACCGACGCGCTGGGTTTTGCCGTCGCTGCCAAAACTGACAAACGCGTCATCCGCCCCGCAGTGGAAAATGAACGCGGCCAGCTTTACATCTGCGTACCGAGCGACACGCAGACTCTGACACTGGCCGGCCGCAGGAGTGGCCAGGGGCCTTTATTCCCCGGCAGCTACCATGTCGTTATCGCACCGGCTGCCGCAGCACCGGCTGATCCCGAGCAATCCACAGACGCCGAGACAATGCCCGAAAAGCCATAGAGCATGTCGGAATTCATCAGCTCAGAATTCGCCGATCACCTGACCGTCACTGCGAGCCCCCAGACGTTGCCACGTCGACAGATCCAGATTGCTGGTGATTGAGCGAACCGAACCATCCATCAGGAGGGCGTTGACCATTCCCGTGTGAAAACTTCGAGACGTGATCACCGCAAGCGTCGGCAGCGTCGGACTGTTGCCCTCACGACTGCTGCTGAAATCAACGTCCACTTCCTGACCATTGACGCTGAATGGCACTCGCGTGTTCGGCCCGAACTGTGTTGTAAACCCGGTGTGCACCGCACGACCACAAACCCATTCCGTATGCCCCAGCGCGGCGTAAGCACCGCCTGACACAAGTCCGGCCAGCGACTGCGGAACTGTCGGTGGTGCCGATGGCAGAACCGCGTCCTGCACCCGCGGCTGAAATGCCTTGACCTCGGCCATCCCAATCGTGTTGCTGAGCCCGTCAGTGAAATCACGCTCCCGAATACGGCCGTTCGGAGCAAATGCACCGCCACCGTCCTGACCTCCCACCGGATTGAATATCAGGTACTGTCCCATGTTCAGAGCATAGTTCAGGGGGAAGTGCTCCGGCTGGCCAGCCGAGTTCAGACGCACCCGGTCGTTGATCTCGCTGGGACACAGCAACACGGGGATTCTCTGAGTCGCGATCCCGTTGGGAGGAAAATTTGAACGGTTGCCCGCGTCATGATAACCCAGACTGAAGTCAATCTTCGTGTACTCGTTGCCGCCCTCCACAAATGGCAGCAGCATCGCCTGAGCACTCCAGGGCTGCCGAATCCGGTCGCGATCCACAATCGATGCGGGCGGGAACTGCATATGAGTGCTGGCGTAGTTGTGCAGCGCCAGGCCCAGCTGCTTCAGATTGTTGCGACATTGCGTTCGGCGAGCCGCCTCACGAGCCTGCTGCACCGCCGGCAACAGCAGTGAAACCAGAATCGCGATGATCGCGATCACCACCAGCAACTCAATCAAAGTAAAACCGCGACCAGCGCGACGACTGGTGGAGGAACAACCGGAGAAACGAGACATCGACAGTGGCCTTTCTTTCGCACAGAGACGACCGGATCGGCAAATCACCGTAACTTGACGATCCTGCGAGCTGAGCGTGGCTGGCTACCGAACTTTCGTGGCTGGCTGCAGCAACAGCTTGAAAGCCCCGGTCACAGCGAGATTCCCTGGAATCAAGTTGAAACTGAGACTCATTCTCAACTATATTACTGCGGAACCGGAGAGTTTCAACCGCTTTCAGTCCCAATTCCCACGTATTCCGCGCCACCGGTAACCATCACATGACTCCGGAAAAACCGTCGCACACATCCGGCGACACACCCCCGCAGACCACACCACTCAAAGACGCAAACTGTCCAGAAGTTCAGTTCTCCAGCATCTCAAACGGACACTCAGAACTCATCATCGAACACTGCGGCCAGAAATACCGCCTGATCGCCACCCGACACGGAAAACTGGTACTCAACAAGTGATGCGCGGACCCCGGTTTGCGGTTACCTCTGGAATCAGTGCTCGGCGGCTGCTAAAATTCGAGCCGAAACTCAGGACGATCGCCAGCATGGGGACTTCGGAGCGATTTCCCGGCGACGTCATCAGACATGGCAGACATGGAGGAAGTGCTGTGCGTGATAAGTTCCTGTCATTCTCGCTGCCGCTGGTGGGTGCCGAAGAAATCGACGAAGTCATCGCAGCGCTCAAGTCGGGCTGGCTGACCGCCGGTCCGCGAACCCGGCAGTTCGAACAGGAATTTCGGGACGCATTTCACTGCCCCGCCGCACTCGCACTCAACTCCTGCACCGCCGGACTGCACGTGGCACTCAAAGTGCTCAATATCGGCCCCGGAGACGAAGTCATCACCACTCCGATGACCTTTGCCGCATCGGTGAATGTGATTGAACACGTTGGAGCCCGCCCGGTCCTCGTGGATGTGGAACCCGACACACTCAACCTGCAGCCCGATGCTGTGGCTGCCGCCATCACCCCGGCCACCAGGGCCATCATCGCCGTGCACTACGCCGGACACCCTGTGGAACTGAATTCGCTGCGGTCCATTGCCGAAGAATACCGGCTGGAACTGATTGAAGATGCCGCGCATGCGGTGGGAGCCCGGTTCGAAGGCACCCCCATCGGTTCCGGCACAAACTTCACCGCTTTCAGCTTCTACGCCACCAAAAACCTCACCACCGGTGAAGGCGGCATGCTGACCGGCAGCCAGGAACTGCTCGACCGCGCCCGCATCGTCAGCCTGCACGGGATGAATCGGGAAGCGTGGAGCCGTTATGCGGCGGGCGGAAAATGGGCCTACGACATTGTCGAGCCCGGTTTCAAGTACAACATGACCGATCTGCAGGCAGCACTCGGACTGCAGCAACTTCGCCGCTTCGACCGCATGCAGGCCCGTCGTCGGGAAATTGTCGCACGCTACAACGAAGCCTTCTCACGACACGCCGCCTTTCTGACCCCGTCCAGCCGCAGCCACGTGGAAAATGCCTGGCACCTGTACGTGCTGCGTCTGCGCGCCGGCGAGCTGTCAATTGATCGCAATCAGTTCATCGATGAAATGACTGCACGCAACATCGGGACGTCAGTTCACTTCATCCCCATCCACATGCATTCATACTACCGCGACCGCTACGGCTATCACCCGGATGACTTCCCCGTCGCCCACACCGCCTTCCGCTCCATGCTCAGCCTGCCTCTCTCCCCCTCCATGTCTGACCAGGATGTCGCCGACGTGATTGAAGCCGTACTCGACATTCGCGAAAAACACGGACGCAGACGGATGGCAGCCTGATGAAACCTCGGTTCCTGATCCTGCTGGTGCTGCTCACGGCCGTCGTCGCTGCCACTGCCTGGCGACTCGTCGATCCCCCTGCCGGACCGAACGCCAGCGTTTCACGAATCATCAGCGGACCGGCCCCCGACTTCCAGTTGCTCGATCAAAACAATCGGCCCGTCAGACTGCAGGGATACATCAGCCGCTTTCGCGTGCTGCTGGCGTTCTTTGATGGTCAGACCGGCCCCGATGCAGATCCCGTCATGCAGTCGCTGAAACAGTTCAGCAGCGCCCTGCGAAAAAACAACATTCGCATCCTTGCCGTCTCAACACCACTAAGCCCCCAACTCAAACCTCAAACACTGTCCTATCCGTTCCCGGTCCTGCGCGACACGATCGCAGGAACCCCGGAATCCTGCAGCTGCCGCTGGGGCGTCTGCTGTCAGCCTCCCGCCCCCAATACCGCCGCCCGCATTACTCCCGCATTGTTCCTGATCAGTCAGGATGGACTGGTACAGCTCAACGGCAAACTGCCGGCTGCACTGCCAGACCCCCTCACGGCCATCTCGAAATTGGTTCAGGGCGACTGACTGCTGACCGTCAGGGCACCAGAGATCAGGCCTGCATCGTCCAGATTTCCTCCGGAAATCAGCACCACCACACGGCGCCCGCGAAACATCTCAGCATGCTGCTGCAAAACCGCCAGTGGAACAGCCCCTGATGGCTCAGCAACCAGCCGGCAGACAGCCGCCAGATGACCGGTCGCAGCCCTGATCTGAGCCTCACCGGCCAGCAGAATATCCGTCACCAGCTGCTGAATGATCGGGAAAGTCAATGAGCCCAGCGGAGTCCTTAAACCGTCGGCAATCGAATCCGTCCGCAGGGCCGGTTCGATCCGCCCGGACTGCAGACTGCGACGCGCATCATCCGCCCACTCCGGCTCTGCCCCAAAGACTCGCACCTCGGGTCGCAAGGCCCGGATCGCCAGCAGTGTCCCCGCCAGCAGACCACCTCCACCCACCGGCACAATCACGTCCTGCAACTCCGGATACTGCTCCAGTATCTCCAGCGCCGCTGTCCCCTGCCCCGCAATCACTCGCGGATCATTGAATGGATGCACCAGCACCGCTCCGGTTCGCTGCTGCACCTCAGCAGCCGCGGCTTCGCGAGCCGCAGCCGTGGATTCGCACAGGATCGGCTCAATTCCCAGCTGCCTGACAGCCTGCAGTTTCACTGCCGCCGAATTTCGCGGCATCACGATATGCGCTGCAATGCCACGCTGCAGGGCCGCTCGAGCCAGTGCAGCCGCATGATTCCCCGAAGAATGTGTCACCACTCCGCACGCCGCCTGCTCGGTACTCAGACTCATCACCGCATTGGTCGCACCCCGCGCCTTAAACGCTGACCCCAACTGCAGGTTTTCACACTTCAGACTGACCGACACAGCATCACAGTCGGGCAGCCCGGATGTGGGCAACACCGGAGTCCTGCGGATCAAGCCGCCAAGACGCTCTGCTGCCGCTTGAATATCGGCAAATGTCACCGCCCATTGCTCATTCGTCATGCCGCTGCCGCTCCTGCCGGCCAGTCGCCAGCCGCGCCGCTCGAGCAGCACGGTCCGCACGGTCCGCACGGTCCGCATCCAACTCGCGCTGCATGGATTCCTTACGCCGAATCATCTTCTCAAGCGTCACACTGGCTGCACGCCCCCGCTCATTCAGCCACGTCCCCAGCAGCACTCCCGGCAGCAGGCTGATCGAAAGCGTCATCAATATCGAAGTCGGCTGCAGCAGAACCAGACTGGCAGACAACGCGTCTTCAGACACAAGCAGCGAGCTTGCCATCAGCGCCAGAAGCAGGAACATCCACACAACACCAACCGCACAGAGCACCACAAGCGAGGTGAACAGAGGCGAGTTACGCAGGCCAGCCGACCGGTCAGCACTGTCACCGGCTGCACCTTCCGCACGCCACGGATTGCCACCAGCAGGATGCCGTTCCATCACAAGTCACTCGAGGTCGAATTTCGGAGCAGCAAAGTCGTCAGCGGCGGTCGCCGGAGCTGCGGGGCGAGCAACCGGGCGGCTGCGCTCGGCCGGAGCCGTGTCGTGCATGTCAATCGCCATACTGCGCTCGGCCTCACGAGTCACCGAGCGGAACTCTTCCTGAAACCCCGACAATCCCTTCTTCAGCTCCGCCATGCTTTTGCCCATGTTGCGAGCAACACTGGGGAGATTCTTGCCAAACAGCAGCAGCGCAATAATGCCCACAATCAGCATTTCAGCAGTGCCGACGCCAGGTAACCCAAGCATACCAGTAGTCCAAGCAGGGCAGTTCTGAATCCTGAATACCACCACACAGCCGGCAATCACACAACCACCGGCCTGCCAAATTCAAACGAATGCTACTGCAGACGGTCCCCGCTCCCGTCGCCCTCGCCCTCACGCATCCCCTTCTTGAACTCCTTCAGACTGGTCCCCAGTGATCGCATCGTCGACGGCAGACGACTGCCGAAAAGCACCAGACAAATCACCAGAATGATCGCCAGTTCCCCCATACCCGGCGTCCACGCCAGCACAAAGGAAGACACCAGTTGCTCAAGGTTCGCCTGCACAAAATTTGCAGCCATGTCAGTCACCCAGTTGGTCAGTATGCGAAAACCAAAACCAGCCCCATTCTACATGCCCGACACGCGGAAGTCACAGACAGTCGGATAAAATCGTGATCACGGCGACGGATTCTGTCGAAACGACCGAAAATTCATGTTCCAGCGAGTCGTTTTTCCGGAGAAACTACTTCTCCTCCAGAATTCGCGGGACCAGGAAGTACTGTCCATCTGTTCTGCATGCGTTCGCCAAAGCTGCCTCCCGCACCAGACTCGGTCCCGCCTCGTCCTCGCGAAACACATTCTGCAGCGGCAAAGGATGATACAGCGGCTGCACCCCCTGCAGATTGTCCGCCTCATCCAGCAACCGCACATAATCCAGCACAGCTCCCAAACGCTGCTGATACTCCTGCAACTCCCCCGGACCCACCGCCAGCCGCGCCAGCCGAGCCACCTTTTCCACGTCCGCCCGCTCCATCTGCAATCTCCCCGAAAACCAGCCTCAACACACCAGTTTCCACCAATTACCCACCGGAAATGTCACTCCGGAATCGCTCGCTCCGGTAACTGAACTCGCCACACCGTCTGCCACCGCCCCTCACTGCCCGCCAGCACCGATTTGCCCCCACTCTCAAAACACACCGACTCACCCTGTTTCCGCAGCGGCACTGTCAAAATCTGAGCCTCCCTGCGAATCGCCTCGCCCCAGACCTCCCCGGCCTGCCGACGATACAAAACCCCACTCACCGGATTCACCAGTACCAGCTGCAAACCATCCGCCGAGATATCCATGCCCGTGGCATATGGCACCGCAACAGGCCCCTCCTCCCGCAACTCCACCCGCTGCCGCAGCTGCTGCAGATTCAGCTCCAGCGAATACAACCCGGCCTTCCCGGCCGGACGCTTGCTGACCAGGAACACCGTCCGACTGGTCACATCCACCGCCACACTTTCGCAATCCCGCGGACCACCCGGATACGTCACCTCAATCTCCGCCCGCACCTCTCCGCGCCAGCTCTGAACCCGCCCCGCGGAATCCTCCTGCAGCTCAGGCTCAGCCAGCAGCAGCAGTCGACAGCCACGACGATCGCGCCCCCGATCCGCCGCGTTATCACCCACGTCCGCCACCAGCAGCCAGCGCTGCCCGTCCAGCTCAAACGAACACAAATCCTCCCAGTCCACCGGGTCCGCCGTGGCAACGGTGAGGATTCCGCGAGTTGTCCCGGAAGAGTCCACCAGAAACAGTCGCGGTCCGTCGCCGGAATCATTGTGCGTCCAGAAGCAGTCGCTGCGTCTCCGACTGATCGCCAGCCCGCTCGATTCGGCTATTCCCCAGTCCTTCACCACGCACACTCGCTCACCCGACTCAACCTTCGCCTCGGTCTGCTCGTCCGCAAGTCCATACAGCACCGCGGCTGACATCCCGCCCAGCCCGGTACCGACCAGCAGATACCAAACCGCAACCCCCAGCAGACTGCACATCACCACCGCCCCCGCTGCTCGACTTCTCAACTGTCCCCCGTTCACGGCGTTCCAGCCACCAGACCAGGCAAACTCAACGCATGACTCAGAATCTCCGACGCCACATCGTCGATCGAACGCAGTCGGCCGTCCGCGTCCAGACCATGCACAGTTCGCCAGTCGTCACGGTCCGCAGCCAGCGTCAGATAACACCGACGCACACGCTCCAGATACGGCAGATCCGATTCCTGCAGATCCGCCTCCCGCTCCGTATAATCCCGCTGCCCTTTACGCGCGACCAGTTCGCGACTCATCTGACTTGACATGTCAATCAGCACCGTCAAATCAGGCCGCGGCAGCTGAAACACACCAAACTCAATCCGCTCAATCCAGTCAATCAGAGTCTGCCGCGCCGGACCAGTCAAACGCGAAGCCTGATGCGCCAGATTCGAACCGACAAACCGGTCCAGCACCACCACATCATTCTGCTCCAGCAGCTCCAGCAGCAAACCCCGCGACTCAAATCGGTCGCCCGCATACAGGACCGCCGCCAGCTGAGGATGCACCTCGGCCAGTGTGCCAAAACGCCCGTTCAGAAAATCGCCGATCGCAGCCCCAAAACTGGTCGCCCCGTACCGCGGGAACTGCAGCACCGCTGAACGCAGGCCATGACCGGCCAGGGACTGCTTCAGACGGCTGGCCTGAGTCCCCTTGCCGGCACCGTCAATCCCCTCAATCGCAATCAGCCGCGCCATTCCCGCGCTCCCGTGAAGCCGGCAGTTCCCAGCGAAACCAGCGGCAGACCGGACACATCACATGCCAACATGCCCGGACCACAATCGGTATCCAACGCCGCCGACCGCGTTTCAGACTCCGCCTCAGACTGCCGTTCCATCGCACGATCTGCCGTCAGCACCGTCTCAGCACGCAGCGGATCCAGACGCTCCGCCACCACTCCACTGCGATCTGCGGAAATCGCCCGACACCGCACAAAATTTCCCAGATCAGCCGCCGTCCCCCGAAATTCCACCGGCATGTACCAGCGGTCCGTCCCCCGCAGCCAGCCCGCACCACGCTCAGACAGACGCTCCGCCAGCACCTGCAGGTCACCCTCGTGGCTGGCCAGCCCCGCTGCCACCGCCACAGCCGAATCCGACACCCGCTCAAGGTAATAACGCTCCGCCAGCTCTCGCTCAAGATCACTGAGAACCTGCACCCGACGACGAATCTCCTGAGGAGATACCTGGTCGGGCATGGTGGCCGCCGGAGTCCCGTCGCGGCGACTGAAAGGAAACACGTGCACCTTCATGAACTGAGCCGCTCGACAGGTTTCCAGAGTCTCCTCGAACTCCTGCTCAGTCTCACCCGGAAACCCCACAATCACATCCGTACTGAATGCCGTCTGCCGCCCCAGCAGGTCCCGAATCTGCTGCAGACGGTCCAGAAAACGCTGCACCCGATACCGCCGACGCATGCGGCTCAGCACCGCGTCACTGCCGCTCTGCAAAGCCGGATGAAACTGAGCACACAAATGCTGGCAGTCACCGCAGGCCCGAATGAAATCGTCATTCACCTCCACCGCTTCAATGCTGCTGAGCCGCATTCGCCAGTCACCCGGAATCCGATCCAGACGCCGCAACAGATCCCACAATCGCTCAGCACGACTGCCAGCCGACAGATTGTTTGTATCCACCCCGAAATGCCCCATGTGAATACCGCTCAGCACAATCTCGCGGTAACCATGGTCAATCAGCGCCCGCACTTCGTCCTCAATCACCTGCGGCTCACGACTGCGCAGCCCCGGACGCACCGTCGGAATAATGCAGTACGAACACTTCAGAATGCAGCCGTCCTGAATCTTCACAAAAGCCCGCTGCCGACCCTCGAAATCCGTAATCCCCGCCGGCAGCTCAGCCACCCCAAACCGCGACAGCACATCAGGCAGCTCACGTTTGTCCTGCACCACCTCAATCACGTTTGGCAATGCCGCCACCGCACCCGCATCACGAGTAGCATAGCAGCCCATCACGATCGTCTTTGTCCCCGGATTCTGCCGCGAAAGCTGCCGGATCACCTGCCGCGATTTCGAATCACCCGTGTTGGTCACCGTGCAGGTATTCACCACACACAAGTCCGCAGCCTCACCATCCGCTGCCTCACGATAACCACTTTGCAGCAGTGCCTCGCGGACCAGCTGAGTCTCATACTGGTTGACTTTGCAGCCCAGAGTCACCAGGCGACAGGTGCGGTCGGTATTCATGGACAGTAAAGTCAGTGCAGGGCGAAAAGGACGAGGCGAGAAAACAGGGACGGGCGGGGAAGGATTCTAGACCGGAAGAGTGGCCAAGTCGACTGAAACGGGAGGAAAAGCGGCCAGTCTCGATTTCTTCTGACCGCGGTGCCCATCCAGCCTGCCCCACACATGCTTCCTGAACCACGAATGCACACAAATCTGCCGCTGCCACTCGACTCGTGCTCACGCTCGGACTGATTTCAGGGTCCTGCCACTGTCAGCGGCATTCGAAAACGATTTGGGGGCAAGGCCAGGCAGTGTTCTCTCGTCTGCCGCGTCAAAGCACAGCAGCCCCTCTGACACGCGTCGCAGGCATCCCCTCCGACGCTCAGACGCTCAACCGGCGCTCGAGGAATAGCCACGCCTCGATCCACCTTGCGGCTCGACGACCCTGATCAAATGAATTTGTTCAAAATGTCGGGTTTTCTGCCTTCGTCGGTGGAACTGGAGAAAGCGGCCTGCCCACAGAAATCCCGGAAGGCCCCTTTCCACAGACAGTCCACGTCACTGCTGTCTCGTCTGCGCAGCTTGACGCACCTTTTCCAGCCAGACAGAATCACGCCGCTTCCCCGTTCCGTTTTTCTGTCTGTCAGTCTTCAGACAGCACAAATACCGAAAGAGACGAATTGCGAACCAACTACGTCCTGATTGACTACGAAAACGTACAACCCGAGGTGCTGTCTGCATTGGATGCGCAGCACTTCAAAGTCGTGGTTTTCGTCGGAGCCAGCCAAAACAAACTTTCGTTTGACACTGCGGACGCACTGCAAAAGATGGGCGGGCGAGCCGAATACGTCAAGATAGCCGGGAACGGAGCGAACGCACTTGATCTCCACATCGCCTTCTACATAGGCCGAATCTCATTCCAGGACCCAGCCGCCTGCTTTCATATCGTCTCAAAAGACACTGGCTTCGACCCTCTCGTTCAGCACCTCAAAAAGCAAAGGATCTCTGCCGTCAGATGCAGTGCCGTATCGGACATACCACTGCTAAAAGTGGCGAGCGGCAAGACCATTCCGGAAAAGCTGAACGCAGTCGTCGCTAATCTCGCTCAACGCGGTGCTTCAAAGCCAGGAACACTCAAGACCTTGAAAGGCACCATAAATTCACTGTTTTCGAGGCGGTTGACCGAAGAGGAACTTGACTCTTTGGTGCAGTGCATGGAAGCCAGGGGCTATATCTCAATAAAAGAGACCAAAGTATCGTATGCCCTGCCAGCGCATGAGGTCTAACCCGCTGGTCAGTTGCTCAGGTCATCCTGCAGCGTGCTGTACCCCGTGCCAGTTTACTGATCCGTCTTACATCTTCCGCCGGAGCCAGACGGACGCGTACCACGGGCAGGCGTATCGACTCTTGCAGTTCAAACACCTCAAGCCCCTGACGTCTGGGTGGTCCACGATGCCAATACTCCCAAATAAAACGCTGAACACCAGAACTGGTCGGCGGATGGGTGTTCGACATCCCGCTGTTCGCCACGGCTGAGAACCTGAGATCTCGGATGTCGGCAGAAGTTGCCGCCGCTGTTGGCATTGTGGTGCGTGGATTCCACTGGCTGCAGATCCCGGTGCGTCTCAAAGCCCGACGGTCAGGAACACGCATCCACCAGCCCCTGAATTCTCAAAGTTGCCTTCCCCTGCAACCTGAGGTAAACTACGCAGCCCCAGCGGATTTGCTCTGGGGACAGCGTGAAAGTGAACGACACCACATGACAACACCGTCTCCAGCCCAGCCCACGCTCAAAATCGACCGCTCGGTGCTCACGTGTGATGATGATTTTGATGACCCTGAACAGAGGCTCTGGTGGCACCGGCAACCCCCGGAGACTCGTCTCCAGCACATGCTGGCTCTGCGGAAAATGAATTATGGTGATGAGTCTTCCGCCAGACTTCAGCGAGTTCTTGAAATTGCTGAATTGCCACCACGTTGATTACCTGCTCGTCGGTGCTGCAATCAGGGCGTTTGGGTTTAACACCCCGAATCTCACCGAAGATCTTTTTCTGCAGCGGCGGCGAATCGTGCGAATGGGTCATCCTCCGATTCGCATCGAAGTGATGAACGAAATTGATGGCGTGACCTTCGAAGAATGCCGGCCCGCCGCACCACATCAGCACCCATGTGCGTGCGATGGAAGGGCGGCTCTGGTCAAAGCCATCGTTTGTGCTCAGCAGTCACACCGGACGTCCGACGCAGAAAGACGCCACCAGCCGCTTCCACGCCAGTCTCGCTTTCCGGCGTGAGATCTTCGACCGCATCGGCGGATGGCCACTGACCAAACGCGGTGACTTCGATCAGCAAGTGATCGCCCGGCTGCACGCGATTGAAGCCCCCGACGACCCCCCAATGGCATTGGCTTACGACAAGATGCAGTGCCGGGAGGGCGAAGCTGGGATGGTGAAACGGTGATAAGGACACTGGCAGACAGGACGAGAACATTCCACCCTGCCGGCTCTCAAGAGTCTGCCGGTTCCAGCTTTTCACCTCACGCAAAGGCGCAAAGGCGCCAAGATGAAGTGCTGGGAAAGTGAACATTTTGTCCTGACTTTGCGTCTTTGCGCCTTTGCGTGAGACCAACAGTGCTGGCAACGACCCGTCACGGAAGAGATGTCAA
>VFQT010001947.1_pt1 | contig 22696 bp, 22 predicted proteins | sample 3512381 | NCBI WGS metagenome assembly VFQT01 (sample SAMN10412376, study PRJNA504923) | tailings metagenome | isolation source: Relicate 2 Philex TSF3 active mining site | place: Philippines: Tuba, Benguet | collected 2017-08-29
CCATCCCGTCCAAAAACATACCTAAGGGCGGACCACTTCAAAGGGGGCGGATCAGGACCCGACCCACCGAAAGCGGTTCCTGAAGGACCCCGTTCGTCGTCCGCCGTGTTTCGGTGGGTGGCTGGTTGGGTGCGATTGCCGGTTGGGCTATCAGCAGACATGTCCGAATCTCCTCAACCTGATGATTTTGGGCCACCTGAGTCCTACAGCACGCGCTGGCGGGGATGGGTGGAGGACCGTCTGATCAAAATCGCGGGCATCACGTTTGATCGCACACCGTCAGGGAGCATCTGCGCACCACCCAACCGGTTCCGCATTTGCGCCTACCATATCGATTTCGACGAGCGCCCCACTTGTTGGTTCGACGTGGAGAGCCTGGCTGAAGCTCTTTATGTCTGCGAACGTATTCGGCAAACATGCCCGAGCTGGAACGTAGACTACGCTGTTGCATACGATGACAAAGGACGCCGAGCCATAAGCCGGCCATAGGTCGACTATCGCGTTATCGGAAAGATACGTGCATGCGACCAGGACTGCGGAAATGGCCGGGCGAGATAGCGCCGGCCACTTCCGATGAGGCGCTCAGAGGTCAACCTGTTCGGAAAGCGCCAAGGCGTCATCGACCTCCACGCCCAGATAGCGAATGGTGCTTTCGAGCTTGGTGTGTCCCAGGAGGAGCTGGACGGCCCGCAGGTTGCCGGTCTTTCGGTAGATCATGGCCACCTTGGTTCGCCTTAGCGAATGCGTGCCGTAGGTGGCCGGGTTGAGACCGATCGAACTGACCCAACCTTGAACCAGCCTTGCGTATTGCCGGGTCGACAATCGCTCTGAAGAGGCAAGGCGGCTTTGGAACAGGAAGTCAGAACCCGACAAGCCGTGCTTTCGGATCAGATCGCCAACTGCTGTCCGGGCCTGGTCGGTGATCTCGAACTGCACTGGCCGCCCGGTCTTCTTCTGAACAATGGCAGCCCGGTTCTTGACCGTTCCGGCGACGGCCACGTCCTCCACCCGAAGCCGCACCAGATCACACCCTCGCAGCTTGCTATCGATCCCGAGATTGAAGAGGGCGAGTTCACGAGTTTTCCCCGCGATCTGGAGGTGAATGCGGATGGCCATGACCTCCTTCATCTTGAGGGCGGGTTTCTGGCCGGTGAGTTTCCTGCCCGTGGCAACACGAGCCCGACCGCTGGAGCGAGCCGGAGAATTGTGGACGAGTTCGAATGTCATCGTCGTGAGCCTTCTGCTCACCCGCCCGCACCATGCAGGCGGGGGCGACACGTTAGATTGGCTCAGCTTCGCTTCCCACTGACTTCAACTGATGGCCTGGGCCTGTCGTGGGCTGAGGGACGTACGCGCGAGTGGGGGGCATTTGCTACAGTCGACGCCGTGCCCGCGCTCGGGTAAGCCTGAGCGCGGAAATCCTGATGCGGGTCGGTGGTGAGTTCGAAGTGGCTGAGCGCGGCAAAAACTGGTTTGTCGAGGCCCCCGGCGATATTCAACGGATAGAAGCTTGCCTGACCGGTGTGGCGTTCGCTCCCCACCGACACGACACCTATACAATTGGAGTCACGTTGGGTGGCATTCAAAGCTTCACTTATCGTGGCGTTGAAAGAGCTTCTCGTCCCGGTCAGGTCGTTGTCCTGCACCCCGACGAACAACATGATGGTCGTGCTGGCGACAGCAAGGCTTTTCGCTATCGCGCGGCCTACATCCCTCCAGCTGATATTCAACGAGCGCTAAACGGTCAGACGTTGCCGTTCGTTCAGGGAGGCGTTTCGACTGACGCACGCCTTCATGAAGCGGCCACCGCTCTGCTGCGAGACTTCGAGCGGCCTCTTTCCAGCCTTGAGTACCAGGACGCGCTCTACGATTTGGCGCTTGCGTTGCAGGCGGCGGCGGGTGTCACTGTCGCGATCAGGCGGGCCAGTCTTGAAGCGGCCACCACTGCACGCGACTACATAGAGGCCAGTCTGTCCCGGGGGTTCTCGCTTGAAGACCTGGAGCGCGAGACAGGCCATTGCCGCTGGCAATTGTCGCGGTGTTTTCGTGCCGTGTTCGGCACCAGTCCCTACAGATACCTCACCTTGCGGCGGCTGGACCAGGCGCGCCGGATGATACGCGACGGTGGCGCGATCGCCGCAATTGCCTACGATTGCGGCTTTTCGGACCAGAGCCATTTCGGGCGCGTGTTCAAGCAGACCTATGGGCTAACGCCGAAGGCTTGGCTCAGGAGCGTGCGGCGTTCGCACGATCATTCTAGAATGGTCTAGTTCGTTGGCGCACTGAAGCGTCATGAAGACAACATCGCTGTTCTCACTGGAGCCCGCAAAGGGATGGATTCCCTGGGGGGTGCTGGCGCCATTTCTCCTGATCTTCTTTATGGCCGCGCCGGTGATCTTGACCGACGAGCCGTTCATTCAATGGGGATTCGTCGACGACCAGGGCAATCCGATAGGCGAGCACGGCCTTTATGCCTTCCTTGTCATCCCGTTTGCGATGTCTGGAGCGCTGGTGGTTGCTTGGGTCCTGTTCGTCGAACGCCGCCCGCTCAGCACGATCGGATTGACGTCGAGTGCCGCGGCGATGTCGTTTATGCGCGGGCTGGCCGTGGGCATCACGACCATCGGAGCGGTTGTCGCTACGATCTGGGCGGCGGGCGGATACCAGCCGGTCGCATTCGCGAGTGCGTTCTTTGCGCCACGCGACTTGATCACGATCGGCGTTCTATTTCTGTGTTTTGTGGTTCAGGCCAGTATCGAGGAGATCATCTTTCGCGGCTGGCTTATGTCCGCGCTGGCTCGCAAGTTTGGTGTCGCCATAGCCGTCATTCTGACATGCGCTATGTTCGCCTTGCTGCACTACACTCGAGGCCAAGAGCTACTGATCATGGCCGGCGTGTTTCTGTTTTCAGCCTTCGCGTGCCTTTGGGCGCTTAAGGCGCGCAGTATCTGGGGTGTCATGGGATGGCACGTTGGGTGGAATTGGCTCCTGGCGACAGGCTTCGAACTGCCGGTTACCGGATTGGACGCGGGCACGTCGGCGCTTGTGGTCAAGCTTGTGCCGCGCGGGCCAGATATTCTCACCGGCGGTTCGCAGGGACCAGAGGGTAGCGTGATTTGTCTGATACTCTTTGCTGGCGCGACAGCCACGCTTCTCTGGCGACTGCGGAGCACCGCCAAATAGGCGCGGAACGGCTTGGCTGTGGTTTCAGTCTTGCACTGGAGCACAGCCAGGCTTCTTGCGGTCGCCTCGGTCACTGTGATCGGCAGGTATAGGGTGAGCATCCGCCTGCACAGCAGCGCAGGAGCGACTGGCAGTTCATGCGTGAGCCTGCCAATCTTGGTAATGCCGCAAGGCCGTGAAGTCGTGGCCCATTCCAATCATTGAGTCCTAACCGAAGTGTCGGGTGCACCCGCTTGGTACTGTTTGGGCGCGGCAGCACCTCAATGATCCGACCGCGCTGAAGGCCGGAAGTCTGGTTCAGCCGGGTTGGCGGCCAGGAGCCGAGGTCGGCGCTTCTCCGGCTTGTCTGCGGACCAATTGCGGCCGTACTCTCGTTGGATGGCGCACGATCAGCACGATCACGACGACGATCACCCCGACAACGAGCTTGACCCCATGACGGCGCGGGTTCGGGCGCTGGAATCCATTCTCGTCGGCAAGGGGCTCGTTGATCCTGCCGCCATCGACGCCATCATCGAAACCTATGAGGAGAAGATCGGACCCCGCAATGGCGCGCATGTCGTTGCAAAGGCCTGGACCGATCCAGACTTCGCTGTCTGGCTCAAGACAGACGCCTCAGCGGCGATAGCTTCCCTGGGGTATACGGGTCGGCAGGGTGAACACATGCGCGCGGTGTTCAACACAGCGGGCGTACACAACCTGGTCGTCTGCACGCTGTGCTCCTGTTATCCCTGGTCGGTGCTCGGTCTACCGCCGGTCTGGTACAAGTCGCCGCCCTATCGTTCGCGCGCAGTCATGGATCCGCACGGCATCCTGGCGGAGTTCGGACTTGTGCTGCCCGCGGACACATCTGTCCGTGTCTGGGATTCCACTGCGGAATTGCGCTATCTCGTCATTCCGCAACGTCCCGCCGGGACCGACGATCTCGACGCCGAGGCGCTTGCCGGCCTCGTCACCCGCGACAGCATGATCGGCGCCGGCCTCGCACGATTTCCGGCCACGCCATGAACGGACCACAGGATCTCGGCGGACAGATGGGCTTCGGGCTGGTCGCCCCCGAGATCGACGAGCCTGTATTCCACGCGGGGTGGGAAAAGCGCGTGCTTGGCCTCACCCTTTGTGCAGGCGCGCTGGGCAAATGGACGATCGATGAAAGCCGCCACGCGCGCGAGTCATTACACCCGGCGGAATACTACGCGTCGAGTTATTACGAGATCTGGATCAAGGGGCTTGAGGCTCTGCTGCTCCGGCATGGCTTGGTCACGGAGGCTGACCTCGCCGCAGGAAAAGCGGTCGATCCGGCGCCTGGCGTCATGCAGGTCCTGACTGCAGACGACGTGCCTGCCAGATTGGCGCGTGGCGGGCCGTGCGACCGGCCGATGCCGACCCCGCCGCGCTTTGCTGTTGGCGATCGCGTTCGCACGCTCAGGACCAACCCAGTCGGTCACACCCGCCTTCCACGCTATGCCCGCGACTGTGTGGGGACGATCGAAGCGGTGAACGGCGGTTTTGTGTTTCCGGACACGAATGCACACGGAGCGGGTGAAGCGCCGGACTATGTCTACACGGTCGTGTTTACGGGCCAAGCGTTGTGGGGCGAGTCAGCGAGCCCAGGCCTCAGCGTCAGCATCGATGCATGGGAGAGCTATCTTGTCGCGGCTTGATCTCGCCCCTGATGCACCTGTCTTCGCGGAGCCATGGCAGGCCGAAGCCTTCGCAATCACTGTCGCGTTGCATGAACGCGGCCTGTTCAACTGGAACCAGTGGGCTGAGGCGCTATCGACGCAGGTGAAGGCGCCCGGCGGGGACAACTATTTCGCTGCCTGGCTCACGGCGCTCGAAAGCCTGCTGGTATCTCTGAATGTCACCACGACGAGCGACATAGATTCATTGACCGAAGCCTGGCAGCGCGCGGCACATGCCACACCGCACGGCCAGCCAATCCTCCTCGAGAACGATCCCACAAGGTCGAACGTAGGCGAGTGACAGGAGTGGGACGAGCTCCTGCCTGACCAGCAAGTGAGAAGCGTCCGGCAGGTCACGCGCGGCCCCGTCATCAGCAGCATTGTCGGACGCAGGAGAAGTGGGGTCCATAGCTGTCGTTCGTTGTTCCGGCTTGGAGCTGCCCCGACATCTTGAGGGCGCGCCAGTCGCTATCCCACTGCTCGCGTCTCGATCGCCAGCGCTAGGCTTCGCGGCGCATATCGGACGCGGCAGCCTGCTTAACGAGATCGCGGATCAGCAGCAGTGCAAGGCGCACCTCGATAGGCTTGTCGATGACTGCGCCAGCGCCTGCGGCGCTCAGCCTCTCGCGAATAGCATGAGACTGATCTGACGTGCAGGCGAGGATCGGCATGCGGGAAAGGCGCGGGTCGGCTGCTTCGCGCAACCAAATGGCAAAGTCGGACCCCGACTCGTCAGGCTCAGCCAAGTGCTCGTCTATCACGACCAGATCGACGTTCCGCGAAGTGAGCGCTTCCTTTGCCGCTTCGATACTGGCGGCGCCGATATACTGCATGCCTGCCGCCGCGAGCAGTGTGGCCCAGATCTCCTGGATGCGCTCATGGTCATCGAGCACCAGGACGGTAAGTTGGGCGGGTGATGACTGCACGGTTCAAGTCCTCCACCGCTGGGGGTCTATGCAGCTTTGCGAGTCGGCTATTTGTTCAGGGTCAAGGGCTGTCGAGACGCGCTCCGCCGAAGCGGCCCATGGCCCCTGCGGAAGGCTGGAGGAAGGCGGGGCAAATGAGGCCAACCGCGGTGGTCGCAGACCCTTGCGTGTTGCAAGGCTCTGCGCTGACGGCTGCCGCGATGATCCACTGATGCGGGACCCGCGGGCAAGCCAAGCACGTTGGGATCGCGATTAGCGCTCGTTGCGCTCACCCAAAAGCGCAGGTGGTCCCTCGCCCTCCGCCACTTAGCTTCACAAGCGGTGTGCCCGGCGGCCAGCCGCACGCGCACGTTCGAGGGAATGGCGATCACCGAAGCGCCCGCAACGTCGCTGTGACCAGGGATGCAGGAGCCGATGCACCGATGCTCACGCGGACCTGGTCGAACTCAACAAGAATGACCGGCTCATGGGATCCGACGTCCCCTCGTCGTAGTGCTTCGGCTAACACGACCCGCGAGAGCCTCTCGGTCGCGGTCAAGCGGTCCCGCCGCCACTTGTAGATGAGACTGGTCGAGACCTCGAACTGGCGACCTACATCAGCCACCACAGCGCCCGGCGCAAACGCCGCCGCGAGGATCGTCGCCCGTTCCGCCGGGCTCCAACGCCTGCGCCGCTCGGGGCCGGTCAACAAGGTCACCTGGGTCATGCTGTGCAGCTATGCGCGCTCACAAGGACGGCTTAAGCGCGCAGCAAACTACCCCGCTCCCCGCCCCACAAGGCGGCCCTCACCGAAGCGATACATTTCTGGCGCGGCGTACCGTATTTGTCGGCGAGACGTATGACTCGATCAAAGCGTCCGTCGGTTTCATGGCGTGGTCGCTCGAGACCGCGCGAAAGCTTTGCCGCCGCCAAGGCTTCCGACACGAGCTGCAGTTCCATCCCGGAGAAGTTCTCAGGAACGCCGATTTCACGCTCGATGTCTTCAAGTTGCTGCTGCCTTGAATAATCCGTCGGCCCGATCTGAGCGCCGCCTTCCACGACCTCACCCACATTTAGAAAGTTGTGGGCGAGATCGATGCGCTCTTTTGCGATGGTCTCTTCGACAATCCAGGTGCGGTCATGGATTGTGACGGGTGCTCCGTGGGCCTTAGCCAACTCGTCTTCCAGTTTCGCGCGCTCTTTCGCGCGTGCGTGCTGGCTCGTGATGAAGAAGATGCGTGCATACTTCCGCCCGGTGGCGACGATGCCTTCAACATCGCGCTGCGCTTTCGCTTTCCATGTTCGTTGGGAGCTGATGGCAAACGCCCAGGTCTCGTTCGCTTCCTTGCGCAGCCCTTCATAGCAGCGCTCGGTGATCTCTTCGGTGACCGGCAGCGTTTCCGTATCAACCTTGCTCTCGCCGCCACCTTCAGGGGCCTGTTTGCGCGCGTAGGTCCGGGCAGATCGCCCGCTCGCAGAGCTTGCGGCAGAACAGCTCAAAGTCATGCGTCTGGTTGCGCGCGGTGATCGTGCTGAGATGATATTCGAACTGATCAGCAGCCAGGTTGATCGCGGTCCGCCGGGTGGAGTCCGAGTAATACTCAGGTCGCAGCTGCCGCATGAAGACGGACGGCCTGATCCCAAGTGGGACAACATTTTCTGGCTGATTGGGGACTTTCGGTCGGCGAGTCATGCGCGAACATTAATAGAACACAAAGGCGCGTACCTCAACGCCGCTATCGCTCTGTCCGGTGTGCCCTTTGGTTCCAAAACATTGATTAGTTAGGCAAGAATATACCAAGGGTGGATTTCTGGCGGAGTTAACAAAGTCAGGAGCCGAAAGCGGCTTCCGACATCATCGTAAAATATGCTATGAATATACCATGAGTATAGCGCGATCCGACAAACTGAAGCAACTGCTGGCGGGATGGGAGTCTGGCACGGTGATGACGCGCGCGCGCCTGAAGGCGCTCGGAATCACGCCCCAGCACACGCAGAAATACGTCGGGAGCGGTTGGGTGGAGGCAGTCGGCGCTGGCGTCTTCCAGCGCCCCGGTACAGGCTTAACCTGGCAAGGAGCGCTGCATAGCCTGCAATCGCAACTCGGGCTCAAGGCGCACGTCGGCGCACTGACCGCGCTCGCGGGAGACGGACACGTACATTTTGCGCGGCCCGGCGGGGAGAGGGCGTATCTCTTTGCCGCGCCCGGTGTGACCTTGCCCAAATGGTTTCGCGAATACCCGTGGCCTGATCGCGTGATCCTGACGCAAACGAAGTTGCTGCCGGCAGGACTCGGGGTACGCGAGACGACGCTCGGTGGTTTCAAACTCATGGCCTCGACGCCTGAGCGCGCGATCCTTGAAGCGCTCCAACTCGCGCCGAAAGAAGTCGATCTGGTCGAAGCCTATCAGGTGCTCGAAGGACTACAGACCTTGCGCCCGAAACTCATGCAGGAGCTGCTCGAAGCCTGCACGTCGATCAAGGTCAAGCGGCTCTTTCTGTTCATGGCGGAGCGGGCCGCGTTGCCAGTCATGAAACGTCTCGACCAGAACGCCATCCAGCTTGGCAGCGGCGACCGCACGCTCGCGCCCGGTGGCGCCTATGTGGCGAAATTTGGCCTCGTCGTACCCAAAGAATTGGCCGTCCATGAATGAGACCTACCGCACCCAGATTCGCTTGCTGCTCGATGTGCTGCCGCTGGTGGCCGAAGAGCACGACTTCGCGCTGAAGGGCGGCACCGCGATCAATCTTTTCGTGCGTGATCTGCCACGCCTCTCGGTCGACATCGATCTCACGTATCTCCCGCTTGATGACCGGGACACGGCGTTCCACAAGATCGCGGAAGCGCTTCGACGCATCAAGGCGCGGATCGAGGCCATCTCAGGCAGCCGCACGACACTGGTCGATCAAGGCGGTGGCATGGAGGTGAAACTCCAGGTGCAACGCGGCCGCACGCGGATCACGATCGAGGTGAACCCGACGCTGCGCGGCCACCTCATGCCCGTTCGCGTTCTGCCAACCGTGCCTCGTGTCGAGGAGCAGTTCGAAGCCTTCGTCGAAATGTCCGTCGTTGCACACGGCGAACTCTTCGGCGGCAAACTATGCGCGGCGCTTGACCGGCAGCACCCGCGCGATCTCTTCGATGTGCGCGGCCTGCTGGACGCGGAAGGGATCACGGACGAGGTGCGTCACGGCTTGATCGCAGGGCTGGTCGGTCACAACCGGCCGATCAGCGAGCTCATAGCGGGCCGCATGCAGGACCGAGAAGCGGCTTTCAATGCCGAGTTCGCGGGCATGACGCTCGCGCCTTTCGATTATCCCGCTCATGCAGAAACCTATCGCCAGATGATCGATGCGATCCACCGCGAGCTGACCGCTGACGACAAAGCCTTCCTCTTGAGTTTTGAGGCGGGCGCTCCAGCCTGGAACCGCTTTCCGTACGCGGACCTCGCAGGTCTACCCGGCGTGCAGTGGAAACTCATGAACATCCAGAAGCTGCAACGGGCTAATCCGGCCAAGCATCAGCAGGGCATCGACGCCCTGAGGCGCGTGCTCGGCGCCTAGCTCGTGACGTTATGCGAGAGCTCCAGGTCGCATGTGCAGGTCGATCAGGCTTGCGAACGTGTCTTTCCGACTGATGGGTTTGACGGTTGGGTCGATCTCCTTGTCGATCGCCCGCTCACGTTCGCGCGCCCACTCTTCAGCGTCGCTCTAGCGCAGAAAGGTCTTACATAGAGAATGGCCGTCCCGGCGTACCTGGGCCCGCCATTTGCCCCGACGCTTGTCGATGGACGCCATACCATGCAGCTCCGCCTTCGCGCGTCCCAGCGACCTAATCGAATCTGGTCACGCTCCGGTCACACGCAGACTGGAAAAGCCCGGAAAAATGCGGAACACAGGTCAAACGCGCGGTTACAAATCAGAACATCTAGTTCACTGATGTTCCAAAAACACATGAAAAATCCATCTCATAAGTTCTGTATTGCGCCCATGATGGACTGGACCGACCGGAATTGCCGGGCGTTCCATCGCCATCTGTCGCGGCATGCGTTGCTCTATACCGAGATGGTCACGGCCGACGCTGTGATCCATGGTGATCGCGATCGCCTTCTGGGCTTCGACGATCTGGAGCAGCCCGTGGCGCTGCAGCTTGGCGGATCGGAACCGGAGAAACTGGCGCGGGCGGCGCGCATCGGGGCCGACTATGGCTACAGCGAGATCAATCTCAATGTCGGATGCCCCTCGGAGCGTGTACAGTCTGGCGCGTTCGGCGCCTGTCTCATGCGCGAGCCCAACCTGGTCGCCGACTGCCTTTCCGCCATGCGCGCAGCCGTGGGCGTTCCTGTCACGGTGAAGCACCGTCTCGGCGTCGACGACGATGACCCGCGAACCCGGCTCTTCTCATTCGTGGAAACGCAGGCGAGGGCAGGGACCACCCACTTCATCGTTCATGCCCGCAAGGCCTGGCTCAAGGGCCTGTCGCCGAAAGAGAACCGCGAGCTGCCGCCGCTGGACTATGACATTGTCGCCGAACTCAAGCGCGCGCATCCGCATCTCACCATCGTCCTCAATGGTGGCCTTGCCAACCTCGAGGCAACGGAGCGTGAGCTGCCGCGCTTCGACGGCGCCATGCTTGGCCGCGCTGCCTATCATGAGCCCGCCCTGCTTCTCGAAGTCGACGCGCGCATCTTCGGTTTACCGGGGCGCATCCGCACGCCCCACGAAGCCGCAAGCGATTTCCGTCCGTGGATTGCCAGGCGCCTGGAGCATGGCATGCCACTTCATTCCATGACGCGCCACATGCTCGGCCTTTTCCACGGCAAACCCGGCGCCCGGCTGTGGCGGCGCATTCTGTCCGAAAGAGCGCCTGGTGCACGGGGTGCGGGTGCACTCAGTGTCTATGACGCGGCTCTGGCGGCAGTCACATCGTCAGTTGATCCTCGTCTCAGCGAATGATCACGAAGCGCGCCACGATGGTTGGTCTGACATCGATCATGCTGCTTTGCGCATGTGACGCGCCGCCGACGTCGCTCCCGCCATCGGCTCTGGCGCAGGCGCAGACATGCGCGACAGACCCTGTCAGGGTGCGTATCGACAACGCCAAGTCTTCTGGAACGGAGAGATGGTCGATGACGCGACCTTGGCCAAACGTGCGGCGTCGCACTGGTGTAGCGGGCGGCCGTTCGCAATCAGTCTGGATCAGCCTATTCCCGATCCCCGTGACCACGTCGCCATTGCCCATTCGATGCGGGTTGGGAGACCTATCGCGACCGGGCCGGAAATGGTCGCGGCGACGCTCAAGCAGCTGGCGGAGGCCAGCTACTGAGGCTTTCCTTACTGATGAATGATGATGGCTCCGGGCGTCACATCCCAGCCTTCGAGCCGGTTGAGGAAACTCATGCCGAGCAGCGAGTACTCGAGGCCTTCCTCCAGCACGACCGCCTGCACATTCTCGAGCACGACGCCGTCGATCTCGATTTTCTCAATGTAAACCGTACCGGCCTTCACGCGCCCAGCGGCCGTGCGCACATCGACCGATCGCACCAGCTTGTCAGTGTCCACGCCGATCTTGCGAGCGTCGCGCCGGGTCAGCGAGATCATCGTCGCACCGGTATCCACCAGGAACTTCACTACCGCGCCGTTGACGCGGGCCGTCGCCCAGTAATGTCCATCGCCCTCCTTGCGGAGCGAGGCGGTGCGCAGCTGGTGGGGCGTTACTTCCGCGAATTTGGGGGCAGCCGGTTCAGGGTCGGCGACAGCCGGCTTAGCATCGAAGCTGTCATTCACCGTGCCGCGCAGGGCCACGATCCCGAGGGCCGCTGCGCCGAAAAGGGCGATCGCCGGAAAGATGGCTCGTATCAAGCGCCGACTCCCAAACGCGCGGCCTCAGCGCGATGCATATCAGAGAAAGTCTTCGGGAAGAACAAACGCACAGCAGCAAGATTCGGGTTCAACCGAGCTTGCCGAGCGCCTTCAGCTCCGCAACCCGCGCCGGCAGCAGGGTCATTACCTGGTCCCGTTCCGCCTCTGAAAACCTCGCCCAGCGCGCGATTTCACCGAGATTTCGTCCGCAGCCGAGGCAGTGCCCGGTCTGTCCGTCAACCACGCACACCTTGATGCAGGGGGTTTTGATCGGCTGGTGCATCGGCGCAGCATAGCGCCCTCCAGGGCCAAACTGTACCCTGCCGTAGCGACAACGCGACCTCGCGTCCTTGGGCAAAATGGCTTGACGTACCTGACGTAAACAGGCGCATTCGGGATCAAGCAGACAGCTTGCTCCTACCTGCCGTAACGTCATCTCGCATTCGGAGACCCGCCATGGACGTCCAGTTCACGCCCGAGGAAATCGCCTTCCGCAACGAGGTTCGGACCTTCCTGGAAAACGAATACCCGGCCGAACTGCGCGGCAAGTACTCGCGCGACGAGTATTCCAAGGAGGATTTCCTCCTCTGGCAGAAGACGCTCCACAAGCGCGGCTGGGGCGCGCCGGCCTGGCCGAAGAAGTATGGCGGCACCGGCTGGACCGCGACGCAGCGCTACATCTTTCAGGAAGAATGCGCCCGCGCCGAAACGCTCCCCATCCCGCCCTTCGGCATGTCGATGCTCGCCCCCGTCCTTATGGCCTTCGCGAGCGAAGAGCAGAAGGCGCACTACCTCCCGCGCATCATCGACGGCACGGATTTTTGGTGCCAGGGCTATTCCGAACCCGGCGCCGGCTCCGACCTGGCTTCGCTGAAAACGAAAGCCGAGCGCGTCGGCGATCACTACATCATCAACGGCCAGAAGACCTGGACAACGCTCGGCCACTTCGCTGACTGGATCTTCGTCCTCTGCCGTACCGACCCCACCGCGAAGAAGCCGCAGGAAGGCATCTCCTTCATCCTCGTCGACATGAAGACGCCGGGCGTCGAAGTCCGCCCCATTATCACGATGGATGGCGGCCATGAGGTCAACGAGACCTGGTTTACCGACGTGAAGGTCCCCGTCGCCAACCTGGTGGGCAAGGAAAACGAAGGTTGGACCTACGCCAAGTATCTTCTGGCCCACGAACGCACCGGCATTGCCGGCGTGGCGCGATCCAAGAAGGGCATCGAGCGCCTGCGCGAGATCGCCTCGGTCGAACTCGACCAGGGCCAGCCGATTATCCGCAACTCGGATTTCGCCAGGAAGATCTCAGAACTCGAAATCGATCTTACTGCGCTCGAATATACCGAGCTGCGCACGCTCGCCCGCGAAAGCCAGGGCAAGGGACCCGGCCCCGAATCCTCGATCCTCAAGATCAAAGGTACGGAGATCCAGCAGCGCATCACGGAACTCACGCTCGAAGCTGTGGGCGTCTATGGCGCGCCCTATTTCCGCGGCTTCCCGCAAGACGGCGACAACCAGCACCCGATCGGTCCCGACTACGCACACCTGACGGCGCCGACCTACGCCAACATGCGCAAGACCTCGATCTATGGCGGCTCGAACGAGATCCAGCACAACATCATCGCCAAGATGGTGCTCGGCCTTTAGGCGGTGAACAAGCCTCCGCAAGAGAGGCATGCGAGGCCAGACGCAGGGGAGGGAAGGGTGAAGGCTGCTGAAAACGCCATATGGGCGCTCATCGCCTTTCTCTCCATTGGCGTCGGCGGATATGCCGTTTTTCTCGCGGCGACAAACTTCCAGTTCCTGCCGCCGCCGATCGCCGCCAATGCTTTCCCGTCTGACCTCGGCCTGCAGACTCACATTGTTGCTTCCGCCATCGCCCTCATACTCGGCCCCTTCCAGTTCCTGAAGCCGCTGCGGGAAAAAGCGCCGGTGCTGCACCGCTGGATCGGCCGCATCTACGTCGCAGCCTGTCTTGCGGGCGGCGCGTCCGGCGTCGCCATTGCACTCTATTCGTCCTCTGGCCTCGTTGCCGGCCTCGGCTTCCTGCTGCTCGAGCTGCTCTGGCTAGGCTTCACCTTTCTTGCGCTGGTCTCGGCCGTGCGCCGCAACTTCATCGTGCACGAACGCTGGATGATACGTTCCTTCGCACTCACCTTTGCGGCCGTTACGTTGCGCATCTATCTTCCGATCGGGCTTGCGACTGTGGGCTTCGACAATTCGTACACCCTGATCGCCTGGGCTTGCTGGCTCCCCAACCTCATTGTCGCCGAACTCTTTATCGCGACGCTGCGCAAACCGGAGCGGCGCAGCGTCACGGCGAACGTCGCCGCCTGAACAGTTGCGCCATACCAAAGTCGCGGCCTAGAAGGGTCGCAGGGAGACTGACGACATGGATTTCAATTTCACCTCCGAGCAGGACCAGCTTCGCGACACCGTGGCCAAGCTTGTCGCCCAGAAGTACGACTTCGACACGCGCCGCAAGGTCGCCAAATCCGAAGCTGGCTGGCGCCCTGAAATGTGGTCGCAATTCGCCGAACTGGGTCTCCTCGGCGCCTCTTTCACCGAGGCGGAGGGCGGCTTTGGCTCCGGCCCGATCGAAGCAATGATCATTTCCGAAGAGCTCGGGAAGGGCCTCGTCATCGAGCCCTACCTGCAGACCGTTGTCATCGGCGGCAACTTCTTCCGCCACGGGGGGACAGACGCCCAGAAGGAAGAGCACATCGCCGGCATCATCGGCGGCGAAACGCGCTTCGCCTTCGCCTATTCCGAGCCCAAATCCCGCTTCGACCTCCACGATGTCTCCACCACCGCGAAGAAGGACGGCGCTGGCTTCACGCTGAATGGCCACAAGGCGGTCGTGATCGGCGCGCCTTTCGCGACCCATCTCATCGTCACTGCCCGCACGGCGGGCGGCCAGCGCGACGCGAATGGCGTCACCGTGTTCCTGGTGGCGAAGAACGCCAAGGGTGTCTCGACCCGCGACTATCCAACGGTCGACGGCCTGCGTGCCTCCGAGGTGTATTTCGAGAACGTCTCCGTCGGCGCCGACGCGGTGATCGGCAAAGTCGATGCTGGCCTGCCGTTGGTCGAGAGCGTCGTCGACAACGCCATCGCCGCGCTGTGCGCCGAAGCGGTCGGCTGCTTCAAGGTCCTCAACGAGGCGACGATCACCTACGCCAAGCAGCGCAAGCAGTTCGGCCAGCCGATCGCCAACTTCCAGGTGCTGCAACACCGCATGGTCGACATGTTCATGGCCGCAGAACAGGCGACGTCCATGACCTACATGGTCACGCTGAAGCTCGATGAGGCCGACAAGGCCCGCAAGCTCGCCGCTTCCGCCGCAAAGGTTCAGATCGGCAAATCTGGCAAGTTGATCAGCCAGGACGCGGTCCAGATTCACGGCGGCATGGGCATGACCGACGAGCTCAATGTCGGTCACTACTTCAAGCGGGTGACGATGATCGAATCCCAGTTCGGCAATACCGACTGGCACCTGCGCCGTTACACCGAACTTAGCGCGTAGGCGGTCATCCAACACGCCCAGCGTCCGCGGCAATACGAACACGACCTGCGCCGGCCAGGCGAGGGAAGGTGGCCGCGATGCGGACAGAAGGCGTTGCGGGCGCAGACGGCAGGTGCCGCAGCGCCCACACGCTCGCGAACCTTTGCAAGACTGCCTCTCCATCCCGCGGGGAAGGCCCGCCGGTCACCGTTCAACGGGGTGTCGGCGGACACAGGCGAGCGTGAAGAACCCGCGTGAATGGCGCCAAAGTCCAAGCCTGCCGGCCGGTGGCCAGGTTGTCATCAGGTGGTCTAAACGCATCGCTGATTGAGGGCCGCCGCACCAACGCCTGCCGCCGATGCGGGCGTCGCCAACAAGCGTCTTTACCTTTGATTTACGAAAAACTTCTGCCGCAGCTCTTGCGATTAGAACAAAAAGGGATCACAACCACGATCAGAACGGAGCAAGAACATGGCGGCGACAATCAACGGGTCGGTGAACTTCTGCGGGGCTCAAGGCAAGAGCCTGCGTTTTGAACGGTTCGGCGTCGAACAGGATTGGGCGAAGGTTGCCGGGGTCGTGATCTTCGCAGCCCAGGAAGGGCCGAGCTGGCGCGTCATCCGTGTCGGCGAACAGGGCGGGGTCGAGGGCGATGTTGCGATTTTCTGGCGCTGGCGCGAAGCACGCCGCTACGGCGCGACCGCAATCTTCATCCGCCGAAATGCAGATATCGCGAGCCGCCGCGCCGAGGCCGCCGACCTCGCACTGGGCCTTGACCCGGTCTTCGCCAACGGCAGTGAACTGGCGCGCGAACCTGAGCTGCTCGCCGCCTGAGGCTGCAACGAGACCTCGTCCATCCGGCGCCGCGGTTGTCTCCCCGTCTGCGCCGGGTCTTTGACGGGAAGCGGGCCCGCGGATGAATCCGCGGGCCCGATTCATTTTTCAGGTTCGGGACCTATTGCCCGACAGCACCGTGTGCCGGTCGAAGGGTCTCCTGCGAGGCAGCAGCCTTGGCGGCGCGTGCGAGCTGGATGAACTCGGCGCGATAGCCGAAGGGGTCTTCACCCTTGGCGCTGTTCGCAAGATCGATGATGCGGTCCCAGGTGAAGGACTTTGCCAGATAGGGGTCGCCCCGAAGCATCGAGCCGTAAGCGGCAACTGCTGTCGCAAAGCGTGTGGATTCAGGCGCCCTGGCGATGTCGCTCAGCTGATCGCTTGACGTGATAGGCCGCGTGATGAGGGTCGATGTGTCCTCACCCGGCAACTTGTAACGCACCTTGAGAAAGGCGAGTTCGCTCGTTGCGCCGGCGACGGGTTGCGGAGCAGGCTGATAGCGGCTGGGATCGACAAGCGTCGCCTTCGATCCGACCGGCGTGATTTCGTAGATTGCGGTGACGGACGTGCCGGCCCCGATCTCCCCGGCATCGACCTTGTCGTTGTTGAAGTCTTCCTGGTTGAGAAGACGCGTCTCATAGCCGATGAGCCGATACTCGGCGATCTTCGCGGGGTTGAACTCGACCTGGATCTTCACGTCATTGGCGATGGCGAACATCGAGCCGGACAGGTCGTCGTTCAGGACCTTGCGACCTTCGTTGAGGTTGTCGATGTAAGCCGCCATGCCGTTACCGGCCTGCGCCAGCTTCTGCATCATCAGGTCGTTGTAGTTGCCGCCGCCAAAGCCGAGGATTGACAGATAGACGCCACTTTCGCGCTCGCGGCTCACGAAATCTTCGAGTTGTTCGGGATTGTTGATGCCGACATTGAAGTCGCCATCGCTGAGCAGCATCACGCGGTTGACGCCGTGTTTGTTGAAATTCTGTTTGGCCATGGAGTAGGCCAGCCGCAGTCCTTCGCCACCGGCGGTCGAGCCGCCCGCGGACAGGCGATCAAGTGCTGCGAGGATCTTGCCCTTCTCGGCGCCCGATGTCGGCTCGAGCACAGCGCCGGCTGCACCCGCATAGACGACGATTGCGACCTTGTCCTTTTCGCCCAGCTCATCGATCAGCATCTTGAGCGACTTGATGGCCAGCGGCAGCTTGTTATCGCTGCCCATCGAACCTGAAACATCGATCAGCAAGGTCAGGTTGAGGGGCGGACGAACCTCCCTGGCGATGTCGTAGCCTTGAACGGCAACATGCATCAGCTGTCGCCCCTCGCTCCAGGGAGAGGGCACGACCTTGACCGTGGTCTCGAATGGCGTCGCCTTCGACTTTGGCAGGTCGTACCCATAGTCGAAGTAGTTGATCATCTCCTCAATGCGGACAGCGTCCTTCGGTGGAAGGTGACCGGCATTCAGCATGCGGCGGACGTTGGTGTAGCTGGCCGTGTCGACGTCGATCGAAAAGGTGGAAACAGGCTCCTTCGCAACGACCTTCACGCCATTGATTCCGACGTCCTCGTAATTCTCGCGGTTGATGTCCCCCGGCATGAGTTGCGCCACGACGGCGGTCCCCGGCGCCGCCATCTTGGGCGCCGCCATCACCACCGGCGGCGGCGGAGCCGGCGGGGCGTACGCGTATTGCTGAGCTGTACTGCCATCTTGGGCAAGGCGTGAGCCGCTTACGACCACCTGGTCGCGTCCCGGCTCGGTCGGACCGCTTGAAGCGGCCGCTCTCCCGTCTTGGCGGCTTGCCTCATCCGTTTCCGACGATGCGCAGGCGGCGAGGGCAAGAGCCGAAACCGCGGTGAGAAAGAATGCTTGCGTGCGTGTCATGCTGAGTCCCCATGTTCAAGGCCGTGACCAGAACAGGCGCGCCGAATGGGGCTGGTTTGCGTCGTATTACAGACGTAATCTAGGCTATTGGCCCCGCGGGGCGTTTTTCTGCGCTGCGATGAAGGCTGCGACATCCGCCTCAACCACGGACATCGGTCGCGGGCCCGCTCCAAGCACGGCCGTATGAAAAGCTTTGAGATCAAAGGCGGCAGCCAGCTCGCGCTGGGCCTGATTACGCAGACGCCGGATGGTTTCCCTGCCAGTCATGTACGTAGCTGCCACACCCGGCCTTACGGCGATGCGATCCACTTCGAGTTCGGCCGACGCACGCGTGATCCCGACCGTCTGCTCAAAATAGCTGAGAGCCTCCTCCCGGTTCCACCGCTGGGCATGGATGCCGGTATCGGCGACCAGACGCGCAGCGCGGAGCAGGAGGGACTGAAGGTAGCCGATCCGTCCAAACGGATCGGACTGGTAGGCGCCCAGCTCAAGGGCCAGGTCCTCGGCATAGGTCGCCCAGCCCTCATTGAATGCAGGATTGGCGGTCAGGTGATCGATAACCGGCCGGTTCGGAATGTCGCGCGTGTGCTCGACCTGCAGATGATGTCCCGGTACGCCTTCATGGAAGCTGAGTGTTGCCAGGGTCCAGGCGGGAAAGTCAGCAGTTGTGCGCAACGTGACGTTGTAAACGCCTGGGCGTGACCCATCGAGCGGACCTGGGCGGTAGTAGGCCTTCGATGCCGTATCCAGCACAATACGCGGCGCCTCCCGCACAATCAGGGCCGCGGGCTTGTCAACACTCACCACGCGCTCGGCAACACTATTTGCCCAGGCAAGCTTGGCGTTGATCGCCTCCAGAAGGGCCAGTCGGCCATCGGGCGTCTCGGGAAAAAGAAACTCGGGCCGGAGCGACAAGGCGCGAAGGCGCGCGCCGACCCCGCCTTCGGAGAGGCCTGCTGCCGTGAGAAGAGGATCGAGTTCGCCGGAAATCTGTTCGACGAGTTTCCGGCCAAGCTCGTTCATCTGCGCCGGCGTCATCGTTGACGATGTGTGAAGTCTCAGGATGTCCGCATAGTAGGCTTCGCCGTCTTTCAATTGCCAGATGCCCGGGTCAGCCGGTGCGTTTGCGAGCGCGCCCTCAAGCAAAGCAATCAGCGCATCGTACTCCCTGCGGATGTCGCCGCCGACCAGCTCTGCAGCACGCGCCGTCAGCCTTGCGATCTCGGCTTCGGGAAGTTCTGCGATCTGCGCGAGCGCTTCGATGAAGTGCTGAACCAGAACGTAGTCTCGTGGCGCACCTGGGCGCAGCTGCCGGGCCTTGTCGAGCGTACGCTGGACAACGCTTCGCGGCGGTGTCGTTCCAGCAGCCAGATCAACCTCGAAGCGACGACGCTCGTCGCGCATCGCCTCGTCCATCTGCTCCAGACGCTTGAGCCAGGCTTCAGCTTCCGCCCGCGTTCGAACCGAGGCATGCAGGCTGAGAAACTTCACGAGATCGGTGAAGGCGCCGTCCGAGAAACTGATGACATAGGCGCTCGCGCGCCCCGGCGCCGTCGTGCCGTGACCATGGAGGTCAACCGCCACCGTTGCACGCAAGGTGGCGAGCAGTGAATCGAAGGACTGGGCTGCGGCGGGCGACAAGGCCGATCGGTTGAGGCGCTCCAGCTCGGCGAGAAAATCCAGTCGGCGGGCGCGGGTCCGCTGTTCGGCGGCGATCGAACGATCATTGAGTAACGTAGCGTAAGAGCGACCAAAGGCTGCCTCTGGAAGGCCAAGCATGTCGGCCTCCTCTGGACGGGTCTCGATCTCACTGGCTCCAAGGCGCAGGACGAGATCCGCGAGGGCCGGATCGGCCTGGACCACCGCGGGCGAACAACTTGCGGCAAGGATGGCCGCACCCGCGACCGCGAGGGCTCCCAAACGCAGTCTGCAGGCCGGGAAAAACATATGATTCGCTTTGGTTGAGGCGACCGGAGTTTTCCGATAAGCACCGCCCAGCATCAAGTCAGGAGCCGTTTAATGAGTACCCCCGCCCCCGGCGGCCAGCCGGAACTGACCGGCCAGGTCATGTTCTACAAGCGTCCCGAACCTCTGTCTTTGGAGAAGCACCGGGACCTGGGCGTGAAACAGATTCCGGCCCCGTTTTCGTTCCTGAAAACGGCCCACGCGGTTCCGATTACCGTAAGCGAGTTCGGCGTGGCCGCCACCTGCTTCCCCATCATCTTCGTGGGCGCAGACAAGACGCCTGTCGCCGTGATGGGCGTGCGGCAGAACGAAAACGAGTATATCGACGCCAAGGGCCAGCCGGATCCAGATGCCTATCTGCCGGCGTTTGCCCGCCGCTATCCGTTCGTCTTCGCTTCTGATCCGAAAAGCGATCGCTTGTTGCTGTGTGTTGATACCGCAGCCGAGATGGTTTCCAACGCGCCGGACGTGAAGTTCTTCGAGGGTGATCAGGCTTCGAAGTTTACGCAGGACGCGATCGAGTTCTGCAAGGAATTCGAACGCCAGCGTCGGGCCACCGTCGAGTTCGTCGAGATGCTCGACCAGGCCTCGCTGTTTGAACAGAAGTCAGTGGCATTCACCCCACGCGATGCGGCTGGCAATGCCGGGCAGACCCAGAAGATTGCTGACTACTGGGCCATATCCGAGGACGGCCTCAACGCGCTGCCCGAAGCCAAATTCCAGGACATCCGAAACACGGGCGCTCTTGCGGCCGTCTATGCCCACATGGTGTCCCTCATGAACTGGCAGCGTGTGATTCAGCGCACGATGCGCCGGCTGTCCCAGTAAGGGTTGGTTTAGGGGTAAATCCCCCACAGTTGCGTTATCAGGGCAGGTCCATCCCTCACGTTCAGGCGAGGGGGATGGACCTGTCGCGTTTGGCTCCCTTAGTACACAATGCGTTCGCGGCCATGGGTTGCCGCTTTGCGTCCTGGCGGCAGGACAATGAGGTTCAGCGTGCGTCTGGCAATGCCGCGGATCGGCGGAATTTTTGTGGCCATGCTGCTGGCAGCAGCAGCGGCGTTAGGGTTTACAGCCCCTGCCTCCGCCCAGGTTACCGCCAGTAGCCCCCACGCTGAAGGCACGATCCTGCTTGAGCGTTCGGCAGCGACGCCGGGCGACACTTTCCTTGGCGCGCTCCGTCTCAAGATGGCTGACGGCTGGCATGTCTATTGGATCAATCCCGGGGATAGCGGCCTTCCTCCAACGGCGACGTGGGCATCATCGCCTGAAGTCACGGCGGGCGAATTCAGATTCCCAACACCACATGCCATCCCGCTCGCGACACTGATGAACTACGGCTACGAGGATGAGGTTATTCTCCCCTTCGAAGTGAAGATCGCGCCCGAGGCGGCGATCGGCTCGCAGCTCACGCTCGGCGCGAAGTTCGAATACCTGATCTGCGCCGACATCTGCATCCCTGAAGACGTGACCCTGTCGATACCGCTCCCCGTGGCGGCAACCCCGTCGGCTGATGCAGCGGCGAGCAGCGAGATCGCAGAAACGCTTCCTACCATACCGGTCGCCCTGACGGGGCAGGCCATCGTCGAGCGCTCGGGCGATACCTTCAGGATCGGCGTCGTCGACGACAGCCTCGCCAGCGCCGTGGCGTCGGCAAAATGGATCCGCTTCTTTCCCTACGGCGCCGACATCCTGCATGCGGCGCCGCAAGCCGTGCGCACGGGACTCGATGGCGTATCGGTTGAACTCAAGGCGAACACGATGTTCGCCAAGCCGGGCGAGCAGGACCTCGGCGGTATCATCGGAATCGAGACAGCCGACGGCAAGTTACGCGGCTGGGAGGCTCGCGCGACACCCGGCATCGTCCCGGCCAGCGTCGGCACAGTCGCTTTCGCGGCGGCCGCAGCAGCAGCCGAAACGCCGGCGCTACCGATTGACCAGCTGCTGGTTGTACTCGGCTTTGCGTTTCTCGGGGGCCTCGTCCTCAACCTCATGCCCTGCGTGCTGCCGGTTCTCACCATCAAGGCCGCCGGTCTCGTCAACCATGCCCACAACCCCAAGGAGGCTCGGGCCCATGGGGTCGCCTACCTGGCTGGCGTGGTGGTCTGTTTTGCTGCGATTGGGGCGATCCTTGTCGCGCTGAAGGCAGCCGGCGATACCTCGGCAGGTCTCGGTTTCCAGCTTCAGTATTCCTGGGTTGTTGCGCTCTTCGCCCTCGTAATGTTCGCGGTCGGCCTCAACATGCTCGGCGTGTTCGAGATGGGGTCCTCCCTGATGAATGTGGGCGGGGGCCTTGCAGATCGCGGTGGAACCTCAGGAGCCTTCTTCACGGGATTGCTCGCGGCCTTTGTGGGGGCGCCATGCGTTGGACCGTTCATGGCCGGCGCAGTGGGCGCCGCGATGGTTCAGCCGGCTCCTATCGTGATGCTGCTCTTTGTGACGATGGGCCTGGGTCTGGCCGCCCCCTTCCTGATCCTTAGCTTCACGCCAGCGCTCGCGAAAGTTCTGCCGAAGCCGGGCAAGTGGATGATCACCTTCAAGCAGGTGTTGGCCTTTCCGATGTTCGCGACCGCCCTTTGGCTGCTGTGGGTGCTTGCAGCGCAGGCCGGTACGGATGGCGTGATGCTTGCGCTCGCCGGCGCCATTGTGCTGGCCTTCGGCATCTGGCTCGGCGGCAAGATAGGTGCGAAGGCCTTAGGCCGCGTTGCAGCCGGACTGGTCATCGTCGGCGGGTTCATGCTGGCGCCGATCGCGATGAACCTGCCCAGGGCCGAAGCCAAGGTCGCCGCGCAGGACTGGTCGGTCGAGCAGGTCACCCAGCTACAGTCCGAAGGCCGCGTGATCTTCGTCGATTTCACCGCAAAGTGGTGCG
>VFQT010001948.1_pt1 | contig 22693 bp, 20 predicted proteins | sample 3512381 | NCBI WGS metagenome assembly VFQT01 (sample SAMN10412376, study PRJNA504923) | tailings metagenome | isolation source: Relicate 2 Philex TSF3 active mining site | place: Philippines: Tuba, Benguet | collected 2017-08-29
GTTCTCCTTATATTTAAATAAAAAAACATGGCATTTTATCTCATTCCTTATCTCAATTTCGATGGACAGGCTGAAGCAGCTTTTGATTTATATCAAAAAGCTTTTAACGGCACAATCCAAATCAAACAAAAGTTCGGTGACACCCCCTATGGCGAACACCTTTCCGAAGAAGAAAAGAATCGCATCATGCATATTGCCATGGAAATCGCACCTGGTTATTCTTTAATGGCATCAGATATTTTGCCTAGTAATGGTCAAAAGATTGAACTCGGTAATAACACACATATTTCATTAAATGCCACCAATGAGTCAGAAGCACAAAGTTGGTTTGAGCTACTCAGCGAGGGTGGTGTGGTAGAAATGCCCCTTCAAAAAACCGATTGGGGCGCGCTATTTGCCATTTTCACCGATCGTTACCACATAAAATGGATGATTAATTACGATTTTGAGTAGCAATGAGGCTTGTTTATTTAGGGTATGTGCAAATGCTATTTCCTTATTCTCCTTCAAACAAAAAACTTCAAAAATAACGAGCACACCAAAAGCGCTAAATTCCATAGGGTCCAAATGACATCCCAATAATTCGCTTCTCGATTATAACGTTCAGAAAAATGCCCAACTGGCGATTGTCTGTCAAGAGTCAAGGGGTAAGTACCCGTTATCTCAAAAATAATTTCGCGAATGGTCCTTATATAAAAATATAAAGCCAGCGGTAAGCAAAGCCCTGCCAGAAGATTAGCGCCAGAGTCTAAACGCGCATTAAAATTGCTGCGCCAAAGATAAACCGAAGTAAGCGCACACATGATACAAACCGTGATTACTATACGGTTTACCCCTGCAATATCAAAGCGATTGTTATAAGACGAAATAAGTAGAAAAGACAGGGCAGTACTAAGAATAATAAAACTACTTTGTTTTTCTTCTTGGTCATTGCTTAGCAGTCCAATGGCTATCAAAACAACAGGAAGTATCAGGATGAAATACTCCCAAAAATAGACGCGGTTATTTTCCAATTCTCGATGAGCCTCGTCTTCGAGAGGGGTCGTGCTCGGCTTATTTCTTAATACCATCACTATTATATAGGTTGGAATTGCCGTAAAAAACAGAATCAGACAACAATAGCCCAGAATAGTTAATGCACTCATGTGAAATCAAAAAGCTAAATTTAACGGTCTTTCACAAATGATTCAAATTTTCTCTTTTAATAAGCCAACCGATGAAAAAACAGCTCCTCCTTATAATTGGGCTTACCCTACTCACAAACCTACACGCCCAACAAGCTAAACCAATATTCAAAGAAGGTCAAGCGCAGATTGTACCCGAATTCAATACGCCATCTGAGTGGATTAAAGAAGAATTGTGGGTGCAGACGAACTTTGACAGCGATGCCAACGGCAAACTCGATCGTATGCACGTGTTTTTGACTAGGCCCTTACAGACCCAAACGCAAGGGCTCAAATTGCCCGTTATTTACATGACGAGCCCCTATTTTGCAGGCACAGGAGGAAACTCCAAAAGCTATTATTGGAACGTTCACCACGAGCTCGGACAAACGCCACCTCCGCACAAAAACGCGGTTGCCAAACGCAAAGATAACAGACCAATAGACGCTTATTTCCAAGATATGTCTTGGGTTAAACGCGGGTTTATTACTGTCTATTCATCCTCACCAGGTACGGGTTTTTCTGACGGCGTGCCCACCATTGGTGGCGAAAATGAAAAATTAGCCCCCGCTGCTGTTATCGATTGGCTTTGCGGACGCGCTGTGGGTTACACAACCCGGACTGGTATGGATACGGTTAGTGCGTATTGGTGCACTGGTAAAGTGGGCATGATGGGAACATCCTACAATGGCACCTTATGCTTGGCTGCTGCCTGTACGGGAGTTCAAGGTTTGGTGGCAATTATTCCAAATGCGCCGGTGAGTTCTTGGTATTTGTATTACAGATCAAATGGTTTGGTGCGTTCACCTGGTGGTTACCTCGGTGAAGACACCGACGTACTTTACGATTTTATCCATAGCGGAGACCCCGAAAACCGTGCACACAACGATGCCACCGTAAGAGATCAAATTTTAGTACCCGGGCAAGATAGAATTACCGGAGACTACAATGCTTTTTGGGCCTCCAGAGACTACCTGACCCAAATGGACAGCATGAAAGCCGCTATGTTTATGTGTCATGGATTTGAAGATTGGAATGTGATGGCCGAACACAGCTTTCGTTTTTATGAACAAGCCAAGAAAATGGGCCTGACTGCCAAAATTTATTACAACCAGCAAGGCCACGGTTACCCGCCACCCTTTTGGATGATGAACAAGTGGTTTACACATTATTTGCATGGTGTAGAAAACGGTGTAGAAAAATTAGCCGATGCCTGGATTGTCTCCAAAGGAGAAACTGACGCACACGCATACGGCGCATTCCCCAATCCGAAAACCAAGTTACAGCGTTGGTATTTACACGGTAGTACCAATACAGGATTACTGTCTAAAGAACAAAGCAAGGCAGGCATTTTATCCTTTACCGATGACGCTAGCCTGAAAGCTGCGCAACTGATATCCGAAAAAAACACAGCCAATCGCCTGCTTTTCTGGACCAAAGGACTAGACAAACCATTGCATTTGTCTGGAACCAGCCGCATTCACCTGAAAGTAGCAAGCTCCAAAGCTGCTGCGAATTTATCAGTGTACCTCATTGCTGTACCCAAAGACTTCAATGCTAAAAAAGTAAAAATTGAGGAGGTAATTGTCAACCGCGCGTGGGCTGATCCTCAAAACCACAGTTCTTTAGAAAAAGGAGCAGCACTGCAACCAGGTCAATTTTACGACCTCACCTTTCATTTCCAACCCGATGACCAGGTTATTCCAGCAGGGTATCAATTAGGGCTCATGATTTTTTCTTCAGACCCAGAATTTACGTTGCTACCCAAAAAAGGCACGCAGTTGAGCGTCAATTTGGGAGAAAGCTGGATTGAATTGATGGAGGTCAAATAACAGACTTTACCTCTTAATAAAGGGTTTGTTCACCGCTATTTGATTTACTGTGGTCAGGATATAAAATCCGGCAGGAAGCTTCGTCAAGTCAAATAGGTTGTTCGCAGCGCTTCTCAATGTATATACCCTTCCACTCAGATCACTAATTTGAATTTGATCAAAGTTGATTTCACCGAGAATGTGAAGTTCATTGTGTACTGGATTTTCAAATGAGATGTCTAATGAGCGTTCTTCTAGGCCTGCGCCTGCGCCAAATTTGAGCACGGTTCCGAGCAATACAGTACAGCTCGAATCGTAGATTTGGTAATTGATGAGTCCTTTGGTAATGTCATCATAGCCATCGATAATTACAGATTCTATTCCCGCTGAGTCTAGGTCGCAAAAACAATTGCTGAGCAAAGAATAATTCATGTTCGTATTGTTGTTGACAGCAAAATTGATGTTGCTACAGATTTCGTTGTTGTAGATCTCTGGACTATCTTGAATGTTGCTTACACCAGAAATCAGTACACCTCCAATATTGTTGTTGATTAGATTATCGTGAATATCCGCAGCAATGGATGCTTCAACTGCCAATTCATTATTAGAAAATTCATTGTTGAATATTTCTACGCCATATGCATATTGAATGGCCGTAGCGTTATTATTAAAATCACAATTGAATATTTTACCATTGCTCGGGTAGCCAATTGCCAATAAATTATTCGAGAATTGACAATCTGAAATGTGTAAAGAGTCAAAAACACCGGCAGCAAAGCTAACGCCAATGGCATTGTCTATGAATTGTGTATTGGTCATCGTAAATGCCGTCGGATAGGCATAGACCGACGTGTTGTTGTCTTTAAACAAACAATTATTGATGGTAAAATATGACCAGCCATAGACGGCCGTTTCGTTGTCGATAAAATGGCAATTATTCAACTCAACCGTGTTGCCGAGTGTGATGGCTTCAAAACAACGGCGAAACTTACAGTTCGTATATTGATAGTTTGCTAATGGAGCGTCGTAGGCAAAAGGCTTAAACGCATTGGCAATATCAAAACGGTCTACATTCAACACACCACCTTGTGCACTGGTGCAAATAAATCCTTGCCAGGCAGTCTGATTGGTGGTATCATACATGGCGCTTATTTTAATGGGCTGTGCGTCGGTTCCTACACAATTCAAAGTGCCTCTCGTTTCAATGTAAATATTACTTGAAGTCAAGTTGTTTATTTTGATTTCAACTCCGGGTTCAATATTGAGCGTAACACCAGGGAATACCACCACCGGGCCATTGACAATATAAGGGCTGCCCGCGAAAGTCCAAGTTGCGTTTTGGTAAATGCCGCCAGATACATTGGTTTGGGCTAGCGCATTGACTAAACTGAATATTAAAAGGAGAAGGAGACTGTGTTTTTTCATGAAATTTATTTGAATTGTAAACAAGGAGCACATGTGATTGTTTAGAAACCGAGATTTATAATTCTAATTACATGTATAAGCAATTCTCCATTGCTTGGATTTTTATCTTCCTGCTGTCTACGTCATTATTTGGACAAGCTTCTTTTACGCCTAATTGCGACCCAAATGGGAATTGGATTCTTTTTGCCAATTACGACGGTGGAAATCTCAATATTGTTGTAGATCAAAACATTCCAAACCTAAAAATCGGTATTTGCACCTATGAACCTGTCAATGTGACGTTCAGTGGCCCCTTTGTAAATAATGTGAGTGAGGTCTTGTATGCTGGATTTAATTCGGCACAAAACAATAATAACTGTGGCTTTCCTATAAACACATCCAGTTTTACGGGAATCAACCCAGCCATACTTACTGTAAACGTAGCGCCACCGGTAACTATCATTAGCCCGCCCAACCCCAATTACTTTAATATACCCAATGGTTGGAACAGCGGAATCATCTGTCTTTACAGTTGCGACGTCAATGTCAATCAAGGAGGATGCAATACCGTTGATCAAGTGCTGGCCTACTTCCAAAATCAATTTGGCGGCGTACTACGTGGATTAAATGTGCAGTATCCTTGTTGGGATATCAATACCAATTACACAATTAGCGCACAAACCGGTAATTGCTGCGGTGCGTGTGTGCCAGATGCAGTGAGTATCAATCAGACCGTTTGCAACGATCAATTTCCATACAATTGGAACGGTCTTACCTTTAACGGGCCCGACACACAAAGCGTCACATTAATCAACGCTTCCGGATGTGATTCCGTAGTGACCCTCAACCTCAGCGTAAGCCCCAGTGCAATCGGTACAGATATCCAAACGGCCTGTGGCAGTTTTACTTGGATAGATGGCAACACTTACACGAGTTCAACTAATTTAGCTCAATACACCATGAGTAACGGATCGGTCAATGGCTGCGACAGCACTGTTATATTGAACTTGACCATTAACCAAGCAAGCACCAATACGATAAATGTCAGTTCTTGCGGGCCTTACATCGCGGCAAATGGTCAGACCTATACGGAGAGCACCACTTTTTCTTACACCATTCCTAATACATCCGGTTGTGACAGCATCATTACTGTGAACCTCACGGTATTACCAGCGCCTATTGCCGCATTTACAAGCACGCCTGAAGATCTTGTTTATGGAATGTCCGAAATTCAAATGCAAGACCAATCTTTAGGTCAGGTTGCCAGCTGGAACTGGAGCATCATTTACGAAAATGGCACGGTTCAGAACAGCACTAGCCAAAATCCACTTTTTAATTTACCTGCAAATATCAGCGGTGACATCACATTTCAGTTAACGGTAAGCAACACGGAAGGTTGTAGCGACAATATTTCTAGTGTACTCACTATTTTAGAGGATGCGGCTATTTATATTCCAAATACATTCAGCCCAGATGGAAATGCGCTGAACAATGTTTTTATCGTCTACGGAAGAAACATCGATCCCCAATTTTTTGAATTATCGATATTCAATCGCTGGGGTGAACTGATTTTCTCGAGCAGAGATCCCAATGTAGGCTGGGACGGCTCAGTAGCCAATTTAGGACCTGCTCAGGTTGGCGTTTACACTTATCAAGTTTCCTATCGCTTCAATAATCAGTCCGATGACAACGTGCTCACTGGTCATTTGAATTTGTTGAGATAAGCAATTTTTGAGTCAGGGTTTGCTGGGTATTCTCGATTTTTAAAATATACGAACCAGAAGAGATTCCGTCTAGATTTAATGGGGTCATTGGTGAATTCTCCACTTTTTGCTGCAACACTAATTTGCCCATTGGATTTAAAATTTGAATCGAATAGGGAGGCGTCAAAGTGGTTTGAATCGTCAATTTTTCGCTTGTCGGATTCGGGTAAATGCGCAAAAGCTCCTCTTCTTGAATTACCGGCGTAGCAGCCGTACTACTTCCTTTACAGGGAAAGGCATCTGAGGCGTTATAAAGCGCTTGAAGGCTACCTGCAATATTCCAAACATCCTGTACATTTTGAAGGTTGGAGCCTACCCGACTATAGATAAAAGCGTAATCGGAGCAAATGATTGTTCCTGGTCTAAATGAAGGTTCAAAAATGGTGATCATACCGCGTCTGTCTCCTGACGGATTGCCAAGTGCTACTTCACTCCAACCATTGGCGTTATTTGGATTATCTGGTAAAATAAAATCTGTAACTGCGTTCGTGAGCGGATTTACCCAAGGTGTGGTGTCTACCCACATGCTATTCATGAGTAGCCACATGGAAGTATCGCCATAAGGTGCAAAACTACCCGCATTTTGGTTGTTCACCAATCCGCTTTTCAACGGATGAGACAAGCTTACTAACGCTTGACTCGGTGGATTCGTACCATAACCCTTCATTCCACCCTCTGATTCATCAAAATTATCGCCGTTGTAGGCAAAAATCATGTTTTTTTCGGGTGAACAACCAATGTAATCGTCAAATGCGTTGCCAATATCGTAATCGATATAAATACCCTGATGATAGTTTTGATAATTGATTGAACTTCGATTGATTGCTTTTACATTCATGAAGGTGGTATTGTTCAGGTAATTACCTGTACTGAATTGATAGAACATGACATGGAGTTCAACGCGAAGTTGATTGCCGTCGGGCTGGTAAGATTCATCGTTCATGATGATATATACTGCTTCGTCACCTCTGATATCAGGGTAATCTCCTAAATTTGGTTCGTAAATGCCATTCAAGTTGAGGTCGATAAATGGGGCTAACTGGTGGGCAACACCCATTGTGGCATCGCCGTTTCCGGGCCATTTTAATATTGAATTGGGTACAATATAGCCTGGATTTTGGAAGTTGAGCTGGTGTGCCTCAATTTCTGCGGCGCTGACTTTCCAAAGTGCATTTTGATAAGCGCTTGTATAAGAAATAGTTCCATAGAAAAAAGGGTCTGCAATTGGACCCGAGTGAAAACTACTTTGATTCCCGCCAAAGCTATAAGTGCGGCCAGAGAAATAAACCTGACCCAGCGGATCTTGGGCACCAATCATAAAACTTCCTGCAAAAATACTCCTGATGCTGTCGCCTTTCGGAATTTCATAGCCACCAATGCCAGCAGGAGTATTATTAAAAAACCCGCCTTCATCGCTCAGGATGCAACTCACGTTGTTGTGATCCAATACTTGGATATTCGCAATCTGGGCAAAGCTTGAATGCTGCAACAAAATGGCGCAGACAAAAAATAGCAAAAATGGGTTAAGTAAAATCTTTCTCATAGAATGGTTTTGGAGAAAGAACGCAGAGTTTTTTGTGGAGGTGTAGCAAAAGCAAAGCAATACCTATAATCATTATAAAAATTATCAATAATAACACCATCATAAATCATCGTTTATGGCACAACCTTTGACCAAAGCGAGTAAAAAATTTAACGATGAAAAAAATAATGATGATAACAACTTTTGCTGTAGGTGTGGCAAGCTGTACGGTAGTCAAGCCACATCAGGTGGCCGTGAAAAGTAAACTCGGAAAAATTGATGAAAAGGTAAGAATGCCAGGGCCCGTGGCCTACAATCCATTCATTACCAAAGTGGTGAAAGTCAATGTGCGCACCATGAATTTGTCGATCAAAGAAAACCTGCCTTCAAAGGAAGGTCTTACCATTCTTTCTGAGAGCTCTATTCTTTACCATATCAAGGCAGAAGACGTTCCTAAATTGATCAAAGAAACGGGTTTGAACTACGAAGAAAACCTCATTTTACCCGTGTTTAGATCGGCGGCCTCTGATGTCTGCTCGAGGTATTATGCCAAAGATATGCACAGTGCCAAACGCTTGGAAATCGAGCAAGAAATCAAGAAAAGGCTAGCTGAGGTTTGCGATGAAAAAGGATTTGTCATTGAAGCCGTATTATTGAAAAGCATCAGCTTACCGCAAGGATTAACCCGATCAATTGAAGCCAAATTAGAGGCGGAACAAGAGGCCTTGCGCATGGAATTTGTGTTGGACCGACAGAAAAAAGAAATGGACCGACAGCTTATTGAGGCTGAAGGCGCTAAGAAAAATGCCATTATACAGGCTGAGGCCAGAGCAGAAGCAGCCAAAATTGAAGCCGAAGGCCGCGCCAAAGGAATCGAAATTGAAGCCAAAGCCAACAAAGCTGCCAACGATATGCTCAATTCGAGCCTGACGCCGAATGTATTGAAGATGAATCAAATTCAAGCCTTCATGAAGCTTTCCACCTCTGCGAATACCAAAACGATCATTACCGATGGCAAAGGCGGGGTCATTAATATGTTAGACGACAAATAAATGCTGTAAAATGCATTTTCAATGACAACAAAAAAGCCCCTGAAATTCAGGGGCTTTTGTACCTCGGGCCGGGATCGAACCGGCACTCCCGAAAGAACAGGATTTTGAATCCAGCGCGTCTACCAGTTCCGCCACCGAGGCATTCTTTCGACTTTCAGGGCCACAAAGATACAAACAAAATAGTAACCAAACAATACAAATTCAGTTGGATGTTAAGTTATTATTGGCTACATTTAAAGGAAGCCAAAAGGGCGCAAATTCAGTATTTATTAAAAACTTGCCACATGAAACGCATCTTATACAAATGGGACAAATTCAAGTTAGGACGTCGTCTACACTACCTTCAAAAAAGATTGCATCGGGCCGAAGAAAACGGCTACCAAGACAAAATTGATAAATACCACCGTTACATCAAAGAAGTGCAAGAAAAGCTAAAGCACATTAAAGAATAAGTGCTTGTTCAGTTAAAGCTGAACAACCTCGTCCTGATTGATGAGCGCAATCCAGTCTTCGACGCTTCTGGAATTCTCAATTAGAAATTCGCCCGACTGCGTTCTGCGCAACGCAATAAGCGTTGCACCTGCGCTCAAGCGAAGGCCAAAATCATTGGCTATACTTCTGATGTATGTGCCTTTGCTACAACTGATTTTAAAATCTACTTCCGGAAAGCGCGTGGCGTCAATTTGAAAATCAAAAATTTCAACCTGACTCTGCTTCATTTCAACAGTTTTTCCGGCACGTGCAAAATCATAAGCGCGCTTGCCGTCAATCTGCTTTGCCGAATAAATAGGCGGCGTTTGCATTTGTATGCCAAGAAATGATGCGCGCACCTGCTCGAGCAAAGCAGCATTGATGTGCGTGGTATCGAAGTCTTGATTGTAAGCGGTTTCTAAATCAAAAGATGGTGTCGTTTTGCCAACAAGAAAAGTACCGGTGTAGGTTTTGGTATCATTGGTAAGGCCTTCTATTAATTTAGTGTGCTTTCCCAAACACAGGACCAAAAGGCCAGTAGCTAAGGGGTCTAAAGTACCTGCATGACCCACTTTTACATTTTTAACACCCAATTTTTTCTTGAGGTTCCAACGGATTTTATTAACGACATCAAAAGAGGTCCATTTGTAAGGTTTGTCTACAAGTATGGTTTGGCCTTCGGTAATATCTAGCATCAGCCTGCCATTTGAAGATCAACACCCATTGCCAATAAAAGCAGAATAAGCGCGCCTAGAATGATTCGATACCAACCAAAAGCGCGGAATCCTTTCTTTTGCAAAAAAGAAATAAATGACTTGATGGCCAAGTATGCAACCGCAAATGCCACAAGGTTTCCTACCAATAATAACAGCCATTCCCTGCCTTCAGAGGCAAGGAGGAGTTCATTTTCGTCGTACATGCTTTTGAGCGTAGCGGCAAACATGGTTGGAACTGCCAAGAAAAACGAAAATTCGGCGGCAGCTTTTCGAGTTAGTTTCTGACTTAAGCCTCCAATAATTGTGGCTGCAGACCGAGAAACACCTGGAATCATGGCCAAACATTGTATGGTTCCGATCAGAAAAGCAGCTTTGAAATCAAGGGGTTTTTCTTCAGTTTGAGTTTCGTTTGAAGCAAAAAAACGGTCTACAAAAAGCAACACGATTCCGCCAAGCAATAAAGACCAAGCCACTACCACTACATTTTCGAGAAGGGCATCGATGTGTTTTTTGGCTAATAAACCGATAACAGCCGTAGGAATAAAAGCCGCACAGAGCAAAAGGTAAAAGCGAAAAGACTGCAAGAATTTTTGGAAATAAACCAACACCACTGATAAGATGGCGCCAAATTGAATCGCTACGGTAAATAGCTTCACAAAATCGTTGGAAGCATTGCCCATGAGCGTAGAGGCAATGATCATGTGGCCGGTAGACGAAATAGGTAAAAACTCAGTGAGGCCTTCGATGATGGCCAAAATGATTGCATCCAGAAAAGTCATGGGCTAAGACTCTGTTTGGTCCTTTTTGTTGCGCTTCATGATCGCATAGAAGATCACGACATAGCCAGCTACAATAAGCATAGGGGCTATTGTGATGCGCACGGAACTAAAAAGCTCGTCTGCCTTGAACACATTGGGGTCGTCGGAACCACCGCCGATCATGAGTAAGAAGCCAAGAATATTGATCGCCAAGCCAATGTAAAGCCATTTGTAATTGGCTGGGTCAAAGCCGAAGTGTTTGATAGGGTCCTTCATAGTTAATAAAGATCATCTAATTTCATACGAAGATACTTGTTTAAGGCAAACCAAGTAGAGATCATGGTAATAAAAACACCAATGACGAAAAGCAATGCTACCAAAAGCAAGAAACTCTCTAAGGTGTAAGCAATTTGTATCGTCTCGAGAAGGTTGTTGATCCCGTAAAACACGGTAAGCAATAAAGCCAAACCGATTAAAGAAGAGAACAAACCTTGAAAAAGTGCCTGACCCAAAAAGGGCTTGCGGATATACATGGCGGTTGCCCCGACCAGTTGCATGGTTTTAATGGTGAATCTTTTGGAATAGAGCGCCAAACGGATGGTGTTATTGATCATGGCCACTGCAATAACGATGAGCAACAATGCAACGGCCAAAAATAAAAGTGCAAATTGCTTGAAACCTAAATTGACGTTAGAAACACTCGCTTTATCGTAATTGACCTCGTCGATTTCATCAGTAAAGCGCGTCAGTAATTTGCGCTTGATGGCTGCCATTCCGGCCTGACTGGCAAATTCCATTTTGGGTTTGATGCCGATGGTAGCAGGCAGTGGGTTTTCGGCATCAAAAAGGGCGAGCACTTCTTTCTCTGCTTCGGTTTCACCTGCAAATTCTTGAATGGCACGTTCGGGAGAAATAAAAAAGACATCGGCGAATTCAGGCCAAGATTTGAGCTCTTCCTCAATTTGCTTGATATCGGCATCATTGAGTTCCGATTTAAAGAAGATATCGGCCTGCAGGTTTTCTTTTGCCTGTTTCTCAATACTGCGCAAGCCAAAAATGCCGCCTAAAACCAAGCCGATCATAAAAATGACGAGGGAAATCCCGATTACTGTTGAAACATAACCCGTACGGATTCCTCTTTTGCTGTATATATCTGCCGTCTTTGCCATATTTCAAATTTAAGAGGAACCCCACAACTACTGACTGCCTTTCGTTTTTAGTTTTAAAGAATGAAATGTTTATTTATTGGCTTGGGTTCATTTTGGCGTTGATCGTCCAGCCAATGACAGCAGCGCGCTGTTTGGCTTGGGTAGCTAGTTCCCCTTCAAATAATTCATCGACGGTTTGATTGAAGAGGGCCTTCCAACGCTCAAAATGTTCGGGTTTTAGCGGCATGTGTAGGTGTTTTTCGGTAACGTTGGTGGTATAACCAGATTCCGAAAGCAACGCAAAACGCCAAAATTGTTCCATTTTAGGCAAATGTGCTTTAAAATCAAGCCTTGAGAAAAAAGGAGCCAGCATGTCATCCTGAAGGACTTTGTCATAGAATGCCGATACGAGTTGGTGGATATCTTCGGCAGAGTTGAGTTGTTTCATATTCAAAATTACAGCGTTTTTTTACTTAATTTAGACACCAAATGCACAAAATTATATTTTTCCTTTTCGTCGCTTTTGCACTGCCGCAAGTGCTTTTTGCGCAAGCATATACCGGGGCTCAAAAACCGCAGGTCAATACCCAAAGTAAAGGCGCCAACTGCCCTCCACCGACGCACACTACTTACTTAGAACTCAATAATGTTCGGGCCATGATCCATACCGCTGGTAATTTGTGGCAGCGGCCCAACCAAAACTTTTCGATGTACGAAGTGCCTAAAAACTCGGGTATCATGGCACTTTTTACAGCAGCACTCTGGCTTGGCGGCACCGATGTCAATAACCAACTCAAATTAGCAGCGCTGCGTTACCGCAATGGCCAAGACTACTGGACCGGCCCGCTTTCCAAAGTTTTTGCCGAAACCACCTATGACAACTGCGCCAAATTCGACAAGCACTTTATTTCTACGCAAGACGAAATTCGGGAATTCAATGCCTGGTACGAAGCCGGCATTTACGACATGCAAAACGGCACCTCGACCCAAGCTGATTTATTCCCCAACTACACTGTACCTCAAATTATTAAAGAATGGCCTGCTCATGGCGATGTATCGCAAGGTCAGGATTACTATTTAGCGCCATTCTTCGACTACAACAACGATGGCACCTATAATTGGCAAGATGGCGATTTCCCCTGGTATGACATCAAAAAGACCAAAGATTGTTCTACAGAACGCAAAATCTCGCTCTACGGAGATCTCAATTATTGGTGGGTCATGAACGACAAAGGAAATATCCATACCGAAACAGGAGCTGATCCAATTGGTATGGAAATCAGGGCGCAGGCTTTTGCCTTTGCCTCCAATGACGAAGTCAACAACATGACCTTTTACAACTATGAGCTCATCAATCGTGGAACCCAAACTTTATATAACACGTATTTCGGGTTCTTTACAGACGGGGCGCTCGGCGACCCCTATGACGACTATGTGGGTTGTGATGTCAATCGGGGTTTAGGTTACTACTACAACGGCGATAATTTTGACGGAGACAACGCCGGCTTCAAAGGCTACGGCTACTCTCCGCCTGCGGTCGGGGTCGACTTTTTTGAAGGGCCGTATCAAGACAACGACGGCCTCGACAACGCCTTTGGTATTTGGGAAAACGAAGCGCTCAATGGCATTGGTTACGGAGATGGCATTGTAGACAACGAACGCTTTGGCATGCGCAGGTTTTTGTATTACTCGAACACCACCAACGGCGCCAATCCGAACCAAACCGACCCTGTCAATGCTGGCGATTACTACAACTACTTGCGTGGTTTTTGGAAAGATGGCACCAAATTCGTTTATGGCGGAAGCGGGCATATCTCTGACCCAGAAGCCGATCCAAATACGCCCTGTGATTTCATGTTTCCTGGCAATACCGATCCGCTTGGGTGGGGAACCGGCGGCAATCCGCAACCCAACTGGACCGAACAAACCGCCAACAACACGCCAAACGACCGTCGTTTTGTGCAATCAGCGGGGCCCTTCATTCTGAAGCCTGGTGCGGTGAATAACATCACTGTTGGGGTGGTTTGGGCCCGTTCGAGCAACGGCGAGCCATTTGCTTCAGTAGAGACCCTGCGCCGTGCCGACGACAAAGCGCAAGCCCTTTTTGAAAATTGTTTTAAAGTGCTCGACGGGCCGCATGCACCGGATGTACAAGCACAAGAATTGGCCAATGAGGTTATTTTAATGCTCTCCAATCCGGTCAATTCTAACAATTACAAAGAGGAATACGAAGAATTCGATCCGTTTATCGTTGCTGCCGACCCCAATGCCGATAAAACCTATAATTTCCAAGGCTACCAAATTTACCAATTGGCCAATTCCAAAGTTTCTAGCTCAGAATTACAAGACCCTGATCAAGCGCGCTTGGTAGCCCAATGCGACATCAAAGACGGCATCGGTAAAATCATCAATTTTGAATTCAGCGACCAGCTCGGCGCCTCTATTCCGGTGCAGCGCGTAGACGGCGAAGACAAAGGCATTCAGCACAGTTTTAGAATTCAGACCGATCAATTTGCCCAAGGCGACAAAAAATTGGTCAATTTCAAGCGCTACTATTATATGGCCATAGCCTATGCGCACAACAATTACAAAGATTATTCGCCCAATGACCCACTTTCGTTAGACGGGCAAAAGAAACGCTACATTGCCAGTAGAAAAGCGGCAGTTGGCGAGGTCAAGCCCATTGAAGTGATTCCGCACAATCCGATGCCAGAAGCTGGTGGCACCGCACAGCTCATCGCCTACGGATCCTCTCCTCAAATTACGCGCTTAGATGGCTATGGCAACGGAAACCGCAGTTTGGAACTCACCAAAGCCAGCTTAAATACCATTTTGTCGGATGGCTACCTTGCCAACCCCACCTACGACTACGGTGCGGGGCCCATCAACATCAAAGTTGTGGATCCACTGAACTTGGCCAGCGGTTATTTCACTTGCAAATTCCACGACTATACAGCGCCAACTATTGGCAATAGTGCCGACACCGCTAGCTGGACCATCTACCGCCATGTAAGTAAAGACGACCTCACCATTTTAGATTCGGTCAGCTCTGAACGCACAATTAACCATGATAATGAGCAAATTATCCCGCAATGGGGCATCTCTGTTCAGATTTTCCAAACGAAATACTATGGCGGTCAGGGTATCAATACCAAAAGGACTGACATGATCGACGCCAGCATGGAATTTGAAGACTCTTCAAAGCGTTGGCTAACAGGCGTCAAAGACAACGATGCCTTTTTCCCAACCAACTGGATCCGCTCCGGAGATTTTAAATCAGAAACGGACCCAGAAGATGATGCTTTTGCCTGTTTACCGAATGGTCCAAATTACCTAGATCCTTGTTTTTATGACGATGAAATTGGTGCCGACCCAACTCAGGCTTACGAAAAAGTACTCAATGGTATCATTGCGCCGCATCGCCTCGTCGGTTATCAGGGTAGCTATATGCCATTAAGTTACTACGGAAGTTTCGCTGCTTCCTGTAAATTGAATGCGTCCATCTCATTTTTACCTAGTGTAAATATTGTCATTACAAAAGACAAAAACCTCTGGACCCGTTGCCCAGTTGTTGAGCTAGGCCGCAATGCCGGACTCAATATTGGCGGCGCGCAACCTGGCGGGCTGCGCAAGAGCCCAAGTGTGGATAAAAATGGCAACCCTGATGGTTCGGGGACCGGAATGGGATGGTTCCCGGGCTACGCCGTTGATTTAGAATCGGGCGCACGTTTGTACATGGCCTTTGGTGAAAACTCTTTTCTAGGTGCTGAAAACGGCACCGATATGATCTGGAACCCGACTGATCGTTTGGTGAGCAATGTCGGTACGCCACTTATGGGTGGTATGCATCCAATTTATGTCTTTAGCTACAACCAAGCGAGCATCAATGGGTTTAGCAACGGTTTTGATTTCCCGGCATATCAGCCAGCGAGTGCTGAATTTAATACAAACAATGTCGCATACAACAAGTTTCTTGAGGTAGAGGCCAATCCTAACCTTACGACTCCAAAGCGCCAACTTTATGGATCAATATCTTGGATTGCCTATCCACTACTTGAACAAGGGCAAGAATTACTTTCTACGGACGTCACCATTCGTTTGCGTATTAACAAAGAATACAAAAACTTTGTGGCTACTGGGCAAAACGGCGGCAAGCCTATGTACGGTTGGAGCATGGATCAGATCGCCACTCAGATTGGGTCGCAAGATATGCTCAAAGAAGCGCTCGACCTCATTAATGTAGTGCCGAATCCTTATTATGCTTTCTCAGAATACGAGCGCAATAAACTCGATAACCGCATCAAGATTACCAACCTACCCGAAACCTGTTATATCCGGATTTATACAGCCAATGGCAAATTGGTCCGAAGCATTAAAAAAGACAACACGGCTACTTACCAAGACTGGGATTTAACCAATCATGCCGGCATTCCGATTGCAGGTGGTATGTATTTGATTCATGTCGAGGTTCCTAATGTGGGTGAACGCGTGCTCAAGGCCTTCATTGCCATGCGCATGGTGGATTTACAGAATATTTAACGAGGCATTAACAAGCAGCTAAGCCAAGCAAAAGTAACTTTGTCCAAAAAATACGCCTCATGAAAAAGCTTATAACCCTTTCGTTCATTACCCTTTGCACCGTTTTATCTTTTGCACAGGTGTACAACCTACCCAACCTGCCATTTTCATACGATGCCTACGAACCCTACGTCGATGCGCAAACCATGGAAATTCATCATGGCAAACACCACGCAGCTTACGTCAACAACCTCAATAAAGCCATTGCGGGCACTTCCATGGAAAATACCAGCATGAACAACCTACTGATGTACGCCAGTTTTCGTTCGGCAGCGGTTCGCAACAACGCCGGCGGGCATTACAACCACAGCCTTTTCTGGGATATCCTAGCCCCCAAAGCTGCACAAAAGCCTATTTCAGCTGCCTTGCAAACAGCGATTGTCAATCAGTACAAAAGCGTTGATTCTTTACAAAAGCTCATCAATAATGCGGCTTCAACACGTTTTGGTAGCGGTTGGGCCTGGTTGGTCGTTACGCCAGAAGGAAAACTCGCTGTTTACAGCACTGCCAACCAAGACAATCCGATAATGGATGTCAGCAAAGAACGCGGAATTCCTATTTTAGGAATCGACGTTTGGGAACACGCTTATTATTTAAAGTATCAGAATAAGAGAGGTGATTACCTTGGAGGCATTTGGAACCTGATCAACTGGGGTGTTGTTTCCGATAAATATGCCAGCGCGCTTACGGATCCTTTGTTAAAAGAACTTGAAAAAGACAACTGGTTGGCGCTCAAAGATTTTCATAAAGTCATGGCGCAAACTTTTCATCCGGCCGAAGAGAAGAATTTTGAGCCGCTCCTGACCAGAAGTGGCGAACTTTATGCCAAAGCGATTTTATTGAAGAACTCGACACCACCTGCCTCTGCAAACAATCCAAAAGTTCAGGATGCGCTGACCAGGCTTGAGAAACAGTGCTTGTTGATACACCAGTTGGCACAAAAACCAAGTAAAAATCAGGCGGCTAAAAATGAGCAACTATTTGAGCAAATCACCAAAGCTCACGATATCTTCCACGAGGTTGAGGGCCTCTGTCACGACTAATTCCAGTAGAACTTAACCATTTGGTAAAACCTTTGGTGGTCAATTCCGTATCTTTGTCAAAAAGAAAGCGGTGCGTTTTGAGTTAACCAAAGAATTTATTGCCGAACTGCGACAAAGAATTGTCGCGGCAGACCATCTTTGGATCCAAGAACAAGTCTTGGAACTTCACTACGCTGAAATCGCTGAAATCCTCGACAAACTCACCAACGATGAGGCTAAATTCATCTACTTCATGGTAGATGAAGATACCCAAGCCGACATCCTTATGGAGCTCGAGGAAGAAGTTCGGGACCGCTTCTTGGCATCGCTTTCGAGCAAAGAGATGGCCGATCAGCTTGAAAACCTCGACTCCGACGACGCCGCCGACATCTTAAGTGAACTCCCCGACGACAAAATTCAGGAGGTCATCTCTCAGATGGAAGACGACGAAGCCGCCGAAGACATCGTTGACCTTCTCAATTACGACGACGACACCGCAGGGGGTCTGATGCAAAAAGAGTTCTTTCAGGCCAATGTAGACTGGCCGGTAAATCAAGCCATTATAGAACTGCGCAAACAAGCAGCCGACGTCGAAAAAGTCTACAATATTTTTGTGGTCGACGACGACGAACATTTACTAGGTGTACTCTCACTCAAACGCCTATTATTTGCCAATGCCCGAACTAAAATCGGCAGCATTTACCAAAGTAAAAAAATCATTTCTGTCAAGACGAGCGATTCCGCTGAATTGGTCTCTAAAGTCATGGAAAAATACGACCTCGTGTCGGTGCCGGTTGTCGACTACCAGAACAAACTTGTAGGCCGCATTACCCTCGACGACGTCGTGGACTACATCAAAGAAGAAGCCGACAAAGACTTCCAAATGGCAACGGGTATTTCGGATAAAGTAGACTCCGATGCCGCTATTTGGAGGGTCAGTTTTTCACGCTTGCCTTGGCTCATTATTGCCATGTTTGGCGGTACTATTGGTGCTAAAGTTATTTCCAATTTTGAAGACAGCATTACAGCCATTCCGGCCATGGCTTTCTTTATCCCTTTGATTACCGCAATGGGTGGTAATGTCGGTGTACAATCTTCGGCAATTGTTGTGCAGTCCTTAGCCCGAGGAGACAAAGACCTGGGCAGAATTTTACCCAAATTGATCAGGGAAGGTAGTGTTGGATTGATGAATGGCCTCATTTTATCGAGCCTCATCTTCTTGGTGGCTACTGTTTTTGTAAATATGCACTTAGGGGTGGTTGTGAGTTTATCCTTATTTACGGTCATCTTATTTGCCGCCATTTTTGGAACCTTATTTCCAATGATGTTGCATCGTTACAAAATTGACCCCGCACTCGCCATTGGACCTTTTGTGACCACCCTCAACGACGTCATTGGCATCTTCATTTATTTCTCTATCGGCTTGTTATTAATGTAATGACACAAAAGCTCGGCCTCAAAGAAAACTGGCAGCAATTTAGTTTACTTGTTTTGGTCAACGCGTTTGTGGGCGGAATGGTCGGAATGGAGCGCAGCATTCTTCCCCATTTAGCCGAAAACGAATTTCAACTAGCCGCCAAAACAGCCATTCTCTCCTTTATCGTTGTTTTTGGAATCACCAAGGCACTCACTAATTATTTTGCAGGGACACTCGCCAACAAATTTGGCCGTAAAAACTTACTCATTTATGGTTGGTTATTTGCCCTCCCAGTTCCGCTTTTCTTGATTTACGCACCCAATTGGTCATGGATTATCATTGCCAATATTTTTCTGGGAATCAATCAAGGCTTGGCTTGGAGTAGTACAGTTGTCATGAAAATTGACCTCGTTGGGCCAAAAAATCGCGGTTTGGCAATGGGTATCAATGAAGCTGCAGGCTATCTAGCGGTTGGCGCTGTTGCTTACTTGAGTGCCAACTTTGCCAATCAGTACGGTTTGCGCCCGTACCCATTTTACATCGGTATCCTACTCTCCATTATTGGGCTACTTACCAGTATTTTTTTCATCAAAGACACCCGCAGTTTTGTTCAAATAGAAAGTGAAAAGAGCAGCATGCCTTTACTTTCGAATGTTCTAAAGGAAACGACATGGAAAAACCCTAATTTAGGAAGTATCAGTCAAGGCGGCTTGGTCAATAATCTCAATGACGGCATGATTTGGGGTTTGTTCCCAATCTTGCTGCTCAGCAAAGGATTTTCGGCTAACGAACTTGCAACCATTATTGCTATTTACCCCAGTGTTTGGGGCTTAAGTCAGCTTTTCACTGGCAAACTTGCCGACCATTTTGCAAAAAAAGCACTCCTGTTTTGGGGAATGTTTTTGCAAGGACTTGCCATTCTCGGATTGGTTTGGGCACAATCCTTCTTTGCTTTTGCCGCCTTGAGTGTGGTGCTTGGGCTGGGTACAGCAGTGGTCTACCCCACTTTTCTTGCTGCGATAGCAGACAACACCCATCCCAGCCAGCGCGCCCAAAGCATTGGCGTGTATCGCCTCTGGCGAGACCTCGGCTATGCCGTTGGCGCCTTGCTCACTGGCATCCTTGCCGACATTTGGTCTTTAGACACCGCCATTTATGCGATAGGATTATTGACGATCCTCTCCGCACTTATCATCCTCATTCGAATGAGGCCTGTTTCCTAGAATCAAAAAAGCTTTGTATCTTTGCACTCCACTAAAAACCTGGAGAGGTGTCCGAGTGGTTGAAGGAGCACGCCTGGAAAGTGTGTATAGGCCTAAAGCTTATCGAGGGTTCGAATCCCTCTCTCTCCGCCAAGTCAAAGTACTGAAATGTACAAAAGCGTGTAAACACTGAGTTTCACGCTTTTTTTTTTGTTCTTTTTTTTACTGAAATGTACCGTTTTATACCCCAACTGGGTTGCAATCTGGTGACCACTTTTCAAAAATCAAAAAGTGGTAACGGGTGTGAGTACATTTTGGTACGTAATAGTACTGAAAAACAGCTGTTTATATTTGTTTTGTTAGGTGTAATTATTGTAGTTTTGTCATCAAAATGGGGGCGCAATTAATACTTACGCCATGTCGTCAAGAACATCGTTTGGGTTGACATTTTACATCAACCGAACAAGAGAAAGAAAAAACGGGGAATGTCCCGTGATGCTACGCATCAATATCAACGGAGATCGAATAGCTCTCCAAGTACATAGGTTCGTCAAACCTGAAAACTGGGACCCGGCCCGCTATGTAATGAAAGGACGTACTGAAGAGGCACGTGTTTTCAATAATTACCTGGAAGCGGTCCGTTTAAAAGCGCACACCAAATACAATGAGCTTTTAACCTACACTGATGACGTCACTCCGCAGATGCTTCGAGATGCAATCTTGGGAATTCATTCTGCCAAATCAAGACAAATCATCGAAATCTGGGAAGAATACGTGGCTGAACTCAAGAAACTAATCGGCAAGGAAATTACTTACGCTACTTTTCAAAAACACAATACGGCTAAAAACCATTTTCAAGCCTTCTTACAAGAGAAATGCAATTGCACAGACATTTCTATTAAAGCGGTTAATTATCAGCTTATACAGAAATACAGCATTTATTTAAAAACCGAAAAGGGCTGCGGCTACAACACGGCTGTAAAATTTCTGCAGAACCTCAAAACAGTTACGCGTCTGAGCATCAGAAGTGGTTGGTTGCTCAAAGATCCTTTCAATGGCATCAATTTAACTTTGAAAGAAGTGGACAGGCCTTATCTTACTGAAGAAGAAATACAACGCCTCATAGAATTCAATTCCACTTTTGAAAGGTTGAACCGGGTGCGCGATTTTTTTATTTTCTCCTGTTACACCGGATTGGCATACATCGATGTCCAAAAACTCAAAAGAGCAGAAATTGAGGGCAACGATCAATCTGGCTATTGGATCAGAACCCGAAGAAAGAAAACCGGTGGCCGAGCAAATATTCCATTATTGGATATTCCAATGAGCATCATTAGAAATTACTGTCAATTAGAACTACTCGATGCAGAAGACCCGATTCTACCTATCCTGAGTAACCAAAAAATGAATGCCTACCTCAAAGAGCTAGCAGATTTATGCCACATTCAAAAGCAACTATCTTACCATGTTGCCCGCCACACCTTTGCCACAACAGTTACTATGATGAATGGCGTTCCGATTGAAACTGTTTCAAAAATGCTCGGGCATAAAAACATCCATAGCACCCAGCATTACGCCCGCATTGTAGACAAAAAGGTAGGCGACGACATGAAACTCCTTGCAGCCAAATTAAACGGCGCCAGCACCATTCAATTCAATAAAACAAATGTTGAACAAATACCGATAATATGATTAATGAACCTTTCAAAGTGCGGGCTTACGGCTTCGGTGAGCTCGCACAACTTTACTTTCCAAACATAACGAAGAAAAGCGCCTCCTGGCAACTTCGGCTGTGGATCAATGCTTCAAAGGGTTTAAGCGAACAGCTCAGTGTGACTGGTTATGTTAAAGGGAGGAGACTATTGACTCCGTTGCAGGTTGGGTTGATTGTGGGCGAGTTTGGGGAGCCGTGAGTTATTTTTTGATATTATTATTTTTTGAGTGAATACTTTGCTTGCTTTAACGGACCTGCACTAGGGAATGTGGCGATTTCTTTAGAGTGTAATTGTTGCGCCATTTTGCTTCTTGCATGTTAGGTAAAATTTTATAAATTAAGTTTTCCTTGATTGTCAATCTTAGAAATATGATTAATTACCTTTTCAATTACATAACTATTTTGATCAACAATATAAGTCCGAAGATCTTCATCAAAATTTCTTTTGCGTGACAGAACTACCTTTAGGGAATCCCCTTTTCTAAAAGCCTCCGTTCTCAGCTTCGTTAAAAAATCTGGATCTTTTATATAGGCTTTTATTGGATATCCTCTAAATACAAAGGCCCATTTAGCATTACCTTCAAAGTGAATCGTCTTTAAAATAAGCATTGCTTCATCAGTAAGAATATCAGATTGAGGGGACGTTTCCAATTCCAAGTTTGACATTTGTTCAATCAATTTTGGAAGTTCATTTCTTTCTATATGCACAAACTCCTTTTCTTGTTGTTCAATCATCAAACTGTTAATGTTTGCATCGTTATTAACGACGATGAATGTTTGTTGGATTTGTTTTTGTGCGCTCCCTTTTTGAAAGATGTTATAAACAGTATTTTTGACCTCCTTATCCTTTAATTGACGTTCATCTAATATCTGTTCTACTTCTTCCTTTGATACACCTGTAAATCGTCAGCATAAAGTGGACCGATTGAATGTATATTGCTAGAAGGAGTTT
>VFQT010001950.1_pt1 | contig 22687 bp, 20 predicted proteins | sample 3512381 | NCBI WGS metagenome assembly VFQT01 (sample SAMN10412376, study PRJNA504923) | tailings metagenome | isolation source: Relicate 2 Philex TSF3 active mining site | place: Philippines: Tuba, Benguet | collected 2017-08-29
GATCGCGCCAGCCTGCCCTCGGACCTGGCGGCGGGTAACCACACCGTGGTGCTGGCCGGTTCGGGCATCTACATGGCCGTTGGCATCACCGTGGAAGCCGCCACCTTGCCCACCACGGGCTCGGGCACGTCCTCGTTGGGGTGGATGGCGTTGTTGGTGTTGGTGCTGGCCGTGGTGTTGGTGCGTTCGCGCCGCATCACCCAGCCCGCCCGCTGATCGACCCATCCGCCCCCAACCGACAAACCCCGTGGTTGATCTGGTGGCATGAACGACCAGTTTCTGGTCGTTCATGCCACCAGTTCCACAAGAGGGGGTCCGAGGGTGGCCGCTCCCGCGTTGGTCACGTGGGGTCGGTGAGGCCGTTCAGGATGAGCCACGCCGCTTGCTGAAGCGTGCGGGTGGCGTCGTCGGTGCCGTCGGGTCCGGTGAGTTCCTGTTCGAACACCGGGCCGAAGACGTGGAACCCACCGATCATCAGAATGATCGAGGCGGCGAATCCGCGGGAGTCCTCGAACGAACGTCCGGTGATCTCGCTGGCGCGCCGAACCATGGCCTCCACCGTGGGCGTGCCCGACGCCAAGGCCTCGGCGGGCGAGATGCCCGCCGAGAGCAGGCTGGCGAGCAGTCGCCAATAGGCGTTCATCACCGGTAAGCGGTTCAACTCGGGGATGGGTGTGCCCGCGGCGATGGCGGCCCCGATCTCGGTGGCCAAGCGATGCAGCACCTTGGTGAAGAGCGCCGACTTGGTGCCGAAGTACTGCGTGATCAGACCGTGGTTGCAGCCGGCGAGATCGGCCACGTCGCGCGTGCTGATGTTCTCGTAGCCGCGCTCCAGGATCAACCGGTAGCCGGCGTTCTCGAGAGTCCCTTCGGTGCCCTCACGAGAACGGACACGGCGCTCGGTCATCTCACGAGTGTAGGGAACGCCGGACGGATCAGATGAGGAAACGATCGCGGGCGGCTTGAATCGCCCCAGCGCGTCCGTCCACACCGAGCAATCGGTAGATCGCCATCGATTCCTGTCGAACGGTGGAATGGCTGAACCGCAACTTCTGGCCGATGTCGGCGATGGTCGCGCCCCCGGCCATTTCCCTCAGGATCGTGATCTGACGATCGCTGAGGGTCAGGTTCTCCTTCGTCAGACGTCCGGCGGTTTCCAATGCGTGGCGCCCACGTTCGGCGCGCCACGTCAACTGGGACTGGGACGCGTCGTCGATGTCCGACATCCGGACCAACTGTGCGAGGCGAGGCGATCCGCTGGGGGCCAGCGTCTCGGCGATGTCGACCAGCGCCGCCAGACGCCACAGCTCCTCGCCGTTCTGTTGGGCCATCATCTTGGCGCGCAACAAATCGTCCACGGCGCGCTCGCTGTCTCCCATGGTTCGCCGCGCCAAGCCGAGGTAACGCACGGCCGGACCGCGCATCAAGGTGCCGAGACCGTCCACCACGTTCAGATCCGCGAAGGGTTCGAGCGCCGTGACGGCCCGTCGGGCGAACTCGACGTGGCCCAGGATCGCGGCCACCTCGATGAGGGTGGTGAGGGTCAGCATCCACGAGGACTCACGATCGACGTCGTCGAACACGTCGAAGGAGTCCTCCAGATGATCCGCCGCACGCGGGTGATCGCCCGCCGAGACGCACGCCAGAGCGGCCAGCGCCCGACTGGGCCCGTGGGCGGTGAGGGCGGGGTCGATGGAGAACACCCACAGCTGGTCGTGGGGGAACTTGCGCTCGATCGCGGCGGCACATTGTTGGGCGGCCAGCGCGGGCACGCGCCCCGGTTCACCGGCCAGCTCTCCACAGGCGAGGGCCTTCGCCGACAAGTCCCACGCTTCGTCGATGTCGCCCCTGCTCAGCGCGTGGGCGGCCCAGCGGAGGTTGATTCGCCATTGGCCCCATGCGTCTCCGTAACGCTTCGCTGCCTCGCCGGCGACGATCAACTCCGATGTGGCCAGTTGATTCGAGCCGCTCTCGTACAGGTCGATGGAACGGAGCAATCGACTCTCGATGGCGGCCGTCGGGTGACTGAGGCCGATCGCCCGCTCGGAGATTCGAAGACGTTGGGAATTGAACGATGGCGATCTGTGCACCTCGCGACACGAGTTGAGCACCAGAACCTGGGTGCTCGGTGACATGTCGTGTTCGGCGAGAAGATCGAGGGCCTGGTTCGCGAGAGCGCGTGCGGCCGAGGCGTTGGTGGACCAGGCCCACGCGGAACGCGAACTGGCGTCGGAAATCTCGATACCCGCGGTCTTGAACGCGCCACCAAGCGGACGAAGTGCGTCCGTGACCGCCGTCGGTGTCGACAACACGACTTGTGAGGATCGGGCCAGCAATCGGGTGCGAAGTTCGGCCGGCACGTCGCGCATGCTCAAGCTGTCGAGTAGCCGGGTGTAGGTGAGAGTGTCGGGGATGAACTCGGCGAGAGTGGCCATCAAGAGCAGGGCATGGGCCTGTTCCAGGTGCAGCCCGGCCACGTGGGCGGCCGAGGCGGCGGTCTGTGCCATGCGCCATCCCTCTTCACGCCGACCCTCGTTCAGGTGCTGCCGAGCCAGAACGAGCGCGGCTCGCACCCATTCAGGTGAGCCTTCATCGGTGTTCTCCAACACGAATTGGGCGGTCCGACCCGGGACACTGAGGAATTCACTCGACCAACCATCGCCGATCGCCGCGATGGCCAAACGACAAGCCACATCGGGGGACTCCTCCAGGAATCGTGCGTCACACAGATCGAACGCCTCGGCGTAGCGAGCCCCGCGTTCCAGGAATCGGATCACCGACGATCGAAGGGTGGAATCCCGGCCCTCGGGGAACTCGGCGACACAGTTCGCGTACAGCGGGTGGACGAACTCCACGGTTCGGGAGTGGCTTCGATTGATCAACACCGCGGACTCGGCCGTGGCCACGATGTCACGCGTTTCCTTCGGTGACAGACCGATGTGTTCGGTGACCATGATGAGGTCGTCGACGGTCCCGACTCCGCCCAAGAGCGAGAGACAGACCAGCACCCGCACGTCCATGGGGATTGTCCGGATCCGTTCCTCGATGACGCGGTTCACTTCCGGCGGGGCGAACCGGGGGATCGGTGTGGCCGACCGTTTCGACAACCGCAGGTACTCGAGAGTGAAGAGAGGATTTCCTCCCGCGAGTCGATTGATCTCGCGCACGTGGGAGTCGTCCAACGGGACGTCGCCCACGGTTCGGGCCAGGTCGATCGAGTCCGCTTCGTCCAGTCCCTCCAAGTGCACGCACGTGCAGGATCGGCTGATGGAGCGAAGGGACTGTGAAACCGGGTGTTCGGTGGCCGTGGCCCCGGTCCGCATGGCGCAGACGAAGACGATGCCGAGGTCGAGCATGTGCTCGATGGACTTGGAGACGATCCCCAGAGAGGACTCGTCCAGCCACTGAAGGTCGTCGATGATGAAGAGCGCCGGACGGCGCGAGAGCTGCGCCAGGTAATCGTTGAAGTCGGCGAAGAGCGATCGGGGATCGGACTCGCCGATGGGTGAGCGGAGTGTCGGGGAATCCGATTGGCGGGGCAACTGGGAGAGGCTGGCGTACGGTTCGAAGGAGTCGCTGACGTGGCCGACGATCTGAACCACCGACACGTCCGCCGCTCGGGCGTCGTTGGCCAGTCCACGAAGCAGGTGGGACTTGCCCATACCGGGTTCACCCTCGATGAGGATCGCCGAACCTCGCCGGTTCGTCGCACCATCGAGCGCCTCGCGCAGGAAAACACGCTCGGCGTGCCGCCCGACGGTTATCGCGGGGCGTCCGTACATGGGCATGTAGTCATGCTAGGGGTGGCACATCTTTGTCGCCAGAGGCCCGAAGGCTCGGGCGCCTCCCTGAACGTTGGTCAAACCGAGATGACGCGGCGGCGAATGACGGCCATGAACGCGCCACCCACCAGCAACCACAACGCGACCATCAACGGCTTCGAAACATCCGAGCCCGTTGCCGGCAGGGCGCCCGCGGACACCTTCAGGCCCAGGGAGGACTGCACACTCGGACTGGCCACCACCAACGTGTGGTTACCCAGCGCGATGTTGGACGGCAACGACACCTGACCATTGATGGTGCCATTGGCCGCCACGGTGAAGGCGCCTAGGAGAGTGGGGGTCGACATGACGACGAACTCCACTCTGTCACCGGGCGTGAGACCCGAGGCCAAGATACCCATCTGACCTCTACCGATCACCTCGATGACCGCACCCGGCAACACATCGGTCACCGAGCCGTCCTGGTTCAACCCGGCGAACAATGCCGACACGTTGCCAACCTCCACCAACACCGTGTTCTCGATGGGTACCGGCACCGTCAACAAGCCCGTGAGGTTGGCTCCCGTCGGCGTGTCCACCACGGTCAAACCACTGTTTCCTCCCGCCGACTGGTTCAACTGACTCAGCAGATTGTCAGCAGCTGTCTGCAACGATTGCACCTGGGCCGGGCTGCGATCCTCGGGATCGACCTGTGCGGCCGGCAAATCGGCGGGCGTCTCGACATCCGGTGTCACCGGCTGACCGTTCACCAGCGCGGTCGCCGAACCCGGTTGCTGAGTGAGCGTCGCCTGGTTCGACGAGTTCACCAAGGTCGGTGCGGCCACCGGCGCTGTTGTGGCTGGTGCTGTTGTGGCTGGTGCTGTTGTGGCTGGTGCTGTTGTGGCTGGTGCTGTCGTGGCCGGTGCTGTCGTGGCCGGTGCTGTTGTGGCCGGGGCTGTTGTGGCCGGGGTCGACGGAGCCGAGACCCCGGAAATGGTGAACTTCAAGCCCATGGGAATGTTTGCCGACATCTGGTACTTGCCTCCGAAGGCGAAGAACGAACCCCCCATCGTGAACGCTCCTGCGCGCAGATTTTCGACGACACACGTACCGGAAGTGAACGTAGCCCCCGTCGACGGAAGATTGGTCGAAACCACCCCGGTTGAATCAATCAGGATGAAGAACCCGGTTGGTCCGCTCATACCAAAGGAGTCCCCGAGAACAATGAACGAGCCATCAGCCTGCGGCTGGAGAGCAAACGCCTGATTGCTCCCTGACGCAAAGATCGTCAGGACACCGGCATTGGCAAAGTTTGCGTCGGCCGCGCCCGTCGTGCGGTCGTATCGGGCAACGGTCACCTTGTTGGAAGGAGGTCCAGCCATGCCCCCACCGCCCCCACTCGAGATCCTCTCCACCGCCAGGAGATACATGTGGGTTCCAACGACCCTCGCATCACGAATCTCCGCGCCAGGTGCGAGTGTTCCACTGCTTCCGAAACTTCCGACCGCAGACCCGCTCGCGTCGAATTTCGTCATCGTCGATGTGCCTGTGGTCCAGTCGGAGTTCCACACATACAAGGCTCCGGTCGAATCGGACCGCATGAATCGACCGGATACCGCCACCGCTCCGTTGGTGCCGAAGTTGGTGTCGATGGCCCCCGCGGACGTGAGCTTGACGACTGAGTACGTATAGGAACACGGGCCCTGGCCGCACTGTCCCGTTTCGACGTTGGCGTACGTGGAACCGGAGGGTCCGACAGCAATCTCCGAGACGTTTTGGAACGAACCGGAAGGCGGGACCGGAAAGGACACCGTGCCGCCGCTGCCCCACGAGGTGTCGGGGGCCCCGGCTGACGTCAGTCGAACCAGGACCGGAGCGTAGTTGTTGTTCAGGAATACTGTCCCGCCGAGGATGAACGACCCATCGGAACCCTGGATGAGTCGATCGAAGCGGCCCGTGACCTGCACATAGCCATTGGTGCCCCAGGTCGAGTCGTTGGATCCATCCGTGTTCAGGCGATACAGACGTGACACTTCCGTGCCCATGGACATCGGGGTTTCCACGGTAGCGAGGACGTAGCCCTTTCCGTCGCTACCCACGAGGGACGCGGAGAGCATGATGTTCTTGCCCGACTCGACAGGAGTCCAAACACCCGAAGTTCCGAAGTTCGTATCGAGAGTGACACCCGGGGCGCTCGAGGAAGGTGCTCCCGCCTCACATGACGGCGGCATACCGCCGCCACCTCCGCCGCCGCCACCTGGGTTGACGGGAGGACAACTGATGGCAACGGAATCGTTGCCCTTCTTGATGTCCAACGAAAACGAGTACGTGCTTCCGGCGACCGCATTGGGTGCCACCGCGCCGGAGATGTTCAATTGGAGCCTTGACGGTTCGGGATCTTTGATCGTGTCCCCGGGGTAGCTGCCGTCCATGGGTTGATCCCAGTTGTAGTTCGGAGTTGCTCCCAGTGGGTCGACGTTTTGGCCGCCGGTCGTCACCGTGTAGGAGTACGTGAGCACGTCTCCGGGCGCTACGAGAGCCATGTCTACACACGCGTTTGCGTAGAAGTTGAGGCGGCTGTCGCCTACTCTTGCCACGTACGACGACAAGTCGTAGGAACCACTGCTGAAGTCAACGTGGGCTGAGGCCGATGTGTTGACACAGTTGGTCGTTTCAATGACCACATCAGCACCCCTCGTGACCTTCAACTTCGGGTTCACGGTCATGGTCCCGGTCGACATTATGTTTCGGCGAATCTGGGGTGCGTTGATCGACAGATAGTCCGGGATCGGATCCGGAAGGACGTAGGAGCTGCCTGTCACATAACCGCCGGTGAAGCTGAAATAGAAGTCGCCGACGAATCCGAGGTTGGCCTCGGTCATTGTGATGACATCGCCAGCCTGCAGCGCTACTCCGAGACAGGATGAACTGGAGTTGATCTGCGCGTTCGCAAAAACGATCACCTCCTCGCCCGAATAGACGTTGAATGACCCGTTCGAAGCAAGGGTGCGATCTGCAAGTACATACCCGGTTGACACCGGAGCGGCGTTGACCGGGCTCTCGGTCAAGCCCGCAACCGCGAAACTGGCGATCGCCACCGATGAAGCCAGAAGCAACGAACTGGTTTTGCTTCGCAACCTGCTGGAGAGCGAGTTCTTGGGCATGGGGATCCTCTCGGAGTCGTGTGCCCTTAAATATGGGTGAATCCGGTTCGGTCATCCAGCAATTGATCGAGCTTTGACCACGATCCGCTCAGATTTGACCAGCGGGCCCTCGGGTTCGGTTCGTGAGTCGACTTCGTCGGTGAAAGCTGAGCGGCGATCACGTCGGGGATGCTGAAGCGTCGCCGAACATCCAGGATTTGGTCGGTCCCGCCACCCGGGCTAGTAAAGCACCGCCAGTAGTGTGGGGTCATGATCTGGTTGTTCGGGGTGCTGGCGGCCGTTGCGGTGTTTCTCATCGCGGCTCTCACGGTCGGCCGTGAGGCCCGCCGTCTCGACGCCGTTGCCCCCCGGGCCGTGTACGAAATCGAACAGGCCGTCGACTTCGTGGCGGCCCTTCTTCCCGAATCCACTCAGGCCCGCCTCACCCCCGAGGAGCTGAACCAACTGCTGGTGATGCACCTCAACTGGCTGCACGGCAAGGGTCTGATGCCCGAAAAGGCCGTGGACCAGCGTCAAACCATCGACACCCCCGTGGTCATCGCCGAGGACACCTTGATCGGCTACCTGCTGGGCGAGTCGGAGCGGGCCGGCATCGAGATGCTGGAAGACGTCGACATCGTGGCGATCACCGAGGCTCATCTGGTGTACTTCGACGCCATCGGGGCGGTCGGCCCCACCGCCACCGACCCGGAAAGCGCCGTGTGAGGGCGTACGACGCCGTCAAGAGTCGTTTGACGGTCTCGCCCACCGCCACCCGCATTCTGGGGCTGTTCCTGGCCGTTCGTCTGGCCACGCTGTTGGTGGCGTGGCTCATCGGCGCGGCCCGCCCCGAACTGGGCATCACCGAGATCCTCACCGATTGGGACGGAAACTGGAACGAGTTCGTCGCCAACGATCTGTATCGCAAGGTGGCCGTCGGAGGCATCTTCACCGACGAGTGGATGATGTTGGCCTTCCTGCCGGTACTGCCGGTCACCACGCACGTTCTGCACGTGGTCACCGGGGTCGGGGTGCACATCCTCGGACCGCTGGTGTCTATGAGCGCGGGTGCGCTGGGCTTCTTCGTCCTCGGCCGCTATCTGTCCCGGCGGTTCGGTGAGCGCGTGGCGCTGGTCGCGGCCGGCTTCATGTTGGTGTCGCCCAATGCCTTCGTCTTGTCGATGTTCTACACCGAGGGCCCCACGATCTTGTTCGTGGCCCTCACGTTCGATGCCCTCGAGCGCCGGCGGTGGGCGCGCGCCGGTGTGTGGGCCCTCATCGGGGGCATCACCCGACCGAACGGTTTCCTGCTGCTCGTGCCGTGTCTGATCGCCGCTGTCCTGGAGATCCGACGCCACGGATGGCCGCGTGCCCGGTCGAGTTTGCTGGCCCCACTACTGGCGCCCATCGGTTTCGTCCTGTGGTTGGTGATGGTGTGGAAGGTCACGGGCGAACCGGGCGGTTACTTCCGCCTGCAGGAGGTGGGTTGGGGCGCGCGTTTCGACGCCGGTGAGCAGACGTTGCGGGCGTTCGGCCGACTGGTCCTGGGGCGCGACGCCGGCATCGACGAGCGTATGAACGTGATCGCCTTGACGGTCATCGGTGTGGGCGGAGTCCTGTTGGCGTTGCGCCGGAAACTCGACCCGGTGCTGACGGGCTACGCCATCGCCGTGGTTGTTCTGGCTCTCACCAGTGCTCGCCAGGCCTCGGGTGCCCGCTTCCTGTTGCCGGCGTTTCCGCTGTTCGTGGCGTGGGCGATGGCCATCCCGCGGCGTCACCAACTGTGGGTCGGCGCGCTTTTGGCCACCACCATGGGCTCGCTCTTCGTGTTGTCGACCACGGGGCTGGTGTACACGCCCTGACGTCAGACGTCGGCGGTGTCGGAGACCTTGCGGATTCGGCGGCCCTCACCGATGCCGTGTCGGATGTAGTGCAGCAACGGGTGAGCACCTCCCGCGGCCACGTCCTTGTAGCGCTTCAGATACCACACCGCGTCGAAGGCCTCGCTCGGCTGACGACCCTCGTGCGGGCCGTAGAAGAAGTAGTGCGTAGCCGGATCCCAGCCCGCATCGGCGACGTCGGGGTGGCGCTCCAGGTACCAGCGGGCGTCGAAGAACTCGCTGTCGCGGATCTCGCTGATGGCCTGCTTCTGATCGCGCAGAATCGAGAACCTGAGGGTCGCGAGCAACCGCGCGCGTCGCACGACCGCCTTGATGAGGCGGGCTCGCCGGGGCGACAGGCGACCGGCCGCGATCCGTCGCAGTCGCAGTGCCAACTTGGATGGTTCCTTCACCGTGCGGGGCACGAAGACCTCGAGGATCTCCTTGTTCGGGGGCCACACGTGGAACGTGCCGACGTACCGGATGGGCATGGTGGGCGGCTCGAACTCGTAGCCGTAGATACCGAAGTACTCGGTGAAGAACTCGTCGACTTTCTTCAGCGAGCCGTTGGTGGCCACCCCACCGTGAATCTGGTGGAACGTGGCTTCGCCCAGCAGCAGCGTGGGGATCGTGTTCGGCGCCTCGCAGGCCCGGCGCCACATGTCGAGGTTCACCAGTCCGCCACCGGCCGATGTGAATCGTTCCTCGTAGCCACCGAGTTCGTTCCACAGCGATCGCCACATGAACAAGCTGTTGCTCTCGGCGACCGGGTCGAACCAGGTGGGCCCCGACGATTCGTCGAACACCGACACCCGAAACAGGTTGTAGCCGTCGTTGGTCCAGTCACTTTCCTCGAGCAAGCGGTCCTCGACGGATTGGTCGTAACCCTCGAGCGCGGACTCTCGTTGGAACTTGGGCCCCAGGTAGCGGCCGCGCGAACCCACGAAAGCACGTTCGTCGTGCAGCAGTGCACTCCGCGCGTTACGAACGAGGCCGGGCGACGCGATGCGCGCTCCGTCGATGTACACGCAGATGATGTCGCCCTTGGCCAACGATGCGCCGTGGTTGATGGCCGCCACCGGACTGTGTGTGGGGTTCGCCATGTTCACCACGGTCAGGTTCAGATTCAGATCGGAGAAGGACTCCGCCGTGGGAGGATCCTTGGAGCCGTTGTCCACGAGGATCACTTCGTAGTCGTCGCGTTGCACACCGGCTTGATGCGCCGGCGAAAGCGACCGGAGCGTTCGGGGGATCTCCCGCGTCATGTTGTAACTGATGACGACGATGGAGACGAACGGCGTCATCGTCCGCACACCTCGCGCAACTTCGGGTCGGCCAACAGTTCACGAATCCGGATCAGGCCCGTGGCCATGCGTGCGGTGCCTCGTCGTTTGCGAACGATCTTCAGGATCTTCTTCATCGCTTTGGCCCGAGCGTCGATCTTCTCGGTGCGGTCCACGATGGAGCGAGGCACCTCGGTCATGTTGTCGATGGCATCATCGATGATGGTGTCGAAGTTGTCCCACAGCACGTTGTTGGTGGGGTCGAGGCCGAGCACCATGAGGCTGCCGGTGGGTTCGGTGTCCACGGGCAGGACGATCAGGTCGGGGCGATGCCGTCGCAGAATGGGAATGATCTTCCAGATGTCGCCGGTCCAGTATCGCGACTGACGAATGCGCTCGCCCTGTAGCGGGTGCGCCGGATAGATGTCGTCGACGATCACCACCGACCCGGCGTGGCAGAAACGCTCCATGTTCATGAAGTCCTTCAAGGCGAACTCGATCTGGTGCATGCCGTCGATGTAGCAGAGGTCGATGGCCTTCATGGCCGAGGTGTCGGCGAGACGGAAGAAGTCGTCGCTGGTGGTGAGGCTCACCGAATGGTGGGCGGGTAGGGCCTCGGAGAGTTGTGGCGCGGGATCGATACCGAGAGCAGCGCATTGGGCCAACTTCAGACTGGCGCCGTATTCCACGCCGATCTCGGTGTAGAAGCGGGGCCGCACGTTCTGGTGCAGATCAATGAGGAACTGGTAGCAATCCAAGGTGCCGGCGCCGTGCTCCACCTCGTCGGGGACTCCCGGAGGAAAGGAGTTCTGCACCGGAGTGGCGAGGGCCAGCGTGAGGTCGGGGGTCCGACGTTCGGCCGATGCACCGAAGCAGAACGAGGTGATCGTTTCGAACGAGGGACCGAACGGGCTGCGCCACACGTCGGTTCGCGCGGCACGATCGGGTTGCCAGTCGACCACGGGTGCCCCCGCGACGATGAGCACGCCGTGTTCACCCAGACATGTTTGGAGACGCGAAAGCAGATCCGCGGTGACGGACACATCGGACCCCACGATGGCCACGTCGACGGTGGACGCCGGTGTGTCGACGGCCTCGGGTCGCGCATCGCGAATGTTCGTGTTGACGCCCGTGAACACCGAGGCGTAGGCGGGTCCGGTTCCCGCACCGACGATCAGGACCTCGAGTCGACGAGGGGAGCAGAAATGGGGCTGGTTGATGACGTTCGTCTTCAGTGCGACCCGCAGATTGTCCAGAGAGGAAATGAAGTTCACCACGGGGCCTCGCCAACCTTGTTTCGACGCCCCATTCTAGGCGAGGTGGCGTTGCCGGCTCAGACCAACAGGGGCAACTGATCGAGCGGATAGCACGAGGGTGCGAAAAACCACGCTTCGATCGCGTAGCGGGGCTTGGTCATACCCGGTAGGGCCGAGGTGCGATGCAGGTTCATCTCGTCGAAGACGATCGCGTCTCCGGCTTTGAAATGAAGATGTGTGGGTTCACCTCCGTCACACGCTTCGGTGATCTGACGGGAGCTCACCGACCAATCGAAGATGGCCCCTTCGGTGCCGGTGGGGACGATGTAGTTCAAACGTCGAGGAACCATGTCCATTGACGGCGCATCGACTCCGCAATCCGAGAGCGCGATCCAGAGGTTCATGGTGCGAATGCCCTGACCGAGAAAGGCGCCGTCCTGGTGCCAGCCGTGTTCGCTCGGCTGGTCGTGCGGCACGCGACGCAGTGACGTCTTCTTCACGGACAAAGCGGGAGGTTCGCCCAGGTATTCCCCGGCCAACGTGTCGATGCCGTTCGCCGTGAAGATTTCGAGCAACTCGAACAATCCTCGGGGCGAATCCGCGGCGAGCTCGGCTCCGGTTTCGCGAAACCACTGACGATCGAAATCATGATCGTTGTGCGCCGACGAAGGGACGAAGGGTGCGAACCACGGGGTAGTTGTCTCGCGCGCCGCACCGGACATCGCGCGGTCGTGTTGCTGGTATGCCTTGTCGATGGTGGCGCGCAAACGCTCGACCTCGACGTTGCTCAGTAGGCCACGAACGATGATCGAGCCGCGGGTGAGAACGCCGTCGCGAATGACCGAGGCGGACATGTCGGCCTTGTCGATCTCGGGAATTCCGTCGTGGTCGGCGAAGGTGTCCGTGGGGGAGGGCGGCCAGGTTTGGAATCGGCTCTTGTGCGACGAACGGAAGAATCCTTCGTAGCGGGTTCGAACGAGTTCCTCCTCCAAACGGGGAGAGGACTTCCGACGATTGGCGGTCGTCAACGAATCGATGGCGAGGCGCACGTCGCCGGATTCGAGAAGTTTCCTTGACCGACGTATGGCGATTCGATCGCGCAGAACGGCTGGAATCAACACGGAGTCAATTTACCGTTTGTCGAGAATCCGTGCCGGTACCCCGACCACGGTGGTGGCGGCGGGAACGTCATCGACGACGACGGCGTTGGCTCCGACCATGCAGCCGGGACCCAAGGAAACCGCGCCGAGCACCTTTGCGCCGGTCCCCACGGTGACGTTGTCGGCCAGTGTCGGTCCTTGAATATCGCCCGCTTTCAGCCCGATGGTGACCCATGGGAAAACCACGGCGTTCGCGCCGATGGTGGTGAGTCCGTCTATGACCACCTGCCCGTGCGGAAGATAGAGGCCCGGGGCAACGACGACCGGATTCCCGATGCAGACCTGTGAATGCATCATCGCGATGCGGTGCAAGATCGTTGGCAACAGCGGGACTCGGAAGCGTTGAAGACGCGCTTTCGCCCGGTAGCAGACCTGTGCGAAGAATGCATCGGCCACCCAAGTCAATCGGATGACCTGCCACACGAGTTCGAGACGACCGAGATCTCGATCGCCCTCCATTCGCAGGGTCAACGTGGCACGGGCGTCGGCAGCCACGGCTCGGAAGAATGGTGGATGTGCCCGACGGCGGGCCCGCATAAGTTCCGCGGCCGTGATCATCAGATCATCATGTTCAACGACGTGACGATCTTGTTGCCGAGAGCAACATCGCCGGCCAGTTCCACCGAGCCAAGCATCGTGTCGGCCGCACGGCGTCCGGTGGCCAGGATCAGGAAGGTCTCGGTATCCATGGTCAGGCGGGTCACGGGTGCCTCGGGTTCCACGTCGGTGACCGAGGCCCGACCGCCGGTGACGGTGCAGATGATGTGACGCTGCACGCCGCCGGTGATGTCGATCACCACGCTGGCGCCGTCGGGCGTGCCGGCCCGCTTGCCCACCACGATGGGAACGGTACGAATGAGACGGTCGATGGTGTGCTCGGCCGCCGGGCCCGACAGATGACCGGGCTTGCCCACCGCTCGCCGCATGTCCTGTTCGTGCACCCAGCAGTCCAGCACGCGAATGTGTAGGAAGTCGGCCACGGTTCCGGGTCCGGTGGGGGTCATGGCCTCCTTGGCGAAGTAGGCCTCATCGGCGCTGCGAAGGGTGTCCAGGCGGGCAGCGGCGATCTCGTTCCATTCCGCCAGTACCTCGGCGCCACTCAGCCCGCGCCGCGAGTCGATCTCGTTCTCGTTGGCCTCTCCGATGGGGTTCTTCACGTGTGCCGAAGCGGGCGCGCGGTGGGACGTGCCCGGCAGGCCGTTCAGCACGCGCTCGATGCCGATGAGATGCGACAGGTTGTCCTGAACCGTCCAGCCGGGACAGTCGGTGGGGGTCTTCCATTCGCTCTCGGTCAGTTGCGCGCCGAGTTCCGACAGCGATGCGAAGCACGCGGCCAGCTTGTCGATGGTGTCGGTGGGGATCATGGTGCTCCTCAGGGTGCGGGGTTCTGAACACTTTGCCAGTCGCGACCCTGCAGGTAGGGCGTGAAGGCTCGACCGATGAACACGATGTCGTCGGCGGTCTTGGGGGTCTTGATCTCGTAGAGGCCGGTCACCCGGGTGTAGGCCACCGTCAGGTCCCAGAGTGCCATGGCCTCGGCGCCCACGGGGGCGGGGACCACAACGGGGCCGAACACGGCCTTGGCCGGACGATCCTGGTGGGCGGGGAACACGATGATGGGCACGCCGAATCCGCCGTAGGTGTCGACGGCGTGGAAGTGGTCGGCCTTCACCTCGTCATGGGTGGTGGGGTCGGCCAGGGCCTCGTCCCAATCGTCGGCGGAAGCGCCGATTTCGACCAACAGTGCGCGAGCGACCTCGGGGTCGTGGGGCTTGCGACCCTCCTCGTGCAGGGCTCGACCGCAGGCGAGGTACCACGCGTCGCAGAGGTCGGCGTCGCGTCGACGGAGTCGGGCCGCGACCCGCATTGGGCTCCAGCCGTATCCGATCTCGCGTTCCCACGGGTGCTTCTTGCCCTCGGGACGGTTGATCTCCTCCAGACTGAAGAACTTCCAGTCGATGTGCAGCCCGTTCTGGCGACGAACCTCGCGGATCCAGAGCGACGTCTGGTAGGCGTACGGGCACATCGGGTCGAAGTAAAAGTCGACGCTCGTCACGTGATTCATCGGTGCTCCTCGCTTTGGGCCGGTGTCCTTGGTCTACTCGTCACGTGGGCTTCGTGGCAACCAAAAGGAACTGCTTTCCGAGCACCCGCCAAACCGGGGAGAACCTCAGATACGCGTTCGTGGTCCAGCGCCACGCCGGCAAGCGGGAACGAAACGAATACGGCAGGAATCGAGGCACGGTGCGACGAATCTCGAACCCGGCCGTGTACAGGTGCTCCTCCACGGCGACGTGGGTGAGAATCACCGTGTGGTCGGCGCAGTCGAAGTATTCCTTCGGGCAGTACCGGAAATTCGGGCCCATGACGACGATCGTTCCACCGGGTCGAAGTTTCGCTTTGGCCCGCACGAGACACTCGTTCACCTGTTCTTGGCCGAGCATGTGCTCGAGGACGTTCGAAAGAAAGATCAGATCGAAGTGCGAGTCTGGTAGATCCACGTCGAAGAACGAACCACTGATGAACGTGATGGATGGATCGAGTGTGGATCCGTCGAGACCCAGATCGGCGGCCCACCGTTCGGGGGCGGGGCAGGAGTTGATGAACTCGCCCAGGCCGCAGGCCGGATCGAGAACACGCTGGGGTTCACCAGCCAAGGACGTGACGAAACGACTGATGGGTGCCCAGACTTTGATGCGCTGTTGCTGGTCCACATCCTTGAATCGGTAGGTGTACAGCGCCGCGTAATCCATGTCGTCATGGTAGGCGGGTCGTGTGGAACGGAGTGGACAAGGATGCGGTCCGCAGGGACGGCACTGACTTCCCGTGTGCACGAGGCGAACGAGTAGTCTGCGGACATGGAACGCCCCACCAAGTTCGAGCACACACGCTTCCTCGGAGACAAGCGCACCCAGTTGGTGTACGACCTCGACACCTGGACCGACGAGGCCGTCATCGAAGAAATCGTGAACGCCGAGACAGGTCTGTGCTTCGGCCCCGACACCTTGGTGGAGGCTCGGAACCGCGGCTACACCTTGGCCACACCGGGCAAGACGCGCCGCCACCGCAAGCCGCGAGCCTGAGGCGCCGATCGCCGATGCAGAGCAACGGCACGTTCGAATCCGGCGGGCTGCAACTGCCGTCGTACCTGGCCCGTCCGGCCGGACGCACCGAGGCTCTGCCCGGGGTCATCATGTGCCATTCGTTCCCGTTCGGGCCCTTCGACGCCCGGCACTCGGCCAGCACGTTTCCCGAACTGATGGACCGCATCGCCAACGAGTTGGGATTCGCCGCCATGTGTTTCACCTTCCGGGGGTGCGGCGAAAGCCCGGGGGACTTCTCGTTGCAAGGCTGGGTGGACGACCTGCGGGCGGCCATCGACCACATGATCGCCGAGGCCCAACCCACCGGCTTGTGGCTGGTGGGCTCGAACACCGGTGGTTCGCTGGCCATGTGCGTGGCGGCCGACGACCCGCGGGTTCGTGGGTGCGCTCTGCTGGGACCGCGGGCCGACTTCGACGATTGGGCGGCTCAACCCCGTAAGTTCCTCGATCATTGCCGCGAGGTGGGTTCGGTGCGCACACCGCGGTTCCCGACGGATTTCGACGAGTGGACGCGCGAATTACGACGCTTCCGGCCGGTGCCGGCGGCCCAACGGTTCGCCCCTCGCCCGCTGTTGTTATTGCACGGGGACGACGACGAGAGCGTGCCCGCGAGCGATTCGCGTCAACTGGCCGAAGCCCATGGCGCGGCCGAGATGCGGGTGATCGACGGAGCGGGCCACCGCTTGCGTCACGACCCCCGAGCCATGGCCGTGATGTTCGGTTGGTTGGACCGGCAGCGCCTCGGCGACGAGTGACCGCTCCCTAGTCGCTCGTCAGTGGAGTGTCTCGAATCGCGACTTGAGTTTCAGACATCGAGCCTCCACGTATCGCCACGAAAGGAACGTGAAGAGCGCCGAGAGTCCGTAGGCGACGATCAGCCGGATCGACTGGCTGTACTGGGGCATGTGGCGTCCCACGCCGAGAAACACGACGTGGTGGTAGAGGTACAAACCGTACGAGTAGCGACCCAAGGCTGTAAGTGGACGCCACGTGAGAACCTTGTTGAACGACCAAATTCCACTTGCGGCCGCAAGGAGGCAGAATCCGGCGAAGACCGACGTTCGCGTGAAGCCGACGGTGAACCGATCGGCGGGCGGCGGTCCGAATTTGTAGAACATGATGCCCGCCAGACAAATCCATGCGGCGATGGACATCAACTTGTGGTCGATCCGGAAATGGCGATAGACGATCGCGAACAACGCGCCGATCAACATCGAATCCACGCGGGTGTCGGTCCGTATGTACGTGGCCAGCCAATCGACGCCATCTCCGTAGATGTTCGTTCGGTGCCACAACACGAGCAGAGCGATCGCAGCGATGAGGACGATCTTGATCGCGTGGCTCTTGCAGAGCCTTACGAGAAGCAGCAGAAGAATCGGCCACACGATGTAGAACTGCTCTTCGACCGCGAGGCTCCAAAGGTGTCCGAGGTCGGGTTTGGTGGCCGGAGACCCCCAGACGATGGCCCAGTTCGCGATGTACAGCACCGCGCTGAAGGTTGATCCCCAGTGCGCTTCGTGAGACACATCATCCGTGACCAGGACCCAGATCCAACTGGCGGCGAGCATCACGTACAAGGCGGGTAGTAGTCGCAACGCGCGTCGGGCGTAGAAGCGTCGCAGAATGGAGGAGCCACTTTCGACGCCGCCCCTCCACAGTGCGAGGTCGCGCAACAGCAATGACGTGATGAGAAAGCCGCTCAACGTGAAGAAGATGTCGAGGCCCAGATAACCCGGTTCGAAGATTCGGTTGACGAGCGTCCAGCGCGTCACGTTCACCGCGAAGGGATCGGAATTGAGAATGTAGTGAGTGTGCGCGAGCAACACCTGGATCAACGCCAATCCTCGGATGCCATCCAGGGCCGTGATGTTCGGCTGTAGATCCCTGACGTACGGGGAAGGTTCGCTACTACCCATTCTGGGCGAGTGTAGGTCGCCGAACGGAGGTGGTCGGGCGTTCGTCCGGCCGACTATCGGGGGTTGTTCCGGTGCCAGCTGTATGCGTCTCGAACGATCTCGGACAGCCCGCGCGTTGCGGTCCAGTCGAGGACGAGATTCGCCGAGGTGGGGTCCGCGTACACGGTGGCGGGATCTCCTGGTCGTCGCTCGACCACTTCGTGGGGAACCGAGTGTCCATGTGCGTTCTCCGTGGCCCTGATGATCTCCATCACGGAGACACCCCTGCCGGTTCCCAGATTCAATGTGATGCTCTCGTGCCCCGCATCCAGGTGCTCGATCGCCTTCGAATGCGCGATGGCCAGGTCCTCCACGTGTATGTAGTCCCGCACTCCGGTGCCGTCGGGAGTGGGGTAATCGTCGCCGAACACCTTCACCGGACCGCTGGCGCCCAGAGCGGCTTTCATCACCAGTGGCAACAGATTGGTGGACATGTCCCAGTTCTCACCCAGAACTCCGTCGCTGCTGGCCCCGGCCGCGTTGAAGTAACGCAGGCTGGCCCAACGCACCCCGTGGGTCTGGCCGTACCAGTGGATGACGCGCTCCATCACGGCCTTGGTCTCGGCGTACACGTTCTCGGGTCGCAGTGGAGCATCCTCACGGATGGGGAGCGAGTCCGGATTTCCGTACACGGCGGCCGAGGAAGAGAACACGATTCGCCGCACGTCGGCGGCCAGCATCCCCTCCAACAGGTCCACGGTGCCCTGAACGTTGTTGCGCCAGTACTTCGCGGGGTCCTTCATGGATTCGCCCACGCTCTTGTAGGCGGCGAAGTGGATGACCGAGTCCACCCCGTGCTCACGGCACACTTCGGCCACCAGTGACGAGTCGCTGATGTCGCCTTGCACGAAGGGGGCACCCAACAACGCGTCGCGGTCACCTCGCTCCAGTGAATCCAGCACCACCACGTCGCGACCCTCGGCGCGAAGTTGGCGAACCGTGTGCGAGCCGATGTAGCCGGCCCCTCCGGTGACGAGGATGGTCACGAGATGTCCTCGTTGGTGCGGAAGTGCTCGATCATCAGAGCGAGGCCGTCGCGCAGGGCGATGGACGGCTCCCAGCCGAGCGCGGACTTGGCCAACGTGATGTCGGGGCAACGCTGCATGGGATCGCCTTCGCGCTCCGCTGGAAGCGGAACGGAGACGATCGGGCTCCGCGAGTCGGTGAGTTCGTTCACCAGTTCCGCCAACTCGCGCATGGTGAACTCGCCCGGGTTGCCGATGTTGACCGGCGTGGTGATGTCGGAATCCAGGAGCGCCATCAACCCGCGCACCTCGTCGTTGACGTGGCAGAAGGATCGAGTCTGTCGGCCATCCCCGTGAAGAGTGAGTGGTCGACCGGTGAGCGCCTGCACCACAAACGTGTTCACCACGCGGCCGTCATTAGGACGCATGCGTTCGCCGTAGGTGTTGAAGATGCGCACGATACGCACGTCGAGTCCGTGCACTCGGTGGTACGCCATGGTGAGCGCCTCGCTGAAGCGTTTGGCCTCGTCGTAACAGCTACGTGGTCCGGTGGATGACACGTTGCCCCAATAGGACTCGGGCTGGGGATGCACCAACGGGTCCCCGTACACCTCGCTGGTGGAAGTGAGGAAGAAGACCGCCCCATCGGCGAGGGCACGGTCGAGGAGTGCGCGGGTGCCGGTGCTGCCCACGGCCAGGATCTCCAAAGGCATGGTCGCGAAGTCGTTCGGCGACGCGGGACTGGCGAAATCGAGCACGGCATCGAACCGACCGGAGAGAGCCGGATGCGCGGGCCATTCCCGCGTGATGTCGTGTTCGATCAGGGGGAATGACGGGTTGTGGGCGAGATGGGACACGTTCTGGCGTCGGCCGGTGCACAAGTTGTCGATGGCCACCACCTCGTCGCCACGAGCGAGAAGCGCGTCGGCCATGTGGGAGCCGATGAAGCCCGCACCACCAGCCAAGAGAACCCTCATGTCAGCGGCCGATTCCCTGATGCACGAAGCCGGCCTTTTGCCATTGGGTCCGGTCGAGAAGGTTGCGCGCATCGACGAGGATCCGCGACGTGGTCACGGCGGCCACCGCGACCGGGTCGACCCATTTAAACTCGTCCCATTCGGTGAGCACCACCAGCACGTCCGCGTCGCGGCAGCAATCGATGGGATCCGAGGCAATGGTGACGCCGGCGGGCAATCCGGCACGCGGCCGATCAACCGTGGGGTCGAACACGGTCAACCGGGCACCCGAGGCGAGCAAGCGTTCGGCGATCGCGACGGCGGGGGAGTCCCGCAGGTCGTCGGTGCCGGCCTTGAACGCCAATCCCCAGATGGCGACGCGTTTGCCCGACAATTCGCCACCGACGGCCGTGCGAACCTTGTTCGCCACCCGATCGAACTGCTGGTCGTTGACGGCGATCACGCCATCGAGCAGTTGGAAGTCGTAGCCCGCCTCTTCCGCGATCTTGATGAGGGCCCGCGAGTCCTTCGGGAAGCAACTGCCGCCCCAACCGGGCCCGGGGCGCAGGAAGCTCTCACCGATGCGCTTGTCGCTGCCCATGCCGACCACGACGTCGTTGATGTCGGCGCCCACTCCCTCGCAGATGGCGGCGATGGCGTTGATGAACGACAGTTTGGTGGCCAGGAACGCGTTGGCGGCGTACTTGATGGTTTCGGCCGAGGCCGGGTCGGTGATGATCACCCGAGTGGTGAGACCGTCGTACAAAGACGCCACCTTCAGAGCGGCGGCTTGATCGTCGGCGCCCACCACCACGCGATCGGGCTTCAAGAAGTCCTGAACCGCCGAACCCTCGCGGAGGAACTCGGGGTTGGACACCACCCGTACGTCGGGTCTCTTGAGTGCCCGCTCGACAACCTTTGTGGAGCCCACCGGCACCGTGGACTTGTTCACCACGATGGCCTCGTGCGGCAGATGCGGGGCAATTTGCTCCGCGGCTCGCTGTACGTAGCTGAGATCGGCCGACCCGTCGTCACCCTGAGGCGTGGGCACGCACAGGAACGCGATATCGCAGTCGGTCACGGCGGTGGCTCCACCGACGACGAACGACAAGCGACCGTTGGCGAGTCCCTCGGCCACAAGCTGCTCGAGACCGAGTTCGACGATGGGGATGCGACCCGCGCGAAGCTCGGACACCTTCGACTCGTCGATGTCGGCACACACGACGGTGTGACCCAAATGCGCCAGACACGCGCCGGTGGTGAGGCCGACGTAGCCGGTTCCGATCACTGCGACACGTTGCACGGAAACCATCAAGACTGATTCCTCGGCGGAACGTCTCGGCGGGCTCGTCTACGCACGCGGGAAGGATACTGCCGAACTCGGCGTGAAGGCAGGCATGGCGATGGTCTGGAACACTGATTGTGGTCTATGCCGCGCAGGGGAGTCGACCTATCGGGACTCGGAGAATCGTCCATGTAAAAGGGCATCCTTCGGGGGTACCCTGAGGGCGTGGTCACCAACGGTGTTTCCCCACTCGAGTCTCAGCAATTGATGCAATTGCGAGAAGAACACGGAACTTTTTGGCATCGTGTGCGCTCGGAACTGGTCCAGAACGAGATCGAGAAATCCGGTTCGGCGACTGTCTTGGACATCGGCGCAGGCGCGGGACATTTGGGTCGTTGGTTGCAGGAAAAGAACCCTTCCGTCAAGTACTTGTTCGACGAGCAACTCGAGTCGCTGAAGGCCCAATTGATCGTTCGTTTCGGCGAGGACTCGCTGAGGGGTCCGCAGAGTTCGATTTCGGATGTCGACATGGTCTGCATGCTCGACGTGATCGAGCACATCGAGGACGACCTCACGTTCCTGAGATTGCTCCACACCAGAATGCGCGAAGATTCTCTCGTGGTGGCAACCGTTCCGGCGATGAACATCCTGTTCTCGTCGTGGGACGTCGCCTTGGGCCATTTTCGTCGGTACGACAAGAAGAGTCTGAGGAAGGTCTTGCAGGATTCGGGTTTCGAAATTCTGGAATGTTCGTACGTCTTCGCCGAGATGGTGCCCTTGGCGCTGGTCCGCAAATACTTCCGACGCAAGAAACTCGAATCGGTCGCGGAGTTTCCGAATCTTCCGCGGTCGATCGACTCGATTCTGTGGCTCATTTGTCGATCGAGCAGTCGATTCCGTCGCTTCTGGCCCGTCGGTACGTCATTAGTGATCGTTGGTAAGCGTGTCGGACAAAGAAGTTGACCCCGGCGTCATCTCCCACTGCTGGATTGTCGTTCCACTTTTTCGTGATCTTCCGTCGTTTCTTCGCCTGAGAGACGAAGTTCGTCGAATTTGGATGACGAGCGAGTTCGCTCAGTCGTTCACCCTACGATTCTTGGTGATCGACGATTCGGCGGGCTCCGACGATGCGCTCCGTGGGGTGACCTTCGATGACACCACGTTCGCCGTACCGCCGTTCAACCTGGGTCACCAACGCGCTCTTGTGTTCGGTCTCCGGTTGTTGGTTCCAAGACTACGTGGTGATGACATCGTCATCACCATGGATGGTGACGGCGAGGATCAACCGAGCGACGTGGTGAAGTTGGCCGCAGTTCTGGTCGAAAGTACGGAGAACACCGTGGTTCTCGCGAGACGCGAGCAACGCACGGAGTCGGTGAAGTTCAGGATCTTCTACGAGGCATTCCGTTTCTTCTTCAGGGTCTTGACGGGTGTTTCCATTCGCACGGGAAACTTCGCGGCCCAGTGGGGTTCGTTCGTAGCCAAGACGGCTTTTCATCCGAGTTTCGATCTTTGCTATTCCACCACGCTTCTCGCATTGCAGCGGCCGACGCGCTTCGTGCCCTGTGCACGAGGGATTCGATACGAAGGCTCGTCCAAGATGAACTTCCATCGGCTCGTCGCGCATGGAGTTCGGATGTTGTTGCCATTCGCCGAGAGAATCGCCGTACGGATGCTCGTCCTCTCGGGAATCCTCCTCGGTTTCGGGTTCCTGACGGGTTCGACGGTGGTGCTCCTGACATTGTTCGGCGGAGTGTCGTTGATGCCCCTCGTGATCGTGCCGTTGACCGCCCTTCTCGTGGGAATCGTCACCTTCAGTGGTTTCCTGGCGATCTTCTCCGGTTTCGCGCAATCGAGTGCGATCGCTCTCAAAGGCTTGGATGGAGCCGCGCACGCATCAGGTACCTTCACAGACGAGCAGTGAGCGACTTTGGTCCGT